>Ga0335082_10006652_pt1 | contig 12605 bp, 10 predicted proteins | sample Lox_Sample_41_FD_206718 | JGI IMG/M metagenome (GOLD analysis project Ga0335082, IMG submission 206718) | Soil microbial communities from Loxahatchee National Wildlife Refuge, Florida, United States - Lox_Sample_4.1 | ecosystem: Environmental > Terrestrial > Soil > Wetlands | place: USA... | reverse complement strand
AGCCATGGTGGACTTAAACGGGCACGAAGCTGGAAACAGCGGATACAGCCAAAGGACGCCTACAGCTCACCGGGTCTCCTCTACTCGGAAACTTGCGCTATCGCCTGATTTCAGAAATTGACTTCCGGGTTGCTCGGAGATTCAATCCTAGCGCCCGCATGGGAATGGCGCCGTCATTCCTCGATGCGCACGACTGTAATTGATTTAGCCGGCAGATGAAGCGTGAGGTCGCCCTTGATAGCATGCGCAGTGAATTCCTTCGGGACAACCACGTTTGACGCCTCGAACGAATTGACGCTATCAACCTTGTCAGCCGTTAGAACCTGCCCATTGGCGGATTTGGCTGAGATTCCGTCGAGCTTGACATGAACATCCGTAGCCCCGTTCGGATCGATGTTAGTCACTGCGAGCCAAACTTGTCCGTCCTTGTCGCGAGCGGCGATGCCGTCCAACCGTCTCATGGTGATGTCGCCGAACTTGTATTCTCCGGGATCCAATTCCGCAGCGAGTAGCGTCGCATCCTGGAAGGGCACGTACATCTTGTACACGTAGTATGTGGGAGTGAGAATCATCTTCTCCTTGTCGGTCAGAATCATCGACTGGATCACATTCACCATTTGCGCTATATTTGCCATCCTGACGCGGTCGGCATGATGAATGAAGATGTTCAGATTGAGAGCGGCCAGAATCGCGTCACGCAGTGAGTTTTGCTGCTTCAGAAACACGGGGTTGGTGCCGGGCATTGGCTTCAACCATGCTCCCCACTCATCCACTACAAGCGCAACTTTCTTCTGCGGGTCGTACTTGTCCATAATGGCCGAGTGTTTCGCGATGATGTCGTCCATGTTCAGCGTCTCTTTGAGGACCTTCGAGTATTCCTTCTCGGAAAAATCCGTGGCCGGAGCAGACAGGGGCATTCCTCCAAAGGTATAAGAATGAAGTGACAACCCATCGACGTTCCAGAAAAATGCGTCTACTGGTTGTCTAGTTCCCCATGCTTTCATCACTGCTTCTGTGTACTCGGTCTTTGCGGCATCCGGTCCGACCGCAACCTTCTTCATGGGATTCGGGCTGGGAAGAAAAGGACTGGGCGAACCTTGAGACGGATTGAAATTGTGTACGAAGTGATTGAAGAGCTTCATACGTTCCACGTAGGCGTCGGCCGTAAACGGCCCGCCGCAGCCCCAGCTCTCGTTGCCTAGTCCGAGGTACTTGATCTTGTAGGGTTCCTTGTGGCCGTTTGCGACCCGCTCTTTCGCTAGAGAGGAAGGCGGCAATGCGGTCATGTATTCCAGCCACTCCGCTGCTTCCTGTGGCGTTCCGGTACCCATGTTGATGGAGATATAGGCCTCGGCGCCAATTTGATTCAGGAAATCCATGTACTCATCGGTTCCGAGAGTATTCGGCTCCGGCACTCCACCCCACAGCGCATTGATGGTCGTGGGACGCTGCTGTTCAGGCCCTACGCCCTTTTGCCAGTGGTACTCATCAGCAAAACATCCTCCGGGCCAACGAACAACCGGCACCTTGATTGCCCGCAGGGCTTCAACGACGTCCTTCCGAATTCCGCGCGTGTTGGGGATTGCGGAGTCCTTCCCAACCCAGACACCTTCATAGATCCCCTGGCCTAGGTGCTCAGCGAACTGGCCGAAGATGTCGCGGTTGATGGTCGGCCCCTTCTTGTCCGCATGAACAGTGAAGATCTCGCTAGTTGGGGGCACTTGAGCCCACGCGCTACGCATGCAACTCGTGAAGATGAAAACCGCCATGAACAGGAGTCTCTTCGTCATTTGGTCTTTCCAATCGCCCGCGCAGAGTTACGTGCTAGCAGCATTCTGACGATTATAAGAGTTCTTGGCTTTACTACTAGGAGGCAGATTGGCGAAAAATCGTCTTACACTCAAAACCCCCTTTCGCACCTCTCTCGCCCCTTCTCCCGTTCTCCCTGTCCCCCCCTCGAATCGCACGCGCCCCACAGCACACTCCGCTCACCCACGCGTCGATCTCCTGCCCCCGACGCGCAGCAGACCGTGCCAAACGCGCCCAAACCGGGGTGGAGCCGTTTTTCCCGTCGCCACATCCTACCCGTCATGGGTTTGACCCACCCCCTACCCTCCAATAAACTGAAAACATTCCACATTGAACCTAACCTATGGCAGACAGCATTCATGTCAAGCTTCCCGACGGGTCTGTGAAAGAAGTCCCCAAGGGGACGACCGCGCTCGATATCGCCAAATCGATTGGCCAGCGCCTGGCTGACGCCACGCTTGTGGCCAAGACTGACGGCGACCTCGTTGATATCACCCGCCCGCTGGAGAAAGACACCGATCTTCGCCTGCTGACGGACCGCGATCCTGAGGCACTTGAAGTGTACCGGCATTCTTCCGCGCATCTTCTTGCTGCTGCGGTGCTGGAATTGTTTCCTGAGACCAAGCTGGGCCATGGGCCGTCGACCGAAACCGGATTTTTCTACGATTTTTATCGTCCTACGCCGTTTACGCACGAGGACCTGCAGAAGATCGAAAAGAAAATGCAGGAACTGGTGCAGCAGGACATTCCCTATGCTCGCGAATTTCTGCCGCGCAATGAGGGGCTCGCCAAGTTCAAAGGTGAAGGCGACTTCATGAAGTGCCACTTCATCGAGCAGTTCACCAAGCCCGATGAAAAAATTTCGATTTACAAGACCGGCAAGTTTCTGGATTTCTGCCGCGGCCCGCACATTCCGTCAACCGGCAAGATCAAGGCGTTCAAACTGCTGAACATTGCCGGCGCATACTGGCTGGGCGATGAGAAGAACCCGCAACTGCAGCGTATTTATGGGACGTCATTTTTCTCGAAGAAAGATCTCGACGATTTTCTCAACAAGCAGGAAGAGGCCAAGAAGCGCGACCACCGCGTGCTCGGGCAGCTGCTTGACCTGTTTTCCATCCAGGAGCTGGCGGGGCCGGGACTGATTTTCTGGCATCCCAAGGGCGGAATCATCCGCAAAGAGATGGAAGACTGGATGCGCTCGGAATACCTGAAGCGCGGCTACGCACTGGTCTATACGCCGCACGTGGCGCGGCGGCAGTTGTGGCAGACCTCGGGGCACGAAGGCTACTACGCGTCCAATATGTTCGATGTCATGGAACTCGACGACGCCGAATACCGCATGAAGCCCATGAACTGCCCGTTCCACATCCTGATCTATAAAGACTCGCTGAAATCGTATCGCGACCTGCCGGTGCGCCTGGGCGAGTTGGGCACGGTGTATCGCTACGAGCGTTCGGGCGTAATGCACGGTCTGCTGCGGGTGCGGGGCTTCACTCAGGACGACGCCCACATTTTTTGCACGCCGGAGCAGATCGAAAAAGAGATCGCCGACTGCGTCGAGTTCGCCCGCGACGTGCTCAAAGACTTCGGCTTCGACCAATTTCAGACCGAGCTTTCCACCTGGAACCCTGCCGACCGCAGAAATTTCGTGGGCAGCGACGAGCAGTGGAACGGGGCCACGCGTTCGCTGGAAAAGGTTCTCAAGGAACTGAACATCGAATACACCACCATTCCTGGCGAGGCGGCATTTTACGGGCCGAAAATTGACATCAAGCTAGTGGACGCCATTGGGCGCCTGTGGCAGCTTTCCACGGTGCAGTTTGATTTCAACCTGCCGCAGCGCTTCGGCCTGGAATATGTCGCCGAAGACGGATCGCGCAAGCAGCCGGTGATGGTTCACCGGGCCTTGTATGGTTCGGTCGAGCGCTTCTTCGGCGTGCTGATTGAGCACTATGCGGGCGCGTTTCCCGTCTGGCTATCGCCGGTGCAGGCGGTGATGATTCCGATTTCCGAGCGCCACGCCGAATACGCCAACAAAGTCGCTGACCAACTGAAAGCAGTTGGCGTTCGCGTGCATGTCGATGCCCGCAATGAAAAGATGAATGCCAAGATCCGCGAGCACGCCATGCAGAAGGTGCCATTCCTGCTGGTGGTGGGCGATAAGGAAGCCGAGGCCGGAAAAGTCAACGTCCGCACTCGCGGCAAAGAGAAAACCGAAGACATGCCGGCCGAAGAGTTCGTGGCGAAGATAAAAGGGCTGATCGAGCAGAAGAGTCCGGGGCTGTAAATCCCAAAGTGGCACAGACCGCGAGGGGGCAGGTGTCCCACCTGCCCGGCCCGACGCAGTCGGGCTTAGAATTGCCTCGTGCCGCAGCCTTTCTTTCGTCGCAACCTCCCGCATCTTCAACGCGACTGCAAACCACACTTCCTAACTTTTTGCACTTACCAAAGATGGACGCTGCCTGACTGGGCCCGAACCATCGTGATGAATGCCTCCCTGCGCGCAAACCAGTGGACGATAGATCTTCGCGCGATTGTTGTCATGCCCGATCATGTTCACATAATCTTCACCCTACTCATCGACGAGGAACGATCCGAAGTATTTTCCTTGGCGCGAATTACCAAGGGAATCAAGGGAACTTCAGCACACTTGATAGACCGGCGGCTTGGACGACCTGGCCGGGTCTGGCAGGAGGAATCGTTTGATCGTGTGCTGCGCGTTTCCGAGAAGCTCGATAAGAAAATCGCCTACATTTTGGATGACCCTGTCAGGAAGGGATTGGTGTCATCGCCGGAGGAATCTCACTGGTTGTGGGTAGCAGCGACATCGGAGCTGAGCGTAGCTCGGCTGGGCAGGTGAGGACACCTGCCCCTACGCGGGCGCAGGTGACTATCGGCGTTATTTCCGATACCCATGGACTGCTTCGTCCTGAAGCTCTTGCCGCCCTGCATGGTTCCGACTACATCGTTCATGCCGGCGATATCGGCGATCCTCTCATCTTGAAAAAGCTGGCCGAGATTGCTCCTGTAACCGCCATTCGGGGCAATGTGGATCGCGAAGCCTGGGCGCGGAAGATCCCTACAACCAATGTGCTTGAGGTTGCCGGTGTTTCCATCTACGTGCTGCACAACCTGAACGAATTGGATTTGAAACCCGAGGCTGGCGGATTCCGGGTTGTGGTGTTCGGACACAGCCATGTGGCCAAGCAGGAAGAGAAGAACGGTGTGCTCTACTTCAATCCGGGCTGCGCTGGGCCCAGGCGATTTCGGCTGCCGGTGACCGTGGGGCGGCTGCATGTGAAGCACGGCAAGGCTTCCGTGGAGATTGTCGAGATTGTGGCGGGGGCTGAGTAGCCGAGCTCTGCTCGGCCGGGCGGACGAGGCGTCCCCCCTTCGTGTGATTGACGATGCGGCCCCTACGCGGGAGCTGGCGTTGGCGGACCTGGCGGAGCCGGGGGTGCGGCTGCGTGGCCGCCTCCGGTGTTCACGAGGTCTTTCAACTCTTTGCTGGGCTTGAAGAACGGAATCTTCTTGGCGGGAACTTCCACCCGTTCGCCGGTCTTTGGGTTGCGGCCGACGCGGGGTTTGCGCTGGCGGGTGCGGAAACTGCCAAAGCCGCGGATCTCGATCTTATCGCCCACGCGGAGCGAGCGCACGATACTGTCAAAGATGGTCTCCACAATCACTTCGCTGTCCTTGCGCGTCAATTCCGCCAGTTTGGAGACTTCGTCGATCAGATCAGCTTTTGTCATACGCTCCTCAATCCGTCTGGATTATACGGGATGGCGACATTGTTAGGGGTCGCAATCCTGTATAAACTTCTCAAATTTCAGGGGTTTTATGCAAGAGGCTTTTCCGGTGGCAGTTGGCGTCGAAGGGTGGAGCCAGGACTTCAGTCCAGCAAACAGCTGGTGCCGTGCCCCCTGGTTCCCCGCTTCTCCACCCAAAAATCCTTAGGCCTTCCCGTCCCACGGCGGTTAGGCTCTATTTCCACAAATAGTAGAACCCGGTGTGCTGGTCTAACAGCTGTTCCCGGGTGGGCAGCCACTGGGAGACGTCCCCGAACAGCAGATCGAGCACGGTCTTGCGGTCCTTCTCTGGGTGCACCAGGACGGGCTTGCCGGTAATGCCGACCGCCTTAGCGGTATCGTCCACCGCAGCTTCGAAGTCGGCGATCTGGTCGATCATGTGCATGGATAGAGCCTGCTCCCCGGTCCATACCCGCCCGTCGGCCACGGCCTTGACGTCGTCCACCTTGGCGTGGCGGCCGTCGGCTACGGCTTTGACGAACTGGCCGTACATGTTGTCGATCAACGATTGCAGGTAGGCGCGTTCCTTGGGGGTCATATCGCGTGTGGGATCGCCCGTGCTCTTGTATTCACCGACGGTCAGCACTTCCGGCTTCAGCTTGGCCCAGCGCAGCAGGTCGCCATAGTTGACCCACTCGGAGATCACGCCGATCGATCCCACTACGCTGCCGTTGTCGGCGTAGATCTTGTTGGTGGCGGAAGAAACGTAATAAGCGCCGCTGGCGCCCACGGTTTCAATGGAAGCCACGATGTGCTTCTTCTTCACGTCACGAACGCGTTTGACTTCGCGATAAATCTCTTCCGAGGCCGCCACTCCGCCCCCCGGCGAATTGACGTGGATGATGATGGCCTTGATGGAATCGTCATCACCGAACTTCTTGATCTGCTGCACCACGGTACCGGGATCGAGAATGACGCCTTCCAGTTCCACCACGCCGATCTTGTCCCCAAAACTGGCGCGGAAGGATGCGTTCTCCCCTCCGGCATGCAGGGCAAGATAGACCAGGGTAAACACGGCCAGCACGAAGAGGAAGAAGGCTCCTCCCCCGATCACGATCCACAGAAATGTGCGCGAACGTCCGTTTTCAGCCATACAGATGGCATAGTTTAGCACTTGGCGCAGTTTCCGGTTTCTGGTTTCTAGTTTCTGGAGACCGAAAAACTCGTCCTTAACTGGTCCTTGACTCGGGCTCGACCGGTTGGAGGGATCTGACCAGTCCATGCAGAAGGCGGCTCACTTCTGCTGATCGGTCAATCAACTCTGCGACCGTGTTGGGGTTCAGAAAGCCCAGGTTCCCCGCTATCACAATTTGGGTCTCCATCTCGACTAGCGAGCCTCGCGCTTGCCCGAGAAACTGCCGGAACTCTCCTTTCGACGGTCTGCCCTGCCCCTCGGCGGTGTTACTGGCAACCGAGACAGCGGAGCGTCTCAGCTGACTAGTCAGGCCGAACATCTCTTCTCGAGGAAATCCTTGGGTAGAACGATAAACCTCGGTCACCGTGACGTCCGACCATTCCGAGGGGGGTAGACGAGAAACCGGAAACCAGAAACAGGAAACTGGCTTCCAAATCCCCCTGTAGATCCGTAGAACAAGAGACTTGTCTGAGACGTTCGAACATTACCAGTCCGCAATCCCGGAAACTAGAAACCATAGACTGCAAACCGTTTTCCCCCCTTGACGGGGGCGCGGGAGCTTCGTAACATTGCGCCCCTACTGGCTTTGCCCCAGGCGCCCCAAGGGAAGGCTCATGAATCGTGGCTGGAAGTCGGCTCGGTTGCTGGTGGTGCTGGGTGCGGTTTTTCTGTTCGCGACCTGCTCACGCCAGAAAGCAGGGCCGGAGCCATCCCAGCAAAGTTCGTCTCGCCCGAACTCCCCCAGCGCGCTCAACCTGACACCTGACCTGAGCACAAGACCAGGGAACACGTTTCAGGCCACCTTCACCGACAAGGTGGTGAAAATGGAGCAGGCTACGTTTATCAAGTCCATCCGCAGCATCAGCAGCGACAACACAACTTTTGTTTTCGATCCCTCGGACGACGCGGCTGCGAAGCTGCATGAGGGCAGCATTCTGTTTGTGCCCGGGGTTGCGATGCGGAAGGTCGATGTCGCCACCCGGCAGGAAAATAATTGGGTGGTGGTCACCGAAGACGCGCCGCTGCTGGAGGCCCTGAAGGACGCCAACATCAAGTGGAGCGCGCCAGTGAACTTCGCTGCCGCCGCGCGCGCCGAACTGGCTCCAGAAACGCCACCAACCGGCCTCGACCGGGTGCTGGGAGGGCTTCATGGCACGGTGTACGCCGACGGCGGCGGGCTCAGTCTCTCCGGCGAGGACGACGGCTGGGCTTACACAGTCAAAGCCTCGCCGCTGCCGGACAAGCTCAACCTGGATCTAGACGTCTCGCGTAAATACAACGGCCTGGTGGTCAAAGTGACTGGCTCGGGTTATGTGCAGAATTTCGAGACGGCTGCCACCATCATGATCCAGGACAGCCAGCTCAAATATTTCGACTATCAGAACAAGAACCTGAACGGCCAGGTGAACTTTGGCTGGGAAGCGGCCAAGGACGAAGCCGGGGTGGAAGCAAACGAGCAGAGAATCAAGCTGCCTTCTTCCTTCAGCATTCCTCTGCCCATCGGAGGGCTTCCGTTTTCGCTGGAGGTGAGCGAGGCGCTGCTGCTTCATCCCGCCTTCACTGGGGGCAAAGAAGTCGCCCGCGGACGGTTCAATGTGGCGTACAACGGGGTGCAGGGGTTCAGCATAAATCAGGGAAATGTGAATCAGGAGGGCCAGGGCAACGCGGAAGGTTCTATCGTGGACAATTTCTCGCTTTCGCCCATCGCGCCGGTCGGGTTCGTGGCCGCCGTCGCCATGCCGCGGATCGAATTGAAGCTGGGCACGGATACGGTCTTTCAGGTGGTGAAGAAATTCGCGCCGCCCGGTCTGGCCGACGCCGCCTTGAATCTATTGAAGAAGACTCCCTTTGGCAGCAAGATCCAGCAGGCCGTCTCAGACAAGCTGAAGACCACCGGCGCGGCCTATGCCCAGGTCATCATTACGACTTCGACGATTGCCGCGGGAGCGGGCTCGCTCATACCCTGCCAGAAGGCGCGGCTGATCACTACCATCCAGGTGGGCGCCAATGCCACCATCCTGGGTAAGGACAAAGGCAAAGTTTCGAAGGACATTTTTCATCAGGAAAAAACCATCGTGATACCGCCCACGAAATCCTGCGATGTGTAGTGCGCGGCGAGACCTTAAGGGAGGCAAATCGAAATGGCTGCATTCTGCGTAAGTTGTGGAAACCCGCTGGCCGTTGGGGCGAAATTCTGTACCAAGTGCGGCGCTACTCAGCCCGCCACGCCGGCTGCGCCGGTGGGAACGGGGATGCCTCCAGCGCCGGCTGCACCCCCTTCCAAGGGCAGCAGCACGGCGATGAAAATCCTTATCGGCGTTCTGGCCTTTTTCGTGTTTCTAATCCTGGCGGTGGCGGGTAGCTGTGCCTATATTGCCTACCGGGTCAAGCAGAAGACCCACGAGTTCTCACAATCGATGCACACCAACGCCAAGCCCTACACGGGCAAGCGGCAGCCCTGTGCCATGTTGACCACTAGCGAGGCGGCCGACGCCCTGGGCCAGCCCGTCGAGTCGGTGGAGCAGCGCGGCACCGCAGCTTGCGAGTATTCCTATGGCAATGGCCAGCATTTCGATGTCGAATACACCTGGGAGAACGGCGGCATCACTATGGGGTTAGCGCACGGCGCCATGAAGCATATTTCCGGTATGGAAACCTTTACTACCGTGGAAGGCATCGGCGATGAAACCTATCTCGCACCCGGAAACTCGGCTCTCATGATGCGCAAGGGCGACGTGATGGTGAATATCGACCTGCGGGAGTCGGGAGTGAGCGCGGACGCGGCCAAGAAGATGGCCAGCAAGATCGCCAGCCGTCTCTAGTGGTGGTGGTTCGCTGTCAAGCAACTCGCGATGATTCCTCGCCGTGGAATTGCACGACTCTAGTCGTGCCGCACCGGGAGAACGTGGTCGCACTCTAGCGCCTGAGGTTAGCTAGTTGGGCTGATTTCTCACGCCCTTGATGGGAATCCATATGCCGTTTTGCGGACAGTGCGGATCGTCGGTTGGCGCAGGCAATTTCTGCGACAAGTGCGGCGCCCGGCTGGCCCAGCCTTCCGTTCCCCCGCCTCCGGTGCCGCCCTCCGCCCAGCCTCCACTTCCTCCCGCACCCACTCCGCAGCCGGTGGCCCAACCCGCCGCGCAGGGCAGCAGCGCGCTGACGAAGTACCTTGTAGGTTGCCTGGTTTTCATCCTGCTCATCGTCCTGGCCGTCATGGGCAGTTGTGCTTACATCTGCTACCGCGCAAAGAAGAAAGCCGATGAAATTAGTTCTGCTTACAAATCGAACGACCTGAACAAGCTGGCCGGAGCCCTGGGCGTGGGATCAAAAGGCGCCTCGGGAGGGTCTCACGGTTCTTCTGAGGGCAGTGCATTCTCCAGTTCAGCACCGCTTTCTTTCCCGGCCTGGGCGCCTTCCTCCGAAGGTGAATCCGGAAGCCAGGTTCCAGTGCGGCCCGGACTCACGGTGGTGACGGCCATCGCTCAGTATGGCGGCGACTACGAATCCATCAAGCGCATTCAACAGGTATCGGCGAGCAGCGTGAGCCTTTCCTACCGCGCCGACAACGTGGCCAACCCTCTGGAAGGGCTGCAGAAGGCGACCGGTGAGCAGAAGCCGAAATCTGGCGGGTCGGTCACCGCCTCCCGCACCGTCCGTACCCAGGACTTGCAGACCGCGCACGATTACATGGAATGGTTTGGCTCCAACCAGCCCGAAGTCATGCCGGGTACAACTGCCATCAGCGTTTCGCGGGAGGTGCTGGCCGAGCTCAAGGGCAAAGGAGAAACAGAGTTCAGCTTTCGGATTGGCGGCCTGAAAGGAATGGCGGGTTCATTACTGGGTGCGCTGGGGCAACTGGCGGGCGGCGGCGCTGCAGGCGCTCCGCAGGGGGCCAAGGATCTGGCCAACATGGGCAAAGCGGAGTGCACCCTGAAGCGGGCAGGAAGCGGGTTGACGTCGTTTCCGGTACTGCTGAACGACCGCCGGACCGCGCTTCCGGCGGTGCATGCGCAGTGCAACACCGACGAAGGCCTGAACGATTTTTACTTTCTCGATGATCTCGCCAACCCGCTGGTGCTGGCCTGGAAGCTGGCCGGCAGCGACACGCTGCAGGTGGTAAAGATTTCTTATCCTCCAGCACCAGCGGCTGCTTCGGGGGCCCCTTCATCCGGCGGGCCCGCCGGTGCGGGAGTGGGTGCGGGTGCCGGAGCAGGCGGCGGGGCTGGCGGAGGTGGCGGCCAGCACATCGAGCAGGAGTTGAAGCAGACCGGGCAGGCCGAGGTTTATGGCATCTACTTTGACTTTGCCAGCGACAAGATCAAACCTGAATCCGAGCCGGTGCTGCGCGAGATCGCCGACGCGCTGAGTCACAACCCCACATGGAAGCTGCGGGTTGAAGGCCACACCGACAATATCGGCGGCGATGAATACAACATGGACCTGTCGCAGCGTCGTGCCGAGGCGGTGAAGTCGGCGCTGGTCGCTCGCTATCACATCACTGCGGACCGCCTCACCCCGAAAGGTTTTGGCGCCACCCGTCCCAAAGAACCCAACGATACACTGGCGGGACGCGCTCGCAACCGGCGGGTGGAGCTGGTGCGGGAGTGATTGGTTTCTAGTTTCCAGTCTCGAGATGGGGCGGTTGCGCACAGTCCGCCTCTTTTCCCACGTATCGTGCTTGAGCCCCATCAGAACCCATCTCATGAATGAGCATTCTGGTTCGGCCTGAGCCGCATCATTTCAGTGATGGTTTGCGAACCGATTGCATGGGAATGGCATCCATAATACGGGCGACGACGACATAGGCGGAGAGAGATGTCGATACTGCCACGAGGAACGCATGAGTGCACCAGCAAAGACCTTCAAGATTGGCGGCGATTTGGAAGTCAACCGCCTTGGATATGGAGCCATGAGGCTCACGGGCAAGGGCGTTTGGGGCGAGCCGAAGGATCGAAGTGAAGCCAGGCGGGTTCTCAAGCGGGCGGTAGAGTTAGGGGTGAACTTTATCGACACCGCGGACAGCTACGGGCCGGCGGTCAGCGAACCGATCATTGGCGAAGCGCTTGCGCCTTTTCCCAAAGGGCTGGTGGTTGCGACCAAAGCCGGCTTCACGCGTCAGGGGCCAGACAAATGGATCCAGCTGGGCCGGCCGGAATACCTGGTGCAACAGGTTGAGATGAGTTTGCGTTATCTCAAGACCGATGTGATCGATCTCTGGCAGCTACACCGGATTGACCCGAAAGTTCCCGTGGAGGAGTCGCTGGGAGCGATTGGGAAGCTGCAGAGTGAAGGCAAGATCCGGCACGTCGGGCTGAGCGAGGTGGAGCCGAAGGAGATTGACCGGGCGCGCAAAGTGATCAAAATCGTGAGCGTGCAGAATCTATACAACGTCGGCGACAGGCAGCATGAAGATGTGCTGCAGTATTGCGAGAAGCACGCACTGGCCTTCATTCCCTGGTTCCCCTTGGCTGCCGGCAAGCTGGCAAGACCGGGCGGCGAACTGGATCGAGTGGCGAAACGGCATGGATCGACAGTCGCGCAGCTTTCACTGGCGTGGCTGCTGCACCGCAGTCCGGTGATGTTGCCCATTCCGGGGACGTCGTCAGTGGCGCATCTGGAGGAGAACATGAAGGCGGCTGAGATCTCGCTGTCGGCTGACGACATGAAGGCCATCGAAGACGCGACCCGGTAGGAGCGGGCGCTCGTTCATGAGCCTGGCACCCTGTACGTTCTCAGGCCATCGCTCGCACCGGCGCCACCGAGCTCGCAATGGGCAAAGCAGCTGTGACCCTCGTTCCATTCGCGTCCGAGTGGTAGTTCCAGGCTGCCCCCGAGTTGCCGCAGCCGCT
>Ga0335082_10006647_pt1 | contig 12607 bp, 8 predicted proteins | sample Lox_Sample_41_FD_206718 | JGI IMG/M metagenome (GOLD analysis project Ga0335082, IMG submission 206718) | Soil microbial communities from Loxahatchee National Wildlife Refuge, Florida, United States - Lox_Sample_4.1 | ecosystem: Environmental > Terrestrial > Soil > Wetlands | place: USA: Florida... | reverse complement strand
CTCATTCCCGCGCCTTGCCTGTCTTCCCTCCACGGACGAAGGCGGCTTCCTTGCCAGCCTCGAGCAACTCCTTCGGATCGAGCGATCCGAAGAGCTGGATCAGCGTCGCGACCGCTCCGGTCCATCCCGTCTGGTGGCTCGCACCGAGCCCCGCACCGTTGTCGCCATGGAAGTACTCGTAGAACAGGATGTGGTCGCGCCAGTGCGGGTCGGTCTGGAACTGCTCCGTTCCGCCGTAGACGGGCCGCCGGCCCTGCGCATTCCGCAGGAAGATCCCGGCCAGGCGGTCCGAGATCTCCTTGGCCACCTCGAACAGGTTCATCATCCTCCCCGATCCGGTCGGGCACTCGACCTTGAAGTCGTCGCCGTAGTACGCGTAGAAGTTCAGCAGGGCCCGGATCAGCATGACGTTGACGGGCATCCAGACGGGACCCCGCCAGTTGGAGTTGCCTCCGAACATGCCGGTGTTCGACTCCGCCGGCAGGTAGTCCACCCGGTACTCCTGGCCTTGCACGTGGAACACGTAGGGGTGCTGCTCGTGGAACTTCGAGAGCGAGCGGACGCCGAAGGGGCCGAGAAACTCGTTCTCGTCGAGCAGCTTCGTCAGGATCCGGCGGAGCCGCTCCGGGTTGACCAGGGCGATCAGCCCACGCTCGGCGACACCGTAGTGACCCGGTCCCGTCGGATGGACGGTCCGCGCCAGCTCGGGCATCCGGATCAAGCGCTTCGCGAGATGAAGCATCGCCCGCGGAATACGCTCTCGCTGCCATGCCTCGATCACCGTGGTGGCGCACAGCGGCAGGAGCCCCACCATCGAGCGCACCTTGAGTCGCTGGGCGCTGCCGTCGGGGAGTCGCAGCAGGTCGTAGTAGAAGCCGTCCTCTTCGTCCCACATACCGTCCGGACCGGGCCGGTTCATGCCGACGGCGATGTAGTAGAAGTGCTCGACGAACTTCAGAACCATGTCTTCGTAGGCGGGATCGTGGGCGGTGAGCTCGACGGCGAGCTCCAGCATGTTCTGGGTGAAGAGCGCCATCCAGGCGGTGCCGTCGGCCTGCTCGAGGTGACCGCCGGTGGGCAGCGGGGCGCTGCGGTCGAACACGCCGATGTTGTCGAGGCCGAGGAAGCCTCCCTCGAAGACGTTCTTGCCGAAGCGATCCTTGCGGTTCACCCACCAGGTAAAGTTCAGCAGCAGCTTGTTGAAGGCCTCCGTGAGGAAGGGGATGTCCGTCTCGCCGCACATGGCCTGCTCGGCGCGCTGCAGGAACAGCGTCGCGAAGGCGTGGACTGGCGGGTTCACGTCGCTGAAGTTCCACTCGTAGGCGGGCATCTGGCCGCTCGGGTGCAGGTAGCTGCCGCGAAGCATCAGCTTCACCTGCTCTTTGGCGAAGTCGGGATCGACGATCGAGAGCGGGAGCGTGTGGAACGCGAGATCCCAGGCCGCGTACCAGGGGTACTCCCACTTGTCGGGCATGGAGATCACGTCCTCGTTCAGCATGTGGAACCACTCCGAGTTCCGGGCATTGCGATATCCCCGATGCAGAGGATTGGAGCGGTGCTCGTCGAGCCAGTTGTCGCCATCGAAGAAGAAGAACTGCTTGCTCCACAGCATGCCGGCCAGGGCCTGACGCATCACGTTGGCCGCGTCCGGGGAGACGGAGGACGGTGTCACGGAGCGGTAGAAGTCGTCCGCCTCCTGCAGCCGGAGGGCCAGCGTCTCGTCGAACTCAGGGCCGAAGCAGGATGAAGGGGTCCTGGCCTTCTCGCTCTTGCCGGCTGCGGACTGGCGCGTCAGGCGCAGCCGCACGGTCGCCGACTCGCCGGGAGCAATCGTCAGACGATGGTGCGCCGCGACTTTGGTTCCTTGCTTCTCCGGATTCACCGCAGCCTGATTGCCGTGCACCACGCAGTCGTTGACGCCGTCCTTGACGTAGGGGCTCTCGTTCTTCTGTCCGGGGAAGAGCCGCTCGTGGTTCGTCGTGTTCTCCGTAAAGAGCAGCGGAGCCTCGCTTTCGCAGGACAGGACGAACTCACCGAGCAGTGAATGGGTTGCCGCAATCGCGCGCGTGCCAGGCGCTGCGTCGATCTGCCTGACGTTCGGTTTCTCGGCCGCTCGGTTGGATTCGGCGATCCACGGCGCCCAGTCGTTTCGGAACCACAGCGTCGGCAGGAGATGCAGCTCGGCCGGGTCCGGTCCCCGGTTGACCGCAGTGATCTTGATCAGGATGTCTTCCGGACCGGCCTTCGCATACTCCACGAACACGTCGAAGTAGCGGTCCTCGTGGAAGACGCCCGTGTCGAGGAGCTCGTACTCCATGTCGTTCCGGGTGCGTCCGCGGTTGGTCTCCACCAGATCGGCGTAGGGATAGGCCGCCTGCGGGTACTTGTAGAGAAACTTCATGTACGAGTGGGTGGGCGTGCTGTCGAGGTAGAAGTAGTACTCCTTGACGTCTTCGCCGTGGTTTCCCTCGCTGTTGGTGAGCCCGAAGAGGCGCTCCTTCAGGATGGGGTCCTTGCCGTTCCACAACGCGAGCGCGAAGCAGAGCCGCTGCTTGTCGTCGGAGATCCCTCCCAGCCCGTCTTCGCCCCAGCGATACGCCCGCGATCGAGCATGATCGTGGGTGAAGAAGTTCCAGGCGTCGCCGTTTTCGCTGTAGTCCTCGCGCACGGTCCCCCACTGCCGCTCGCTCAGGTACGGACCCCACTTCTTCCACGGGATTCCCGACTCGCGCGCATCGTTCAGGCGCTCTTGTTCGGTGACATGCACGATGGTGGGGCTCATGCTTCCGCTCCGTTACCAGATTCGGGATCTGAGGCACAGGCGACCGGGATCGACGGGGCGACCTGCCACGAGCATCGTTCCACGAAGTCCCGCTCTCGATCGAACCGGGTTCCTCGAGGCTAGTTCCAGGCAGCTGCACCAGAGAGCAACTTCCATGCCACCGACGGGGCCGGGCTCGCCGAGCTCGTGCGGCGCGAACGCGCCGGTGCCCCGTTCAGCTCCCACTACGCCGTCGAGTTCATTCAATTCTGCTTCCCAAGGAGCGGCTCACTCGAGTAGCCGACGAAGTGTGGTTGTGCGCACCATCCCGTCGCGCCATGCTCGGCCGGGATGGGGACCGCGACGCAGCCGACCTCTCGTGTCGCCCTCGTAACGGGCGCCTCATCGGGTATCGGCGAGGCATCGGCGCGCGCGCTAGGTCGCGCGGGCTTTCGCGTGGTGCTGACGGCGCGGCGCGGCGAGCGGCTCGAGCAGGTAGTCAAGCAGATCGAGGCAGGGGGCGGCGAGGCGCTGCCGATCGCAACCGATCTCGCCGACGCGGAGGCCACCTCGCAGATGCTGCGTGGCGCGCTCGAGGCCTTCGGCCGCATCGACGTGCTCGTCAACAACGCCGGTTTCAGTCCGGGTGCGGCGCTGGAGCAGTTCAGCCGGAGCGAGGTCGCGCACATCTTCGACGTCAACCTGTTCGCGGCGATGCAGCTGGCCGGCGAGGTCGCGCCGATCATGCGCGCACAGGGCGGCGGTCGCATCATCAACGTCGGCTCAATGGGTGGCTGTGTGCCGGCGCCGCTCGCGCTTCCTTACGGCGCGTCGAAAGCCGCGCTCGACATGGCGACGCGCGGCCTGCGCCTCGAGCTGGCGCCGTGGCGGATCTACGTCTCGCTCGTCGTGCTCGGCTTCGTCGACACCGCCGTGTTCGACAACGCGCGCGCGGGCAGCGAGCACCTGCGCAACGACCCCGACAACCCGTACCGTAAGCTCTTCTTCGACCTCGACGCGTTCGTGCAGAAGAGCCTCGAGAAGGCGCTCGAGCCGGATGACGTCGCCGCGCTGATCCTGCGCGTCGCAACCGCTGTGCGCCCGAAGCCGCGCTACTACGCGCCGCTTTCCGCGCGGCTCCAGACCGGCTTCCTGAACCTGCTGCCCGAGCGCTGGCTCGATCGCCTCCTGCTGCGCGTCTACAAGATCACGCCCGGCTGACGCGTCGCTGGCTAGAGGTAAGGCTCGGCTTCGATCCCGAAGCGCTCGCGGTAACCCTTGAAGGCGTGCTCGATCGCCTGTGACTCGAGGCCGAAGGCCTCGAGGCTGTAGCGGTGCTCGCCGAACTCGTTGCGCGGATGCTTCGCCAGGTAGCCGCGCATGCGCTGCAGGGACTCCGGCAAGAGCTCGAGCTCGAATCGCTCGTAGATGCGGCGGATGCAGGCGAGCGGATCGCGCACGATGTCGTGCATGTGGAGGTCGAGGATGCGCGCTTCGCGTTCGGGGTGGCGCGCCCGGGCTTCCATGCCCTGCTCGAGCAGCCTCGACCACATGTGCAGCTGCTGGCGGCCGAGCCGGATCGGGTCGACTTCGTCGGACGACACCATGCGCAGTGTGTACTCGAGGCTCGCCACCGAGGGCACCACGCGAACGGGGTCGCGGTGCGTCTGCACGATCAGCGCGTCGGGGTACACCTCGAAGAGCGCGTCGAGCGGGCCGAGATGCCCCGGCGACTTGAGCACCCAGCGCTTTGCCGCGTGGCGCGATTGCATGTGCTGCAGGAAGCGGCGGTGGAAGCGGTAGGCGTGCGTCATGTCCTGGCCCTGCAGCCAGGTCTGGTAGCCAGCGACGTCGAAGCACATCTCGAAGCGCACGCTCATGAACTCGGGCGCCGTGAGGACGATGCACTCCTGCGGCATCCGCGCGCCGACCGGGTGGATCGCCTGGAAGCCCGGCGCCAGCTGGCGCAGCTGCTCGAAGCGCTTCTCGGTCTGCACGATGCGGGGGTCGCTGTGGTACGTGGCGCTCTCGGCGGGCGGACACGGCGCGTCGACCTCCCACGAGAGCGGCGTGCGGTGCGCCGGGTCTTCGGCGAGCAGGCCGTAGAGCAAGGTCGTGCCGGTGCGCGGCAGTCCCAGGATGAAGAGCGGTCGACGGATCGCCTCGTGCGCCAGCTCGGGATGTCGATTGCTGTAGTCGCGGAGCACGAGTCGCTGCGCGAGCAGCTCGAGCAGCTGGCGGCGCGCGAAGTAGCGGCCGAACAGGTTGAGCCGCGCGTCCTCCTCGAGGGACTCGACGAGCTTGCGCAGACCGGGTCGGAAGCTCGGCTCGCCGAAATCCTCGAGACCGCCGTTGGCACGCGAAGCGGCGCGCATCAGCGAAGGCTCGTCGAGAGCGAACGGACGCGCGCCGAGGCGCGCGAGGGCGCGGCCGACGGCGTTCATCGCGCGGATCGGAAGCGGACGAAAGGGCTGCGGCAGCGCGTGGGTTTGCGCCATTGCTACGTTGGCGTCTCGCCGCACCCTGAACGCGACACCGCCGGAGGACGAGCCGTGCCCGACGAACGCGCCGAGACGATCTCCAGCAGCCAGGCCGCCTGGAACGACTTCACCGAACAGCTTCGGCGCATCGGCGACAAGATCACTGGCCCGACCGGAGCGCGCAACGCCCGCGAGCGGGCCGAAGGCTATCGCTACCTGCTGCGGCTCGTCTCGGCCGCGCACGCGCTCGAGGCCGAGGCGGATCGCCGCCACCCGGTGCTCACGCGCATGATGACGCCGATCCGCAAGTTCAAGGGCGACGGCACCGACACGCTCTACCACGAGGCGAAGCTCGACGACGCGCTGCCCTACGAGTTCACGGTGCGCCGAGGCGACCACCTCTTCTTCTCGGCCACCGTCTACGCCTACGACGAGCGTGGCGCGTACTACATCGTCGACAACCTGATCGACGAGAAGATCGAATGGGAGGCAGACGCGCGGAGCGGCCAGCCCGTCGCGCACATCCATCTATCCGCGCAGCGCCCCGCCGGCGTGCGCAACTGGATCGCGCTGAAGGGCGCGCGTCCCATCCTCTTCACGCGCCAGTACTTCCCGGAGTTCGTGGACAGCACCGACCAGGGTCGGTACGCGCCGGCTCTGATGACGATTCGCTGCCTCTCCGCGGTGGGGGAGCCGGGCGCTCTCAGCGAGCAGGATCTCGCCGAGAGCCTGCAACGCGTGATCGCCTTCGTCGAAGACGCGACCGACGTTTCGATCGGGCTCTCGATCTTCGCTGGCCTCAACCTGGTCAGCTACGAGCGCAGCCGAGCCGGCGAGACGATCGACGTCACCCAGATCACGGACGGCAGGATGCACCTGGACGACACGCGCCACGACGACTACACGCCAGAGCAGCTGGCAGCCATGGTCGATCCGAAGCTCATCGCGAACAACCTGCCGGGTCCGGGTATCCAGTACCTGGGCGCGTGGTTCAAGCTGAGCGACGACGAAGCGATCAAGATCACTGGCAAGGACGTGCCCTGCCGCTACTGGTCGTGCCAGATCCTCACGCGCTACCTCGAGTCGGGTGACTACCGCTTCCACAAGGTCGGACTGAACAACCGCCAGGTGAAGCTCGCCGACGACGGCTCGTTCACGATCTACGCCTCGCACCAGAACCCGGGCGTCGACAACTGGGTCTGCACCCAGGGCTACGAGAACGCACACATCCTGATCCGCACGCTGCTCGCCGATCCGCTCATGCAGGCGAGCTTCTCGGTGGTGAAGCTGAGCGAGATCTGAGCGCGGCTCGAACGGCGGCCGTCTTCTAGAAGAGGTTTCGCCGCGGACGATGGCCACGGCAGCGACCCGACCTACGTCGGACGGATTCCCCAGTCGCATCTGCTTGCAGGATCACAGCATGACCCGATCTCCATCGAGCCGCGCCGACTGCGGTGTCCCGGGAGCGAAGAGTGCGTGCAGAAGCCATGCGACGCCCGAGCGCCGGACGATCAAGCCCTCCGCCGTTGGTCGACGTACTCATGAGCGTGCGGCGCGGATCAGCGCGTGCCTACCGCTGATGCAAGGACCCGGCACCGCCCGACTCCGTCACACGAGTCCGAGGATGAAGCTCGCATAGCCGAACTTTGCCAGGATCACGACCAGCTCACGCTTGCTTGGCTCGAACATGGAACGAAGCTAGGGCACTCACCTCAGTCCCGCAGCATCCAGAGCGGTTCGCTCGAACGCCCGACTTTCGCGTGACATTCGCGAGCGTCGCCCCAAGACCGAGACCAAGTCCTGATCTCCACGAACCGGAACCGCCTCACTCGGCCATGGAGAAAACGGGCCGCCTTCAGCGATGTGAGGCCCACATCAGCGCGGTCTCCGGCTCCACATCGCGTGGGCCACTGGCCGCAAACCGCCGGAATCTGCGGCGATCTTCGCGGCTGGTCTCGCGCGCTTCGAAGAGACTCGACGCATTAGAGTGTTGGTGGCGGAGCGAGTAGGATGAGGAGCCCCAGTACCCTTTTCAACGCCCGGATTCGCCCTCTCAGGCCTCTCCGGATCCTGCGAGCGGATTCTCGAACCGAAGTCCAGGGAAGCGCGCGAAATCCCCGTCCGTCGACGCGAGCACCAGTCCGTGCTCGATCGCCAGGGCTGCGAGGTGCGCATCCGGAACCAGATTCGCGCGCACGGTCGCCTGCGCGAGGAGTCGGCCCAGCACCTCTCGGTGTCGATCGGTAGGCGCTGGGACCCAAGCGGCGTCGCAGTCGAGCCATTCCTCGATCTGGTGCCACGCTGCGCGAACCGAGGCTGGCCTCTCGAAGACGCGCGGATTCGTCACGAGCCGAAGGAAGGCGAGCAGGCTCGGCCAGGGCAGCCCGACGCGCGTTGTCCCGTTGAGGCGCTCGTCGAGCCAGGTACGCGCGCGCTCGTGCTGAGCGAAGTCCTGCACGTGGGCGTAGACGAGCAGGTTTGCGTCGACGAGGATCAGTGGAAGCGCTCCCCGTCCGCGGATGCGAGCGCTTCGGCAACGTCGTCGACGTTGTCGAGGAGACAGCGACCGAGGGAGACCGCTTTGGTCGCGTGGCGTTTGCGCGGGGTCCGCGGCGCCTCGAGGCGCGCGAGGCCTTCGCGCAGGGCCTCGTTCACGAGCTCCTTCAGGGTGACCCCTCGGCGCTTCCGTGCGCGCTCGAGGAGGCGGGCGACGTCATCGTCGAGGGTGAGGGTGGTTCGCACGCATCAAGACATACCACGAATGATGTGTTGATGCCACGAGGGTTCTCGACGCCCTTCCCGTGGTCTCGCCGGGAGCGAAGCCGAAATCGGCGAGATCGAGCTCGACTACGTAGGCGGACAACGTCGGGTCGTGCGGGGCCACGAACCCCGTGTTCACTGGAACCACCTCGACGAAAGGAGAGAAGCCCGCGCCTCCGAGTACGCTGACCTCGAACCTCTCGTTCACGTCGGCGAAGCCCACAGGCTGCGCGCTGCCTGAGAGCTCGAAGATCACCAGGTCAATCCCGTCGCCGTTCAGGATCAGGTTGTCAGTGAACGAGATCTCGATGACGGCCACGTCGGGCGTGATGACCCGGATGCTGTCGCCGAGATGGCTGCCGACGAGGGTCGACCGCACCTGCTCGTCCCGTCGTCTCAGTGACCGTGCCCGAAACTACGGCCGCATCGTCTGCGAATGCCTGCTCGCCAGCCTCGAATTTGAAGCCGGCAACCACGAGCGGTGCCGCATCGGCGGACAACGGCAAGACGCAGAGCGCAGCCGAAGCCGCAATAAACCAACGAACCGCACCTCCTGACATCGCTCCTCCACGTCATCAGGCAGCGGGTGATGGGGGCTGAACGGGAGGAGGAATCACGCCACTACCTGCTGGAGCCCGCGCCGTGTGACGCATAGATCCTGCACTGGGAATGCGGCGGCGTAGCGGTCGACTCTGGGAACTACAACTTTCGTGCGAGTCGTCGGCGCGTTCGGCGACGCCTCTGCGTCGGCTACATGCGCAACCTGCATACGCCCACATGGGTCAACGGATTCGGAGTCGAGTGCGACACGATCCAGATCTATCCGGCCAGCTCGGAGCTGAACTACCGCGCGGCAGCGGGCGGGCACTGGACCGCCATCACCATCGAGGAGGAAGCTTTCCAGAGAGCGGCACTGCGCCGACTCGGGCGCCCTCTTCCGCTCCCGGTGGGAGGAACGGCCAGCTACCCCGTTCCGCGCGCTCAGCATCAGGCTCTCGACCGCGCCGTCTCGCGGCTGACGCAGCGCACCGCCGTCGACGCGCGCCCCAGCAATGGGCATGCTGCCTGGCGCTGCACGAAGCCAGGCGCCGTCTCCTCATCTCGGGCCGCAGAGATGCCGCCGTCGAGGCGATTGCCCGCGACTGCGGCTTCAGGCACATGGGCCGATTCGCCGGATACTACGGAGCCCTGTTCGGCGAGCTTCCCTCGGCGACGTTGGCTCGTTGAGCTACGGCGTCGCAGTCGAGCCATTCCCCGATCTGTTGCACGCGGCGCGAATCGAGGCCGGCCTCTCGAAGACGCGTGGATTCGTGACGAGCCGAACGAAGGCGAGCGGGCTACTTCGTGATCCACTCGAGCAGCTACCGCATCATGTTCATCTTTCGCTCGGTCGCCCTGGAAGGCGCAACGGATGCCGACGCCTATGCCTACAGCAAGACCTTGCGGATGTATCTCCTGTCCGAGTCGGCTCACCCGCCGGAGACGCGCTTCGTCGACGATCGGAACTACCCTCTGCACACCCTCCCGTTCTACGACATTCGCGCGTTGCAGGACATCCACGGGATCATCAGCGTCGAGCCGGTGCAACCGCGCGACAAGGTGATGATGGGCATGCTGGCCACGCTCGGGATCGAGCCCGGCAAGCCCTTCGACCCGCCTGCGAAGCTCGAGGCCGCAATGGAGAGGGGCGTCGTCGATGCGTACCACTACATGCAACAGCTGGACGACAAGCTGTTTGCGTCGAATCTCTACTGGCCGGATCGGCACTGGAGCTTCGTCATGGTTCCCGACGAGAAGCATGGGTTCGAGTTCGTGACGGACGATGCTGTGGAGATCGACAAGCGAGCTGCAGCTTGGTTCTTCTTCACGTTCTATCCAAAGATCCTGACGCAGCAAGCGGGCACGGTGTATCTCGCGCCGATTGCGGACAGCGCCGGGCGGCGCCTCCGGGCGGGCAAGACGTACCGACTGAGAGTTCCCGAGGACGTGCCCGCCAAGCAGTTTTGGTCGCTGGCGGTCTACGACCGTGCGACCTGGGCCTTCGTCAAGAACCCCTTGGATCGAGCAGGGTTGGGCTCCTTCAACCGGGACACGATGCGCATGAATGGCGATGGCAGCGTCGACCTGTATTTCGGCCCCAAAGCGCCTGCGGGTCTGGAGTCCAACTGGATTCCGACGATGGGCAAGGAGCCGTACGTCTGGCTCCGGCTCTATGCGCCGGAAGACGCGTTCTGGACGAAATCGTTCGAGATGCCCGACGTGGAAGAGGTGCACTGAAAGCATGAAGCAACATCACGTCCTCCGCTCGGTCGTCCTCGCTTCTCTGCTGTCTCTCACCATTCCGGTCTCCGCGGCGACCCTCACGGGTCGTGTGCTCGGAGCCGGTGCGCCCGTCGCCAAGGCCTCCGTCGCGTTGTGGGCGGCTAGCTCGGGCGAGCCGAAGCAGCTCGCGCAGGCGAAGACGGATGCCGGGGGCCACTTCTCGCTGAGCGCGCCGCCCGCGGGCAAGGATCAGTTCCTGTATCTCGTCGCGCGCGGAGGACGGTCGACCGCGGACAAGGCGAGCGCCGACAACGCGGCGCTCGCGCTCATGGCCGTGCTCGGTGCAAAGCCACCCGCCAGCGTCACGCTGAACGAGCTGACGACCGTCGCGTCCGTGTGGACGAACGCGCAGTTCTTCGACGGCAAGGCGCTGCGGGGTCCCGCGCTCGGGCTCAAGATCGCTGCCGGGAACGTTCCGAGCTTCGTCGATCTCGGAAGCGGGGGGCTCGGTCCGGTGATCCAGGACCCGCTCAACAGTTCGCAGACGCCGACCCTGGCGAACTTTGCGACCTTGGCCGACGCGCTGGCAGGTTGCATCGCGCGGGTGACTCCCGACGCGTGCGCGAAGCTCTTCGCCGCGGCGACGCCTCCGTCCGGCTCCGTGCCGACCGACACGCTGACCGCGGCGCAGTCGATCGCGCGCAACTCCTGGTACCAGCCCGAGCGGGTCTTCGCGCTGATCGACGCGTTCTACCCGATGCCGCAGGGGAAGAAGCTGCGCGCGGTGCCCTTCATGCCATACCTCGGCTTCGCGCCGAGCGCCTGGGTGCTGCCCCTCAAGTTCGACGGCGGCGGCTACCGCGCCGGCGGCAAGGCGATGTTCGACAGCGAGGGGAACCTCTGGGTCGGCGACAACTTCACGATCGGCTGGCAGGCGCAGGACACGCTCTGGCAGGGCAACGCAAGCAAGTTCGACCCGAACGGCAAGCCGCTCTCCCCGCTCACCACGGGCTTCGCGGGCGGTGGCATGATGGGCGGCACCTTCGGTGCCGCCGTGGACGCGCAGGACAACGCATGGCTGGCGAGCTACGGCGGCCAGTCGATCGCCGTGTTCGACAAGCACGGCAAGCCGCTCACGCCGCCGGCGGGCATCACCTTGCACGGCAAGCTCGGGCTGATGCAGGGCATCATCGTCATGCCGAAGAGCGGCGACGTATGGGCCCTCGGACTCTCCAAGAACCAGCTGCTCTACTTCCCGAAGGGAGACTGGAAGAACGGCCGGATCGTCTGCGAGGGGCGCGAGGTCGAGCCGTGCAAGTCGTTCGTCGGCCCGTTCCACCTGGGTGTCGATCAGCAGGACCGCATCTGGGTGACGAACGGATTCGGCGCGCACGTGACTCGCTTCCCGGCCTCGGACCCGACGAAGGTCGAGAAGTTCAAGGCGGGCTACAGCGGAAGCGGCCTCGGCATCGACAGCCAGGGCAACGTCTGGGTCACGAACCGTCTGGGCAACACGCTGCGCGGCGGCTTCGACCTCGTCGACGACATCCTCGTGCTGAAGACGGGTGGGAATGGCGACGAGGCGCTGACGCGCCAGATGGCGAGGCAGACCGGCGGTTCCGACGGCGGCAGCGTCACGGTCCTCAGGCCCGACGGCAGCCAGTTCCCCGGCTCACCCTTCACCGGGGGCGGGCTTCCGGGGCCGTGGGCCGTGGCCGTGGACGGGAACGACAACCCCTGGATCTCGAACTTCGCAATGCCGAACAGCCCGATCGTGCAGCTCTGCGGGGCGCGCACCGAGAACTGTCCGCCCGGCTTCAAGACCGGCGACCAGATCTCGCCGCCGGGCGGCTACGTCGGCGGCGGGCTGCAGATGCAGACCGACATCGCGGTGAGCCCCTCCGGCGACGTCTGGGCGATGAACAACTGGCAGGACATCGACAGCTGTTTCGGAGATCCGAACGAAGCGCTCTCGACCCGCTGCGGCGGACAGGGCGTGACGATCTTCTTCGGCATGGCGAAGCCCGTGCGCTCGCCGCAGATCGGACCGGCCCAGCCCTTCTAGGGTTTGCAACGAGCACGAGCTTGCCGGTCACGGCTGTCTGTTCTCGTCATTTCGCCCGCGTCGATTCCGCTCGGATCTTCCGTTGGTGCTCGCACTCGCCCGAACCGAACCCATGCGCGCGCTACGAGGGTGCGCCCTCGATCATCGTGGACCGCGTGAGCGAAGGAAGGCGAGATACTTGAGCAGCTCTTCCTCTTCCTCGGCGGTCAGGTCATCGATGGCAAAGACGGCCAGTCTCCTGCGGGGTCCGCTCTCCTTGGCGGCCGACGGCAGCAGGTA
>Ga0335082_10006646_pt1 | contig 12608 bp, 8 predicted proteins | sample Lox_Sample_41_FD_206718 | JGI IMG/M metagenome (GOLD analysis project Ga0335082, IMG submission 206718) | Soil microbial communities from Loxahatchee National Wildlife Refuge, Florida, United States - Lox_Sample_4.1 | ecosystem: Environmental > Terrestrial > Soil > Wetlands | place: USA: Florida... | reverse complement strand
CCGGCTTTGTCATCGATCTGGCGTTCGAGCTCCTGGGTACGCGTTTCCTGCGCGGCACAGCGCGTAACCAACGTTGGAGCCGCTAATACCATCACCACAAACCAGGCTCGCGAGTATGAACCAATTCGCGTTTTTGACCTCATTCTTTCCCCATGTGCAAAATTTACTGCGGTTTCCCGTGGCGCGGGCGCTTCACCGCAGCCCAGCACGTTTCCTTACTCCGAGACAAATTGCCAGGGTAAGTTCTCGTCCGGAGCTCGGAATTAGATCCAGGTGTTCGTTGTACAGATCACGCCAAAATGCGCGGAACTCGGTCGATCCTATACTTCCCGGACGTGAACAGCAGTTGTGCCGCCAAGCCAAGGCGCAAGCTGCCCGGCCGTTCTCAAAATCATGGCGCTACTACTGCTTCGCGACGGGTTTTCGTCACACGACGTTGGTCTGTACCGGTTGTTTGCCGGATTCAAGCGATCAAGTAAAACTACCCCAGGTACAATTACCAATGTCGAAGCTGTAATGCCGCATTTCGACCGCCCGGCGCGCGCCCTAAAGAAGTCAAGATAGCCGTTCGCCCCAAACGCGTAGCACTCATGATTTCAGACGCTGGGATATGTGATGTTCCAGAATTCATCTTGGTCCCATTTTTTTATCCGTGACCTCTGGAACGAAACCAATATGCCTTTTTCGGTACTGGCTGTCACCCGGAATCAGGACAGCCGCCGGTTTCATCGAGACCGCCAGTTCGAGCTATCCCCCAGGTGCACCACTTGCCCGTTCCCCTGCCACGGTTGAAGTGAGAATCACCGGGGTCACACCAGATATCGCCCACCGCGACTGCCACATTGGTCGCGGCATCAGGCGGAGCATAGCCCATGGTTGGAGCAGACGAAGCAGATGACGAACACTGCCAGACACCATTGGGGAGGCAGCGTCCAGTCGGCAAAAGCCGCCGAGCCGTTCTTGTGTAGTGAGGAGAAGACCAACCCCCCCACAACGCTCTTCAAGGAACTTGCAGTCGTTAGGGATGAAAGGCCACAGTCGGATTCACAGGAAACCACGGAAGGGATTCGACGGAACGAAAACCACCATCACCTCATGCGGTTAGTGGGCTCTCTTGCCTTGGGCTGGTATGGGCAAACCGCGTCATCCCTCACGATGTCGCTCTCAGCGTTTTGTGACCCCGTGGCTCGCACGAACTCGACTTGCCATGCTCTGCACCGCGATCATGGCACTGTTTCGCACCGTCCTCTGGTCGTTCGACGCAGCAGTTCCTGACCTCGTTTCGCATGGTTTTCATCCCATAACAGGTTGCGTGTGTGCATCAGATCGGAGCGTTTTCTATTTCACATCGCCACAACTGGAGCCAAGCCATTTGGAACTCCAGCTACCATCCACGTTCATCGTGTGGCCGTCGGCATCAACCGCCGAGTGGTACGAACCGTTGACGTGTTCTGGATCAGCCGCTACCAGTTCCAGAGTCCCGGTCGCGTGCATACCTTGCTGATCACATACAAGATTCGCCTTCACCGAAGTGCTGGTGGAATTGAGCACGGTCGTTGTGCATTCCTTTGTTTCGGCCATCCTCAGTCTGTCTTTTTCCAAGTCTTCCTTGGTCAAGCAGTGCTTTTCCGTGACGGTATTCGCGTGGTTTGAATTCGCGTTCATTCTCTCTTCGAACCTGGCGCGCTGCTCCGGCGTTAACCGGTTCAGCATCTCAGCCGGTACTGGCATCTGGCCCTGCCTCTTGATTGTTCGTGTGCTCTCCCACAGGCCAGGTTTGACGTTCAGTGGCTGCAGCCTGGCTCCAGTTTGTGAATCAGAGGTCGCCCGCGTTTCGTTCGTCGATCCCTGAGTCTGCGCCCAGGATAGGGGCATGGAACAGAGCTCCACTACGATCACACTCGCAACGATCAGCAAACTTCCTTTGGCAAACTTCATGTTTGTCTCCTGAATGGAATTCGGGGGCTCGCGTCTGATTCCGCGACATGGCGGGTTTCGCGCTCACCTGCGGCAGAATGCTTCTGGAAAGAAGAAAGTTCAAAGGAAACTCGGGTTAAATCTGCCTGACACAAGAAATGACTGGCAATGAAGAGCTTACGAAGGCTGCTGACATGATTTAGAGGCGATGCTATGATGCAGCCACATTCGTGGGGACGGCCAATGGATCGCGCGGCTTCGCCGGGCATTGTCTTTCAGTTTGGGTTGTTCGAGGCCAATAAGGTTGACGGAGTGCTGCTACGAAGCGGCACGAAAGTCAAAATCCAGGAACAGCCTTTCCGCCTTCTTGTTCTCCTTCTTGAGCGGCCCGGTGAAGTGGTCACGCGCGAGGAATTGCGTCAAAGGCTATGGCCAGAAGGAACCTACGTTGACTTTGACGGAAGTCTGAATGTAATCCTGAAAAGACTCCGTGCCGCACTGGACGACGATCCCGAGAATCCACGCTTCATTGAGACGATCCCAAGGCGGGGTTATCGGTTTATTGCCCCTGTTTCTGTTATTGAAAGAAGCGCAGAAAAGGAACTACCGCAAGCCCCTGCAAGCGCAATCGCCCCGAAACCTGTAACAAAGGATCGTCCGGCATGGGTCTCCGAGGCGTCTATCGACGCAGTGGGCCGCACGCGACACTGGGACCGCCACCTTATTCTCTATGTCGGATCGGCACTCGCCGTACTCGTGATCGCGGTAGTCGGCTGGCTTGAATGGCACTCCGCATGGTTGCGGGACCGGCCGTTTGCCCAGAACGCATCGGTCCACGTGCGGCAGTCGGTAGCAGTCCTGGGATTTCGCAACCTCGCCGGACGGAATGAGGATGCGTGGCTGGCTACGGCGCTGTCCGAGATGTTGAGTACCGAATTGGCTGGTGGCGAAAAGCTCCGGCTTGTCTCAGGGGAAGATGTGGCAAACCTGCGTCTTTCCTCGCCGTGGTCACAGACAGATACTCTGGATCGCAGCTCCACCATCCGGATTGGCGCAGCCCTGAATAGCGACGTGCTGGTTTTGGGCTCGTATTCGACGATCGGCTCCAGCGATCACGGCCAGGTGCGTATCGATGTACGCATGCAAGATGGCAAGACGGGCGAGATCCTGACGGAAGTCGGGGAAGTGGGCAGCAACCAGGATCTGTTTCATCTGGTGTCCCGTGTGGGCGCCAAGTTGCGCAATCGTCTGGGCATCCAGGAATTGCAGAGTAGCGAGCAGGCCGGCGTGCTCGCTTCGCTGCCTCTCGATCCCGAGGCGGCTCGGTTCTATGCACTTGGAGTCGCCAAGTTGCGTGAATTTGATGCCCTTGCAGCCAAGGATCTTCTGGAGCAAGCTAGCCGAATCGATCCGAAGTTTCCTCTGGTTCACAGCATGCTGGCACGTGCGTGGGCGGAACTCGGCTACCAGGAGAAGCGTCGCGAGGAAGCAAAGCAGGCACTGGATCTCGCCATCGATTTGCCGCGTTCCCAACGCATGCTCGTTGAAGGTGAGTACTACGAGAGTTTGGGCAAACCAGAAGAGGCTGCGTCGGTATACCACGCCCTGTTCGAGTTATTTCCTGACAACCTTGACTACGGATTACGACTGGTGGGGGCGCAATCTCTGGCAAATCACGGCAGTCAGGCTATGGAAGTGATTCATCAGCTTCGAAGACTGCCTCCTCCGTCGTCGGATGATCCGCGCATTGATTTAGCCGAAAAGCGTGCGATGAAGTCCAACAATCCAGCGGAACTCGTGCTGGTCCGAAGCGCAATTCGCAAAGCATCCGAGCGGGGACAAAAGCTCATTTATGCTTTGGCAAAAAAGGAAGAATGCACGATTTTGAACTACGGAGAGCACCCCGATCAGGCTCTTTCTTCCTGCGAAGAGGCTTATAACGTGTTCCTGGCGGCAGGGAACAAATCGGCCGCCGCAGACGCGCTGCGCAACAGTGCCGACACATTAGGCACGCTGGGAAAGTACCAGGAAGCGATTGAAACTTACGGACGAGCACAGAACTTGCTGGAAGGCCTGGGAGAGCACAACAAGATCGGAGCTGTTTTCAATAACATGGCGATTGGCTACGAGAACATGGGCAATCTGGATCGTGCCGAGCAGCTGTACCGCGCGGCCAAAGAGGAATTCGAGCAGGCGGGGGACGTAGGCAATCAGACCACGGCGGCAGGCAATATCGCGGACATTCTCTATCTTCGCGGCAATTTGGCCGGCGCGGATAAGGCCTATCAGGAAGCTCTGCGAATCGCATCTGTGGATGAGAGCGATCCATATCTCTTGTCTCGACTTGCAGACCTGAACCTGACCCGCGGCCGTGTTCAGGATGCCCGCAAGATGGCGCAGCAGGCCGTGGATGCGTATCAGGCAACCCAGGGGCAGTACCAGTACCTTACTGCCGCAATGCTTGTTCTGGGCAATGTTCAGGCCGAGCAAAATGACTTGTCCGGAGCCCGATCTCAATTCGAGCAGTCGCTAGCGATAGCACAAAAAATTGGCGCTTCGGCCAATGTAGCGGAAAGCCAGGAGGGGCTTGCGCGTTTAGCGATTGAAGAAAACCGCCCGGCACAGGCGGAATCATTGCTCCGCACAGCAATTGCGGAATTCGAGAGGGAGAAAAGCGATCCTGCTTCTAGCAGTGCATATACACTACTGAGCCGCGCATTGTTGATGCAGCGAAAATTCGATGACGCACAAAACACGTCGCAGCGCGGAGCCGAACTGAGCCTCACCAGCTCAGACCCGGCACTGAAACTTCCCGCCGAGATTCAGCAGGCACGCGTCGAAGCGGCCAGCACAGAGGCGGATGGAAAACACACAGCGGCCGCTTTGCGACGTCTTCAATCAGTGATCGCTACCGCGAGTCGGCTGGGTTATTACAAGCTGGAGTGCGAGGCGCGCCTCGCGCTTGGCGAACTGGAAGTGAAGACTAATTCCTCATTGGGCCAGAAACATCTGAAAGCGCTGGCCTCAGAAACCCACAATCATGGCTATGAACTTCTCGCCCGCCAGGTTGAACGTGCCATGTCGAACGGTACCGCAGTAGCCGAGAACCGTTCCGTGCACTGATCAGCAGGCTCCCTTCGAATCTGATTCAACCGGCAAGGGCCGTCGTACAACTCAGGCTTTTCACTTTCCCAGGCTCGCTACTCGTGTCATCGACTGCCGCAACCTATTTAGATCAAGGCAATTAGCGTGTCAGCCTCGTTTAATTCGGGTTTCCTTTGACCGGCGACGTGCCAGCGGATATTCCTGGCTCAGTTCCGGGGAGGAACAAGGGACATGCGAACTCTGCTCACTATATTTTGCCTGCTACCGATCCTGCTGAATATGCTGTCATCGGCGCAGGGGGTGCCACGAACAGCCCCTGCGCCGAACCGCAATATGTCCGCGCCGGTTTCGCATCGACCGCCCGGCGACCATCCTGAAAGCACAGCGGGCACCATCGAGGGCTTCGTGTACTGGGATACGAAGCATTTCTCTCACGTCCCTGCCGGCAGTTGCAGCGGCCTGGCAGTCACCGTCGCAGTCGGAAGTTCTTCCGGTGGACCTTTGGTGGCGTACACGCCATTAACGACCATCAGCAACAACTTCAAATATCTCGGGCAGGTAAAAGAGTTCCTGGCCGGAGGCATTATCAACGCATACGACGTGTGTACCTATGCGTACGATCATGTGCCCGTCGGCCCGGATCTCCAAGTCCAGCTCACCGTCACTGAGCGGGGAGCGTTTTCACCGGTTGCTGTGCCTCAGTTTGGAACGGTTGGGCCGATCAAAATCATCAACGGCCAGTGCAATATGCTCCCGCGCATCACGAACCCCAACCTGTCCGATCTCGTCGCGCACTGGGGCTCATGTCAGAACATGGCCTATGGCGTAAATTTTGCGATGCATGTCGCGCCGCGGCCGCAGTTGCCCCTGGCCGAGGGCGGTGGTGGAGGAGGGATCACCCCGGTTGCGTCCAATTCGCAAATCGGCGCGGGCCCGCAAAGGGGAATGCTTTCTGGCTCGCCTCAGCAGGGGATGCTCGCAGGTGCAGGATCGCCAACCCAATTGCAATCGGCAACCGGCAGTGGAGCGGGGAATAAGTCGCCGACACTGCTGGCTCCTACCGCAACACCGGGAAGCAAAGTGGAACTCAATCCGCAGCCTCTGCCACCGCGAACGATCTCTGCGGCGGGCACGGCATCTACGAGCACAAGAGGCGTACTCAATCCGCAGCGCATCACGGCGATCCCGGGATGCACAGTGGACCAATTGCAACTCACGTTTCGCACGGGGAACGACGATCTTCGCGGCGGGCAGAACAACCTGAACGTTGAGGTACACCTTGCCGATGGCAGCATGCAGGTTACCAACAATGTGAATCACGGCGCGAATTGGGCCAACGGCAGCACGAACATGGTGAGCGTTTCATTGAAGCAGCCGGTCGCGCCCAACCTGATCAAGCTGATTCGTCTGGTCCACCTGGCGCAAAGCGGGTACACCCCTCCGTCGTCGGGAGCAGTTGGCGCGAGTGCCATGCCGACCGGGCCGTTGCTCGCACCGATTGCCGTAGCGGAAGGAGTGCATAGCGAAGACAACTGGGACATGGCGGAGTTGCAGGTGTTTGGGCGCGGCAAAGGAATCAATGTACCAATCGCCTCCTTCGGCAGCCACAGGTTCACCGGCAGCTATCCATCGCTCGATGTCAACGCGCAACCGGGAGTGGGATGTCCGGCCGCCAATCTGGTCAGCAAGATCTCATTCACCTTTTGGACAGGGAATGACGACCTGCGCGGGGGAAAAGACAACCTCGACATCACAATCCACTTCACCGACGGCACGACTCAATCCGAGCCGAATGTGAATCACGGGGAACGGTGGCCGGACGGAAGTACGAAGGGAGCCGAAGTGCTCCTCGACCGGGCCGTGACCATCGATCAGATCCAGAGCATCACGCTTTCCGACACATTCACCGGCGGCTCGGGCGGGGACAACTGGAACATGAATTCCATGGAAGCTGCCGCTTGGGTGGGATCCAGCTATCACACAATTGCCAACTCCGGATTTCATCGCTTCAGCTCCGATTGGAGCGGGGAGAAAGCACGACAAATCGATATCTCAACCCACGCTATCAACTGACGTCCACGACCAGGTTGGGAGTGGTATTACACCACGAAATTGAGGAGTGCGAATGCGGAAACGAATTGTGATTCTTGTAGTTTCGGTGATTGTGCTGATGCAGACGTTCTCATCAGCCCAGCAATCACAAAAACCGATGACTAATGACGACATCATCACAATGGTCAAAAACAAGATGCCGGAGACAGTTGTGGTTTCGGCAATCCGGGCGCGTCCTTCGCAATTCAATACTTCCACGGCGGAGTTGATTCGGCTGAAGAAGTCGGGTGTAAGCGAAAACGAGTTAAACGCGATGATCGCCGCCTCGAACAAGGGCGCCGGCGTCGGCTCCTCGACAAAGCCAGCTGACGAATCCGCGGCGAGTGCGTCCGTCGCACTTCCCGCCTCCAAATCGCACATGCCGAAGCTCTATCTCACAAGCGGTGGGCTGCGAGAGCTTCCTTTGGAAAAGACGCAGTTGGCGGAAACCAAGACGAAGCCGTCATCCATGAAGAGTCTGGCCGCCGACTCTGCAGTCACACAAGCGATGCAGAGTGGCATCAACACTGTCACATACAGCGCTGCTTCCCACGTGAATTCTGCAATCGGCGATTCGGCAGTTCAGCAAGCGGGCAGCGTTTTCTCCGGTGTCCTGTCACATCGCACACCAACGGTGACCTACGTGTGGGGAGTTCCAAGTCCCGCCGCAACGAACGTTCTGCAAACCGTTTCGCCGAGTTTTGCAGTGGACTTCTCTCGCGTTTTAGGAGTCGGCGCCGATGATTACGAGCCCGCGATCGTAAAACTGACACCGGCCCAGAACACTTGCCGAATTGTCGGCGCCACGCAGGGCAAGGCCGATATGAAGTCGAGTGCCGCAGCCGATTGGCAAATGTATTCGCACTTCCTCGAGGAGCGCGTATCAGTTCGCGCAGAAAAAACAAGCCCGGGACAGTACAGAGTATCGCCTGCTTCGCAGTTGCAGCCCGGCGAGTACGCGGTGGTACTGCGCCCGCTGTCCAAAGAGAAGAAATTCTCCGGCGGCGATGTGGCGCGCGCTCAAGGTGACGGACTGATGTTCGATGCGATCTGGACCTTCCAGATTGCGGATGAGGCGGAATAATTATGAGGCGAAAGCTCCTTTGCAGTTTGTTCTTACTGGCGACACTGGTCGCCTGTTCGAAGAAGACCGCACCACCAACGGAGTCTGGTATTCCGGTGGCCCGACCGTTCCACGATCTTCGTGAACTTCCGGGAACAATTGCCGACGTCACACTGACCAGTAACACTGTGCGCATCGATGAGGCCAGTGCTCGCCGGATCCTCAAAAGTGTCGGCTCCGACGGAAATGTTTTCGTATTTAACGATTCCGACCAGCGCATCCAGAACCTGCAGGAAGGCCAGGTTCTCTTTCTCGAAAATATCGCCGTGCAGAAAGTTCTGGCCGTTGTCCGAAAAGACAAGTTCATCGTGGTTGGCACGGACTATGCGTCATTACCCGAGTTCATTCAGCAAGGGCACCTGAAGTGGGATGCACCGATCCAATTCACGTCTCTGTTTGCGGAAAACACGGAACCGGGCCGGCGCAAGGGACTCGAATCCATGGCGTGGTGGATACCGCAGAGCACGGTATACGCCGCGGGCACTCAACTCTCTTACTCGGGAAAAGTTGATGGCTGGGATACGTCGATCAGTGTAACTCCCGGCACGAACCGACTCGATTTGGCGCTCAAGGTATCCCGCAACTATCAAGGGATGGGCGTAATGGTGTCATCGAAAGGATTCGTGAAGGATTTTGTAAGCTCGGCGGACATTCAGGTGTCGTCGGGCAACACGGACAACTTCTCGTACGAGGCCAAGAACCTCAATGGCGAAATGAATGTCGAGTATGCTGCCACGCGAGATGAGCAGGGTGATGCCGCCGGCATCGATAAGCCGAACATCAAACTGCCACCGCTCGCGAAGATTCCTATGCCGATTGCGGGCATCCCCTTCATGCTAACGATCAATGCGAATCTCATTCTCAAGCCCGGCTTCGGAGCGAAAAAAGAAGCGGCCAGCGGATCCTTTCGCTTCACTTATAGCGGCGACGAAGGTTTTCAGGTAAAAGGCGGGAACCCGCAGTCCAGTGCAACAGTCAATGGCAGTGGAAGTTTTGATCGCATCACAACCGCGTCGCTGGCACCGCACGCCATTTTGATTGGAATGGCTGCTCCGAAAATTACGCTAAGCCTCGGTCCTGGATCTGCAGTTGACGTGTTGCAGGAGGCGTTTCCTTCCAAAATTGCAGATCAACTTACCGACTTTCTTGCCAAGTCAGCAGCCGGTAAGTGGGCCAAGAAGAAGATCGATCCCACATTCAAAACCGAAGCGGCCGCTTCCGTGCAGACGGTCGCAGTTGGAACCATGACAGCCGCAGGATCGCTTGCAATGATTCCATGCAAGCTCACGCGTCTGTTGCTTGAGTTCAAAGGTGGCGCAGATGTCTATCTGCTTGGCATCAAGGGAGTCGACAAGGAAGTAGTGTTCGCAAAGAAGGAGTTCGTAACCCGTGAACCAGACGTCAACATCTGCGGAGACAAATAGCCGGGGTACCGGAACAGGTGCGCCTTTGACGAATTCGCCGCCAATGCCTCCAGCGAGGCGGACCGGCCAACTCGTCAAAGTGTTCATTGTTATTGCCGCTTTGATCCTGCTCTTCCTTGTGGCAGCGATGGGAAGCTGCGTCTATATCGCCTATCGCGCCAAGCGGAAAGCGGAAGAAACGCAGGCCACATATCAGCGGAACAGGCGGGAAAAAGCAGCGGAGCAGCGCGCCGTGACCCACGCCGCGGACAGTCATTCCGCGCCCGTAAATTCCGGCTCGATTCCGTCGACGTCGGGATCGGCAGTGCCGGTAAGTTCTGCGCCGAAGGGAGACACAACCGGCGTGCCGGTTGACCTCGGCTCTCCGGAGAAGCCGGTTGTGTCCAACGGAGATCAAGCGCACGACTGGGCTCTGCGTTATGAGCGAACTCAAGACGGACCAGAGGCAGACCTGGTTGTGCGCACGGGGGACATCAATAATCTCGGGTTCGGTTGGCCGAAGGGCTTCGATCCATTCTCAGGAAAATCTACGTACCCGCATCCTTTCCCTTGGGTGCCGAAACCAGGTACGCCCGACGGCACCGATCGAATGTTGTTGGGCTCGGCAGTGACTCAAGCGGACTTCGACGAACATCCATTCGCCGGGGACGGCTATACCAGTAGCCTTCTGCGGCCTTGTCAAGGATCGAAGGATACCTCCGGATGCAAAGATCGCCAAGATTCCATGCCTCAGACCATCGTCCTTTCCGTGGGAGCGCTGCCGTCGAAGGTTAATGCGGTGCTCTTCCAGATCTTCGTCGATGATTTCCAGGCGCCGTCGTTCCACTCGCATTTCCAGGCGAGCTTGAATGGCACTCGCATTCCGAGCCTCGAGCAGTCGCTCAACGCACTCGATCAGACCGGGCCTGTCGGCAAGCTGATCACTGTCAACCTGCTGCCGGAATACTTCTCCTTACTACAATCCGGCACCGTGAAGCTACTGATCGATGATCCTAGTACGCATGCGCAAGATGGGTATGCAGTCGATTTTGTTCGCGTTCTGGTGAATCCGCACCAATTCCCGTACCTGGTTTCGGTCGCGGTCACGGTCAAGGATTGGGACAAGAACACACCGATTCCCGGTGCGACGGCGAGCGCGGCACTGCAATCCGGTTCAACTGATGCAAGTGGAAATTGCGAGCTCAGCGGTTTGCCTGCGGGGTTGGTCGTCGCCACAGCAGTCGCACCAGGTTACGACGCGAACTCAGCGACTGCGGACGTCGTCGCCGGGCAAAGCGGACGCGCTGAAATTCAGTTGCACCGTCATGAAGAAGGCACTTCTGCGTTAGAAAAGGCGATTGCACAGAGCGGATCGGTAGCGATTTACGGAATCCATTTCGATACCGATTCCGCCAAGCTCAGGCCCGACAGCAAGCCGGCACTGGAGGCCGTGCTCGGACTTGTTAACAACCATCCGGGATCGCGCTGGACGATCGCCGGCCACACCGACAATCAGGGGAACAGCGCCCACAACCAGGTACTCTCGCAAAGTCGCGCTGCTTCCGTCATTGCATGGTTGAAGACGCACGGTGTGGATGCAAGTCGCCTGACTCCGCAGGGGTTTGGCGCGGACCGGCCCGTGGCGGATAACGCAACCGTAAATGGCAGGGCACTGAACCGGCGTGTGGAAATTGCCGCGGCTCCGAGGTAACTGGCAGTTCCGACTCGCGGGCCCGAGGAACAAAGTGTATGAGCGTCCTGAAGCAGCAATTGCTAACTACGGGCTGTGTCGTGGTGTGGTTGGTGTGCCTCCCGCTATTTGCGTGCAATTCGAACTTGACACAATCTAAAGCGGCAGATCCCACATCTGAATCGCCGCAGAAGACCGTTAGAACGACGAAGATCAGTACTGGCCCGGAGATCGATCTGAATTGCGTAATCAACCACATTCAGAATCCGCCGGAGAGTTTTCATTATGCCTTCAAAGTGGAATCCGATAACCCGTGGGAAGAAGAAGCGGATGTTACACCAGAAACGATAGCTGGCAGCTTCAAGAACAATTCGTTACCGGATCGACAAAAGTTCCATGGCGCTCCTCGAGAAGTTTCGTCGAATCTTCTGGCGATTGGGCGAATGGCCAGTCTCTTTGCCACGGTACGTGGTACCTCGGCCGTGGTGAATGAGGGGCCGGAAAAAAATGTGAACAGCTATAGCACATTCAAGTACTCGATCGACACGGCGCGCGGTAGTGCGGCCGAGCAGTCGCTCTTCAGGAATGTCCTTGGCCCTGGTGGTTTCGAGAAAGGCGCCGCGTGGGTGACTTCGGACGGCTGTCCGGTTCGTATCTTGCTGGACGAGGAACTGCATTCGAAGGATGGCAGTACGTTAGGCAAAGCTCATTACGAAGAAAGAATGGTCAGGAAATGAGCAATATTGCTATTCGAAGTTGCGTGGAGTAGTCATGTTCAAGAGCAATTGAGTCCGTTCAGAACCTCGGAGCCCGGCACCCGAGCGGGAGCCGTGATTGGTCGATCTACTCGACTAAAACGAGACTAAGAGAGGCTTCCCTTGGAAAGCCGCACTCTTCTTTTCTCCGGGCAACTGCACATCAATCATCCTGGGAAGCGGAGAAAGCATTCGAGAACCCGGAGCCAGCTTCAATTCCAGGGTCCGACAGGCGTCGTTCGACGTTTTCGTGATACCCATCCAATCTCCGGATCGATAGTCAAATGAAATGCCATCATCTTCATAGAGTAAAAACGATGCATCAGAGCCCGGAAATTCGAAAGTATAAGCGGAGCATCAGGACCATGCCCATCCAGTAGTCGGCCGTGCGGTATGTGATGCCGAGCCTTTTAGCTGACCTCATGGACATTCTTTTCGACACTCACGACGGTGCCCTCAAGCTTGTAGTCTGCAATTCACTATTGCAACCTGCCAAAGCTAGCGCCGCGGCCAATAGAAGCAAT
>Ga0335082_10006644_pt1 | contig 12610 bp, 10 predicted proteins | sample Lox_Sample_41_FD_206718 | JGI IMG/M metagenome (GOLD analysis project Ga0335082, IMG submission 206718) | Soil microbial communities from Loxahatchee National Wildlife Refuge, Florida, United States - Lox_Sample_4.1 | ecosystem: Environmental > Terrestrial > Soil > Wetlands | place: USA... | reverse complement strand
CGGTCGGCGAGCCAAGCACCAAGTACGGCATTGAAACTTTACGTCTCTGTGCCTTCGCTCCTCCAGACTCAACCCTCGATCGACAGAGTGTCATCGGTTTCCTCTGACCGTGAATAATCCGGGCTAGCGGTTTCATTTCCAAGTCGCGCAATTCGATTTTCCTTGTGACCTAGAATAAAATCTAGGTAGAAGCGCATTTCCGGTGTTTGCGCTTTTCCCGCCATTTGAGGGAAAAGGTCTGGATTTGGATTTTGTTTTTCGCTATAGGTGAGTCAGAATTCGTAAAAATTTTGCAAGGAGGAAAAAATGGCGCAGACCATAGATAATATTGTCGATCCCAAAGATCCGAGCCTGACGTCGGAAATGGTTCAGTTTCCCGGTAATGCCGGGAACGTGAATGCTTATGTCGCACGTCCGAAAGACGGTAAGAATCTGGGAACCGTTATCGTGATCCACGAGAACCGAGGTCTCGTGAATCATATCAAGGATGTCGCCCGTCATTTTGCTAAGGACGGCTTCGCGGCCATCGCGGTGGACTGCATGGGCCGGATCGGCGGGAGCGATCAATATAATGGGAGCGACGCGGCCACCGAAGCGATTAAAAAGGTGACCGGCGCAATGGTTGTGGAGGATTTGACCGCAGCGTTGAACTACATGAAAAAGCAAAACTACGTGAATGGCAAAGTCGGCGTCGTGGGATACTGCTGGGGTGGAGGCCAATCACTTAACTTTGCGACCAAGTGTAAAGATCTCAACGCAGCCGTGGTTTACTACGGCCGTAATCCCGATCCCCTCGATTCCGTGGCTAACATTTCTGGCCCAGTGATGGGCAACTACGCCGAAGATGATGCCAACATCATGCCGGGCGTTGAGCCGCTCAAGGCCGCACTAACGAAGGCGGGAAAGAACTTCGACATCAAGACTTATCCAGGCGCCAAGCACGCGTTTAACAACAACACCAACGCCGATCGCTATCATCCGGATGCGGCTAAGGATGCTTGGTCGAGAACGGTGAGCTTTTTCAAGAAGAACTTGGCGGCGTAGTTGAGCGGAATTGCGAGCGGCGTGGGACCTCACTCTTTCACCGTGGGGCTTCCCGCCGCTTGGTTTTTTTCTGACAGGAGGGGTCTTTCCCCGATACTTTTCTTAGCCACCTCCGGGGTGATCAAGTAGGGACCCTCGGTCGTATCCCGCCAAATTTGCTTCGTCAGGTCGACATTCCCTCCCGTCACGATGAACGACACGGCTCCAGCTAACAGTCCTACGGTAACGGAGGCATATTTAGCAGGAAGGAAGACAAAGTTTCCGGCCGTGAGCCCAACAGCGACTCCTTCCTTTTCGATCATATCATCGGCCCGTAGGAGTGGCGGACACAGGCCGCTTATAGAAATTGCCATCGTGGCTATTAAGAGTTTGGCTCTAATGGATTTCAGCATCGAACTACTCCCTTAGAAAAAACTTTGAGCGGATGGCGTTGACGCCGTGGGAGGGATTCCAATAGCGCTGCACGCCAAAATAGTAACAGCACGCTTCGTTATCCAGATCGTTATTAAAGCAGCGCAGCTGTCCGTCTTGAAATCGCACACGCGCGAGACACGTTCCCCCTGGTACCGATGATGTCATCAATTCCACAACAACTCCGATGCCCCACTCCTCATAACGGAGATGAGACACCTCATCGCCGACGCGCAAGAAGAGCCGTTTTCGCTCGCTCCATGGCTGCGGTGTTTGCGCGCGCCCGTTAGAATCTCGGGTTGCGACAGCAACCACCGGAGGCAAGGTGTCGGCTCTTTCTAAAGTCTGTTTGTTTTTCCCTATCCTAGCACCGTCCTGGGTTCCCAGGTCAGCACCTTTAAGCGGCGGTTTACTACGCTTCACAAAAAATCCAACGGCGCATGGCCGTTCCCATAAAGTTCTATTTTACTTCAGTACCCGAATCCTCGTTGCTCCATAATCACCGAAATGGGGTACTAGAGTCAAGCTCTCCGAGGGGGACTTATCGGGACCCCCATTCATTGAAACAAGAACCCTGCGATCGTTTCCGCTAGGGCCCGCGGGTTGTCTTGATGGACCATATGGCCCGCATTTTCAATTTGCGCAAACTGCTTGTTCTTGAGCGCTTCTAGCCGTTGCTGTTTATTGGGTCGTTGGGTCTGATGGCTCTCCTTCCCATCAATGATGAGAACCGGACAGTCGATGCGGCGGAGAAATTCAACCGCCTGAGCTGAATAAAAAGGCTGCGGCGCAGTGGTGCGATGAAGCGGGTCGAATTTCCAGACCCACTTGCCCGTCGGCGATTGCTTCATGCCCGAGCGGGCCAAATGCAGGGCCAGGTCATTTTCTAACCGTGGATTCGTTTGCTGGAGCTGTCTGGCTCCCGCCTCGACGCTCGAATATTCGCGAAAGTGCTTTCGGCCTCGTTGGTTGAGTTCGGTGATCCACTTCTCCATGCGCTCCGGAGCGTCCGAGAAATTCATGCCCGGGGGTCCGATGCCCTCGATGAGCACGAGTTGAACTACTCGCTTAGGAAAGGTCCCGGTATAGAGGAGCGATATTGTTCCTCCCATGGAATGGCCGATGAGCTTGATTGTTTTGACTCCGAGCGCCTGGACGACGCAGTCAAGGTCCAAGACATAATCGGGAAAATGATAATAACCGCCCGCGCCGACCCAGCCGCTGTCGCCGTGACCGCGGCAGTCAGGCGCGATGATCCAGAGCGGCTGTTGGATCTGGTTTTGCAAAGCCGTGACAAATGATTGCCAGCTGTGCGCCTGGTCTAAAAAACCATGGACAAGAATCAAAGGCTCGCTGACCGGCTCACCCCACTCGAGGTAGTGGATGCTAAGCCCTTCTACGTCAATGAATTTGTCACGGGGTTGGGTCATGTGGGCTATAACTTTGTCACAGCAATTTCGACAAAATCTTTCTTTTCGTCGGACCAAGCGAAGGCGCAGACTTTCTTTACCATTCGTCCGAAAATGGAAATGACTAGCTGCGCCGCTTCGGGATAGGTGGGTTCGCCAAAAGGAGTAGCGCCTTGTCGATCTTCCGCCGAAAAATAAGCGTCGTGATTTGGGTGCGAGTGATAGAACGCCTTAAGCTTAAACCCAATCTTGTTCGCTTCGCGAATAGCAGACTGTAGCTCGAACTCGTCCATGTTGTATGCGATCGTGGCGTTGCGCGGAAAAGTCTGCGGGTCACGCGCATGGAGTTGGTTCTGAATATTCTTTAGGCGGTGAACATGGTCGCTCGTCGCGTTCGAAAGAACCACCCCGCAACACTCTTCGGGGAAGGTCTCCTCGGCATGGCGTGAGATTTCGTTCAAAGCTGGTTCAGAGATAAAAAGTGCCTTCGGCTCGTTCATGTGGCTGCTCATTTCGCTTTCGGAACTGCATTTAACCGTAATCCGACATTATTTCGAACCCGCGAGGCCAGCAAGCCCAACAGCCGTGGGCAATGGGATACTGCCTTGAAGACCACCCCGCATTCCCCCTAAGGGTGATGTTTCGCACGTCAGGGCCTTAGAGCAAACTGTGCGCTTGGATGGCTATGGCTTCCGGTCTCGCCGTCCTCGTTCACTGGTGACGGCACTTAACTTTCGTCGGATTAGGCTTAGCACAATAAACTAGACGAAAGAGCGAAAGCGGGATCAGAAAATCGGGTGCGTGGCCTTTTTGTAGTTCTGATAAGTGCTGAGCACTGCAGTGGTGTACTCGTCTGAAAGTTCCAAGTTGTTTTCCAGACGATTGCGAATCTCGGTCGGTCCGCTGTTGTAGGCAATTAAGGCGTGATTCAGGTTGCGAAAGCTTTTCTTGAGATCATGCAGATAGTAAACGCCAAGTTTGATGTTGAGAATGGGATCGTCGAGAGATTCCGGCTTGAACTGGCGGGACTTGGCACCCTGGGTTGGCGAAATTTCTTCCAAGAGGGACTTCGCGACATCGGGCAGGAGCTGCATGATACCTCTCGCGCCTGCTGGAGAAACCGCGGTGTATTGAAATCCGCTTTCGACCTGAATCATCGCTAAAACTAGCATCGGATCAAAACTGTGCTTTGAACTTTGTTCCAGAATGACTTCCGAAACTGTCCAGGCTTCGGTATCGCTGACGTCGGGTCGATGCGACTTGACGATCGAGTAAATCTCAACCAATTCCTTGGGTTTTGGTGGTTGAGCTTCTGTGCGGGGCCCTTTGGCCGGGTGCGAAAGATGCTTCAAAGTAAGAAACCCAGGAATAAACAGGGTCGCGAAGAGCGTTACTTTCGCGCAGGCCGCGCCGCATCTTAAAGTACGAGCGAGCGTTTTTTTATGACGTTTCTCCATACTTCAACCTCTGAATCGATTTATTAGGTTTGACGGATGATGAGGAGGATTTGAAAGTTACTCCCTAGGTATCAGATGAGAGTAGAGCTGTCAACTCAAAACCAGAAAAACTGAAGATCGAGAATCGAAGATCTAGGATCGCCATCTTCATCCTCGACTCTCGCTCCTCGACGATGATGGTAGCTAGTAGATCACCTGTTCTTCCACGAGTTGCCGATATTCCTCCTCGCTCAAACCGAGAAGTTCCTTGTAGAAGTAGTCATTATGTTCCGCGAGCAAAGGATCGCGTTTGGATGGACCGGGAGGCGTCTTGCTGAGCAAGAAGGGCGGCCGCTGGTAGTGCATCTTGCCGATTTCGGGATGTTCCAGCTCCACCCATTGCGGACGCTGCGCGAGTTGCGGATCCGTATATACATCTTTCATGGTGTTTACGACCCCAGCTCTGATGCCGGCGTCTTGAAGTTTCTCCATAATTTCGCGCGGCGTGAAACCGCAAGTCCACTCGCCGATCCTGCGATCGAGATCGTTTTCATTTTCCTTGCGTGCAGCATGAGTTGCGAATTTCTTGTCCGCGCTCCACGCCGGACTACCCATCGCTTCACAAAATGTCCTCCATTCACCTTCCGTGTGAACACTGAGGACACACCAGTTATCGTCCCCCTCGCACGGATACGCTCCGTGGGGCGCCGCTTGCGGATCGCGATTGGCGTTGCGGTCTGCTACGGCGCCATTGACTTTATAGTCCAAGAGAATCGGCGCGAGATATTGGAGGCCGGTTTCATATTGCGCCGTATCGATATAGTTCCCCCTGCCGGTGCGCCGTCGGTAATCCAGAGCGGCTAAAATGGCCGCCGCTCCATAAGCGACGGCGATGTAATCAATGTAAGGGCCGTACAATATTTGCGGCGAACCTCCCGGATAACCCGTCAGATGAGTAAAACCCGCCAGCGAAGAAAGCTGCGAGCCGAATCCCGCGTGATGCGCATGGGGACCACTCTGTCCAAGGTTCGACGTGCTCAGCATGATGAGCTCCGGCTTGGCTTGCTTCAGCGCTTCATAATCGATGCCTAACCGCGCCATCGTGCCGGGGCTGAAATTTTCTATCACCACGTCAGCCCAGGCGGCGATTTTCTTGGCGAGCTCGGTTGCTTTGGGCGCCTTCTTCAGATTCAGCGTAATGTCGAGTTTGTCATTGTTGCAGAGCGCGAAAAGACCGGAACGATTGAGGCCGTGAATGTTATCCTTGTAGGGAGGGTAGTGGGTGCGAAAGCCGTCAGGACGCACGCGAGACTCGACGTGAACTACTGTAGCGCCATGGTCGGCGAGATGCTTGCCGACGGCCGGTCCCGCCGCAAAAGCCGCAAACTCAACGATCTTGACGCCTTTAAGCGCTTCCATCCCCGTTCAGATGACTCCCTGCCGCTTTAGTTCGCTGAGTTCGCTGGACGGGACTCCGAGGTCCTCGCCGTAAACTTCCTGATTGTGTTCGCCGATCAAAGGCGCGCGGCGCCAGATTTGACAGGCGCCTTGGGCAAATTTGGTAAATCCTCCCGGATAGTCGATGGAAGCTTTCAGCTCCGGATGTTCGACCTTCTGCCAAAAGCCGCGCGCCTCGTGTTGCGGATCTGCGAAGATCTCCTTCACGCTTGCTACGGGGTAGCCGAGCATCTCGCGTTGCACAACTTCTTTGAAAAATTCTGCTTTGGTGATGGCGGCAAAGAAATGCGCAATGGGCTCTTCCATGCGATCGATCTCTGCCTGGGTGACCTGCGCGATGTCAAAGCTCTTCCAGTCTTTCTGCTTGAGAAATTCCGGCGCCATTCCCTTGCTATCCATCCATTGGACCAACGCTTGATTAGTTCTCCGCCCGGCCTCGCCGCCATAGATGATGAAATTTAAGTATCCATCTTTGCAGGGCCAGAAAACTCTCATCTTGGCGCCCGTGATGGTGCGTCCGGTCATGAATGAGCCGGCGCGTTTTTCGACTTGGCGGTTTAGATCCCAGAAAGTGTGCGCATGGGAAAAGGCCCATAACAAGCAGGCCTGGGCGGAGACGTCGACGTGCTGCCCCTCGCCCGTCCGTTCGCGGTAGTGGTGTGCGATCAAGGCTCCCATCGCCGCGTAAGAGCCGGTCCAAACGTAGGACTGTGGAAACGTCACGCGCAGGGGCGGGCGATCGGGATCGCCGGTGAGCGACATGCAACCGCTCAGAGCCATGATCTCGATGTCGGATGCTTTGAATTGGCTGTAGGGTCCGGTCTGGCCGAAGGGTGTAATGGAAGTTAATATCACGCGCGGATTGATGCGGCTCAGCGCAGCGTAACCTAGGGCGAGGCTGTCCAAATAACCCGGCGGAAAAGTGTCAATGATGAAATCGGCCTTGACCGCGAGCTGCGAAAAAAGTTGGCGTCCCTTGGCGGACTCCAGATTCAGCGTGATCCCACGCTTGTTATTATTGAAACCAAACCAGTAAAGGCTTTTCTCGGGATCGGGGCGGTTGCCATAAAATGGCCCGAGCCGCCGCGCGGCATCGCCTCCCGGCCGTTCGATCTTGATCACGTCCGCGCCGAGATCCCCAAGGATTTTGCCGCACAAAAAACCGAGTTCGTCCGCCAAGTCCAGAACTCGAAAGGGGGCAAGAAGGCCGGCGCTTCGATTATCGGAACTCATCGTTGTTCAAAAAAAAGCAGGGCACGAGGCCCTGCCCTTTTATTGCGAAACTCCGTCTGAGCTATCTTCCGGTGCGGGCCAAGGAAAGGACCCAGCCATGCATGCGTGACTTGGCGTTTTGAATGTCCCTGTCGCCGAACCATTTTTTCAGATCAACTCTCTCGACAGGGTAGACGGGACGCATGAAGTCGCTCTCATAACCGAACGGAACGGTGGCGTCGATGCCCATGCCGCCTTCGAAGCTGGTGTTGGAGGCAGTCCATTCCCGCTCACCGGCAGTCATACGTTCGGCCGGCATAAAGGTCTGCCCTCGCCCGCCCGGCAGCGGATTGATGATGTCGGTCTTGGGATTGACGCGGGTCGTGAGACACCACATGATGTCGTCCATGTCATAAGGATCGCAATCTTCGCTGACGGCGATCACAAGCCGGGACCCCTGGGAGGTCGCGAGGATCGCGGCCATAAAATTGCGCTGCCAGCCTTCTTCGATCTTGTTGCGCTTCTTGACCTGAATGATCGCCCCTCCCCAATCGGTCATGCAATAAGGAATGTTCACATCCATGATGATACCGGGCTGCATCCGCTCGCAGAGCTCAAACATGGCAGCCTCGCGCACCGTGGTGTCGATGTTGTGGTCATCGAGAGTGTGAACACCGAGCGTGAAGATAATCGGTTTACTCTCGCGGCGGCGAGTGGTTACCGCGGTGACATGGAAGGTCGGAGCTTTGTAGGCCTTGCCCATGTAACCGGCCCATTCCGGATGGAAGTGAAAGCGTCCTTGGATGCCGGCTTTTTCCGACTCGGCGGTTTCGAAGCGGCGATCACGCGGGTTGACGTAACCTTCGAGAACGACTTCCGCGTCGGCCAGGGCCATAGCGTCGACCGTGCGCGCCTTGACGAGACGCATCGGGGCGCCTTGGACTGCGCCAGCGATGCCGACCTCGTCACAGCCCTGCGGCAAAATGACGTAATCAAAACCGGCGCCGGCCAGTAGCGAGCCAGCCGGCGGCAAGCCAAAGTTCATGGTGATAGGCACAAGCTTGTTATCTTTGTAGTATTTGCTAACCACCTGCCACATGTGAGAACCGGGCGAGATCTGGAAGGTTCCAACGTTACCCCAACGGAAGTTCATGCGGTTGTAACCGAGGTCCGTGCCTGCGCCGAAATATTCGCCGGAGATTAACCGGTTCCCGGAACCAACCGTGAGTTCGGGCTCAATGTTTGTGTGCCGAATGGGAACAACGAATTCATTCGCTTCGGCGGGTTTCTCGTAAATTTCCTCCTGCACGGGCGCACTTTTTTGGTCCACGACGACAGGGGGAATGGGATGAGTAATGGCGTAAGCCAATTTTTTTGTGCGGTCGGCGTGATCTTTCCAACCGAACATCTTATTAATGACGCTCATGTCGCCAAAAAGGTTGGTAATACAGCGATGATGGGGTTTTCCTTTGACGTTGTTGAAGAGAATCGGACAACCCCCGTCTAATTGCTTCTGAATGCCGGTGATTTCAAGGTCAGGATCGACCTCTTTGTCGGTCTCTATGAGGTCGCCTTCTTTTTTCATCCATTCGATAGCCCCACGCAGATCTCTTATTTCCTCGGGCGCTGCGCCTTCTCGTTTTACTGCTTTTGCCATTGCACTCCTCCAACAAAAACAAGGATTTTTGTACGCTCGTACTTGAACGATGTCAGAAAATGTCGAACGTGTAAATCGCGAAATTCTTGGGTCCGATCGACCACCGCTTCGCGGAAGAATTCTTGGATTTGGAACGTCTCTTGGGTTTGAAACGTCTAAACGGTGAATATGCATATATGACATTTGCGCGAATGTCAACGAAGGGTGATTGGAGTAATGGAGTAGAGGAAGACCGGAGTAACGGTTTCAATGCCAATACTCCAACGCTCCATCACTCCAAACGATTTTTCAAGTGTCCCTTTACTCTTGTGATTTGGCCTGCTATCACTGCTTGAATTATTTCGCGGAGGTTGTGTCGGGAGACGTATATGGCTGAACTTTCCCAACGTTCAAAGCAAGAATGGCTCCTTGGGATCGGACTCTTTTGCTTTTTCTTTTCAGGCGTCGCCGGTCTGATTTACGAGGTGGTGTGGACGCGGATGCTTACGCAGATCTTCGGCAATACCACCTATGCCATCGCCACGGTTCTTTCGGCTTTCATGGCGGGATTGGCGATCGGCAGTTATGTCTTCGGTCAAATCGCCGACCGCGGAAAAAATGACTTCCTGCTTTATGGAATACTCGAGGCGGGAGTCGGTGTCTACGGTTTTATGGTGCCGTGGCTTTTCCAAGCGGGTCAGAAACTCTATGCTCCGATTTATACCTTAAACGAGTCGTATCCCTTTGTTTTTAATCTGCTGCTCTTTTGTCTGGCGTTTGTTTTGTTAGTTTTTCCCACGCTTCTCATGGGCGCGACGCTGCCCGTTTTGAGTCGCTTCTTCGTGCGCCGCTTCAGTGATCTAGGGCGGAGAGTCGGAGACCTCTATGCCACCAACACGCTGGGGGCCGTATTGGGTTGCGCCTTTGCGGGTTATATTTTCATTCCGATGCTGGGCATGCGAAGAACGGTCTACGTTGCTGCCGGAACTAATCTTCTGATCGCCGTGATCATTCTCATTGTCGACCGGCTTCGAGATAAAGCCCCGGCCGGAATTACTACGCAAACCGAGACAGAGGTTCAGTCGGAGGCGAGTTCTGAAGCAGCGTCTTCGTCGCTTAGGTGGATCGTTCTGGGATCGTTTGCGCTATCCGGCTTTGCATCGCTTATCTACGAAAACGCTTGGACGCGCGCGTTAAATCTAGTCATCGGTAGCTCCGTCTATTCGTTTACGACGATGTTAGTGACTTTTCTCATTGGGCTGGCGTTGGGGGGGTTTATTTATGCGCGGGTCATGGGGGAGCGAGCCGTTCGTTTGAGCGCATTCGGCCTCATTGAACTTTGGGTCGGGCTCGCATCGCTGGCAACCATCCCGCTTTTCGAAAGACTGCCGTTGCTTTTTGTCAGGTTGCTGCACGGGTTCGGCGATTCCTTCAGCGTCTTTCTCTCGCTGCAGGTCTTTCTTTGCGGTCTGGTGATGTTTTTGCCGACTGTCTTGCTCGGGCTCACTTTTCCTCTCGTGGCGCGGCTTTTCACCCAAAATCTCTATCGAGTGGGAAGCGGCGTGGGTAATTCCTATGCCGCTAACACCGTCGGAGCCATCATCGGATCCTTTATAGGGGGGTTCATTTTGATCCCGACAATCGGCGTGGAGAATACGATTATCGCTGCCGTGGTCGTGAATCTCCTGATTGGCTGCTTGCTGATCGTTGCCGATACGCAAATTTCAATGATTCCACGCTTCACCTTAGGACTGGCGATTCTGGTTATCGCGATTCTGGTTCCGTTTCGGGTCCCGTCTTGGGACCGTAACATTCTTACCAGTGGAGTCACCATTTATAATGACCGTTACGAAAACTTGCCCACTGATTCCCTCCGGCTGGAGGAGATGAAGCGCGATGATGTGCTTTATTACAAAGAGGGATTGACGGTCACCGTCAGTGTCCATCGCATTCCGGGCAGCGACTATATTTACTTCAAATCCAACGGCAAAATCGATGGGTCCTACGGCGATGCGCTGAGCCAGCTCATGACCAGCTACATTCCGATGATGCTTCATCCTACGGCCGAACGCGCCGCGGTAATCGGGTTGGGCAGCGGCATGTCGGCGAAGGCGCTTGCCACCTTTCCGCTCAAAGAGATCGAGGTGTTGGAGATCGAGCCTGCCATGATCGAGGCGAGCAAATTCTTCAATCGGGCTGAAGTTAAACTGCAGCGTCTTCCCCCAGGGCTGACTTTTCCGCCAGAGGCTTCCAGTCGAATACGATATGATGCTAAAGAGAAACTCCTGGTCTACAAGGGTGTCATGGGAGCCGAGGAGCGGGCGAAGCTAATGAAACTCTCCGAAGATCGAAGCTATCGGGGGGCCATCGATGCGCTTTTTCGGCGGGCACGAAACTCTCGGCATCAAAACGTCTTGGAAGACAAGCGAGTCCGGGTCATCCCTACGGACGGGCGCAACTATATCCTCGCGACACCGAAATACTACGACGTCATCGCCGCCGAACCGTCGAATCCCTGGATCGCCGGCATCGCGAACCTCTATACGCGTGAGTTCTATCAGGTCATAAAATTGAAGCTCAAAGACGACGGAATTTTTGCCCAGTGGTTCCACAATTATTCGATGTCGCCGGACGATTTTCGAATGGTGTTTCGCACCTTCGCCGAGGCGTTCCCGTACGTTTCTCTTTGGGGCATGAAGGAAAGCGATTTTCTCTTGATCGGAAGCAAGCGTGAACATCGCTTTGACTATGCGGCGCTGAAGGAGATCTACGACAAGAACCCGACTTTAAGGTCGGATCTGGAGTATTTGGGATTGTCGGATATCTACGCGGTGCAGGGATTTTTCCGCATGAACCGGGATGGTCTTCTTGCCTTTTCTAAGGGAGCCGATATCAACACCGATGATGGCGCCCAGCTGGAGTTTTCGGCGCCTAAGAATCTACGCCGACCCACGACGGTTCTCAATCAGCGTCTCATTGCACCTTACCTCGTTGATAGCCCACCTTGGTTGAAAGCGAATTCATTACCCGTGCCCGAGGCAATGCATCACTACTACATGGCTGAATCCTATGTGGCGAGCGTCTCCCAGGCGCGGGCCTTGACCGAATTAGAAAAGGCAATTGAGTTAGATCCCAAAAATCCACGATTCTACCTGTTACAGACAAAAATCCTGCTTGAGCAGGACAAGAGTTCCGAGGCGGCCAAAGCAGCGTTTAAAGCATTGGAACTCGATCCGGATTCTGCCTCTGAGGTGCTGGCGATGAGCGACGAGTTTTATCTGCCCGATGCTAAGGCTGTATATTCTAAGGTCATTGAGGCGGGAAGTCGCGAAATTCTTCCGTATCTTGGATTGGGCAATATCGCGCTCCACTCGGGAGATCTTAAGGAAGCGGAAAAGTGGTTCGAGCAGGCGCGAGCGATGCAACCGGAGCACCCGGCCGTCCTTCTGGCGTGGGGCCGTTTTCGTTCAGCTCAGGCCAGTCGCGAAAAGGATCCAAATTTAGCCAAAAAACAGTGGCAGGAGGCCAGGGAGTTCCTGGAAAAGTCAAAGGCCACGGAACTCGAGAAATCGGCAACGCTCTACTCAGAGATGGGAGAGGTCTATACGAAACTGGGCATGTGGCAGGAGGCTGCCGATTCCTATCAAGAAGCGCTGCGGCTGCGTCGCCGCCGTAACGACTGGCGTTTAGCCCTCGGCCAAGCCTATGCGCAGCTAGGGAAGTTACGCGATGCGGAACAAAAGTATCGCGAAGTGCTCGCCTTTAGTCCCGATGACGCGACCGCGTGGAAATCCCTCGAAGCGATAGGAAAACGGTACTGATTGCGAATTGCGTTTGTTTCCGATTAAGCGAAGGCCCTCGGTAGAAAGCCGCGGGCCTTTTTGTTTCAATCCTCAGAGACGGCTTTGCAGTTCCAGCTTTGACCCATTATGCTGGCGCCAGTGAAAAGGTGGGGAAGGACAGAGACAATGCTTAAAGAAAAAATTGGAGTTATCGGCGCGGGA
>Ga0335082_10006643_pt1 | contig 12610 bp, 11 predicted proteins | sample Lox_Sample_41_FD_206718 | JGI IMG/M metagenome (GOLD analysis project Ga0335082, IMG submission 206718) | Soil microbial communities from Loxahatchee National Wildlife Refuge, Florida, United States - Lox_Sample_4.1 | ecosystem: Environmental > Terrestrial > Soil > Wetlands | place: USA... | reverse complement strand
GCAGAGGGGGCATTCGCGCTCAACTCGTCGCTGCTCGGTATCTCGAGGTTGTTCATGGTCGAGGTGCTGGAGTCGGCAGCGGCCTGCGGCGATCTCGATCGGATCCGCACGGCGATCTCGGCGATCGAAGAACTGCCGCCCGGCCAGCTCCCACGATCCCTGAGGGCGCAGGCGGCCCGCTTCCGCGCGCGCCTGCCCGAGGCGGATCCCGACATCGAGCTTCGGGCGGCCGAGGAGATCTTCGCCGAGCTCGGGCTCGTCTTCTACCTCGCGGCGACCCGTTACGAGCACGCCCGCCTGCTGCTCGCGCAGGGCCGCACCGAGGAAGCCGAACCGCTGCTGGCGGCGGCGCTGGAGACGTTCGAGGAGCTCGCGGCGACGCCGTGGATCGAGCGCGCGTCGCAGCTCCGCACGCAGTCGCTCGTCTCCTGACAGCACATGGAGGTCCGGCCGATTCCCGGGCTCGACCATCTGCCCTTCGCCGAGGTGTGGTTTCACGAGATCGACGAGGAGGCCTTTAGCGACGCGTCGGCAGCCGCGGCCGGGCTCGGCAAGGAAGGCCTCGAGGCCTGGACGACCGACGAGACGCCCGACGTCGTCTCGTTCCTGGCGGAGCGCGGCTACGTCGAGGTCCGCCGGTACGTGATCACCGAGCTCGACGTGGCGTCGGCGGCGGTCGACCCGCCGGCGGTCCCGCTGACCACGCTCGCCGCGCGCCCCGACCTCGCCGAGGCGGTGTACGAGATCGCACGGGAGTGCTATCCCGACCAGCCCGGCCGCTCGGAGACGCGCATCGGCTCGTTCGCGGAGTGGCGCGTCTGGGGGCTCGACCGGCATCGGTCCGACTCGTACTTCATCGCGATCGAGGGCGACCGGCTGCTCGGGTACGGCTACCTCGAGAGGGACGGATCGACTGTCAGCCACGGCTTCCTCGCCGTCCGCCGCGAGGCGCGCGGTCGCGGAATCGGCGGCGCGATCAAGCGCGCGCAGATTGCGTGGGCACGCGAGCACGGAGTGCCGGCGCTCCGGACGGCGACCGAGACGCGACTGACCGGGATGAGGGCGCTGAACGAGCGGCTGGGGTACCGGACGCTCTACGAGGAGGTCGTGCTGCGAGGGCTGATCGCACGGCCGGGTTGACAGATATATCATCTCGATATATCTTCACGCTATATGGAGCCCTCGGCGGTCACGTGGGCGGTGCTGGGCCTGGTCGCCCAGCGACCCCGAAGCGGCTACGACGTCAAGCGGGCGATTGATCGCACGATCCGGCACATGTGGGCTGCGAGCTACGGCCAGATCTACCCCGAGCTGCGCCGGCTCGAAGCAGCCGGGTGGATCGTCGGCAAGGACGATTCGCGGGGCGCACGTTCGCGGCGCGCCTACTCGATCACCGGCCTCGGGCGCAGAAAGCTGCTCGAGTGGCTCCGCGGAACGCAGTACCGCGTCGAGCTTCGCGACGAATCGCTGCTACGCCTTTTCTTCGCGGACGCGCTGCCCGTGGAGGACGCGCTCGGGCTGCTCGGAGCGCGGCGCGAGGGGTACCGCCAGATGCTCGCCTACCTGGTCTCGCTCGACGACGGCACGGGGCCCGATCCGCCGTTCGTCGATCTCGTCTACCGCTGGGGACTGGACTACTGCAGATGGAACATCGAATGGTGCGAGCAACAGCAGCAACGGTTGCTTCGCGAAGCCGCGTAGACGAGCTACCCGATCCGACGTGGCGCTCGCTGATCGGCCGCGGGCTCCCGCAGTTCACGGGCGAGGCGGTCGCCCCCGTGCTCGTGTTCTACGCGGCCTGGGAGCTCTGGGGCCTGACCGCCGCGATCGTCGCCTCGACGGTCTTCTCGGTCGCCGTCGCGGCCTGGCTGCTCCGCGCCGGCAAGGACGTCACACCGGTCGCAGTCGGCGCGCTCTTCGTCGTGATCCAGGCGGCGGTCGGTCTCGCCTCGCGGAGCGCGACCGTCTACCTTGCGCAGCCGGTCGTGCTGAGCGGTCTCTGGAGTCTCGCCTACTTCGGCTCGGTCGTGGTCCGGCACCCACTGGTCGGCGTCTTCGCGAACGCGTGGTACCCGTTCCCCGCGTGGTTCCGCACGAGCGACGCGTACCGCCGCGAGTTCGCGATGCAGTCTCTCGTCTGGGGCTGCTACTGCCTGCTGCGGGCCGCGCTCCGGCTCTGGGCGCTGCTCGGCTCGGGCGTGTCCGGCTTCGTGCTCGTCTCGACCGTCACGGGCCCGCCGGTCCTGGTCGCGCTCGTGGCGTGGGGAGTCTGGCACGCGCGCCGCTCGTTCTCGCGGCTCGACGCAGCGGCGCTGGCGGCGATGTGAGCCTGCCGGCGTGGCCTACTTGCCGCGGCCGTGACCGTGGTCCCTCGGCATCCCGTGGTGCGTCGGCGGCGGCGGAGGCAGGGTGTTGCCGCACGGGCCGAGATGATCGCCGTGCTGCAGGTGCGCCGGCCAGGCGTTCCTGTCGACGCGGAGCGTGACCCAGGGCGGGTTCTTCGACGGCACGTAGTGGCAGATCGTGACCCTCTTCCCGTCCTGGTCCTGCCCCTGGCTCTGCGGGCTCTTGCCGGAGCAGGCGCCGAGGGTGTCGCCGTGCTGCAGGTGCCCCGGCCAGGCGTGCAGATCGATGCGGATCGTGACCCACGGGTGCGTCTTCGACCCGGTGTGGTGGCAGATCGCAACCTTCTTGCTGTACTGGTACTGGGCCGCGCCCGGCGTGCTGCTCGCGAACCCGATCCCGGCGAGGACGGAGGCTGCAACCATCGCCGACGCAACGAACGCGACGCCGGCGCCGATGCGGGCGCGAGGGCTGGCGGCGTGCACGCGGTCAGTCACTTCCATGATCGGTATCGGCTTCGCCTGACGATCGCCGCTCCCTCATGCGGGGGACCTGGGATCGAGCCGCTTCGCGCGGGCGAGTGCCCGCGACCGCGCCGGGCCGGACGAGGCGTCGGCGAGATCGAGCCAGAGCGACGCGTTCGAGCGGTCGAGCGCGAGTGCCTGGCGGAAGCGGGCCCGAGCTGCGGCCGGACGGCCGGATGCGAGCTGCGCCTCGCCGAGTGCCTCGAGTGGCTCGGACGACCACGGCTGCCAGCGCTCGGCCCGGCCGGCGAGCTCGGCGGCGCGGGCCGGGTCGTCGCGGTCGAGCGCGGCTCGGCTCTGCTGGAGCGCACTGTTCCCGACCTGGGCGACGATCGCAAGCGCCGCGGCCGCCGCGAGGCCCGCAGCGCCGATCCACCTCCGGATCGGCCGCAGCGGCTGCTCGCGGCGGCGGCTGCGCGCGGAGACCAGCACCGCCGCGGCGCAGAACAGCGCAGCGAGCGAGATCACGACCAGCTGGAAGTCCCAGTCGACGGCGGCGTGCACCGCGTACGCCGCGAACGCCGCCGCGCCCGCCGTCACCGCAGGGTGGCCGCGCGCCCGACGGGCGGCAGCGACCGGGATGACGACGACCGCGAGCAGGAAGGCGAGCCCCACCGGGCCGAGCTCCGCGAGCGTCTCCAGGTAGAGGTTGTGCGCGTTCTGCGTGTCGTAGCCGGTCGGGCGCAGCAGCAGCCAGTAGCGCGCGAAGCTGCCCGCACCGCCGCCGAGCAGCGGGTGGCGCACGGTCTCGCGCCAGGCGACGCGCCAGTAGTCGGCGCGATTGTCACCGGAGACGCTGAGCAACCGCCGGTCCAGATCGCCGCCGGTCGCCGGCGGCGGCTGCGAGAAGGAGCGGTCCGCCCGACTCACCACCTTGGCCGGCCCGCCGGCGGCTGCGAGCGCACCCACGAACGCAGCCGACGCGGCGACGAGGACCACGGCGCCGACGGCACGACGACCTCGCGCACCGAGGCGAACACGCTCGAGCTCCGGTAGGGCGCATCCGATCGCAAGCGCGAGCGCGCTGCACGTCGCGACCGCGACGCTCAGCCGGAGGCCGGTGACGGGCGAGCCGACCAGCCACAGGAGGAGCGCGGGAGCGGCAAGGCCCAGCGCGAGCACGGCGAGAAGATGCAGGCGCCGCGCATCGACGAGGACCGCAACGGAGGCTCCGGCGGCGAGCGCGACCCACGACCCGCGGCTGAACGTCAGCTCCACCGTGACGGCGAGCAACGGCAGCACGCCGAAAGCGAGCGCGCGTCCGTAGCGACCCCGCGTGTTCGCCGCGAGGCCGAGCGCGAGGAGCAGGCCGATCACGGCGAGGATCCCGGCGGCGTTCGCATAGCCAACCGGCCCGGAGAGCCGTCCCGAGCCCACGTACGTGAACAGCCCGTCCAAGGACACGAGCACCGTTCCCGCAAGGACGCCCGCGAGCAGCCCGAGCGAGCTCCCGGGCCCCGTCACGAGGAGCACCGCAACCAGTGCCAGGAAGTAGACGGCGACTCGCTCGAAGGCCAGGACGGGCTGTGCGGAGCCCGACGACCAGAGCACCGACAGCAGCGTCCAGGCCGCGAAGCCGGCGAGCGCGACCACCGTCGCCCACTCGCGCGCCTCGAGCTCGACCCGTTCCCGACCGAGCAGCGCAAGCAGGCCGAGCAGCGCAAACGCAAGAGCCGCCCAGCCCCACTCGGACGGGAAGTAGCCGCCGTTCGCGAACCCGACCGCCGCAATCGCGACGAACGCCGTCAGGCCCGGCAGCAGCCCGCCGAGCTCGAGCGGACGCGTGGCGGTGCGGGTGAAGGACGCAACTATGACCTGTTCATCGGCGAAACGGCGGCCGACTCAAGCAGGCGCTGCCCCGGGCCGATATTCCGGCAAAGGACTGCGGTTATGAACAGGCTTCCTGCTATTCGGCGGCCGCGCTTCGGGCTGCTCGCCCGCTTCGCGCTCGCAAGCTTCGTCGCGGTGGCGCTCCTCGGCGTCGCGCTCGCCCACACCTTCGCGCAAGGTGTCCGCGGCCGTGCTCTGGCAGATGCCCGCCGGACCGCCAACCTGGTCGACGGCTCGCTCGTCCGCCCGCAGATCCGGGAGAGCGACCTCGCGACCGGGCTCACCCCGCCCCGCATCACCGCTCTCGACCGGGCGCTGGCCGGAAGCCTCCGCGGCGGCCAGGTGGCCAGGATCAAGATCTGGAACCGCGACAGCCGTGTCGTGTACGCCAGCGATCACACGATCATCGGCAAGCGGTTCCCAACCGTCGACGACGAGCTCGAGGAGGCGCTCGACGGTGAGACGGCGTCCGACGTCGACGACCTGACGAAGGCCGAGAACGCCGGCGACCGCCGCTTCGGAAAGCTGCTCGAGGTCTACACGCCGATCCGTTCCTCGACGAGCGGCCGCGTCGTCGGCGCCTTCGAGCTGTACCTCCCGTACCGGCCGATCGCCGCCGGCATCGCGCACGACACGCAGCGCCTGTACCTCTACCTGGCCGCAGGTCTGACGCTCCTCTACCTCCTCCTCTTCCGGATCGTCGCCGGTGCGTCGACCCGCCTTCGCCGGCAGGCGGCCGAGAACGAGCACCTCGCGCTCCACGATCCGCTGACCGACCTTCCGAACCGCAGCCTCTTCCACGACCGCGCGCACCAGGCGATCCTCGGTGCGCGGCGCGACGACACCGGGGTCGCGCTGATGATCCTCGATCTCGACCGGTTCAAGGAGGTCAACGACACGCTCGGCCACCACAACGGCGACCTGCTCCTGCAGGAGATCGGGGTGCGCCTGCGCGGCGGGCTGCGCGAGTCGGACAGCGTCGCCCGCCTGGGCGGAGACGAGTTCGGGCTGCTGCTGCCGCACGTCGCCGACGGCAGCGAGGCGCTGATGCTCGGCGAGCGCGTCCGCGAGGTTCTGCGCCGGCCGTTCACGCTCGAGGGCGTGACACTGGACCTCGAGGCGAGCATCGGCATCGCCCTCTATCCCGAGCACGGCGAGGACGTCGACACGCTTCTCCAGCGCGCCGATGTCGCGATGTATCTCGCGAAGGAGGATCGCAGCGGTTGCGAGCTCTACGCGGCGGATCGGGACGAGTACAGCCCTCACCGGCTCGCGCTCGCCGCCGAGCTGCGGCGCGCACTCGACGAGAACGAACTGGTGCTGCACTACCAGCCGAAGGCCGACCTGAACGACGGGCGCATCGTCGCCGTCGAGGCGCTCGTTCGCTGGCAGCATCCCGAGCACGGCCTCCTGCCGCCCGATCAGTTCGTTCCCCTGGCCGAGGCGACCGGGCTGATCCGCGAATTGACCCTCCGGGTCCTCGACGAAGCACTCCGCCAGCAGCGCCTGTGGCGAGAGGACGGGATCGAGATCCGCGTCGCGGTGAACCTGTCGGCGCGCGATCTCTACGACCTCACGCTGCCGGCGACCACGGAGCGGCTTCTCGCGCAACACGGAGTGCCGGCAACCGCGCTCGAGCTCGAGATCACCGAGAGCGTGATCGTGGCCGATCCGATGCGCGCCCGCGCGATCCTGAACAGGCTCAGCGAGATGGGCATCGGGCTCGCCGTCGACGACTACGGCACCGGCTACTCGTCGCTCGGCTACTTGAAGCGCCTGCCGATCGACGAGATGAAGATCGACAGGTCGTTCGTGATGCAGATGGCCGACGATCGTAACGACGCTGCGATCGTGCGCTCGACCGTAGAGCTGGGCCGCAACCTGGGGTTGAAGGTCGTCGCGGAGGGTGTCGAGACCGCGGCCGCGTGGGCGCACCTGAAGGCACTCGGCTGCGACTTCGCCCAGGGCTACTACCTGAGCAAGCCGATTCCCGCGGAGGAGGTCGCAGCGCTGATCGCGGCGGGCGGCTCGACTCCGGCGCGCGCGGCCGCTAACTAGAGCCGCTTCGAACGCGGTACCGTGGCGGCGTGCCGGTTCGCAACGCCACGGCCGCCGACCTCGACGACGTTCTCGCGCTGCTCACCGTCCGCGATCGCTCCGTGCTCGGGGAGGTCGAGGTGCGGCGGCGCTACGTCGAGCAGGAGCTCGCGCAGGCGAGGGACTGTGTCGTCGCTCGACGTGACAGCCGTCTTGCCGGCTACGCGTCCTTGGACGCCGAGCAGAACGTGGCACTCGCGGCCGTCGACTCCGACACCGCCGGCGAACTGCTCGATGACATCGAGGGCAGAGCTCGCGAACGCAGCGTCGATCACGTGACGTGTGTCGCCGTGCCCGAGGATACCGTCCTCTGGCAGGCGCTCGAACAGAACGGCTACCGGCGTGAACGCGACATCGTGCGCATGTGGCGCTCGCTCCAGGGCGAGCTCGACCGTCCGTCATGGCCCGACGGCATCACGGTACGCACCTACGAGGACGCCGACGGCGATCGTGTGCATGCGCTCCTCGATGACGCGTATGCCGGCTGGGACCCCGACTACGTGGTGCTCGACCGCGAGGACTGGCTCGCGTTCATGACCGACCACGACGATTTCGACCCGAGTCTGTGGTTCCTCTGCGAACGAAACGGCGAGCTGGTCGCGTGTGCGCTGCACTGGCGCGTGTCCGACGGGTACGGGTGGGTCAAGGACATCGTTGTTCGCGAAAGCGAGCGCGGCCGGGGCCTCGGGCGCGCCTTGCTCGCGCACGCGTTCCGCGAATACCGCGTCCGCGGCGCCGCACGCGTCGGACTCAAGGTCGACACGAACAACCCCACCGGTGCACCGAAGCTCTACGAGAAGGCCGGTTTCGTGATCGACCGCACGTATCGGATCTGGACGAAGCAGCTGTGACCGCGACGCCGACGACCGTCTCTCTGCTGCGGTGGCTGCGACAGCAGCTCCGCGAGCCGACGCCCGAACGCGAGCGCCTGGAAGCCGCGATCGCCAACGACGATCCGGGCGAGGCGCGCCGCCTCGTGCAACTGATGCCGTTCAACGACGCACAGCGGCACCACGTCGAGCGCCTGCTCGCCGAGTGGGAGCACGCGGCATCGAACTAACCGCATCGCCGTCCCGTCGTCAGGAACCTTGGTGAGGGGTCTCGCAGTCCTCGTCGCGATCGCCGCGGCGCTCGTCGGCACGGGCGCGTCCTCGGGCTCGTCGGTGCTGCCGTCACAGAAGAAAGCGCTCGCCGCAGTGAGCCAGGCGCTCCGGAACGGCCGCATCGACGCACCGACGGCTGCGAACGCGCGTTCCGAGATCGGCCGCGCCGCGCGGCTGATTCGCGGGCTGCCCGCCGGACGCGGAGCGCACGTCACCGTCGCACTGTCAGAGCTCGCCGCGCTCGAGGGGCAGATGACCGAGCCGCGGATGCTGGCGCTCCTCGGGCAACTCAAGGCGAACGACGACTACTTCGCCCTGCACTGGGCGCCGCCCGACAAGACCGACATCACCGACGCCGACGGGATCGTGTATCGCTACTTCGCCGGCCGCTGCTTCGAGCTGCACCCGCTGGCCGACTTCGGCGCGCTCAACGCGCGCATCGCCGCCGGGGACGAGGCCGGCACCGAGATGCTCGCCGATGCGTTGATCGCGCGCGGCGTCTTTCAGACCGGCGGCGGCGTCGGCTGGGAGTACTACTTCGACTTCTCCGGTGGCCGCGCACCATGGTTGTCGGGGATGGCGCAGGCAGTCGCCGCGCAGGCCTTCTCGCGTGCCGCGACACTCGTCCCCGACCGGAGCACGGCGTACCTACGCGCCGCTCACGATGCGTACGACCTGATCCCGCGCAGGCTGCTGACGAGCGTGGCCGCCGGGCCATGGATCCGCCTCTACGCCTTCCAGTCGCTCCCCGTCCTGAACGCGCAGCTCCAGGCCGTGGTGTCGATTCGCGACTTTGCTACGGCGACCCAGGACACCGCTGCCGCTTCGCTCGCGACCCGCATGCAGAACGCCGCCGCGGCCTCGCTCCCGAGGTTCGACACGGGCTACTGGACGTACTACTCGCTCGCGCGCGATCCGTCGCCGCTCGACTACCAGCAGTACGTGGTGCAGCTGCTCGCGAAGCTGTCGCCGCTCGACGCCCGGTTCGCGGCCGCGAGGGCACGCATCGCCGCTTACGCGAAGCAGCCGCCGGCGTTCATGGTTGCGAACGCCGGGTTGGGCGGGCTACGGCTGTGGGTCTCGAAGCCCTCCACGGTCGTGGTCGACTCTGCGGCGGGGCCGAGCCGGCGCCTCTGGCTCTCGGGCGGCTGGACGACGGTCACGGGCAAGGAGCCGGCCCGCCCGGGCATCTACGCCGTGCGTGTCACCGCAACCGACTGGGCGGGCAACCGCGCGAGCTTCGACGCGCTGCCGGTCGTCCGTGTTGCGACGTCGACGCAAACGTCGGCGGCGCGCAAGAGCGCCGACGCCGCGACGGTTGCCCCCGCGCTTCCACCGCTCGTCGGCGCGGCCCTCGACGATCCGTCGCAGGGCGCGCTCGCGCAGAAGCTCGGGCTGCGGACCGTCCGGCTCGGCGTCGTCTGGCCCGCGGGAGCCGCGGTGCCCGACCCCAGCCTGATCGCTGCGCTGCAGAGGGTTCCCGCGGGCCTCGGCATCGTCGTCGAGCTCGCGGCGTCGCCGCTCCCCACCGACCAGGCCGGACAGACGGCGCTGGCGCAGTACTCGGCCTCGCTCGCGCAGCAGGAGCCGCAGCTCCGCGACCTGCTCCTCACGCCGGCGCCGACGGGACCGACGGCTGCCGCCTATGTCTCCGCGCTGGAGGCGATCCGCGACGCGGTCCGGGCAGTGACCACGAGCGTCGCCGTCGGCCCGCTGATCGACGGGGCGATTGCGCCCAAGGCAACGATGACGGCACTCGGGCGAGCGCTCCTCGCAACCGGCCGGACGGCCCCGTTCGTCGACGTCGTCGCGCTCAGACCCGCACCGTCGCCCGCCGCCGCCAACCAGTGGACGGAGGCGAACGTGCCGCAGCTCGTCGCAGCAGCCGCCTCGTCGCTCGGCGGCGCAGCGCCCGTGCTGATCGATGGGCTCGCGACGCCGACCACCGTGCCCGGCACCGAGCTTCCTGCCTACGGCGGCGGGCTGCTGCCGACGGCCGGCGCCGTCTCGCCGGCGCTGCAGGGAGCGGCCTACGCAGCGGCGATCGGCAGCGCGGCGTGCTCGCCCGTCGTCGCCGGTGTGATCCTCGACCGCCTGCAGGACAGCCCATCGTCACCCGCCCCACCGACCGGGATCGTCTACGCGAGCGGCAATGCGAAGCCGTCGGCGACAGCGGTCACCGCGGCCGCGCTGCCGGCCCAGCGCGGAACGGTCGTCTGCCCGGGCCTAGGCGCGACCGCGTCCGCAAGCACGTTCACGTATCCGCCGTCGGTGTCGAGCTCGAGCGCAACGGTGTTCCAGCTCGCCTGCACGCGCGACTGCCTCTACGTCGCAACGCTCGACGGTGCGGACGGCAAGCCGGTGGCGGCGGCGCGCGGCGCACTCGCGGGCGGAGCGGCGCCCGCCAACGTCACCCTTCCGAAGGTGAAGCTCGGCGCCGGGCCGTACACGATCGACCTCCGGCTCTCGGCCCAGGTCAACCCCGGCACTGTGACCCAGGAGCTCAGCGAGCCCCTCAGCATCGGCTGACGCGCGACGGCGAGCGGCCGGCTCCGTCTCGCAGTTCAGGTGCCAGGCACATGTGCCTGGCACCCTTCTACGCGCTTGCCTGGCGCGTTGTTCACGACGCTCGCGGCGAGCGGCCCATGACCTTCAGCCCCCACGCCGCACCGGACGCGAACAGCGCGTCCGCATCCAGCTCGTCGGCCCAGCCGAGGAAGTGAGGCTCGGGGTCGTCCTCCGTCGAACCGTACAGCGCGGGACGTTCCGTCTCGAGCCGGCGGTCGAGATTGTCACCGCGCTCGAGCGCAGCCATCCGCTCCTCGACCGCCGAACCTTCCGCGTACCCTTTCCCCACAGGAGGAGGCTACTCCGCGCTGCGGGCCGGTAGCTCAGTTGGTAGAGCAGGGGACTTTTAATCCCAAGGTCGCAGGTTCGATCCCTGCCCGGCCCATATCGCGTCCAGGCATCGAGCGCTTGGCCGGCGTCAGGGTTTGACGAGCACCTTGATCGCTTCGCGATCGTTCATCGCGCGGTAGCCGTCGGGGACGCCGTCGAGGTCGACGGTGCGGTCGAAGACACGGCCTGGTTCGATCGTGCCATCGAGGATGTCGGGGAGCAGTTCGTCGAGGTAGGCGCGCGCGGGTGCGGGGCCGCCGCCGACGGTGAGGTTCTTGTAGAAGGTCGGTTGGGCTTGGGGAATGGCGTTGTAGTGGGGGACGCCGACGCGGCCGATGGCTGCGCCGGGGCGGGCGATCTCGACTGCAGTGAGAATCGACTGCTCGGTGCCGACGCACTCGAGAACGGAGTGAACGCCGTCCCCGCCGCTGAGCTCCTTGACGCGCTCGACGGCTTCGTCGCCGCGCTCCGAGACGACGTCAGTCGCACCGAAGTCGCGTGCGAGTGCGATCCGGTCGTGGTGGCGGCCGAGGAGGATGATCTGCTCGGCGCGAAGTCGTTTGGCGGCGATGACGCCGCAGAGGCCGACGGCGCCGTCGCCGATCACCGCGACCGTCGTGCCGGGTCGGACGCGGGCGGTCATGGCTGCGTGGTGGCCGGTTCCGAGCACGTCGGAGAGCGTGAGCAGTGACGGCATGAGGGTGTCGTCTACGCCGACCGGCAGGGGGTAGAGGGTCCCGTCGGCGAGGGGAACGCGGACGGCCTCTGCCTGTGCGCCGGGGACTTCGGGATTGCCGAAGAAGCCGCCGTGGCTACAGGCGGTCTGGAGCCCGTGTTGGCAGTAGTCGCAGGTGCCGTCGGAGAACGCGAACGGCATCACGACCAGGTCGCCTGCCTTGACGGTGCGGACATCGGCACCGACCGCTTCGACGATGCCGATCGCCTCGTGTCCCATCACCCTCGCCGGCTCTCCCGGCTGCAGGTCCTTGTAGGGCCAGAGGTCGCTGCCGCAGATGCAGGCCTGGGTGACGCGCACAAGCGCGTCGGTGGTGTCTTCGATGATCGCGTCGGGGACGTTCTCGATGCGAACGTCGCCGGCCCCGTACATCACGGTCGCGCGCATCTGCGATCACTCTCCTCGCGACGGATCGTGATCATCGGTCGATCAGCGCCTGCTGGCGTGGCAGGTACCGGTGCCCCTGCGCTTGGAGCTGGGCCTCTTCGATCTCGCTCAACTCCTCCGCGGTCAGTTCGACGTCGGCGGCGGCGATGTTCTCCTCAAGGCGGTGCAGCTTCGTCGTGCCGGGAATCGGGACGATCCAGGGCTTCTGCACGAGCAGCCACGCGATGGCGATCTGGGCCGCCGTCGCGCTCTTGCGCTGCGCGATCTCGGTGAGGAGCTCGACGAAGGCCCGGTTCGCCTTGCGGGCTTCCGGCTGGAAGCGCGGGTTGTTTGCCCGGAAGTCCGTGTCCTCGAACTCGGTGGTCTCGTCGATCGCGCCGGTGAGGAAACCTTTGCCGAGCGGGCTGAACGGGACAAAGCCGATGCCGAGCTCCTCGAGGGTGGGAATGATCTCCTGCTCGGGCTCGCGCCACCAGAGTGAGTACTCGCTCTGCAGCACCGTCACCGGCTGGACGGCGTGGGCGCGGCGGATCGTCCGGACTCCGGCTTCGGAGAGCCCGAAGTGACGGACCTTGCCCTGCTCGATCAGGTCCTTGACCGCGCCTGCGGTCTCCTCGATCGGCACGTCCGGGTCGACGCGATGCTGGTAGAGCAGATCGATGTAGTCGCTCCGCAGGCGCTCGAGCGATTGC
>Ga0335082_10006642_pt1 | contig 12613 bp, 12 predicted proteins | sample Lox_Sample_41_FD_206718 | JGI IMG/M metagenome (GOLD analysis project Ga0335082, IMG submission 206718) | Soil microbial communities from Loxahatchee National Wildlife Refuge, Florida, United States - Lox_Sample_4.1 | ecosystem: Environmental > Terrestrial > Soil > Wetlands | place: USA... | reverse complement strand
CCCGCAACTCCGCACCATCATGCTGGCCACCGGTTCGACCCTTCCGGAGCGGATCGTCACCAACGAAGAGCTGGCTGGACAACTGGGCCTGTCACCATCGGCCATCGCCGCCCGCACCGGCGTTCACTCCCGCCGGTGGGCCGCACCGACGCAGGCGACGTCCGATCTGGCCATCCGCGCGGCTGAGGATGCCCTGAAGCGGGCGGGGTGCGATGGCCGGGAACTGGACGCGGTGATCCTGTCGACCACCTCCCCCGATTTTTTCTTTCCTTCGACGGCCTGCCTGGTTCAGCGGGCGCTGAAGGCCGAGCGGGCGGTCGCATTTGACGTGGCCGCCTCCTGTACCGGATTTCTCACCGCGCTTTCGGTTGGCGACCAGATGATCCGTGCGGGGGCGGCCCGCCGGCTGCTGGTCATTGCGGCCGAGATCAAATCGCGCGCGCTGGATCCCGCCGATCGGTCGACGGCCATTCTCTTTGGCGATGGGGCGGGAGCGGTGCTGTTGGCGTCGTGTGACGCGGCCACGCCGGACGGCCCCGGGTTGCGCACCATCAGGCTGGGCGCCGACGGCGGCGGAGCGGAATTGATCCACATGCCCGCCGGCGGCTCGCGCCGGCCGACGAGCGCCGAGACGCTGGCGGCGAATCTTCATACGATGCGGATGAAAGGGAGCTCCGTCTATCGCAGAGCGGTCACCACGCTCGTTCGTGCCGTTCGCGCCCACATGCAGGAGGCCGGACTTTCCATCGGCGAGGTGACGCACGCGCTCTTCCATCAGGCCAACCGTCGGCTGCTCGATCAGGTCGCCCGCCGGTTGGGGCTTACGGCCCGGCAAAGCTTCTCAACCATCGCCGACACCGGGAACACCTCCTCTGCGTCCCTGCCGATCGCGCTCGACCAGGCCGTCCGTCAAGGCCGCCTGCGCGACGGCGATCTGCTGCTGCTGGCCGCATTCGGGGGCGGCCTGACCTGGGGCACCGCCCTACTCCGCTGGGGAGCCGGACCGGTTGCCGCCCAGCCGCCTGCCCGATGAGGTGACATGGCGGCGAGGCGGGAATCCTACGATCTCATCGTGATCGGAGGCGGCAGCGCGGGATACGCCGCCGCGCGTTTGGCCACCGACCGGGGCAAACGGGTCGCGCTGATCGAACGCGGCCCCTTCGGCGGGTTGTGCATCTTGAACGGCTGCATGCCGTCCAAGACGCTTCTCCGAACCTCCGAGCTGGCCTATCTGGCCGCCCATGCCGGGGAGTTGGGTGTCAGGGCCAAGGAACTCGCCATCGATTACCCCGCCGCCGTCCGACGCAAACACGCCGTCATCCAGAGTTTCGTCGATTACCGTCTGCAGGAGGTCCGGCATCGGCCGTTGATCACCCTGGTGGAGGGCGCCGCACGTTTTCTTGATCCTCATCACGTCTTGGTCGGCGACCTGGAGTTGACGGCGCCCCGCTGCGTGATTGCGACGGGCTCGCGCGTCTTTATCCCCCCCATACCCGGCCTGTCCGATCAGAGCGGCTGGATCAGCGACGACGCCCTGGCGTCCGAGACCCTGCCACGGCGGCTGGTCGTCATCGGCGGAGGCGTGATCGCGTGCGAACTGGGGCAGCACTTCGCCCGGCTGGGCGTGCAGGTCACGATTCTGGAGCGGGGGCCGCATCTGTTGAGACGCCACGACCCGGATTTCGGCCAGGCGCTGGGCGGCTATTTCAACGAAGAAGGGATCGCGCTTGAAACGAACGTCACCTTTCACGAGGTCACACGCCATGGCCGGTCGAAAATGGTGGTGGTCTCAACGCGCGGGCGGCGGATCAGCGTCCACGGAGACGAAATTTTGATCGCGGCCGGACGGACGGCGAATGTCGAGGGACTCGATCTGGACGCGGCGGGCGTCAATGGCGGTCCGGACGGCATCGCCGTGGATGAGCATCTGCGCACCTCCCATCCCGATATCTACGCGGCCGGCGACGTGACCGGCACCTATCAACTGACGCACGTCTCCGTCACCCAGGGTGAGATCGCGGCCCACAACGCACTCGACGGCCCGGTCAAGACGGCTGATTACCGGATCATGCCCGACGTGATTTTCTGCGACCCCCCGTTCGCGCGTGTGGGGCTGAGCGAGCGCGATGCCGCGCGCGCCGGCCGCCGGGTCCTCGTGGCGCGGTACACGTATGACGACCTCGGCAAGGCGATCTGCACCGGTCAGACGAGGGGGTTCGTGAAAATGCTGGCCGATCCGGCGACCGGCGAAATCCTCGGCGTCGGCCTGCTCGGCGCCTCGGCGCCCGAGTTGATCCACGAACTTGTGGTCGCCATGCATTACCGGGCGACCGTCGCCGATCTGCTGACAATGCCCCACTTCCACCCGACGCTGGCCGAGATCTTCACCTACCCTGCTGAAGAGCTGGCGGCACAGCTCCCATCAGAGGGTGCCTCGTCGCATGCTTGAGCTCTATCAACTCGAAGACTGCCCCTTCTGCGCGCGGGTCAGGGAAGCGTTCGCCGAGCTCGGCCTCGATTACATCATCCGGAACGAGCCATCCAGCCACCGTGAGCGGACGCGGGTCAAGGCGCTTTCCGGCCAGACGTTCGTCCCGACGCTACACGATCCGGAGCGAGGCGTCGTCATTGCGGACGACGACGACAAAATCATCGCCTATCTGCACGAGCACTACGGCCGCCGCATCGTCTGACACGCGCATTGGTTGCACTCCGCGTCCCGCGGTTGGTATGGTACCACCATGGCCGGCGAAGACCAGATCGCACTCTATCGCCAGATGGTGCTGATCCGCCGCTTCGAGGAGAAATGCGCCGAGATGTACGCGCTGGCCAAGATCGGCGGATTCTGCCACCTGTACATCGGCGAGGAGGCCGTGGCCGTCGGCGCCATCTCGGCGCTGGAACCCGACGATTACGTCATCACGGCCTACCGTGATCACGGCCATTGTCTGGCCAAGGGCGCCGACCCCAAGCGGGTCATGGCCGAGCTGTTCGGCCGGCAGGGCGGATTGTGCAAGGGCAAGGGCGGGTCCATGCACCTGTTCGACGTGGAGCGCCGGTTCATGGGCGGCTTCGCGATCGTCGGCACGCACATCGGGCTCGCGACCGGCATCGCCTTCGGGCTCAAATATCAGCATCGGCCGCAGGTCGTCCTCTGCTTTTTCGGAGAGGGCGCCGTGCCGACGGGAATTTTCCACGAATCGATGAACATCGCCGCGCTCTGGAAGCTGCCCGTGCTCTTCATCTGTGAGAACAACCGCTACGGGATGGGCACGCCGGTCGAACGGGCCTCCGCAATCTACGACATCGCCAGGACGGCGCTCGCCTATGACATGGGCCATTCGACCGTCGACGGAATGGACGTGCTGGCCGTGCGCGACGCCGTGATCCGGGTGGTGCGCGACATGCGGAACGACCCCCATCCCTATTTCCTGGAGGCCCGTACTTACCGGTACATGGGCCACTCGATGTCAGACCCCGCCCATGGTCACTACCGGACCAAGGAGGAGATCGACGAGCAGAAAAAGCGCGACCCCATCCATGTATTCGGTCGCCATCTGACCGACCGGCGGGTTGCAACCGCCGAGCGGCTGCTCCAACTCGACCAGGAGGCACAGCGGCGGGTTCAGGAGGCCATTGAGTTTGCGGATGCCAGCCCGCCGGCCCCGCCGGAGGAGCTGTTCGCCGATGTCGCAAGTTGACCTGTATGACTGAGCTGCTCTACCGGGAGGCGCTCAACCAGGCGCTCAGAGAGGAGATGCGCCGGGACGACCGCATCTTCCTGATGGGCGAGGAGGTCGGCTTCTACGACGGCGCCTTCAAGGTGAGCAAGGGATTGCTCAAGGAGTTCGGCACGGGCCGGGTGATCGACACGCCGATCACCGAGGCGGGGTTCACCGGCGTGGGCATCGGCGCCGCGATGGTCGGGCTGCGGCCGGTCATTGAAATGATGACGTTCAACTTCGCCATTCTGGCGCTGGACCAGATTGTCAATAATGCCGTGAAAATCCGCTACATGTCCGGCGGGCAACTCGCGATCCCGATCGTCATCCGGGGGCCCGGCGGTCCCTCACGCCAGCTCGCGGCCCAGCATTCGCAGAGCCTCGAATCGCTCTTCTGCCACATCGCGGGCCTCTCGGTGATCGCGCCGGCGACGCCACGGGACGCGAAGGGGCTGCTCAAGAGCGCGATCCGGCAGGACAACCCGGTGATATTTATCGAGGGACAGGAGCTCTATTCGATCAAGGGGGAGGTCCCCGACGGTGACTACACGATTCCAATCGGCCGGGCCGAGATCAAACGGGAGGGCGCCGACGTCACCGTGATCGCCTGGTCGAAGATGCTGCTCATGGCGCTGCGCTGCGCCGACCGGCTCTCCGACGAGGGCGTTCACGCCGAGGTGATCGATCTGCGCACGCTCAAACCGCTTGATCTGCCGACGTTGATCGCTTCCGTGCGGAAAACGGGACGGGCCGTGATCGTCGAGGAAGGCTGGGAGTTCTGCGGCGTCGGGGCGCAGATCGCCACGGAGCTGAATCATGACGCGTTTGACGCCTTTGACGCCCCGATCGAACGGGTGACCTGCTTCGAGGTGCCGACGCCCTATGCAAAACATCTCGAACAGCTGGCGCTGCCGACCGAAACACGGGTGATTGAAGCGGTCAAGAGAACGCTGTATAGGTAGACTATGGCCACGCGAGTCATCATGCCCAAACTGACCGACACCATGACGGAGGGCGTCGTCATCAAGTGGCACAAGCACGAAGGCGACCGGATAGAAAGCGGCGACGCTCTCGCCGAGATCGAGACGGATAAGGCGGTGATGGATCTGGAGGCGTTCGGCGCCGGCACGCTCCGCAAAATCCTGGTCCCCGACCAGAGCACGGTGCCTGCCGGACAATTGATCGCCGTCATCGCCGCGCCGGACGAGGACATCGCGCCGCTGCTCGCCGAAGCGGGCGCGGCCTCACCTGCCGCGGCGCGACCGGCCCCGAAGCCGCCGGCGGCAACACCAACCGCCCCGTCGACGAGTCCGGCCGCGAAGCCGCCGGGCCGCCCCACCGCCCCCCCGCCATCCTCCGGCATCAAAACCTCCCCCCTCGCACGCCGGATGGCGGAGGAGGCCGGTCTCGACCTGGCGACGGTCACGCCCACCGGACCCGGCGGCCGGATCATTAAAGAGGATGTCGAGCAGGCGCTGACCGCCAAACGGGCGGCGCCCAAGGTTTCCGAGCCCGTCTACGAAGTCCGGCCGCTCAGCCAGATCAGAAAAACGATCGCCAGGAAAATGACGCAGAGCAAGGCGCCGGTGCCCCATTTCTACGTGACCAATGAGATTGACATGGAGCGCGCCCTGACCGTCAAGGCCGAACTGGCCGACCGGGAACAACCGATCAAGGTCACCGTCACCGATCTGATCATCCGGGCGCTGGCCGTCGCGCTGACCCGCTTCCCCCAGTTCAACGCGTCGTTTCAGGATGAGGGGATCCGCTACCACCAGTCCATCCATATTGGCGTCGCGGTCGGTCTGGACGAGGGGTTGATCGTGCCGGTGCTTCGCGACTGCCAGAGCAAAGGACTGATTCAACTCGCCGAAGAAGCCCGGCTGCTCTTTGAACGGGCCAAGAGCCGCCGCCTGCAGCCGGACGAGTACACCGGCGCCACCTTCAGCCTGTCAAATCTCGGCATGGAGGACGTGGAGCAGTTTTCCGCCATCATCACGCCGCCCGAAGCGGCCGTCCTGGCCGTTGGCAAGATTACACAGGCTCCGGTCGTCGAGAACGGCCGCGTGGCGGTCCGCCGCCGGATGATGACGACGCTTTCTTGCGATCACCGAGTTGTGGACGGCCTGCAGGCGGCCAAATTTTTGCAGGCCCTCAAACATGAACTGGAGGAGCCAACGGGGCTGCTGCTGCCCTGACGGCGCATGATGGCGCAACCCACGTATGATCTCGTCATTATCGGCGCGGGGCCGGGCGGCTACGTGGCCGCGATCCGTGCGGCCCAACTCGGTTTGAAGACGGCGGTCATTGAGAAGGACGAGGTCGGGGGCGTCTGTCTCAACCGTGGCTGCATCCCTTCCAAGGCGCTGATCCGCAACGCCGAAGTGCTCTCGCTGATCAGGCGTGCGGAGGAATTCGGCATTCACTACGACAATCTGCGGTACGACTTCGGCGTCGCCATCGAACGGGCGCAGCAGGCGGTCGGGCGGCTGACGCGCGGCGTGAAGTACCTGTTTAAGAAGCACAAGGTCGACCTGGTGAGCGGCACGGCGTCGTTTCTTTCCGGGGATCACATCACCGTCGCAGGAGCAACCGGCTCAAAGACGGAGCTGGCGGCACGGGCGGCGATCATCGCCACCGGCTCGCGCAACAAGCCGCTCCAGGGGATCGCGCCGGACGGCCGGTTGATCATCACCAGCGATGAAGCGCTCAAGCTGAATCCGCTGCCCCGGCGGCTGGTGGTCGTCGGCGGCGGCGCGACCGGCGTCGAGTTTGCCTACGTCTTTTCGGCCTACGGCGTGCAGGTGACGATCGTCGAGCTGCTGGACCGGCTGCTGCCCGGCGAGGACGCGGAGATTTCCAAAACGCTTCAGGCGGCATTCAAAAAACAAGGTATCGTCGTGCTGACGAACAGCAAGGTGGCGTCGATCATGCCGGCCGATGGCGGATTGGCCGTTCAGATCCAAGCGGCCGGCGCGGCGACCCAGACGATCGCCTGCGACCAACTGTTGCTGGCCGCCGGGCGGGCGGGGAATATTGAAGGATTGGGGCTCGAACAGCTGGGCGTCAAGACCGAGCGCGGCTGCATCGTCACGAACGAATGGCTGGAAACATCCGTGCCCGGCGTGTACGCCATCGGCGACGTGGCGGGCAAATCGCTACTCGCCCACAGCGCGTCGGCCGAAGGGATCACCGTCGTCGAACGGCTCGCGGGCGCAGAGGTCAAACCGGTCGACTACCGCCAGATACCCCGTTGTGTCTATTGCCAGCCGCAAGTGGCCAGCGTAGGGCTATCGGAAGCCGACGCCCTGACCGCCGGCTATGGCGTGACGATCGGCAAATTCCCGCTGTCGGCCAACGGCAAGGCGCTGGCGCTGGGGGAGACGGAAGGGTTCATCAAAATCGTCGCCGACACGAAGACGGGCGAATGCCTGGGCGCGCAAATGATCGGCGCGGAAGTGACGGAGCTGATTGGCGAGGCGGTCCTGCTGATGGCGATGGAGGGCACGCCGCGTGAGCTGCGGTCGAGCGTTCATCCCCATCCAACTGTCTCAGAGGCCGTGATGGAAGCGGCCGCGGCCGTCTACGGGGAAGCCATTCACATTTAATCGTTATGAGCCGGTTGATCCCTCTTCACGTCGCGAATGATCCACCCTCGGCGGGTCGCCGTCTGCCCGGCTGGTTCAAAATCACGCCGAAACGCGGGGAGAATTATCTCACGCTCAAACGCCTCGTTGGCGAGTTGAAGCTCCACACCGTGTGCGAAGAAGCCCGGTGTCCCAACGTGTGGGAATGCTGGAACGCGGGCACGGCGACGATCATGATCCTTGGCGAGACCTGCACGAGGAGCTGTGGCTTTTGCGCCGTCAAAACCGGCCGGCCGAGGGAGCTGGACCTGGACGAACCCCGGCGGGTGGCCGAAGCGATTCGGACCCTGGGGCTCCGCCACGCCGTCATCACCTCGGTCAACCGGGACGAGCTGGAGGACGGCGGGGCGTCGATCTTTGCCGATACGATCCGGCGGGTCCGGGCGTCCTCCCCGCGCTGCACTGTTGAAGTCTTGATCCCCGATTTCAAGGGCTCGCATGGGGCGCAGGATGCGGTCTTTGCCGCCCGACCCGACATCCTCAACCACAACACCGAGACGGTGCCCCGCCTCTACCGGACGGTGCGGCCGCAGGGAAAGTACCACTGGACGCTGGAACTGCTTCAACGCGCGAAGTCGGCCGGCTTGACGACCAAAAGCGGCCTGATGCTGGGGTTGGGCGAAAGCCCGGAGGAGGTCGAAGCCGTCATGCGCGACCTGATCGCCCACGGCTGCGACATCCTGACGCTGGGCCAGTATCTGCAGCCGACCAAGGCCCACCTGCCGGTCGCGCGCTACTATCATCCCGATGAGTTTGCCGGCCTGAAGGCGGCCGGCGACCGGCTGGGTTTCCGACACGTGGAATCGGGCCCGCTGGTCCGCAGCTCCTACCACGCCGAACAGCAGGTGATCTAACCCCCCGAAATCGTTACCCTCAAGCCACACCAAAAATCTTGCGGCGGGAGTATCCCGTACATCGTGTAAGATATGGTATACTTAACGTTAATTGTCTGCAAGGCCTATCATTAATTCCGTATGGGGGGATAGAAGCGTGGAAGGATTAAAAACCAGCGCAGGTATGCCATCGCCGGTTCTGATCGCAACACTGGATTATTCGGTCATCGTGCAGTTCGCCCTCGTCACGATGATCGCGTTAATCGGGGTGCCCCTGTTCGGATACTTCCTTGACTATACCTGGGTGGATTGGACGTTGTTCGGCATCCTCTATGTCGTCACCGGTCTGGGCATCACGGTCGGTTACCACCGTCTGATTTCACACCGGAGCTTTGAATGCCATCGCTGGCTCAAGATTGCGCTGCTGATCGCGGGCGGCTGGGCGTTGCAAAACACCGCGATTAAATGGTCGGCCGATCACGTGCGCCATCATGCCAGGGTGGACCAGGAAGCCGACCCCTATAACGCGATGAAAGGCTTCTGGCACAGTCACCTGGGCTGGCTGTTCGTCAACGATCCCTATGCGGATGACAAATTCGAAGCCCAGTTCCGCAAGGACCCGCTGCTGCTCTGGCAGGAGCGGTATTATGTGCCGATCGTGCTCTCCGGATTCGCCCTGCCGTTGCTGGCCGGTTTGTTTCACGGCGGATGGCGCGAAGCGATCGGCTGCTTTCTGCTCGCCGGCGTGGGGCGGATGTTTCTGGTGCTGAACTCGACCTTCTGCATCAACTCCGTCTGCCATCTCTGGGGCGACCAACCGCACGGCCAAGCGAATTCAAGCCGGGACAGCTGGTGGGTCTCGCTGGTCACCTTCGGCGAGGGGTATCACAACTACCACCACGCCTATCAACGCGACTATCGGAACGGCCCCAAGTGGTACAACTTCGACCCGTCCAAGTGGCTGATCTACACCGCCGCGCAGCTGGGGCTGGCCACCAACCTCCAGCGGGCGGCGATCAAAAGCTAACCATCCGGCGAACTCCCTGCGTCCGGCGGCTGCGAGCGGACAAAAGCCTCAATCGTCGCGGCCACGCCCGGCATGTTATCCGTGAGGACGAAATGGCTCGCATCCAGATGGACCGTCTGGATTCGGGGATTGTCCAGCGAAGGGGGCGGCCCGCCGTCTTCCGCCAGCTCCGCCCGCTTCCCGTAGATGGCCAGGGTCGGACAGGTGATCGCCCGCCACGGCGGCCGGTAGGCAAACAGCGTCTGAAAGGCCTGCATATAACTGCTCACCGGCATCGTCTGCAGATCGACCCACGGCCCCATCCAGCGCACCGCCGCCCAGAACGAGGTGAGCCGTGAGCGCACCCATTCGTCATACGCTTCATAGTCGACGAACCGAAATTGCGTTCGTTCCAAGCCGACCGCATCGGCGACCCGGACCATTCCATACACGAGCCAGAACAACGGAAGCAGCAGCACGCGGATGACCATCAGATCCCGACGCAGCGACGATGCGACGAACGGTTCGATGAACACCAGCCCGCCGACCCGATCCGGACAGAATTCCCAGACGCGAACGGCCAGGTTGGCGCCCAAACAATGGCCCACCAGAATCGCCCGCCGGGCATTCACCTGCGCGAGCAACGTCCGCACATCCCGCCCGATGCCGTTCTGATCGACAAATCGCCGGGCGTGCGAGGCGCCGTGGCCGCGCACATCGAGGACGATCAGCCGGCACCGCTCCCGGAAAAAGGGCTCCCGAACCAGCCGCTGCCAGCGCGTGTGGTTGCTCCCCAGGCCGTGGAGAAACACCAGCAACGGCGCGTGATGATCGTCCACTCCGCCGGTATAATAGTGGATCGCTTCGCCGTCCTCCGCCGTGATGACGCGGTGACTCAGCGGCGCGTCAGGAGGCATGCTGTCCGTCGGCGCGCAGCCACTGCCGGTAGCACCGTTCAACGGCCCGGCGATTGACGACATGATGATGGCGGAAGCCGCCCCCTCCGCCCCTCGAAAAACTTTTGGGGATGTGCAACAGTTCGTGGATGAGCGTCTTGATCTGCTCTTCGGGCGGCAGGCGGTCGTAGTGCTCGGTCACCAGCTCGATCACATAGTGGGCCCGCAGCGTCATTGCCGTCTGAAGTATGCGGGGCAGCGCGTGGCAGCGGGCGAGTGTCCGACGGCTCTTCGAGCCGTAGCTGCGCACGCATCGCACGCGTGACAGATCAATGTGAGCAAACCCCAGCGCCGCAGTCAGCTCGGCCACCTGCGCCTCGACGTCCGGCGCCTGCTCATACCGCATCATGATCCGAACCTGAGCGTCCGAGTGGTCACCGGCCCTCACGGTACCACCAATACGGCCGCGCTGTCCAGCAGAGCGCGGGGTGGAGCGTCGCCATTTGTGGATGCCAGGGCCCGTGCGGAAATGCTGTTGGAATCCAGCCGCCTCACCGACTCGGCGGCGCGCACGAGCTCGCTGCTCCTTACCCGTCGCAGCGTGCGCCCTCCGATGCCCCCGCGCCCCGAGCCAGTTGACAACCGAACCGGCGCTTTTATATTCTCCGAACCTGCGGTCCACTTACACGGGAGGCATCATGGCGGATATTCTGGTCGTCGCATCAAAAGTGAAAAAGTTCGTTCGGGAGAAATCTGGATTCAATACATCGGCGGAAATTCTGGACGTGCTGAGCCAGCGCGTGGAAAACCTCTGCCTGGCCGCGATCGAGAAGGCCAAGGCGGACGGACGAAAGACGGTCAAAGGGAGGGACCTGGAATAAAGCGCTACTTCAGAACGACGAGATTGTCCCTGTGGATCACTTCGTCATACAGCTTGTAGCCGAGGCGATCTTCGATCTCCCGGCTTTTGGCCCCACGGATTTTCGCCACTTCGTCGGCTGAGTAATTGCTCAACCCCCGCGCAACCTCCTGCCCGTCCGGCCCGACGCAACTGACCGCCTCACCGGCGCGAAAGCGCCCCTCCACCTCCCGCACCCCCGACGGCAGCAGGCTGCGTCCCTGCTGGCGAAGCGCCCGAGCCGCCCCTTCGTCCAGGTGCAGCCGTCCCTTGGCGTGGAGCGTGTAGGCAATCCAGTGCTTGCGGCTTTTGAGCCGCTCCTTCGTCGGCAGAAAAAGGGTGCCGATCTCCTGTCCGGCCAGCAGATCATTCAGGACGTTCGGCCGAAGCCCCCCGGCGATGATCGTCGCCGCCCCGTGTGCCGTCGCCTGTTTGGCTGCGGCGAGCTTGGGCACCATCCCGCCCGTCCCTTCGGCGCTGCCCGTCGCCTTCGCATGGGCCTCCAGGGCCGGCGTGATTTCGGTCACGAGCGGGACCAGCGATGCCGATGGATCGCGCGCCGGATCGCCGGTGCAGAACCCCTCCACGCCGGAGAGGATCACAAAGAGCTCCGCGCCGACCAGATTGGTGATCAGCGACGCCAGATAATCGTTCTCCCCGAACTTCAACTCCTCGACGGCCACCGTGTCGTTCTCATTGATGATGGGCACGACGCCGGCCGCCAGGAGCGTCGTGAGCGTCGTGCGGGCGTTCAAGAACCGTTTGCGGTCGGCCAGATCGCCGTGGGTCAGCAGGACCTGCGCCACGGTCAGCCCCGCCGTGGAAAACGCCGCGTCATAGGCCGCCATCAGACGTCCCTGACCCACGGCCGCGGCCGCCTGCTTGCGCGCGATCGTGGCGGGCCGTTCCGCCAGCCCCAGCCGTTCAATGCCCGCCGCAATCGCCCCGGACGACACGATGATCACGTCGCAGCCGCCTCTCCGCAACGCCGCCACATCGCGCGCGAGCTGCTCGATCCATGCGGTCTGCAACCCGCGCCCCTTCGGTGCAAGCAGCCGGCTGCCGATTTTGACGACGACCCGTCGAACCGACCCGAGCACCTCCTGCCGCAGCGAGCTCATGCCGTCGCCGCCCCAACCGACACCGCCGACCGCGTTCCCGCGTCCGCATCGAACGCCCGGTCGCCCAGAAAAGTCAGCAGCGGCGTGAGTCCCTCCCCCGTTACGGCGGAGACGGCAAAGAACGGAATCTTCTCCTTCTTCGCATACCGCCGCAGCGCCGCCACATGGCCGCCGTCCCCTTGCGCATCGATCTTGTTGGCCGCCAGCACCATCGGCTTCTCCGCCAATCCGGGTTGATACGCCGTCAGCTCTTTGCGGAGGATGCGAAACTCCTTGACCGGATCGCCTGCGCGACCGACGCCCGCGTCAACCAGATGCAGCATGACGCGCGTCCGTTCGACGTGACGCAAAAACTGATGGCCGAGACCCTTCCCGGCGTGCGCCCCCTCGATCAACCCCGGTATATCGGCCACGATGAAATTGCGGCCGGCCGCGTCGCGGGCCACGCCCAGTTGCGGCGTCAACGTGGTGAAGGGATAATCGGCGATTT
>Ga0335082_10006640_pt1 | contig 12615 bp, 11 predicted proteins | sample Lox_Sample_41_FD_206718 | JGI IMG/M metagenome (GOLD analysis project Ga0335082, IMG submission 206718) | Soil microbial communities from Loxahatchee National Wildlife Refuge, Florida, United States - Lox_Sample_4.1 | ecosystem: Environmental > Terrestrial > Soil > Wetlands | place: USA... | reverse complement strand
TCGCGGTCGTGCTCGAGGCGGTCCCGGCGGCCGTCGCCGCGCGGGTGACGGAGGCGCTCGCCGTTCCGACGATCGGCATCGGCGCCGGCGGCGCGACCGACGGGCAGGTGCTCGTGTGGCACGACATGCTCGGGATGTACGAAGGGCCGACGCCGCGGTTCGTGAAGCAGTACGCCGACCTCGCGGAGACGATCGGCGATGCGGTTGCGCGGTACGCGGCCGACGTCCGCTCGGGCGCGTTCCCGGAGGGCGAGCACACGTACCGCATCACGCCCGACGAGCTGGCGGCGTTCGAGTCGGCGCTCGCGCCGCGCTCGTAGCGGGGGCGCGGCGCTGTTTCGTCACGAACCGCGGGCAGTCCCGTAACGGTGGCAGCCACCTCGGAGGGCGCGCGCCGCTCGGCCGCCCCGACGCGCCCCCAGTACCGCCCGTCCCGGGCGGCTTGCAGGGAAAGCGTCGCCGAACTCGCCGCCGCGCGCCCGGCGTCGTGACGGAATCGGCACGAAGTCGGCGCTGGTTCGTTTCCGGCGGCTGGCACCGGACATGGCCGACGCGGGCACTCGGCCACGCGAGAGGGTCAGCGCAGCTGGAGCGCGATCGCGACGATCGCCGGGACGCCGAGCGCGAGCGCCGAGGTCGCCAGGGCACGCGCCCAGGTCCAGCCGTGGACGGAGCGGATGCCGATCACGAGCAGCACGACCGACCAGGCGACGAACGCGGCGAAGAGCACCTCGAAGACGCGGTCGCCCACACCGGCATCACTCCCCCCGGTGCGGAAGATGTCCTCGCCGTAGAGCGCGAGCCGGAACGGCAGGACCACGAGCGAGAGCACGATCGGCACGGCCGCGAACGCGACGACGTGCCGGCTGCGGCGGTAGCTCCCCTGCGACCCCAGCAGCTTCGAGGCGGCCCAGACGAAGGCGCCGATGACGAAGTAGCCGAGGATCCCGGTCAGACTCCCCGCGATGAACGCCCACACCGCGACGAGCAGACCGTCGTACTGCGAGTCGTCCATCAGATGCCCGGCGGTGCCGGTCGACAGGGCATACGCGATCCCGCCGAGCAGGATGATCGCCAGCACGGGCTCGGACCGGTCGGACTGCGACTCGCTGCTCGGATCGCGCAGCGCGACGAACACCGGCCGCGGATGCTGGAGCACCAACGCCGCGCGCAGCCACCAGTCGCGCATGCCGCGAGGCGCGCCCGCCGAGCTCGTCACAGCCACGGCCTGAGCGTACCGGCCTACGAGCTCAGCGTGACCGTCTGGCCGTTGTGGCAGCGGAACTCGGTATTGCCGAGCAGGTCGGACCGCTGTGCGACCGGCGCCTTGCCGTCCTTGCAGATCGTGTCGTGACGATGCATCCAGCCCGACAAGACTCCGGCCGCGAACACGACCGCGCACGCCGCGGCGAGCAGGAGCACTGCCGTCCGCTTCTTGCGCAGGCCGATACGCTCCGCCGCCGGCAAAGCCGGCACCTCCGCTCTTTTCGAGCCTCCGTCGAGCCTACGGCTCATGCCGCGACCGCGTTGCGCTCGAGGAGCGCCCGCAGGAACTGCCCCGTGTACGACTCGGCGACCTGGGCGACCTCCTCCGGCGTGCCGGCGGCGATCACCTCGCCGCCCGCCTCTCCGCCCTGCGGACCGAGGTCGACGATCCAGTCCGCCTGCTTGATCACGTCGAGGTTGTGCTCGATCACGAGCACCGTGTTGCCGCTGTCGGAGAGCCGCTGCAGCACGTCGAGCAGCTTCTCGATGTCGGCGAAATGGAGCCCGGTCGTCGGCTCGTCCAGGATGTAGAGCGTCTTCCCCGTCGCCACCTTAGACAGCTCCGCCGCGAGCTTCACGCGCTGCGCCTCGCCGCCCGACAGCGTCGTCGCCGGCTGTCCGAGCGTCATGTAGTCGAGCCCGACGTCGTGCAGCGTCTGCAGGCGCCGGCGGATCTTCGGGATCTTCGCGAAGAACCGCAGCGCCTCCTCGACCGACATCTCCAGCACGTCCGAGATCGTCTTGCCCTTGAACCTCACCTCGAGCGTCTCGCGGTTGTAGCGCTTGCCCTTGCACGTCTCGCACGGCACGTACACGTCGGGCAGGAAGTGCATCTCGATCTTGATCTGCCCGTCGCCCTTGCACGTCTCGCAGCGTCCGCCCTTGACGTTGAACGAGAACCGCCCCGGCTTGTAGCCGCGCACCTTTGCGTCCGGAGTGAGGGAGTACAGCTCGCGAATGTGCGTGAAGAGATCGGTGTAGGTGGCGGGGTTCGAGCGCGGCGTGCGCCCGATCGGCCGCTGGTCGATCTCGATCACCTTGTCGAACACATCGATCCCCTCGACGCCGTCGTGCTTCCCCGGCTTCACGCGCAGCCGGTTCAGCCGGTTGGCGAGCGCCTTGTAGACGATCTCGTTGACGAGCGTCGACTTCCCCGACCCCGAGACACCCGTGACCGCGATGAACTTCCCGACCGGGAACTCGACGTCGATCGACTTGAGGTTGTGCTCGGCCGCGCCGCGCACGACGAACCAGCCGTTGTCGATCTCGCGCCGCTCCGGGATCTCGATGACGCGCGTCCCGGCGAGGAACTGCCCCGTCACCGACTTCTTGCTGCGCTGCACCTTCGCCGCCGTGCCCTCGGCGACAACGTGCCCACCGTGCTCCCCGGCGCCCGGCCCCATGTCGACGAGCCAGTCGGCCGTCCGCATCATCTGCTCGTCGTGCTCGACGACGATCACGGTGTTGCCGAGGTCGCGGAGCCGCTCGAGGGTGCCGATCAGCTTGTCGTTGTCGCGCTGATGCAGGCCGATCGACGGCTCGTCGAGGATGTAGAGCACGCCGACGAGCTGGCTGCCGATCTGCGTCGCGAGCCGCAGGCGCTGCGCCTCGCCGCCCGATAGCGTCGCCGACGCGCGGTCGAGCTGCAGGTAGCCGACGCCGACGTCGTCGAGGAACGTCAGGCGCTCGCGGATCTCCTTCACGATCCGGTGCCCGATCAACTCCTCGGTGTCGGTTAGCCCGAGCTCCGAGAGGAACTCGAGCGCCCGCGACACCGACTGCCGCGTGAACTCGTGGATGTTCTTCTCGCCGACCGTGACCGCGAGCACCTCCGGCTTGAGCCGTGCGCCCTTGCACACCGGGCAGGGGCGGAACGACATGTACTCCTCGATCCGTTCGCGCTGCGAGCTCGAGTCCGTCTCGCGATAGCGGCGCTCGAGCGAGCTGACGATCCCCTCGAACGCGATCATGTACGAGCGGCGCCGGCCCATCCGGTTGCGGTACTGGACGTAGACCTTGTCGCCGTCCGTGCCCGACAGGAAGTACTCCTGCTGCTCGCCCATCAGCTCCTCCCACGGCACGTCGGTGGGGATCTCGTAGCGGTCGGCGATCGCCTGGATCACCGCCTCGTAGAAGCCCGAGCCGCCGACCGCCCACGGCACCAGCGCGCCGTCGTCGATCGACAGCGTCGGGTCGGGGACGAGCAGGTCGGGATCGATCTCCTGCTGGGCGCCGAGCCCGGTGCAGCGCGGGCACGCGCCGTGAGGCGAGTTGAACGAGAACACTCGCGGCTGCAGCTCGGGCAGCGAGACGCCGTGCTCCGGGCACGCGAACTTCTCGCTGTACGTGCGCGTCTCTCCCGCGTCGACCAGATCGATCGCCGCCAGGCCCTCGGCGAGCGCGACCGCCGTCTCCACCGACTGTGTGAGGCGGGTGCGCAGATCCTCCTTCATCACCAGCCGGTCGACGACCACCTCGATCGTGTGCTTGAACTTCTTGTCGAGCGTCGGCGGCTCGTCGAGCGTGTGCTGCTCGCCGTCGACCTTGACGCGCGAGAAGCCCTCGTTGCGGAGCTCCTCGAACAGGTCGCGGTACTCGCCCTTGCGGTCGCGCACGACCGGCGCGTTGACGGTGAAGCGGGTACCCGCCGGCAGCGCGAGGATCTGCTCGACGATCGAGTCGATCGACTGCCCCGCGATCGGCCGGCCGCAGATCGGACAGTGCGGACGGCCGACCCGCGCGTAGAGCAGGCGCAGGTAGTCGTAGATCTCGGTGACGGTGCCGACCGTCGACCGCGGGTTGCGCGACGTCGTCTTCTGGTCGATCGAGATCGCCGGGCTGAGGCCGTCGATCGAGTCGACGTCGGGCTTCTCCATCATCTGCAGGAACTGCCGTGCGTAGGCGCTCAGGCTCTCCACGTACCGGCGCTGCCCCTCGGCGTAGATCGTGTCGAAGGCAAGGCTCGACTTCCCGGACCCGGAGAGCCCGGTGATGCAGATCAAGGCATTCCGCGGGAGCCGGACCGTGATGTCCTTGAGGTTGTGCTCCCGGGCGCCGTGGACGACGAGCTCGTCGGCAGCCATGGGACGGCCATTGTATCTCCCGAACGTACGTTCGTCTAGCAGCCGCGCCCGCGAAAGGCGAGACTCGCCCCGGTGCAGGCGCGCGAGCGAGACCTTCGTGTGGTCGCAATCGCGATCTCGCTGTCGGCGATGGGCGACTTCGTCGCCCTGATCGCGCTCGGGCTCCGCGCCAACGAGATGTGGGAAGGGTTCGGCGTCTCGGTGGTGTTCATCGCGCTCTGGGCGCCGGCGGCACTGCTCGCCGGGCACGCCGGCCTGATCGTCGACCGCTTCGAGACGCGATCGGTTGCGATCGTCGCTTCGCTCTTCCAGTGTGTCGTCACAGCCGCGCTCGCCTTCGCGACCGGCTCGATCGCGGCGCTGCTCGTGCTCACGGCGCTGCTCGGCGTCGGAGCGACGATCGCCCAGTCGGCCGAGTTCGCACTCGTGCCGGTTCTCGCGGGCCGGCGCCCGCTCGCCCGGGCCAACGGGCTCGTCGAGTCGGCGCGGAGCCTCGGGTTCGTCGTGGGGCCGCTGGCCGGCGGTGCACTTGCGGCAGCGGCCGGCACGAAGGGAGCCCTGCTCGTCGATGCGGCCTCGTTCCTGGCGATCACGGCGGCGCTCGCGTCCCTCGCCGTGCGGCGGAAGCCCGTTCGAACCGATCAACCGCCTCGGGCTCGCGAAGGCCTCGAACTGCTCTTCGGCGAGCGGACGCTCGCGATCGCGATCGGCGCAGGGACGTTGACCCTCGTCTTCATGTCGGCCTCGATACCGGCGGACTTCGTCTACACGACGGACAATCTCGGCAAGTCGTCGCTCGCACTCGGACTTGTGCTGACGCTGTGGGCCGCGGCGATGCTCGTCGGCTCGCTCATGCTCGCACCCCGAGTCGCATCGAGCGCGGTCGCGGTGTGCGCGCTCCTCGCCGCTTCGCTACAGGGCTTCTCGAAGTTCGCTGCACCGTTCTGGATGGTCTTCCCGTTCATGTGCTTCTGCTACCTGTTCGGCGGGCTCGGCCACGGTGCGAAGAACACGCTGTTCCGGACGCTGATCCATCAGCGCATCGCACCGGAGCGGCACGGTCGCGCCTTCGCGGCGTACAACGGGCTACGGAACGGCGCGGAGCTGATCGCACTGGCGGCCGGCGGCGCGCTCGTCGCCGCGATCGGCGGTGCCGGGACGCTCTGGCTGGCGGGTGGGGCTGCCGGGATCGTCGGTCTAGCCGGTGCCCTTGCGCTTCAGGCGCGGGGTGCCCGTCAAACGGCTGCTGCGCGCGCGAACGCCTCGTAGGTCTCGTCGCCGAAGAGCACGAAGCGCACGAGCTCGAGCGTGTGCCCCCGCACGGCGCCGAGGGCGACCGGAGCGGCGAGCTCGGGCGGGTAGCCGTAGATCCCGCACGAAATCGCGGGGAACGCGACCGACCGCGCGCCCAGCCCGGCCGCCACCTCGAGCGAGCGCCGGTGGCAGGACGCGAGCAGGTCGCCCTCCCCCGCACCGCCGCCGTGCCACACCGGCCCGACGGTGTGGATCACCCACCGCGCCGGAAGCTCACCCGCCGTCGTCGCCTTTGCGTCACCGGTCTCGCACCCGCCGAGGCCGCGGCACTCGGCGAGGATCGCCGGCCCGCCCGCCCGGTGGATCGCACCGTCGACGCCGCCGCCGCCGAGCAGCGAGCCGTTGGCGGCGTTGACGACGGCGTCGACCTCCTGGGCCGTGAGATCGCCGCGGACGACCTCGATCAAGCTCTGCATCGACGGCCGAGCCCCCTCCATCGCTCGGCGCAGCGTATGCCAGTCGAGGTCGTCCGCGCTTTCCGTCGGCCTATCCCCCGTCAGCCGCCGGTTCCTCTGAGACACAGATCGACGATGTCCATCCCGACCGCGTTGAAGGTCTGACAGCCGATCCGGCTCGAGAACGCATCCCGTTGATTCCCGACCGCGAACGGGGCGATCGGGATGGCCTGCCGCATGAGATCCTCGTCGAGCGACGCGAACGCGGCCGCCCGGCCCGCGCCCCCGAGCACGGCAGCGGCGTCCTCACGTGCGTCGAACGCGGGATCGGAGAAGATGGAGGCGTTCTGCGGGGATCCCGTATGCGTGAGCATGTTGATCACGTCGACCGGATCGGGGTAGTCGAGCAGCCACTCCTCCGCCGAGACGTCGAACGCCGACGCCGGATCCTGCTCGATCTGGATCTGCTGCGAACGGGACGCCGCCTGCCACACGACGACCTTCAGACCCAGAGCCTCGAGCGTCGACTTCGCGATCGCCGCCTGGTTGATGCATCGCGCGAGCGGGCACGAGAGCACCGTTGCCGTCTGCCCGGCGTGCGGCGCGCCGAGCACCTTCGCGGCGGCGAGGTCGCCTCCGAACGGCGCGATCGAGACGTCCCGGAAGCCGGGCACGCCGGGCGGGATGATCTGGTCGGTCGGCGTCAACCCGAACGCGCCAGCCGTCCCGGCGAGGGCGTTCCGGTCGAGCGCGAGATTGAACGCGCGACGCATGTTCGGGTCCGCCATCAGCGGCCGATTCGCGCGCAGGGCGAAGTAGGCCACGGACGGGACCGTGTCGACGAACAGCTGCGCCGGATGCGCGGCGGCAAAGCCGGCGTACTGGTCGATCGGAAGGCCGTCGAACGCCCAGTCCACCTGCCCGGAGACGAGTGCCGCCTCGGTGGCGAGCCCGTCCTGGAACGCGCGTACGTCGATCTCGTCCCAGGGCCGCGGCCGCTGCCCCGTGTAGAACGGATTGCGCTCGAAGGTCGTGACGCCGTTCAGGTCGACCGACGAGGCGTAGTAGGGGCCTGCCGAGGGAAGCGAGTCGTCGCGAGTCGACGGCGCCCACGTCGGGACGGCGCAGAAGAACGGCAGCGCCAGCCGCTGCAGCAGGTCCGGCGCCGGCCGCGTCAGGTGGATCGTGAGGAACGGGCCGATCTGCGTGATTCCGCGAATCGCCGCCGCCGATCCCGACGCGTAGGCGTCGGCGCCGACGATGTCGTGCACGTAGTTGGCCGCGGGTCCGTGCAGCGCCGGGTGGAGCGAACGCGTGAACGCCCGCAGGAAGCTGGCGGCGGTCACCGGCTCGCCGTCCGAGAAGACGTACCTGCCGGGGACGACGACGAATGTCTGTGTGAGGTTGTCGAGCGAGCTCAGCTGGTAGGAGGCCGCCTCGAGGCGCGGCGTCGAGCCGAGCGGGCCGGAAACGTCCGGGTAGTTGGCGAGCTTCACGCACGTCGCGTACTCGAGCTCCCAGGTGGTGTTGACGAAGCCGAGCGCCGGATCGAGCGAGTCGATCCCCGCCTGCATGTTCAGACGCAGCATTGCGGCACCGGCGTGCGAAGGCAGCGCGAACGCGACGAGCAAGGCGACTACGACGGCAACTCTTCGCATGGTGATCTCCTCCCTCCGTCGGAGAGACCACTGTCGGGCCGGCGGCTAACAGCCGGCTAACACGCGGCGGGCGTCAGGCCTTGCGCCAGCGGCCGAAGACGAGGCCGCCGAGGGTGAAGCCGAGCCCGAAGGTGCCGACCGAGAAGCCGCCGATCGCGACTGCCTTGCGCCAGGCCGAGAGCCGCTGCCAGCGGCCGAGCGCCTCCCGCTCCTCCTCGGTCAGCGGCTCGCCGCGCCGCTGCTTGCGCAGCGCGCCGCCCGCCCGGAGCCCGAGGTACAGGTCGTCGAAGATCTCCGACTGGTCGTCGGCCATCGCACTCACTGTATAGCCTGCTTCGCCGGTGGTTACGCGCATCCTGCACGTCTCCGATCTGCACGTCGGGGCGCGTGACGACCCGGTCGTCGAGCACGGCCTCGTCTCGCTCGTCGAGCGGGTCGAGCCGGGCCTGGTGGTCGCGAGCGGCGACCTCACGCACCGCGGCCGGCGCGACCAGCACGAGGCGGCGGCGGCGCTGCTGCAGGGGCTCGGCCCCACGGTCCTTGCCGTGCCGGGCAACCACGACATCCCGCACACGTTCCCCGCGCGCCTGACGACCCCGTGGGCGGAGTTCGAGCGCCAGTGGGAGACGACGGAGCCAGTCCACGAGTCCACCGGGGCGCTGGTCGTGGGCCTCAACTCGGTACGACCTCGGCGCCACCAGTCCGGAGGCCTGACGGACGCGCAGCTCGTGCGCGCCGGGCAGCGGCTACGCGCGGCGGCGCCCGGCGCGCTGCGCATGGTCGTGCTGCATCACCAGCTCGTCGGCCCGCCCTGGCGAACGCGGAAGCGCGCGCTGGCGCGGCGGGATGCGGTGCTCGCGGCGCTCACGGCGGCCGGCGCGGAGCTGATCGTCGGCGGGCATGTCCACCAGGGCTCGGTCGCCGAACGGCGTGAGTTCACCGTTGACGACGACGCGGCCGCGGTCGTCGTCACGACCGCACCGGGCCTCGGCCAGCCCCGCCCACACCGCCTCGGCGAGGCGCGCGGCGCGCTGGCCTACCGCGTCGATGCGGCGTCGATCGCCGTCGACACGTACGTCTGGGTTCAGAGCGCGTGGGAGCACACCGCGGCGCGGACGTTCGCGCGGGCGCGGACGCAGCTCGACTAGGCGCTGCTCGAACGCGACGCCATCACGCGGCCGTACACCGCGGTCAACGCGACCGCGATGATGATGCCGAGCACGAACCGCCAGAAGCCGTGCGCGACGATCCCGCCGATGATCAGCGACACGACGCCGAGCAAAATCGTAACGATCCAGCCCATCGGGTCGGTTCCGGGGTGAAAGAGCCGCCCGAGGGCGCCGACGATCGCACCAACAATGATCAGCCAAACCCATCCCATGCCGGGAGTATTACCTGATCAGGTCGGGGTCGACTCGTGCTCGAGCTTCGCCCGCTTCTGGGCGAGCTCGTCGTCGTCGAGCAGCCCCGCGCGGTGCAGCTCGGTGAGCGCCGCCTCGAGCCGCAGGCGTTCGAGCTGCTTCGGGTCGGGCGTGAGCTGATCCGGGTCGATCCCCAGCTTGCGCAGCCGTGCCCGCTGCTGGTCGACGCCGAGGCCCGTCCTGGGGAACGCGTGCGCGCCGGGGCCGAAGATCGGGCGGCGCTGCACGAAGCGGCGGTATGACGCGACGAGCGCGATCGCGACGGTGAACGAGAGGATCGAGATCACGTACGCGTTGTCGTTCGAGATCGCCTTCCCGACAACAGCTCCGACGATCGAGCCGGTGAGGCCGATCGCAAGCGTCAGCCAGACCGGCATCGGGTCAGGGCCCGGGATCGCGAGTCTGGCGAGCCCGCCCGTGACGAAGCCGGAGATCAGGATCGCGAGGACGAAGCCAAGGCTCATGCGGGCGCCTCCGCGAGCGCGTTCAGGTCGCGGCGCAGCTCCTTGAGCTCGTCGCGCAGCTTCGCCGCGTACTCGAAGCGCAGCTCCTCGGCCGCCTGGAACATCTCCTCCTCGAGCGTGACGACGAGCCGCTCGAGCTCCTCGCGCGACATCCCTTCGACCTTCGCACCGCCGCGCCGACGACGCGACGAGGGGACGTGCGGCTGCTCGAGGGCGAGAAACTCCGCGATGTCGGAGACGCCCTTGACGACCGAGATCGGCTTCGTCCCGTGCTCCTCGTTGTATGCGAGCTGCGCCGTGCGACGACGATTCGTCTCGTCGATCGCACCCTTGATCGCCTCGGTCATCTTGTCCGCGTACATCAGGACGCGCCCGTTGACGTGGCGCGCGGCGCGGCCGATCGTCTGCACGAGCGCCGTGCGGCCGCGCAGGAAGCCCTCCTTGTCGGCATCGAGAATCGCGACCAGCGACACCTCGGGCAGATCGAGGCCCTCGCGGAGCAGGTTGACCCCGACGAGCACGTCGTACTCGCCGAGTCGCAGCTCGCGGATGATCTGGATGCGCTCGAGGGTGTCGATCTCGGAATGCAGGTAGCGCGCCTTCACGCCCGCCTCGAGCAGGTAGTCGGTGAGGTCCTCGGCCATCTTCTTCGTCAGCGTCGTCACGAGCACGCGCTCGCCGACCTCCTCGCGCCGCCGGATCTCGTTGAGCAGGTCGTCGATCTGGTTCCGGGTCGGGCGCAGCTCGACCTCCGGGTCGACCAGGTACGTCGGGCGGATCAGCTGCTCGGCGACGCGTGAGCTCTGCCGGAGCTCCCAGGCCCCCGGGGTCGCCGACACGAACACCAGCTGGGGCACCTTCTGCAGGAACTCGTCGAAGCGCAGCGGCCGGTTGTCGAGCGCCGACGGCAGCCGGAAGCCGTAGTCGACGAGCGTCTGCTTGCGCGAGCGGTCGCCCTCGTACATACCACCGATCTGGGGGACGGTCTGGTGCGACTCGTCGACGAAGATCACGAAGTCGTCGGGGAAGTAGTCGAGCAGCGTGAACGGGTGCGAGCCCGGCGGCCGCCCCTCGAGGATGCGCGAGTAGTTCTCGATCCCGGAGCAGAAGCCGAGCTCCTGCAGCAGCTCGAGGTCGTATTCGGTTCGCTGGCGGATGCGGTGCGCCTCGAGCAGCCGGCCGTCCTGCTCGAACTTCCCGACCTGCTGCTCGAGCTCCTGCTTGATCTCCGACACGGCCCGCTCGATCGTCGGCTTCGACGTCACGTACTCCGTGGCCGGCCAGATCGCAAGGTTGTCGAGCTTCGAGTAGACCTCGCCGCTCAACGGGTCGAAGTGCGTGATCTGCTCGACCTCGTCGCCGAAGAACGAGATGCGGTATGCGGTCTCGGCGTTGGCGGGCTGCACCTCGAGGATGTCGCCCTTCACGCGGAAGCGCCCGCGGCCGAGGATCGCGTCGTTGCGGACGTACTGCGAGTCGATCAGCTTGCGGAGCACGGCGTCGCGATCGTGCTCGGCGCCGAGCTCGAGGTAGAGCAGCCGGTCCCGCCACTCCTCCGGCGAGCCGAGCCCGTAGATGCACGAGACGGACGCGACCACGACGACGTCCCGCCGCGTGAACAGCGCCGACGTCGCCGCGAGCCGCAGCCGCGCGATGTCGTCGTTCTGCGAGGAGTCCTTCTCGATGTAGAGGTCAGCCTGCGGCACGTACGCCTCGGGCTGGTAGTAGTCGTAGTACGAGACGAAGTACTCGACCGCGTTCGCCGGGAAGAACTCGCGGAACTCGTTGCACAGCTGCGCGGCCAGCGTCTTGTTGTGCGCGATCACGAGCGCCGGCTTCTGAACCTGTTCGATGATCCAGGCCATCGTCGCCGTCTTGCCGGTCCCGGTCGCGCCGAGCAGCGTCTGGTAGCGCTCGCCGGCACGGAGGCCCGCGGCGATCTTCTCGATCGCCTCGGGCTGGTCGCCGGTGGGCGTGTACGACGCCGACGTCTGCAGCGGAGGCACGCCCGAAGGGTACTGAGGGGGGTCAGTGAGCGGCCGCGAGCCTGGCCCGGGCGAGCCGGACGAGAGCGTCGAGCGGACGACACAGTGTGCACGTGTAGGTGCGAACGGTTCCGTCGCGCGAAGCGACGACGACGCGATAGCCGGCCGGCGACCACTGGACGTCGGTCAGGAGTGGCTTCGGGCCGCGGAGGTAGAACAGCTTCGCCCCCGTCGCCGCGTTCAAGATCGCGGCGCTCGCCGGTCCTGCCGTCGCGATCCACCGCCCATCGGAGCTGAACGCTGCCGCCGCGACAGTCCCGGAGTGCGCGACCAGCGTGCTCGCGAGGCGACGATGCGCGATGTCCCACTCGATCGCATTTCCGACCGGCCCTTGCGACGTCGTCACCGCCGAGTCGCCCGACGGCGAGAAGGACGCGGATGTGACGGCGCGCGGATGGCTACCGAGCCGTGCGACGACCTTCCCGTCCGCAGACCAGAGTCGAACCGTCCCGTCGCTGCCGCCCGTCAGAACCAGCCGCCCGCTCGGCGAGATGGCGATGCTCGTGGTATCGGCGGGGGCGGCGAACGTCGCGACCGGCCGCGCTGTCCGCGCGTCCCAGATGAGAAGGCGGTCTCCGGCCAGAGCCGCGACCTCGTGCCCATCGGCGGCGAGGGCGAGCGCAGTGACGGCGCCGGGCGTGCCGGTCATCCGTCGCGCGGCTCCGGAGGACGTATCGACGACACGAACCGTCGAGCCACTCGCGGTCGCGAGGAGGCCGCCGCCGAAGGCGATCGGCTGCCCGGCCGAATATCGAGCGACGGCCGGCCCGCCGTACACCGGCCTCACCGTGCTGCCACTCGCCTGGAGGATCGTGCTTCCACCCGCCGTGAACGCCGCGGCGGCGACCGGTCCGCGCTCGGTCGCGGCCACGGGAAGCGTCTGCTCGAGGTGTGTGTCCCAGAGACGAGCTGTCCCGTCGGCACCGCCCGTGACGAGCCTTGCGCCGCTCGGTGTGTACGACGACGCAA
>Ga0335082_10006639_pt1 | contig 12615 bp, 15 predicted proteins | sample Lox_Sample_41_FD_206718 | JGI IMG/M metagenome (GOLD analysis project Ga0335082, IMG submission 206718) | Soil microbial communities from Loxahatchee National Wildlife Refuge, Florida, United States - Lox_Sample_4.1 | ecosystem: Environmental > Terrestrial > Soil > Wetlands | place: USA... | reverse complement strand
GTTCTGGGCGTCACCCCGCGCGAGATCATACCGCCCAGTTCCTGCGCCGCGGACCGGCCGGTCCACGCACCGACCGCCGCCAGCATGATCGAACCCATCGCGATGGCGGCGACTGTGCGTGACCGTAACCAGGTCTCCAGCATTCCTACACTACTGTACTCTCCACTCCCGGATACCCACGGACCAGGCAGGAACCGAGGCGGTCGCGCGGTTGTGAGACCGCCGTCATCCGCCTGATGCGGCACGAATTCTGGTCACCGCGCGACGGATGCCGCTCATACACGCCGGGCGAGGTGCGCCACCAGCGAGACGAGAAACAACACCAGAAACAGTACGAACAGGATCTTCGCGATTCCCGCGGCCGCGACGGCAATGCCGCCGAAGCCGAAAATCGCCGCAACTAACGCAATCAGGAAGAACACGAGCGCCCAGTTAAGCATGATTCGCCTCCTTTTTCCCGGCCAATGTGGTTAGCTCTTGCGGTACGGCGCGTAGCGATTCAGCGCGCTGAACAACGGCGTGGCGCTCTGCGGTGGCGCAACCTGGCCGGAGAGTATCTCGCGCTGGGTCACATGACGGTGATAGACCGCATCGTTGTCGTCCGAGTCCGGGCGCAGTGTTGCACCTTCCAGCGAAACGCCTGCGAAGACCCCGCGCGATCGCGACCACGCCAGTATCTCAGCGTGCATCATGGCATCGGTCTGAGCCTCGGCGGTGCGCCCCACCGGTCCACCCATCACGCTGGCGTCGCCGCCCAGAGTGAACTTGTCGCGCATGAGCTTGTCCATCCCCTCGCGGGCCATCACCGCGAACACTACATCCGTTTCACCGGCGCCGATCTGAAGACCGATGCTGCCGCCCTCGATCCGGATGGTGGAAGGCGCGCTCCAGCCGGTTCCCCCAGGCACACGGCAGGTCACAACACCTTTGCCGTATTTCGCGCCGATGATGAAGCCGGCACGTTTCAAGCTCGGAACGATGCCCACACACCTGGCCTTCTCCAACAGGTCCCGTGGAATGCCATTGTCGGGGGCGTGCATCACCTCATCCAGCACCGCCGCGGACTCGCGGATTCTCCGGGTGCGCTCGCCCGCCTCGTCATTCGCCAGCAATGGGAACACCGCAAACGCGAACAGAACCAAGTGTTTCATCTTTTTTCTCACTCCTTTAGCAGATTCTCGCCGCCTTTCACTCTGCAAACCGCGGACCAGGTGTGATCCGCGGCGAACGGTAAAGAGGCGTCGTTCTGACAGGGAGGTTTTGCCACGCTTCAGAGCCGGAAGTTTTACAGACTCATGCAAAATTCTCCCGTCCATCGGTGCGGTAACAAGCCCGGTTCCCGCGAAGAGCAGCCCGGCAGCCGGATTGCAACGCGCTGTTCGTCAGATAGCGCGCCTGGCAAGCGGAAGGAGGCCCATGAATGCCTGGAAAGAAACACGTCAGAGGCGCGGGCGCAAAAGAGCAGCGCCAGTATGAGCACATTCGGGACAGCGCGGAACGGAGCGGCCGCTACGGAGATCGCGCCTCCGAAGTGGCTGCGCGCACTGTATTGAAAGAACACAAACAAAGAGGGCATCGCAAAGGCGAATAGTGGCTGAGTCCGCTGCGCCGCAGTTGTCCGCCAAAACGAAGTGGCCGCCCCGGAAGTCCCGGTGCGGCCACAATTCCACCTATGCGAGTCTTAAACTGTCCGCCAGTTTCTACTGGTAAGTTATTACCTGCTTCGAATTCGTCAACAGCGAGTTCGCAAACCCCAGATCGAGCCCCGTTGCGCTGAACTGCTTCGGCAACGTCGCCGCGCTCACCGAGAGACCGCCGGGTACAACGAATCCTGCGACACTGGCGCTTGCAGGCAGCGACAGAAGGACCACCGGCGGAATCATGAAGCTGTGGTCGCTCACCTTCGCCCGGCAGTAGAAGGTGGCGCCCACGGCGGAGTTGTCGCTCTCGAGAACGATGCTGTCTCCCGAGATGTCGACATAGCCGCTTGGATCGCCGCCCGACCACGTGATCAGTTGTCCGTTGGCCCTCGTCACGGTCGTGATGCTGTCCTCATTGGTCCACGTCACCGCGGGTGGTACGGCGATTTGTACGTTGAACGCGCCGACGTCCGTTCCGCCGGTGCCGCTGATCGTGTAAGTCCCCGGGTCGAGATAATTCCCGGGCGTCGTGTCGCCCAGGTTGCCGGAATATATCGTGAAGCCTGCTGCGCTGAGCGGGCTCAGCGTCCTGTTCCCTGACGGGCCGCTGATCCCGATACTCGGACCCGCATCGAGGCTGTTGTAGGTCAGCCCAACGAACTGCTCCGGACCTTGCCCCGAGAATGTGATGAGAGTGCAGGAGCCGTACGACGAGGAATCGATCAGGCCCGACGGCGACTGTCCCGGCGGAATCGTGATCTTCGCGAAGATGCCGGAACCATCATCCGATTTTGTGGTCGTGCCCGGTAACCCCAGTATTCCCGCCGTTTCATTGATCGACCGCGTGAGCGTGATCCCTCCGTAGCGGAATGTGCCGCTGTTGAACCACGTCGAAATGTCCGTGCCGGTCGGGAAGCCTTCGTCCGAACAAACCCGGCCGGTGGCGGCGATAGCCATGCTTGTGAAATTGCTCACTTCGCCGTTAATCTTCACCGCCACCGACACGTTGCATCCGGTGATTCCCTGGGGGACGTCAAATACAACCTGATCGATACCCGAGCAGCAGCCCGACCGGCCGGCATATCCAACCGAAGGGGATTGCTGATTTCCGACCCAGACTTCGACCGGCAGACCCAGATTGCCGGGGAGCGGGCCGGCCGCCTCATCGCCAACTACCGCACCGAGTCCTGTCCCCCAGATGATCAGCGTCTCCCCCGGATTCGCCGCCTTCGTCGGAGTGACAAGACTGAAATCCGGGTAAGCAATGACGCCGGTTCCACTCCCCTGCTGATTCCACGCGAAAGTGCCAAAGGTGTGATCTGTCACGGTGATGGGTGACGAAGCGCTGCCACCCGCGTACTGTACGGTGATTGTCCCGGTCCCGAGCGGGGTCGCTGATGGCAGCAGGGCAGTAACCTGACGGTCCGAAGCGTAAAGAAGCAGGCAGTCCAGCGCTGTGCCGTTGACGTTTACGCTTGCGGTGGACCCGCCAAGGTTTTTAGGCAGGGGAAACGTGAGCGCGTTCACCGCAGTGGATGGTCCCAGACCGCTGCCGTAAATTGCAAACACCGAGCCCTGCGCGATGCCACTGTTGGGAAGGCCGGGAAGGACATCGCTCGCGGCGTTCAGGGGATATCGGATACTCTGCGCATTTCCTGCCGTGCCAGCCAGCAGGAATGCGGCGACCAATGCAAGTTGTTTCGTGTGTGTCATATCGGTTTCTCATTCCGGAGCCTACCGGACACTGGAGGTCCGGTGGCTCCCCTCCGACCCGTAACCGCGCCATCCGAGACCGTTCGGTCGCTCGCGAGGCGGCTCGGGAAATGAGTGCTATGATCAGCAAACATAGCTCCCGTAACGCACGAGAACGGCGGAAACGGGATCGCGGAGGACGGATTTCTCGTTGCCGGATGAATTCGCACCCTCGGAGCCGGGTGCCGCCAGGGCCGATCTCGATGCGATGGCGCCGGCCGTCTACGCGGAATTGCGCCGCCTGGCCAAACACTACCTGTCGAGCCAGCGGGCAAATCACACCCTCCAGCCGACGGCACTGGTCCACGAAGCCTATCTCCGCCTCACCCGCCAGCATTCCGTGGACTTCCGCAACCGCGCCCAGTTCGTCGGCATTGCCGCCAGCATGATGCGCCGCATCCTGATCAACTACGCCCGCGATCGCAAAGCCGCGCGTCGGGACGCCGCTTCTGCCGGCCTCCAGATCGAGTCCACCGTCGCCATTGGAAGCACGACCGTGGTGGATCTTGTCGATCTGAACCGTGCCCTCGAAAGTCTGGGTGAGCTCGATCCCCAGCAGGAGAAGATCGTCGAGCTGCGCTTTTTCGGCGGCCTCACGGTTGAGGAAACGGCTGATGCACTGGCCATCGGGACGGCCACCGTGAAGCGCAACTGGGCCACTGCCCGCCTCTGGCTTGTCGATAAGATGAAACGGTCATGACCCCGGAAAAATGGACCGAAGTCCGGCAGACCCTGGGGGAAGTGCTCGACCTCGACCCCGTCGAGCGCGCAGCTTACATCAGTCGGCTGAGCATCTCGGACCCCGAACTGCATCGCGAGGTGGAGTCCCTTCTCTCCTGCGAAACGGAGGCGGACCTTCTGCTGCCCACTGACGGCATCGATTTGCGCGGACCGGATGAACCCCCTGCCACCGTGGGGCCGTGGCGAATTCTGCGCGAAGCCGGCCGTGGCGGAATGGGCGTCGTCTACGAAGCCGAGCGTAACGATGGCCAGTACGTCCGTCGCGTTGCCATCAAGCTTCTTCCCGCGGGGTTCCTCAAAGGGGCCCTTCTGCGACGCTTCCTCGCCGAACGCCAGATCCTAGCGCAGCTCGAACATCCTGGCATCGCTCGCATGATTGACGGCGGCGTCACCGACACCGGTGAGCCCTATCTCGTGATGGAGTACGTGGACGGCAAGCCGCTCACGACCTATGCACGAGAAACCGGTCTGAACGCCGCCGGAAAACTGAGGCTCTTTCTGGATGTCTGCCGCGCGGTCACGTACGCGCACGGCAAACTCGTTGTCCATCGCGATCTCAAGCCGGGCAATATCCTCGTGACCCGCGAAGGCGCCGTCAAGCTTCTCGATTTCGGCCTTGCTCGCATACTCGAGCCCGGTACCGCGCCCGACGTCACCCAGACTGCATTCCGGTTGCTCACTCCCGCCTATGCCAGCCCCGAGCAGATTCGCGGCATGCCGTTCTCGGTTTCCGGGGATGTGTTTTCTCTCGGCGTCGTGCTCTACGAACTGCTGGTGGACAAGCGGCCCTTCGGCGCTGACGGCGCTTCGGTCAGTGAAGTTGAGCGTGCGGTCTGCGACCAGGCACCTCCGTCCATTTCTGGTCGCGATGTTCCGGCCGACCTGCGGACCATTCTCGGAAAGACTCTGGAAAAAGAGCCGGAGAACCGCTATCAGTCGGTTGAGGCGCTGGCCTCGGATGTCTCTAATTATCTGCAGGGTCACCCGATCTCGGCGCGCCCGCCGAGCTGGACTTATCGCTCCGCGAAATTCATCCGCCGGCACCCCTGGGGAGTTGCCGGCACCGTTGCCGCGTCTCTGCTGGTAGCGGCCTTCGCCGTCATCGCGGCCATCCAGGCCGAACGTGCCCAGCGGCGGTTCGACGATGTTCGCCAGCTCGCCACGTCGCTTGTCTTTGAGCTGCATGATGAAATCGCGCGGCTGCCAGGATCCACGAAAGCCCGCGAACTCGTCGTTCGGCAGGGTCTGAAATACCTCGACCGGCTGTCTCGTGAAACCGACAACGATCCCTCGCTGCTCCGCCAGCTTGCTGCCGGTTACATCCGTCTTGGTGACGCGCAGGGGAAACCGAGCATCTCCAACCTCGGGGACACCGCCGGCGCCGTGGTCACCTATCGCAAGGCGCTGGCAATTCTGGACCAATTGCACGACCGCAACCCCGCGGATCCGTCGATCGCCGCGGATCTCGGTACCGCGCTCCGCAACCTGACGGTGACTGTTTCGCCCCCTGAAGATGGGGTCTTTGCCAAACGAGCGTTACAGATCAGCCAGACCCTCGTGGCCGCCTATCCCGGCGATGCCCGCGCGCAGAACGACCTCGCCGCGAGTCTTTTCAATCTCGGACAGAGCGAGGCCAAAGCGCACGACTACACCCAGAGCGCCTCCTTGTACCGCCGGGCGCTCGACATCTACCGCGTGTTGGACCGCGAGAATCGCACGGAATTGTCCGCCGAAAACGTCTCGCACAGCCTGAAACGGCTCGGCGCGCTCGCTCTGGTGTCGAACGACCCTGCGACGGCGCTGGCCGATTACCAGGAAGCCATCGCTATCGACGAACGCCTCGTCGCCTCGGACCAGCAGGATCTGCGGCTGAGGATGGACATGTCATACGGATTGAGCGATCTGGGCACCACACTGCGTCGCCTGAACCGTAACACGGAAGCCGCCGATGTGTACGCGCGCGCGGCCGCGCTCCGCCGTGAAGCATTCCAGGCCGATCCCAGCGATAGCCGCGCGCGCACCGCACTTGCCGCCATCCTCGTTCGCCAGGGAGACCTTCTGTTCACGACCGGCAAAACGTCCGAAGCCACCAGCGCGCTCGAAGAAGCGGAGAATCTGTCCAAAGGCCTGCGTGAATACGGCCAGATCGAGTTCCACCTGGCTGAGGCCTACGAAAAGGCCGGCCGGCGCGACGATGCATCTGCTCGCCGCAAGTCTGCGCTGAAATTCTTCGAAACGGCCCGCCAGCGCGGCCCCCTGATGCCCAACGAACAGCAGATGTACGCTCGGCTTTCCGGCAGGTAGCCGCCGCCTTTGCGCTCGCGCAGGTGAAGGTGGGCGCAGCGCCAGCTGAGGCGGTTCAACATGCGTACCAGATCGGCCAGCGAGGATACGCGCATATTCCGCACAATCTGACTGCGATGGACGCGGATAGGATCGACGGCCGATTTTCATCCCGACATGGAGGGGTGGCCTGCTAACGCTTCAGCCCCGGCCCACCCAGTCTGGTTGCAATGGCTCGTCACCTCTTCAGAAACGTGCCGCGATCGAGATCCTGAAAGGCCTCGCGAAGCTGTTCCTGAGTGTTCATCACGATGGGGCCATACCACGCGACCGGCTCTTCGAGCGGCTTGCCGGACACCAGGAGAAATCGGATGCCGTCTTCTCCGGCCTGCACCACCACTTCGTCACCACGATCGAACAGCACCAGCGAGCGATTGTCCGCTTCCGCCGGCGGATTGGTGTCGGCCCACTTCACCGTTTCCGTCGGCACGGCCAGGGGGCCCGAGGCGTTGCAGAACTTCCCGCCGCCGCCGAAAACGTAGGCGAAGGAGTGGTGCGTAGTCTCCACCGGCAGCGCTTTCTTGCGGCCCGGCGGAACGGAGACATCGAGATACACCGGGTCTGCCGCAATGCCGTCCACCGGACCGGCCTTGCCCCAGAAACTTCCGCACACAATTCGCACGCGCGTGCCATCGTCGTCCGTGACCTCAGGAATATCGTTGGCTTTGGCCTCCTGATAGCGCGGCGCGGTCATCTTGAGTGACGACGGAAGATTAGCCCAGAGCTGGAACCCGTGCATGCGGCCCGCCCCGTCGCCGCGCGGCATTTCCTGATGAATGATGCCGCTGCCCGCGGTCATCCACTGAATATCGCCCGCCCCGATGGTTCCGTGATTGCCCATGCTGTCCCCATGCTCCACCGTGCCCGCCAGCACGTAGGTGATGGTTTCAATGCCGCGATGCGGATGCCACGGAAAGCCTGCCAGGTAGTCCTCCGGCACATCGTTCCGGAAATCGTCCAGCAGCAGGAAGGGATCGAAATCGCTGGTGTTGCCAAAGCCGAAGGCGCGGCGCAGATGAACGCCCGCGCCCTCGATGGTGGGCCTCGATTTCACGAGGCGTTTGACGGGGCGAAGAGACATGAAACCTCCAGATGGCTTTGGTCCATACTGACATAAACGTTGCTGCGGACCGGCGAAGGCAACAGGCGGCAGGCCCGGGATGTCGCCTGCTCGATGGTGTGCCGGTCGAGTCGCAGGAGCTGAGCGCAAACCCGGCTCGACAGGCCCGTCAGAATCCGCAGCACGAAACAGCGATCAGAATTTCCCCGCCCAACATGACGCATTTCTCAGGCGCAAGCCGCCCCGAATCGCATGTTACAGCCCTCCCACGATCTCCGCGAGGAACCAGGTGCGCCGCTCAGTCTGATCGATCCAAACCTCGATCAGACTGGCTGTGGCCACATCCTTGTTCGTGTCGCAGACCTCGTGTGTTTCCCTCAGGAAGCGCGTCAGCCTCAGATTGTCGTCGCGCAGCTCCGCCAGCATCGCTTCGGCCGGGATCTGTTCGTCGTTGTTGTCCTTCAGCCGCTGATGGCGTGCGATGTCATGAATCGAGCGCAGCGTTGTCGCGCCGAGTTTCCGCGCCCGCTCGGCAATATCGTCCGTCATTGCGAAGATCTGGTCGGCGTGCTCGTCGAGCAGAAGATGATAGTCGCGGAAATGCCGGCCGGTCATGTGCCAGTGAAACCCTTTTGTCTTCAGGTACAGGCAGAACGTATCCGCCAGCAGGCTGCGCAGAGCATCGGATATTTCCGCTACACTGCCGCGGCTCAGATCCGTCGGCCAGACTTCGGTGTGCGTTTCGGTTGTGTTCTTGCTCATGTGACTCCTTATTTCGCCATTCTCACGACCGGTTTCCCCGGCCGTTTTCCTGAATTCTTCCGGTGTGGGCGCCGGCGGCGCGGGCGAGCGGCACTACGGCATCCACCACCGCGCGCAGCCGACCCCTCGTGATGAGACCCGCAACCTCCGCCAGTTGTTTCTGGTTCGGTTCGACGATGAAGAAGGCCTGTTTCACGCGGCGGTCCTTCGATCCTTCAGCCTCGGACACCATGGTGACCATCCGGCCGCGCGGCCCGCCGGGCCATCCACGCCGTCCATCGCGCGGAGTGAGTGACAAGCGACACCTGACGCTCCGACGACCTCCTCCGGCGGCATGAGTGCGAGTGTAACCGCCGCTTCGCCGGATGGCTATTGTACGTTTGTATACTGTCAGTCATTTCGCGGGATTGCCGGCGGAATGATGATTTCCCGACGCCCAAACAACCGGGCATCAACCGAGTACGCGCCCGGTCCGAGCAGGATCACTGCCTGCAGGATCGCAATCGCAAGCATTGACGACACCACCGTGTGGAACAAGACGGGTGTGGGCACCAGCGCCAGCCAGACAGCGGCGCACTCAGCCGCCATGGCCGTTCCCGCGTATGGCGTGAACAGCCCGGCCGATACCAGCGAGCCGCTGACCACGCTTACCGCGCCGGCCGCGAAGCCTGCCACGGTTGCACCAGGTTCCCGCAGGTATAGCGAACCCTGAATGACCACTGGAAGGCCCAGCGCAATTCGCAGCAGTAGCAGCGCGACCCCGCGCCAGCCGCCGGGAAAGCTGGGAAAAAAGCGTTGCAGCGGTATCACTCCTGCCAATTCCAGCGTAGTGTTTGGCAATCCCTCACGGAATCCCCAGGCCTCGGGATTGTTCCCTACCACTTTCGGGGAACCACAACCGCGCGATGCCGCGGCGCAGCGCCATGGCGACCGGCTGCATGCGGTTGCGCTCGCGGCCTCTCGACAATTATGCGAAGAAGGGCGGCCAGCGCAGATCAGGTCAACGCAGATCTGCTGGCGTTCCTGAAAAGCTGACCGGGGCGGCCAGCCGCGCCGTCTCAGGCTGGAAACACACAGTGACGCGACCGCGAGTCTGTTAAGCGTCCGCCAACGGACACGCCGGGGAAGGCTCTTGACAGCCGCCGCCCCCCTGCCGCATACTATCGATGAGCGATATATCGATAGACGTTACAACGAACCTCGATAGTCGCTGTGGAAATTCAATGCCGAAGAAGCCCGAACAACTCCTGCCTCTGAACGAAGGCGCCTACCTGATCATGGCGTCTCTGGCTGAGCCTTGCCACGGCTATGGCATTATGCAGGAGGTCGCCGCGCTGGACGCCGGCGGCCTGAAACTCGGTCCTGGTACGCTCTACACCGCGCTCGGCAAGCTGACTGACCAGGGTCTCATTCGCCCCATGGAGGCCAGCGGCGAAGGCGACCGCCGCAAGCTCTATCGCCTCACGCCGCTCGGCCTCGAAGTCCTGATCCTCGAGAACCGCCGCCTCGCCGCCCTTGCCGAGTGGGGCCGCAAACGACTACTGAAGACGGGAGTCAAACTGTGAGTCGCGAACGTCTGGTGAAATACCGCTTTATCCTTGCATGGCAGGACCAGAAAGAAGAACAGTGGCTGGAGAAGATGGCCGCCGAGGGCTGGCATCTGGTGTCCGGAGGAATCCGCTTTGTTTTTGAGCGCGGGGAGCCGCAACAGGTGCGTTACCGCCTCGATTACCGCGGCAGCTATCCGCAGGGCGAGCAGGAATACTTCTCGCTTTTCCGCGATTCCGGCTGGGAGCACGTCTGCGATTACTTCGCCTGGCATTACTTCCGCAGCCCTGCCTCCGCCGCCGCGCCGGAGATTTTCACCGACAGCGAATCGCGTGCAGCCAAATATCGCGGTGTGCTGTTCGTGATCGCCCTGGCGCTCTTCATCAATCTGGCCACGCTGCCTGGCGCGATCGACCGCGGACTCGCCACGTCTGCCTCCGGATTTGCCCGTTTCACCATCGGGCTCCAGTTGAGCATGGTCGTCTTCCTGCTTTTCGTCGCCGTGCGGCTCGGTATTCACATCCGGCAGGTGCGCAATCAGCGCAGCGGTGTGCGCTGATGGACCTCTCGATCGCCCGTTTTAGCGTTCACGACATCGCCGTCGTCGTCGTGCTGGGCGGCGCTGCCTGCAACGAGATGGCCGCCGATGCCCGCCAGCGCCTGTACGAAGCCGTGCGGAAGTCGGCGGGCCGTGACATCGCCTTCGTCTGGCCGGATGCCATCGGCCGCACGAAGTGCATTGGCCCCCCGCAGCAAGTGCGCTTTTTCGAATCGGTGCGCTACGACCAGCTGCTCGCGCAGGCTGATGGCTTCATCACTGTGTCGCCAGGCTGAATCGCCGCAGTACTTCCTCGCGCGTGCGCCGCACCAGCTCAAGCCCCAGCGCGTTACGGTTTTCGAGTTCGCCGTAGAGCCGCGCTCCACACGCCTCTCGCAGATCGCGCTTTCTGTCGGACAGCGTGCCATCCATTCCCTTCGACACATTCACCGCCGCGGTGGTGCATCGCAAACCGAACACCTGACGTAGCGCATACTCGCCGGCCGCCAGGCTTTCCTCGAAGCAATCCACCACGCCGGGAAACGAGGCTTGAAGCATGCGCTGGTACGCAAGTTCCAGATGCTTCCTGGATTTGCCGCCCGAAAGAAACTCGACCTGCGCGTCGCAAATCCAGTCCGGCATCTTCTCCAGCGCCAGCTCGATGAACCCGCCGATGTCGTGACGCGCGGCGAGCTCGCTGATCGGGTCGCCTTCCACCGGTTTCTCTCGCGCGTAGTCGTACATCGAACGCACACGGTCCAGCGGATCGCGCAGGAAGCAGACGTCGAAGAACAGGAAGCCCGGCACCGCCGGTACCGGATAACGGAGCTGATGGCTGGAGACCGCCTGGAGCGCTGGCCTGCTCCGCAGGAACTCGAGAAACCCGTCATTCGAGATGCGTGCGTTTCGCTCATCCGTATCGAACCGGCAGAACCGCGTGCCGAAATTGCGGTCGAGCATCTCCTCAACCGACATTCCCGCGTTCTTGAAGATGTGGTAATGCAGAATCACACACCGCATCACCGCGCGCCTGCCTCCGACAGCACAAAGTGCACCAGCGGATTCGTTTCCGCTGCTTCCGGGTGAACTCGCAGATAGCCGAGGCAATCGAACAGCGGATGCGGATTGGTCCACTTCCCGCGCGACTTCAGAAAATGCACCAGCGGGTTAGCGCCGTCCCTGGCCGATTCGGGCGAATAGCGGACATAGTAGTCGGGCTGGAACCACGGATGCGGTTTGCGTCCCTCTTCGGCGCCATGCAGCACGTAGTGCAGAAGTGGATTCGTGCCCGCAGCTCGTACGTCCGGTGCCCGTTCCAGGTAGTACTCGCCGTCGAACAACGGATGAGGCTGGTAACCGCGCGCCGCACCGTAATTCAGGTAGTGCAACAGTGGATTCCATCCCGACGCCGCAGCGTCCGGATAGCGCGAGAAGTAGAAAGCCGTTTCGAAGAGCGGATGCGGATTGCGCCCCTCGAAACCGCCTCGCACCAGGAAGTGCAGCAGAGGACTGAGAGTGGACACATCGGCATACCTCGCCCGATAGTAGTCCGCATCGAACAGACCGCGCCGGCCCTTGTATCGCAGGCACGTGCGCCACAGGCGAATCCGAAGCAGCGCCCGCAAGCGTTGCCCGAACCGCGCTCCCCTATCCGATCCCATCCTGCGTCATCCGTCCATTCACCATACGCCAGATCCCCCGCGGATTCTCGTCGCGCAACTCCGGCGGAAGCGCCGCAGCGGGTAGATTCTGATAACACACGGGCCGCAGAAAGCGCAGAATCGCCGCCGTGCCCACCGACGTGAACTTCGCATCCGCCGTCGCCGGCCATGGCCCGCCGTGGTGCATTGCCGGACTCACTTCCACACCCGTGGGGAATCCATTGAAGATCAGCCGGCCCGCCTTGTTCTCCAGAATCGCAAGCAGCTCACGATTCGCGGCCAGATCCTCGGGCGTTCCGAATACGCTCGCCGTCAGTGTTCCTTCGAGGGCTCGCGCCGCCTGCAACAGTTCTTCCTCGCCCGCGCATCGCACCATGACCGATGCGGGCCCGAAGATCTCCTCGCGCAGCTCGTGCCGCGTCAGCCATGTCGCCGCATCGGTCTCGAACAGCACCGGAGTCGCCTCTGTCCGCGACGTTTCCACCGCCACCGCCGACCGCGTCTCCTTCACGCCCGCCACCGCTGCCGCCCGTTCCGCGCCGGCCTTGTAGTTCGCCAGAATCCCCGGGT
>Ga0335082_10006638_pt1 | contig 12619 bp, 5 predicted proteins | sample Lox_Sample_41_FD_206718 | JGI IMG/M metagenome (GOLD analysis project Ga0335082, IMG submission 206718) | Soil microbial communities from Loxahatchee National Wildlife Refuge, Florida, United States - Lox_Sample_4.1 | ecosystem: Environmental > Terrestrial > Soil > Wetlands | place: USA: Florida... | reverse complement strand
TGGATCCCTGGGGCGGCTACGACACGCCTTACGATGTGCCGAACCTTCTCTCCGAGTGGATCGCGGTCGCGTCGCCGATCCGGACGGGCGCCTGGCGCTCGGTCGAGTACCCCGCCAACGTCTTCGCGCGGGAGTGTTTCTTAGACGAGATCGCCCTGTCCACGGGAAAAGACCCGCTCGCCTTGCGGCGCTCGCTCCTGACGGGCTCCTTCCCCTGGGCCTCGAGGCGCGTGGATCGCTCGCGCCTCGCGGCCGTGCTCGACCTCGCGGCGTCCAAGGCCGGCTGGGGGCAGCCGCTCCCGGAGCGTCCGGGCCGGCGCTCGGGCCGGGGTATCGCCTGCAACGTGTATCACGGCCGCACGCTGCTCGCCCACGTGGCCGAGGTGTCTGTCGGCGGCAGGGACGACGTGCGCGTGCACCGCATCGTGACGGCCGCCGACTGCGGGCAGGTCGTCAATCCCCTGGGCATTCGAGGCCAGGTCGAGAGCGGCATCGCCTGGGGCCTGTCGTACGCCCTGAAAGGCGAGGTCACGATCGAGAATGGTCGGGTGGCGCAGAAGAGCTTCCGCGAGTTCCCGGTGCTCGGCGTCGCCGAGATGCCGGACGTCGAGGTGCATCTCGTGCCGAGCTCTGCCCGCCCCACCGGCTTCGGCGAGCAGCCCGTGCCGCCCGTGGCGCCCGCCGTCTGCAACGCCGTCTTCGCCGCAACCGGAAAGCGGATCCGCGCCCTTCCGATCCGCCCCGAGGACCTGGCCTAGGCCTGCCGAAGCGCCGTCAGGCCGCGGCGAGGGGGAGCGTGAGTCGGGCGAGACACCCCGGGCCGTCGGAGCGGTTCTCGAGGGTCAGCGCGCCGCCGTGCGCCTCGGCGATCTGGCGGCAGAGCACCAGGCCGATGCCCGAGCCCCCGGGCTTGGTGGTGAAGAAGGGCACGAAGAGGTTGGCGGTGTTGGCGAGGCCCGGCCCACGGTCTGCGATCCAGATCTCGAGCGTCCGGCGGCCGCCCGCCTCGGTCCGCCATCCCGCCTCGACCCCTCCGCCCGTCTCGAGGGCCGCGTCCGCGGCGTTGCGCACCAGGTTGATGAGGAGCTGCTCGACCTGGTCGGCGTCGGCCGAGAGCAGGGCGTTGCTGCCCGGCGACAGGCGGACCGGCAGGCGCGTCTCGAGGCCCGCCACGCGAGTGAGCAGGGCGCCGACGTCCACCGGGGCAAAGCGCGGCGCGGGCAGCCGCGCGAGCTTCGCGTAGGCGCCGGTGAATCGGGAGAGCGCCTCCGCCCGCGACGCGATCACGGCGAGGCCCCGCCGCACGTCGTCCCTCCAGTCGGGGTCCGGAGGGTCCGGAGCGATGACGCGCTCGAGGCTGCCGGCGATCGAGTGGATGGGGGCGAGCGAGTTGTTGATCTCGTGGCCGAGCACGCGGATCAGGCGCTGCCAGGCGAGCCGCTCCTCCTCGCGCAGGGGGCGGGACACGTCCGTGAGCACCAGGAGGCGGTGCGGGAGGCCGCCCTGGCGGAAGGTCCCCGAACGGACCTCCCAGCGTCCGGGGTGGCCTCCGAACGCGGCGTCGGAGAGGCGCGGAGAGGGGCCCTCCAGGCACGAGGCGAGGCCGAGATCCGCTGCGCTGCGCCCGAGCAGGCGGGGCTCGGGCTGGCCGAGAAGCTTCTCGCCGAACCGATTGACGAGCCGGAGCCTCCCCTCCGCGTCGAACGTGAAGACGGCCACGTCGATCTCGGCCATGACCTTGGACAGGAGCGCGGTCGCTTCGAGAGCGCCCAGGCGCTGCTGCCGGAGAGTCTCGGCGAGGGCGTTGACCTCGAGAAGGACCTCGCCCAGGGCATCGTCCGTACGGGCCCCGCGCGCGCGGATCGAGAAGTCGCCCTCCCGCAGGGCGGCCAGCAGGTTGGACACGGTCTGCAGCGGGTACACGACACGCTGGCGCAGGGCGTAGGCGCAGGCCAGCCACCACGCGCCGATCAGGAGCCCCAGGGTCCACCGGGTCTTGGGCGGAACGCTGTCGGCCCCGAGGAGCACGGCGGCCGTGACGACCGCGGGAAGGGCCGCCACGATGGCCAGGAGCCAGATGCGCCGGTCGTGGGTGAGGCGTCTCAACGGCCGTGCTTCTCCAGCCGCCGGTAGAGGGCGCTGCGGGACACGCCCAGGGCCTTGGCGGCGGCCGAGACGTTGCCGTCGTAGCGCGCCATGGCCTTCTGGACGAGCAGGCTCTCGACCTCCTCGAGGCTCATGTCCTCCAGGCGCGGCGAGGCGTCCGCCGCGCGGCGCAGGGCCAGATCGCCGGCGCGGATCGTCTCGCCCTGGGCCATCAGGACCGCGCGCTCGATCGCGTGGTCGAGCTCCCGCACGTTGCCGGGCCAGGAGTGATCGAGCAGCGCCTGGAGGGCCGCGGGCTCGAAACCGCGCACGTCCTTGCGGTAGCGGGCGGCGTGGGAGGAGAGGAAGTGCCGGGCCAGCGCGGGGATGTCCTCCCGCCGCTCGCGCAGCGGCGGAACGCGGATCTCGATCGTGTTGAGCCGGAAGAGCAGATCCTGGCGGAACCGGCCCGCCGCGACCTCGGCGTGCAGGTCGGCGTTGGAGGCCGAGAGAATCCGGACGTCCACCTTGCGCGTCCGCGAAGAGCCCAGCCTCTCGAACTCGCCGGTCTCGAGGACGCGCAGCAGCTTGGCCTGCTGGCCCGGGGGGACGTTGGCGATCTCGTCCAGGAAGAGCGTCCCGCCGTCGGCGAGCTCGAAGCGCCCCACGCGGTCGCTCCGGGCGTCCGTGAAGGCCCCCTTGACGTGTCCGAAGAGCTCGCTTTCGAAGACGCCCTCCGAGACGCCGCCCGCGTTGAGCGTGACGAGCGGCCGGGCCGACCTCTTGGACGCCGCGTGGAGGGCCCGGGCCACCAGGCCCTTGCCCGAGCCGTTCTCGCCGGTGATGAGGACGTTGGCGTCCGACGGGCCAACCCTCGCGATGACCTCCAGGACGGGCTTCATGGCGGCGGAGCCGACGATCATGGCCGGCTGGCCGTCGAGGCGCAGGATCCGGTTCTCGGCCTCGAGGCGCTGGCCACGGCGCAGGGCCCGTCCGAGAGCGATCTGCGTGCGCAGAGTGGCGAGCAGCCGGGCGTTGTCCCACGGCTTCTGCACGAAGTCGCGGGCCCCCCGCCGCATGGCCTCGACCGCGATGTCCACGCTGCTCCAGGCCGTCATCACGACGACCGGCAGCGTGGCGTCGAGCTCCTGGATCCTGCCCAGCAGGTCGAGCCCCTCCCGGCCCGAGGTCGTGTCGCGGGCGTAGTTCAGGTCGATCAGGACGACGTCGAAGTCCTTCTTCTCGAGAGCCGCCAGAACGGCCGGCGGCGAGGCCGCGGTCTCGATGGCGAAGCCCTCGCCCTTCAAGAGCAGCCGCACGGCTTCGAGCACGTCCCGCTGATCGTCGGCGACGAGAACCCGGTCGGGCGCGGGAGCGTCGGGCGTCTTCACCAGTCGGAAGAAATCTACCACCGGCTTCCGCCGGCCTGCCTCATTCCTGCCGGAGCGCCACGAGAGGATCCACTCGGGCGGCGCGCCATGCCGGCAGGAGCGCCGCGAGGAGGGCGGCCGTCAGAAGAGCCAGGACGACGGCGCCGAAGGTCGCCGGGTCGGTCGGGCTGATCTCGAAGAGCAGGCTCTTCAGGATGCGGGTCGTCGCCCATGCGGCCACGAGGCCGATGGCGACGCCCACGCCAGCGAGCGAGAGCCCTCGGCCGAGGACGAGCGCGAGCACGTCGTGCCGGCTCGCGCCCAGGGCGCGGCGGATGCCGATCTCGCGAGTCCGCGCGGCGACCATCTGCGCGAGAACGCCGGAGAGGCCGATTCCGGCGAGAAGCAGCGCCGCTCCGGCAAAGAGCCCGATGAGCGAGACCTGAAAGCGCTGGCGCGACGTCGCCCGGGAGATCAGCGCGTCCATCGGGCGCAGGGAGCCGGTGGGGATGTCCGGGTCGAGGGCGCGAACGATCTCTCGCACGGCAGCCCCCATCGCGGCGGAGTCCCCACGCGTCGAGACGACGACTCCCAGCCGGAACGCCGGATCCTGGAAGAAGGGCAGGTAGAGCTGTGGCTCGCCCTCCTGCTCGAGCGCGGCGTACCGCACATGGCCCACGACGCCGATGACTTCGGCCGAATCTCCGCCGGCGCCGCCGATCAGGATCCGCTTGCCGATGGCGTCCTCGCCCGGCCAGTCCCGGCGGGCGAGGCGTTCGTCCACGATCACGACCTTGGGCGCCTGCCCGATGTCGCTGTCCGAGAAGAAACGCCCGCTCTTCAACGGGACCGACATCGCCCGGAAGTAGTCGGGTGTGACCCTCGCGTAGGCCGCGTGCGGCCCGGGGTCCGTGGGCCCGAGGGGCCGCCCGTCGATCGCGTATGTGCCCGACCATTCCTCGCCCGAGAACGGGATCGGGTCGATGGCGCCCGCCGCCGTGATGCCCGGCGTCGAGGACAGCCGCTCGAGCAGCCTCCGGTAGAAGGCCGTGGCCTGCCCGATATCGGCGTACTTTGCGCGGGGGAGCGCCGTCTGCAGCGTCCAGACACCCGGGGATCGGAAGCCCGGGTCGACCCGGGTGAGCCGCTGGAAGCTCGTCAAGAGAAGAGCGGCGGCCGCCACGACGACGAGCGCGACGGCGACCTGCCCGACCACGATCAGGCTGCCGAGCCTCGCCCTCCGGCCCGAGACGGCGTCGAGGCCGGCGCCCTTCAGGTCCGAGGTGACGTTGGCATGGAGAGCCTGGCGCACGGGCGCCAGGCCGAAGAGGGCGCCGGCGGCCGCGCAGAGGGCGACGGTGAAGAGGAGGACACGGCCGCCAACGGCGGCCTCTGCCAGCCGCGGCAGGTCGGCGGGCCCCGTGCGGACGAGCAGGTCGACGCCCCAGACGGCGACCAGCGTGCCGAGGGCGCCGCCCATGCAGGCCAGGAGCAGGCTCTCGGTCAGAAGCTGCGAGACCAGCCTGCGCGCGTTGGCGCCGACGGCGATCCGGACCGCGAACTCCCGCCGCCGGCCCGCGGCGCGGGCGAGCAGCAGGTTGGCGACGTCGGCGCACGCGACGAGCAACAGCAGACCGACGGCTCCCGCAACGGCGTAGAGCGAGGCGCGCGTCTTGCCCGCGTACTGGCCGGAGAGAGGCACGGCGGCCAGTCTCCAGCGCGGGGAGAGGTTGTAGCGCTGGGGGTACTCGGCGCGAAAGGTCTCGGTGATGCGGTCGAGGTTCGCCTGCCCGGCCGCGGGCGTCGACGCGGCGTTGAGCCGCCCGACGAGCGCCAGGAACTCGTCTCCGCGAGAGGCCTGGGCTTCGTTCCAGGCGGACGCGATCCAGAGCTGTGCCGAGCTCTTGTAGAAGAACGTTCCCGCGGCGGGGAACCGGAGGCCCGGGGGCAGGACCCCCACGACCGTCGCCGGTGCGCCGTCGAGCTGGATCGGCTGGCCCACGATGGACGCGTCGCCGCCGAAGCGGCTGCGCCAGAGGTCGTGTCCGAGCAGGGCCACGCGGGGCGCGCCTTTGCGCCCCTCTTCCGGCAGGAACCCGCGCCCGAGAAAGGGCTGCACCCCGAGGACCCGGGCCAGGTTCGGCGTGACCAGGAACGCCTGCAGCCGCTCGGCTTCACCCATCCCCGTGAGGTTCACGGCGCGGTCGCGGATCGCGGCCACTCCCTCGAACGTCTTCTGACTGGCCGCGATGTCGGCGTATTCGGGCGGGGAGATCGCGCCGCCTTCACCCGGTGCGCCACCTCGCTGGGGAAACAGGGCGAAGAGGCGATCCGGCTGCGGAAACGGCAGCGGCTTCAGGAGCACGGCATCGAGCACGCTGAAGATGGCTGTGTTGGCTCCGATGCCGAGCGCCAGGGTCAGCACGGCGACCGATGCGAACCCCGGGCTCTTCGCCAGGCCGCGCATTCCGTAACGGATGTTCCCGAGAAACGAGGTCATGGCCGCCTCCTCGTTGGCTTCGAAGCGCCGTCGCCCGATCCAAACTTCACTGGCTTCGCAAGGCCTCGGTCGGATCGATGTGCGTTGCCTGGCGCGCCGGTAGCGCGCAGGCCAGCGAGCCGACCGCCAGCAGCACGACGGCGCTCGCCAGGAAGCTCCAGGGGTCCGAGGCGGACACTCCGTAGAGCTGAGACGAGAGCAGCCGGGCCCCGAGCGCCGCGGCGGCGAGTCCGAACGCGGCCCCCAGGGCGACGATCCGAACCTGTCCCGCGACGACGAGGCGCAGCACGTCGCCCCGGGTCGCGCCGAGAGCCAGGCGGATGCCGAGCTCCGGCCGGCGTCGCGCCACGGCGAACGCGGTGACGCCGGCGATGCCCGCCGTGGCGAGCAGGAGCGCCAGGCCTCCGAAGAGGGCGAGCAGGGTCAGGCTGAAGCGCCGGGCCGCCAGGGAGTCGGCGACGACGCGGTCGAGCAGCCGGAACCTGGGCGGCAGCGTCGGATCGATCCCGCGGAGCGCGGTTCGCGCCGCCGCGATGACCGCGGCCGGGTCGGTGCGGATCCTGAGAACGGTCGTCAGCGCGAACACCGCCTGCGGACGCTGGCGGAGGCTCACGTAGACGGTCGGATCCGGGGGAGCCTCGAGGCTGCGCTGGCGCACGTCGGCCACGACGCCGACGATGGTCAGCGGCCGCGCGTCGCCGTCCATGTTGCCGAACTCGATGGAGGCGCCGATCGGATTGCGATCGGGCCAGCGCCGCCGCGCCAGCGACCGCGAGATGACCGCCACGTGCTGGCCCTCGGGCCCGTCGCGCTCGTCGAGCAGGCGGCCGGAGACGAGAGGGATCTTCATGGTCGAGAAGTAGCCTGCCGTCACGGCGCAGTAGTTGGCCACCGCGGTGTGGGAGGGGTCGCTGGCCAATCTCTCGAACTCCGGGATCGTCGTCGGAGGCGCCTGGCCCGGCTCGAGGACGACCAGCGTGCCGTTGGCGATGTCCGATCCGAGAGGGAGGCTGCCGACCGCGCCGATCTGCTCGACTCCCGGTATCGAGGCGAGACGGCCGAGCAGCCGGTCCATGAACTCGACCCGCTGGGCCTTCGCGGCATCGGTTTCGGCGTCGGGCGGAAAGACGTCCATGGCCAGAACGCCCTCGGAGGAGAAGCCGGGCTGGACATCCAGCACCGAGAGGAAGCTGCGGGCAAACAGGGCGAGCCCCGCCAGCAGCATCGCGGTCACGGCCGCCTGCAAGGCGACCAGGAGCGCCTGGGAGCGCGCCGTGTCGCGCGTCGCTCCGCCGGAGCGGTCTCCGGCGAGGTCGGCCGCGCGCGCCTCCGCCGGGCGCCGCGACGCCGCGGCCGCGACGAGGAAAGCGCACGCGGCGGCCAGGGCCGCGGCGAAGGCCATCACCGGCAGGTCCACGCCGATCTCGGCTGAGCGCGGCAGGCTCGCTCCGGAGAGAGAACGGATGGCATCGAGGCTCCAGACCGAGAGCAGCACCCCCGCCGCGGCGCCGGCCAGGGCGACCAGCAGCGTTTCGGCGAGGACGAGGCGCAGCAGGTCGCGCCGCGATGCGCCGAGCGCGGTCCTCACGGCGAGCTCCCGACGGCGCGAGGTCGTGCGGGCCAGCAGCAGGTTCGTCAGGTTGGCGCCGGCCACGAGCATGAGGAATCCGACGGCGAAGAGAAGCATCACGAGCGCGGGGCGCACCCGGCCGACCAGCGCATCCCTCAGCGGAAGAACCTCCGCGCTCACGAGGTCGGCCTTGTCGCCGTTTTCGGCCCGGATCCGGGCCGCGATCGCCGAGAAGTCGGCGCGGGCGGCGGCGACCGTCACGCCGTCGCGCAGCCGTCCCACAACGTGCCAGTTGTGAGCCGAGCGGCTCTGCTCGGGGCCTCGACGCTCGCGCGGTGTCCAAAGCTCGGCGGCCTGCGGGAACTGGAAGCCCGAGGGCATCACACCGACGACGCCGTGCACCTCGCCGTCGAAGAGCAGGGACAGCCGCGAGAGGTCGCGCTCGCCGGAAAGGAAGCGCTCCCAGAAGGAGCGGCTGACCAGCACGGCGGACGGTCCGCCCTTCCGGAGCTCGTCGGGCGCGAAGCCCCGCCCGAGAGCCGGCTGCACGCCCAGGGCCTGGAAGAATTCCGCGGACACGGTCGTCCGAAGCACGCGCACGGGCTCGCTGCCGCCCGTGACCGAGGCCGGCCAGGAGGCCCATTCGGCCATCGCGGAGAGGCTGCGGTTGCGCGCCTTCAAGTCCACGAAATTGGGATCGCAGACGTTCATGCCTCGGCCGGTGGCATCCTGCTCCCTCACCTCGACGATGCGCCCGGAGTCCGGGAACGGCAGGGGCTTGACGAGCACGCCGTACACGACCGAGAAGATGGCGGTGTTCGCCCCGATGCCGAGCGCGAGCGTCGCGATGGCCGCAACCACGAAGCCCGGGCTCTTGGACAGCGTCCGAAACGCGTGACGGAAGTCCTGCATGGTTCCCCCTTACTCCGAGCGAAGCGCCGCAACGGGCGAGAGCGTCATCGGATCGTCCCGCTCAGTCCGTTCTCAAGGCCACCATGGGATCCACCGCCGCGGCGCGGCGGGCGGGGAGGTAGCCGGAGACAACCGCGACCGTGCACAGCATGAGCGTGGCGGCGACGAGAGTCAGCGGGTCCTGCGGCTCGATGCCGAACAGCTGCGCCCGGACCCATCGGGCTGCGATCGCCGCCGCCGGCAGGCCGATGGCGATTCCCAGGCCGACGAGCACGAGCGTCTCGCGGACCACGATCCACAGGACGCTCCGGCGGTCCGCGCCGAGAGCCATGCGCAGCCCGATCTCGCGGGTGCGCCGCGCCACGGCGTACGCGAGGCGGCCATAGAGGCCGAGGCAGGCCAGGAGAAGCGCCAGCGCGGCGAAGATGCCGGAGAGGACGCTGATCAGCTCTTCCTGCCGGAGCGAGTCGCCGAGCTGCTCCTGCATCGTGGTCATTCCCTTGACCGGCAGGTCCGGATCGATCCCGCGCAGGGCCTGGCGCACGGCGCCCGCCAGGGCCGCGGGGTCGCCGGACGCGCGCACGACGAGCTCGGACAGGTAGGCGGATCGCACGAGAAGGCGACCCTGGGGGCGCGTCTCCGTCACCGGCAGGAAGAACGTCGGCGTGGCCGCGTCGCGCGGATCGGCATGCTTTGCGTCGCCAACGACGCCCACGATCTCCCAGTCGCCGCGATGCTCCTCGTCGAACCCGAACCGGCGCCCCAGGGGAGGCTCCCCGGCCAGGATCTCGCGGACGAAGGCCTCGTTGACCACGGCGATCCGCGGCGGGCGGAGAGCGTCGTCGGCAGCGAGGCTTCGGCCGGCTTTGAGCGGGATGCCCATGGTCTCGAAGTAGCCCGGGGTCACGCTGACCCACGCGGCGTTCCGATTCTTGTTCCGCTCGGGTGAAAACCCCGACACGGCGACGTCGCTCGCCCAGTTGTCCCCGGACAGGGGCGTGTAGAGGGCGAGGGCGGACCGGCTCACGCCGGGCAGCGCGTCCAGAGTCGTCTGGATCCGGCGATAGAGAGGCGCCAGCTTCTCGTACGGATATCCCGCGATCCGCGGGTCCACCCGGACAACCAGGAGGCGCTCGGCCTGGAACCCCAGCTCCTGGCGGGTCAGCCGCACGAGGCTGCGCAGGAAGAGCCCCGCGCCGAGCAGCAGCAGCAGCGAGAGAGCGACCTGGCCGGAGATGACCAGCCGGCCTCCGGCGAATCCGCGCCCGCGGGCCACGAGGCCCCGGGAACCGCTCTTGAGCTTCTCCGAGAGGCTCTGCCGCGACCACCGGAGCGCCGGTACGATGCCGAACGCGACGCCGGCGATCACGGAGACACCGGCCGTGAAAGCCAGCACTCGGGGGTCGGGAGACACGTCGAGGGCGGCCGTGCTGGCGTGGCGGAAGAGAAGGACGAGCAGTCCCCGCGTCGCCCAGGAGGCCAGCGCCACGCCCAGAGCCCCTCCCGCCAGTGCGAGCAGGAAGCTCTCGGTCAGCAGCTGCGCGAGCAGGCGCCGCCGGCTGGCGCCGAGGGCCTGGCGGATGAAGATCTCGCTCTCGCGAGCCGTGCCGCGGGCCAGCAGGAGGCCCGCGATGTTGGCGCAGGCGATCGCCAGCACAAGCCCGGCCAGCACGAGCAGGATCCGGAGCGGCTCGGCATAGCGCAAGCGCAGGTGCGAGATCCCGGTGCCTGCCGGAGAGGCCTCGATGGTCGCGCGCCCGATGGCGGCGCGCACGTCGGGCTGGTCCCGTTGCGGCTCGTTGGCTTCGAGCCACTGGCGCAGCTGCGCCGTCAGCCCCGACGTCATGGCTGCCAGGTCCGGTCCGGGCGCCGCCCGGCCCATGAGGTGCATCCAGCGCAGACCGGACTCCGGCAGGAGGCTGAAGTTCAGAGTCACCTCGGTGAACCGGGCCGCCGGGAACCACAGGTCGGGCGGATCCGGCTCGATCGTCTCGCCGAAGAACCCCGGCGGCGTCACGCCCACGATCGTGAACGGCGTTCCGTTGACGTCGAGGGGGCGGTCCATGACGGAGGGGTCGGCCCCGAAGGCCGCCCGCCAGTAGCGATCCGAGAGAACCGCGACGGCGGGGGAGCCGGGGCGGTCGTCCTCGGGCGTCAGGAGCCGGCCGGCCGCGGGCGCCAGGCCCATCACGGCAAAATAGTTGCCGGTGACGAGCTTGCCTCGCGCCATCTCGGAGATCTCGCCGCGGCGCAAGCGCACGGGAGACTGCCAGCTTGCGAACCCCGCGACGCCGCCCGGGAAGAAGCGGTCGTTGTCGCGGAAGTATTCGTACTGAGCCCAGGAGAACACGTCGTAGTTGCTCGGCACACCGGAGTGAATCCCCCACGCCCGCGCCTTCCCGAGGAGCACCAGGTTCTCCGGGTGCCGGACGGCGAGGGGCTTGAGCAGCAGGGTATCCATCAGACTGAACACGGCGGTGTTGGCCCCGATGCCGAGGGCCAGCGTCGCCACGGCGGCCGCAGCGAAGCCCGGGCTCCGGCGCAGCCCCCTCAGCGCGTACCGGACGTCCCCGAAGATGGCAGCCATGGCGCTCGTCCTTTACTCGCTCTGCAGCGACTCGACGGGATTGGCGCGGACGGCCCGGCGCGCCGGCGCCGCTCCCGCCGCCCAGGCGGCGGCTGCAAGGACTACGGCGGCCGCCGCAAAGGACAGCGGATCGAGTGGGGCGACGCCGAAGAGCAGGTCCGCGAGAACGCGGCCGGAGAGAGCCGCCGCGCCGAGGCCGGCCGCCAGGCCGACGATCGTGAGGCGCGCGCCGTGCCCCAAGACCAGCCGGCGGACGTCGTTCGGTTGTGCTCCGAGAGCAACGCGGATGCCAAACTCCCGCGTGCGCGCCTGAGCCGCCGAAGACACGACTCCGTAAAGGCCGGCGGCGGCGATGAGAAGGGCCAGCGCGGCGAACCCTCCGGAGAACTTCGCGAGGAGACGTTCCTGGCCGAGAGTGCGGCCCAGCTGCTCGTCGAGCGAGCGCGCATGGAAGAGGGGAAGGCTGCCGTCGAGGGCGGCGGCCGCCTCCTCGAGGGCGTGCGAAGCGGCCGCAACACTGCCGTTGCCGCGCGCGACGGCCGTCATCCGCGGCACGTAGAACTGGGTCAACGGCAGGTAGACGGTGGGCGCTGCGGGCTCCCGGAGGTTTCGGGACCGCATGTCCGGTGCGAGGCCGACGACTTCCGTGCCGGTTTTCCGGGGCCCGAGATCCTGGATGCGTTTCCCGATAGGGTTCTGGCCCGGCCAGAACCGTCGGGCCATGGCCTCGTTGACGATGGCCACGGCGGGCGCGGTGGCGGAGTCGCCCTCGGAGAAGTCCCGGCCGACTCGGACGGGAGCGCCGAGCGTTGCGAAGAAGCCGGGCGTCGTCACGTTGAGGTCCACCGCGGGGTGCTCCCCCGAAGGAGTCCGCTGGCCGTCAATGTCGACGGTCACCCGCATGCCCGAGCGCTGCACGGGGACCTGCTGCGCCAGCGCGGCGCCGGCGAGGCGCGGGTCTTCGCGCAAACGCGAAAGCAGCCGGCCATAGAACACCGCGCCCGGTTGCGCCGCATAGCCCTGCTGAGCGAGGTCCATGGACGCCACCACCCGTCCGCTCGGATCGAATCCCGGATGAACCGCGGCGGCCGCCGCGAGCGTGCGGACCAGGAGGCCGGTTCCCACGAGGAGGGCGGCGGTCAGGGCGAGCTGCGAAGCAGCGAACACATCGCGCAGGCCGAGGCGCCGGCCGATCGGAGCCGCGCCACCCTTGAGAGCCGACACGACGTCTCGCCGCGAGGCTGAGAGGGCCGGCGCGAGGCCGAAGCAGAGACCTGTTGCGAGGCCGGCGCTCGCGGCAAAGAGGAGAACGCGTCCGTCGAGCACGCGCGAAGCGAGGGCGAGCGGGATCGCAAAGCCGTCCGGGGCGGCCCCGGTGATGGTGTCTGCGGCCCACACGGCGACGAAAACGCCAGCCACGACGCCGAAGCCGGCGAGCAGAAGGCTCTCCACGAGAAGCAAGCGAGCCAGCCGGCCGCCCGTCGCCCCGAGAGCCATGCGAATGCCCATCTCGCGCCGGCGGCGGTGAGCCCGCACGAGCAGGAGCCCCGCGGCGTTGGCGCAAGCGATCAGGAGGATCGCCGTCACCGAAGCGA
>Ga0335082_10006635_pt1 | contig 12621 bp, 12 predicted proteins | sample Lox_Sample_41_FD_206718 | JGI IMG/M metagenome (GOLD analysis project Ga0335082, IMG submission 206718) | Soil microbial communities from Loxahatchee National Wildlife Refuge, Florida, United States - Lox_Sample_4.1 | ecosystem: Environmental > Terrestrial > Soil > Wetlands | place: USA... | reverse complement strand
CAAAAGGATCGCTCCTGCCACAATACCGAAGACGATGAATCGTCCAACCGCGCTTCGAGCCTCGCTCATGTCAGTACCCGAACAAGATGAGCCAGGTGGCAAAGATCAACAAGCCGGCCAGGCAAGGGTACACCAGGCCCGCCGGACGAAGGTACGGAGCCATCTTGGTCGCGACGAACACCTGTCGGACCAGCACGGTGAGTACGACCCCGGTGACGATGCTGATCAACCATGCCGGAAAGAACGAGCCCAAAATGTTGACCGAAGGCGCCAGGCCGCAGCCGGACATCAGCAGAAGCACCGCACACGCAGCGCGGCCCACCGCAGTTCCCACGGGGCAGACGCCCGGGCTCATTTCTTCAGCATCGAGCGGCGACAGTATTCGGGGCTCATCCACTCTCGGAGCTCTTTCAGGCTGACAAAGGCACGCACGATCGCTTCCGGAGTGCCACAGTCTACGGCGCGCAGGACTAGCAGGTGCTGCGGGAGGCGGGCAAGGAAGTCGTTCGAGAAGCTCCACCCTGGTTATGGCTAAAACACATTCTTTCCTTCGGTTGGTTCCCAAACCCACACGAGACGTAAGCGCGGGATTCGTGCCAGCGCGCCGCACGCAGGCCTGCCCGCTCGCACGCTGCCAGTCTGGCTGCCCTACCCCGGCGCGCTCGCGGACTGCGGCAACCGTTGCGCTGCCGCTCGCCAAGCGGTCGATCAGTCCCTGGCTGGTCGCCGTCGCGGTGGTGATCCCTACCTTCATGGAGGTCTTGGATACGACGATCGCCAATGTGGCCCTGCGCTACATTGCCGGCGGGCTGTCGGCACCGTCCAGCGACTGAGTCAGCTCCATCGGGCGCCCGAGCAATCGGGCCAGCGGCTCACCACCGGGATCCTCGAGCAACAGCAGCGGGTTCCGTCGTGCTGTGTCAGCGACAGTGGCCGCGCCGACCGCGCGGGATCCAACTGACCCGCAGAGCATAGGCGTGCTCGAGACGCCTGATGGTTGCGGGCTGAGGTGACCAGAGCTGTCGACGGGTCGGGAGGCGAGAGGCGGGAGGCGAAAGGCGAGAATACACTAAGAAGCATTGGTTCTTACCTCGCCTACCGCCTACCGAACGATCGCGGCGGGCGGGAGAGTCCCCTCGAACGGACGTTCTCAACGGGCTGTTCGAGTTGTGTTCCTGTCTTCCGGCATCGGCCGCTACCCGTGGTTGGATCGTACCACGGCGCAGCGCGCCGCCCCGATCAGCGCGGTCTTCTCGTTCAGAATAACCTTGACGGGCATCGCCTCGAGAAGCGGTTGCATGCGACCCTTCGCCACAAAGCGCTTCATGAACGTGCCGTCTTTGAGCTTGTCGAGGTCCTTGGGTGCAATGCCACCGCCGATGTACAGACCTCCCGTTGCCATGATCTTCAGTGCCAGATTTCCCGCTTCGCTGCCGTATAGTGCCATGAAGAGATCAAGGGCCTGAACGCACAAGGGGCTGTTGCCGCTCCGCGCGGCGCGCGAGATCGTCGCCGCGGGGTCGCCCGCCCGCATCTGCTCCGCCAGCCAGGCTGGCTCCTCGCCGCGGTTGGTGTCGCGCAGAAAGTGATAGATATTGACCAAGCCCATACCCGACACGACGCGCTCCCAGCTGACGTGTTCGAATTGGGTCGACAACCAGTCAAGCAGCTCACGCTCCAGCGCATCGCTGGCGCCGAAGTTGGTGTGGCCGCCTTCAGTGGCAAACGGGTGGTGCGTGCGCCCGTCCCAGTACAGGCCGGCTTCGCCGAGTCCCGTCCCGGCGGCAATGATGGCGGCATTGCCGGCCGCGTCCGCCGCACCCGCGTTGAGCGTCACGAAGTCCGCCGGCGCGAGGGCGGCGATGCCATAGGCGGTGGCTTCGAGGTCGTTGATCACCCAGACACTAGCGATGCCGAGCTCCCTGGCCAGAGTGCCGGCGTCCACTACCCAGGGAAGATTCGTCGCCGTGCACCGTCCGTTGTGGACCGGTCCGGCGACGCCGAACGCAGCCTGCTGCACGCGCAGCTGGTGTTGGCTGACGAACTGCCGGACAATCTCCTCCAAACCGGCGTGTTCGTGGCTGGGGAAGGTCTGCTGCACGACAGCCTGCAGTGGCGTCCCGCCTTCGAAGAACGCAATGTTGGTCTTCGTACCGCCAATGTCACCGGCCAGGATCATTCGGTCCTCCACGATGGTATTGGCATAGGTTCGCTATTGACTTGAAGCCTCTAACTCTTCGTGTCGGGAGTAGCGGCCAGGGTCGACTGGATGAGCTTTGCCCGCTCCACGTCCACGTTGGTCTTCAACACCGTCCCGCCGAGCCCTCGGATCGTATGCAGGATCACGTCCATGTCTCCTTCGTTGTCCAACACGAATAGAGCGGACGTTCCTGGCTTCATCAATGCCTCCACCTCCCGGACGAAGTCCTCTCCGATCCCCACAGAACTGGCGGTCGCAGAGCCAACGCCGCCCAGCACCGCCCCGACGGTTGCGCCGGCTAGCGGCGCGGCGAGCACGAGGCCCGCCAGGAAGCCCACAGCCGTGCAGCCCAGGATGTTACGAACGGCCGGGAACGGCTCTCTGTCAAACGTGAAAGATCCGTCGGGGTGTCGCACGACCACAGCCACATCGTCGAGGAGCAGGTAGTGCGTATCCCACCCGAGCTTGGTGATCTCATTGCGAACCTGATCCGCCCGCTCAATGTCATCGTAGCCGATGGCCCACAAATTACCGCTTGTAGTCATTACCCATCCTCCCGGGACAAATGGATGGTCCGCGCAGCGGACCCTACGAAAGATCGGAAACCAAGTGAAGCGTAGGGTCCGCTGCGCGGACCATCCTTTGCCATATCAAAGTTGAACTAAACGCAGCCACATGAGCAATTGCCGATCGACCGTCATGCCCGCTTCGGCGCGGGAATGACCAAGATGGTTCGAGAGCCGGATTCATGCCAGTATGCATCGGCTGTTCGGGAGTTTTGGAAATTTCGTGAAAGGCGAGCTTGCCTTGGGCGGACGCTCTCTCTAATAAGGGCTTCTTTCCGGCGCGCCGACTTGGCACGCACGTTGCGAACTCTTCGGGCATGCTTGGAATCCTCTTACGGCTCGGCAGGAGCCTCGACCTCCCCTTCGCGGCTGGAACTCCCCACGCCTGCGGAGCCCCGAAATGAGCATCGCTGACTCAGCGCGTCGTCTTTTCGAGCGCAGGCTCCATCATGCCCGCGTGCGCGCGCTCGTTCACGACGCGGTTCGAATGGTATCGATCTGCGACGGTGACCGCCTCCAAATCGAGCTCGACGATCCGATCGCGCGAGAGCGCGAACACCTCGTCCACACGCCTCCCTCTCACACACCGCCCGCGGAGCACAAGCCCGCCGAGGCGGGCCCGGTTCCTGCGCTCGCGATCGCCATCTTGATCGTCGGCTCCCGGGGCGACGTTCAGCCCTTCCTCCCGATCGCGCAGCGTCTGGTGCGCGACGGCCATCGCGTGCGGCTTGCGACCCATGCGGTGTTCCGCGAGTTCGTCGAGTCCCACGGCATCGAGTTCTTCCCGCTCGCGGGCGATCCACGGGAGCTGATGGAGTACATGGTGATGACGGGCGGGCACCTCATCCCGCACCACCTCGACCAGCTCCTGGAGCAAGTGCCGCGCAAGCGCGAGATCATGGCTGAAATCCTCGCGTCCACGTGGGCCGCGTGCACCGAGCCCGACCCCGGACGGCCTGGCGCGTTGCCCTTCGTGGCCGATGCGGTGATCGCCAACCCGCCGAGCCAGGGGCACATCCACGTGGCGGAGGCGTTGCACGCGCCGCTGCACATCATGTTTACCATGCCCTGGAGCCCGACTCGCGCCTTTCCGCACCCCTTCACCCACGTGATCTCGGAGGTGCATCCGGGACTCCGCAACCGTCTCTCCTTCGAGACCTTCGATCTGCTCACCTGGCTCGGGCTCTCGGACCTCGTGAACGACTTCCGCGAGCGAACCCTCGGTCTCGAGCGCGTGCGCCTCGGCGAGCATGGCGCAAGCTTGGTCCACGAGCTCGCCGTGCCGCACGCCTACCTCTGGTCCTCATGCGTCCTCGCCAAGCCGGAGGATTGGGGACCTCACGTCGACGTGACGGGCTTCGTCTTCCTCGACGAGGCGGCCCGCTTCGAGCCGCCGGATGCCCTGCGGGACTTCCTGGCGGCAGGCGATCCACCCGTCTACGTCGGCTTCGGTTCGTGTACGGCGCCCGACCCCGTGGCACTGACGGCGACGATTTTCGACGGCCTCGCGCGAGCGGGGGTGCGCGGTCTCGTGGCGCGGGGCTGGGCGCAGCTCGGCGCTGGCTCGGCCCCGGCGCACGTCCATCTCGTCGACGATCTCCCGCACGACTGGCTCTTCCCGCGCTGCGCTGCGGCCTGCCACCACGGAGGCGCCGGCACCACCGCGGCCGGCCTGCGCAGCGGGCTGCCGACGGTGGTGGTGCCCTTCTTCGGCGACCAGTACTTCTGGGGCCGGATCGTGGCCGAATCCGGCGCCGGACCGGTGCCGATACCGATCGGCGCGCTCACGGCAGAGACGCTCGCCGACGCCATCACTTTCGCCCTGCGGCCGGAGGTGCGGGCGCGCGCCGTGGCGCTTGGCGAGAAGGTGCGGGCGCAACCGGGACACGAGGAGGCCGCGGCGGCCCTCTACAAGCATCTGCCGCTCGCCGCGATGCGCTGCAGCCTCGACGCCACGCACCTGGCTCGGCGCCGATGCGAGGAATGCGGCCTCGCGTTCTGCCGGCTCTGCGACGCCGTCGTCCACGATGATGCCGCGCGAGCCACGCACCAGCGTCATCCGCTCGGCCACGTGGCGTGGGACGTGTCGGGGTCGCCCTCCCTGGTGAAGCGGCTGGAACGGGCGCTCGCGGCCCCGTTCGATACGCAGGAGCCCACCGAGCCGGCGACCGAGCACGGGCCCGAGACGACGCAGGGCGTCGTCCTGCGTGACGGGAACTCCGCGGCGGCGAAGCTCCATGGGCATTCCGCGCCCGTGGTCGTGGACAGCGCAGCGCGCGCCAGAATCCTCGAGCACTTTGAATCCGTGACACGGCAAGCGCTTGCGCCTGCGCCCGCGAGCTGAAGGATGACCTCGATGCGCAAGAGCGGCTTGCAAATTTTGGTTGGAACGCTGGCGGTATCGATGGTGGCGTGGTCCGCACAGGCCACCGATGGCCTCACCGTCGAGCAGGTGTTGGCGGACCTCAACCTCCCCGCGGATGCCCCCGCGCGTATTCGCCACGGCGAAATGGTCCACTCCGAGCCGCGGGAGTCGTCGGACCGTGAGCTGGGCGTGGGCCTCACGTTCCTCGTCGAGCAGCCAGTTGCGGAAGTGGTGCAGGCGTTCCGCGCGGCGGTGGACTTGAAGGCGGACCCGCACCTCTCGGCCTCGATCCCGATTCGCGGTCCGGGCACAACCGCGGACTTCGCCAGCCTGGTGCTCGAGCCGGGCGGGGCGGCAGAGGCGAAGCGCTATCTCGAAGCCAGCCCCGGAGACACGCTCAACCTGTCCGCAGACGAGATCCAGGCGTTCGATGGCCTGGCCTCCGCCGGCGGCGACAAGAAGCTGCTGGTTGAGGAACAGCTCAAGCGGCTGCTGCTCGCGCGCTACCAAGCCTATCTGGAGCGTGGGCTCGGCGGCATGGCGCCATACGAACGCGGCGGCGGGGCCTGTGACCCGTCCGGCGAGCTGCGGCGCGCCTCCGAAGCGGCGCGCCTCCTCAAGCTACACGCGCCGGCGATGCAGCAGTTGCTGCTCTCCTACCCAGAGGGAAAGCCCGCCGGGCTCGAAGAGCACTTCTACTGGCTGCGCTACGAGCTCGACGGCCGCCCCAACTACACCCTGCGCCATCGGCTGGCAATGCCGGTGGGAGAGGTCTTCGCGATCGCAGACCGGGAGTTTTACGTGAGCCACGGTTACAACACGTCGCAAGCGTTCTCGGGATTGATTCCGGTGCCGGAGGGAACACTGGTTGTCTACCGCACTCGCGTCTCCACCGACCAGGTCGCGGGCTTCGGATCGTCCATCAAGAAGGGTATCGGACGTGGCGTCATGGCAAAGCAGCTGACGGGCATCTTCGAGCGCTCGCGCGCCTCCTTCCAGCGGAACCATTGAAAGAACGGTTGGGACACGCGTAGGGTCCGCTGTGCGGACCAATTGTTGTTGCATCAAGACTAATAAATGGATCCAGCATACCTTTCCGCGTTGGCAGCGCTGGCCGGATCGACGATCGGCGGCCTGACGTCCCTGACGGCATCCTGGCTGACGCAGCACACGCAATTCAGAGCGCAGCGGCATGAGCACGACATAACCAGGCGGGAAGATCTGTATAAGAGCTTCATTGAGGAAGCGTCGAAGTTATACGCGGACGCCTTTGAGCACGATACGGCAGACACCTCCAAGCTGGTGAACATGTACGCTCTGGTCAGCCGGATGCGGGTTTTGTCGTCGCCGGAGATCGTCGAACATGCAGACAAAGTCGTGCGAGTGATCATCGAGACGTACCTGGGGCCGAACAAAACGTTTCGCGATGTACGTGAGATCTTGGACAACGACGCGATGGATCCCCTGCGAGAGTTCAGCAATGCGTGCCGCGAAGAATTGCGGCAACGTGGGCGTTCGTAGCGGTGTGGTCGCGCCGTCGCAGAATATCTACGACGGGGCTAGATCGCGCGGCGTGCTGGTCTCGAGCCTGCTGGCGATGTTCGGGAGCGCTTGCGCGACGGGTCTCGGCCCCAAGGCGGTGCGCAATGAACGGCCCGACTACAACCAGCAGATCGTCCGTTCCGCGGACGCAGAGCTGCTCCTCAATCTGGTCCGCCTGCGGTACAACGAATCGCCGCTGTTCCTCGAGCTGGGCTCGGTCGTGGCGCAATACAGTTACGACGCCTCGCTGAACGCCGGTGGCACCTTCGGGGGGAAAGACACCGGGACCGTCGGCACGGCGCTGGCGTATTCGGAGAAGCCGACTGTCACCTACGTCCCGCTCGCGGGTGAGGACTTCGCCACGCGCATGCTCACCCCCATTCCGCTCGAATCGATCATGCTCTTCGCGCAGAGCGGCTGGAGCGCCGAGCGCCTGCTGCTGGTGGCCGTCCAGCAGGTGAACGACGTCGTCAATGCACCCACCGCCGGCGGCCCGACGCCGGCGGTCCAGCCCCGCTACGAGGGCTTCGCCGACTTTGCCGAACGCTTCCACCGCCTGGAAGCGGCAGGACTCGTCGGCCTCAATTGGGAGAGGAGGAAAAATGACACGGAGCCGCCCGGACACGCTGCCCGCTTCTGGGTGCGCCCGCCGCCCGACCCCGACAGCCCTCTCGCCGCCGACCTCGCCGCGATCCGGCGCTACCTCGACTTGGAGCCCGGCAGGGACGAGTTCGCGCTCATTAGTTTTCCCTTCGAACGCAATCCCACCGAGCTCGGCATCCGCTGCCGGTCCCTGCTCGGCGTGCTCTATTTCCTCTCAACGTCAGTGGAGCCGCCGGCTCCAGACGTCGAAGCGGGCCTGGTCACGATCACCAGGGACGACGACGGGCGAGCGTTCGATTGGTCGAAGGTCACCGGCAAGGTCATGGCCATCCACTCGCAGAAGGAAGCGCCAACGAGCGCCTACGTCGCCGTCCAGCACCACGGCTGGTGGTTCTACATCGCCGCCGACGACCAGAGCTCGAAGGCCACGTTCAGCCTGGTGAACCTTCTCTTCTCGCTGCAAGCCGAGACCGGCAAGGGCAGATCACCCCTCCTGACATTGCCAGTCGGACGGTGAGCGAGGCGTAGCAGCCGACGAGCCCCGCTCAATCAGGCGAGGTCCCAATCCTTTTCGCAAAGTCACCGACTACTGGCGGGCGTAACATTTACGGACACCCGTATCGAGAGTACGGTGCGCGCATGCATTGGGAGATCCACGTACCCGCGGCAAGAAGGAGGTGACCATGAATGTCGCAGTCAAGCCGATCGCCGAGGCTCACCCGGGGAGCGAGCGCGCCGCGACGACTCCCGAGTCGTCGACCCGCGAGATCATCCGCAACCTCACACGCCAGCTGCAAGAGGACGTCGGTGCGCAGGCGGTCGACACCGTCGTTGCCGCCAACCCCCTCGTCGGGCTCGATCCCTCGCAGACCCTGGCAGCCGCGGCGCGAGTGCTGGGCCGCGGCTTGCTGGACCCGGCCCTGCTCACCCGTCGGCTCGGCGGTCTCGTCAGGGAGGTTGCCCTCGTCCTCGCCGGCCGCTCCGATCGCAAGCCCGAGCCCGCCGACCGCCGCTTCTTCGACGAGACCTGGCGCGACCACCCCGTGTATCGCCGCTGGATGCAGGCGTACCTGGAGTGGCGTGAGGCCGTGCTGGGTCTGGTCGACGAGGTCGATCTGGACGAGAAGAGCCGTGAGCGGGGACGTTTCGCCCTCACCCTCCTCGTCGAGGCCCTGGCTCCGACCAACACGCTGCTGGGCAACCCGGGGGCGATCAAGCGAGCGTTCGAGACCGGCGGCTGGAGTCTGTGGCGCGGCGCCGGCCACCTCCTCACCGACCTGCGCGACAATGGTGGCTTGCCGTCGCAGGTCGACTCGAAGCCCTTCACGGTCGGGAAGAACCTGGCCACCACGCCCGGAGCGGTGGTTCACCGGAGCAAGGTCCTGGAGCTGCTCCACTACCGTCCGCAGACCGGCGAGGTCTTCGAGCGCCCGATCCTTCTCGTCCCGCCCCAGGTGAACAAGTTCTACGTCCTCGATCTCGCTCCGGGGCGAAGCCTGGTCGAGTTCCTCGTGAAGCAGGGCTTCCAGACGTTCGTCGTCAGCTGGCGGAACCCGACCCCCGGGCAGCGCGACTGGGGGCTCGACGCCTACATCCAGGCGCTGCTGGACGCGCTCGACGCGATCGCCGAGATCACGGGGACCAGCGAGGTGAACCTTCTCGGTGCCTGCGCCGGCGGGATCACGACCGCCGTCCTCCTGGGGCATCTGGCCGCACGCGGCGACGACCGCGTCCGCTCGGCGACCTTCCCGGTGACCGTGCTCGACACCTCGGCGCCGTCGATGGTCGGTATGCTCACCTCCGAGCAGACGGTGACTTCGTCAGTCCGACGTTCGCGCCGCCGCGGCGTGCTCCGCGGCCGCGACATGGCGCGCGTCTTCGCCTGGCTGCGGCCGAACGACCTGGTGTGGAACTATTGGGTCAACAACTACCTGCTCGGCAACGAGCCGCCGGCGTTCGACATCCTCTACTGGAACGCCGACTCCACGAACCTCCCGGCGACCCTGCACGCCGAATTCCTCGACCTCTTCGTCAAGAACTACCTCGTGGGACGCGGCACGCTCGCGGTGCTCGGGACGCCGATCGACCTCGCCGCGGTGCGCAGCGACGTCTACACGATCGGGGCGGTGACCGATCACATCACGCCCTGGCAGGCGGTGTACCGGACGCCGCGCCTCTTCGGCGGCAAGGGAACGTTCGTCCTCAGCTCGAGCGGGCACATCCAGGCGATCGTCAACCCGCCGGGCAACCCGAAGGCCAAGTATTTCGTTGGGCCGGAGAAGCTGGACGCCGATCCCGAGAAGTGGCAGCGGGCTGCCGAGGCGCGTGCCGGAAGCTGGTGGGAGCACTGGGCGGGGTGGCTCGCCGAGCGCTCGGGCGCTCGGAGACCCGCTCCCGAGCACCTCGGAAGCGCGGCTCATCCGGAGGTCGCGCCCGCGCCGGGCCGGTACGTGCACCAGCGAGCCGATGGCTGAACGGCTCTTCGTCGAGGTGGAGGGTCTGCGCCTGCGAGTCTCGATCCGCGGCTCGGGTCCGCCACTGCTTCTCTTGAACGGGCTCGGGGCGAGTCTCGAGCTGCTCGAGCCGTTCCGGCGGGCAATCCAAGGACATCAGACCATCGCCGTGGACGTCCCCGGGGTGGGCCAGTCCGACAAGACGCTTCGGCCGATGCGGTTTCGCGGCTACGCCCGCCTGGTGGCGAGTGCGCTGGGCGTCCTCCGCTACGACCAGGTCGACGTCCTCGGTGTCTCGTGGGGCGGCGCGCTCGCGCAGGAGCTCGCCTGGCGGCATCCGGCGCACGTGCGCCGGCTGGTGCTCGCCGCGACCACGTACGGGATCCCCAGCGTGCCCGCATCGCCGCGGACGCTCTGGGAGCTCGCCACTCCGCGCCGGTACATGTCACGGTCCTATTTCGAGAAGGTCGCGCCGGCGCTCTACGGCGGCGTGATCGACGCGCGGGCGCTGGTGCGAGACCTGCGGTTCGGTCACCCGCCGACCGCCTGCGGATACGCTGCGCAGCTTTTTGCCACGCTGGGGTGGTCGAGCCTGCCGTACCTCTGGCTGCTGCGAGTCCCGACGCTAGTGATCGCCGGCGACTGCGACCCGATCATTCCAGCGGTCAACGCACGGATACTCGCCCGGCTCCTTCCCAACGCCCGCCTGCACCTGCTCCGCGGTGGCGGGCACCTCTTCCTGATCGTCCAGGCGGACGAGACCGCCCACCTGGTCCACGAGTTCCTCGCCGAAGCGGAGCCGCACTGAGGAGTGAAGGGATCCACGGAGGATGGCATGAGCCCACGAACCGCGGAAGCAGAGTTCGACCCCACCGAATGGTCGAAGAAGGATTTCACCGAGCGCGTGCGCATCGGCACCAATGCCTATGTGCTGAAGGGTCTCGGATATCCGCTCGCTGCGTATCTGTTCCACGCGGTCAAGCTGTCCTGCTTTGTCCTCGGCTGGATGTTTTTCTGCCGCTTCACTCCTGGCCTCGGTACACTCGGGAACTTCACCACATGGATCTTCCACGGGACCGCATTCCAGAAGGCCTTCTTGTGGGCCAGCCTCGTCGAGGTGCTCGGTTTCGGCTGCATGAGCGGACCCCTCGGGCTCAGGATCTGGCCGCCATTCACCGCCGCGCTGCACTTCCTCCGCCCCGGCACGACGAAGCTGGCGCCGTTTCCGAACCTGCCGCTGCTCGGCGGCACGACCCGGACGTGGCTCGACGTCGCCCTTTACGCGGCACTTGTGCTCTCGCTCCTGCGGGCCCTCGTCCAACCCGAGATCACCGCCGCCCATCTCATCCCGATCGTCGTCCTGCTTCCGCTCTGCGGGCTCGGCGACAGGACGATCCTGCTCGCCGCGCGAGTCGAGCACCACTTCGCGATGATCGTCTGCTTTCTGCTCGCCGGAAACTGGATCGCCGCCTGCAAGTGGGTGCAGCTCGCCATCTGGTTCTGGGCGGGCGTCTCGAAGCTCACCGTCGCGTTCGGGTACGTGGTGCCGATCATGACGGCCAACAATCCCCTGCTGAAGAGCGCCGCGCTGCGCCGACGCCTGTTCGTTTCCTATCCCGACGACCTGCGCCCATCGCTCCTGGCGAAGGCGATGGCGCACGCAGGCACGTTCCTCGAGTTCGCCACTCCGCTCACCCTGCTCTTCGTCACCCACTCGGGGCCGCTGCTGTGGGTCGGCATGTTCTTCGCCCTCATGCTGCACGGATTCATCCTCAGCAATCTCCCGGTCGCCGCCGTGTTCGAATGGAACGTGCTCAGCATCTATGCGGCGTTCTTCCTCTTCGTCGGCCACCCAGATGTGAGCCTGTTCGCGGTCGGATCCCTGCCGCTCACGCTCTATCTGGTGGTCGCTCTGCTCCTGCTCCCGCTGATCGGCAACCTGATGCCCTCGAAGGTCTCCTTCCTCGTGGCGATGCGCTACTACGCCGGAAACTGGGCCTGGAACGCATGGCTGTTTCGCCACGACGGTCACAGGAAGCTCGCGATGCTGAAGCGGGCCGCACCCCTGCTGCGGGAACAGCAGGAGCGCTTTCTGCCCGCGCAGCAAGCCGTCGAGGCTGACTCGGCATTGCTGGCTTTTCGAACCCTGCACCTTCAGGGCCGGATTCTGGGCATGTTGCTCCCTAGAGCGACCGACGGGAGACCGTTCCACGAATACACCTACGCCGATGGAGAGACCGTCGCCGCTTCGATCATCGGATGGAACTTCGGTGAAGGACACCTGGCGGACGAGCGACTGATCAAGGCCGTACAGCAGCAGTGCCAGTTCGAAGACGGAGACCTGCGGGTCATCTGTGTCGAGGCACAACCGATCCTGGGCTCGACGCTGCACTGGCGGATCGTCGATGCGAAGCGAGGGGTTGTGGAGGAGGGGTACGCGAAGCTTTCGGATCTGGCCGAGCGTAAACCTTGGGACTACGGCGAGATCTGAGCACGGTGGAGGACGCCGTCATCATCGGTGCGGGCCCCAATGGGTTGGCCGCCGCCATCGCGCTGGCGCAGGCGGGTGCGTCCGCAGTGATCCTCGAAGCTCGAGACGAGATCGGCGGCGGAATCCGCACCGCTGAGCTGACGCTGCCCGGATTCGCCCACGATGTGTGCTCTGGTTGTCACCCCATGGGGGTGCTGTCGCCATTTTTCCGCACTCTGCCGCTCGCCGAGCACGGTCTCCGCTGGATTTACCCGCCCGCCTCCGTTGCCCACCCACTCGACGACGAGCCCGCCGCGCTCCTGCGCCGGTCCGTGCACGAGACGGCGAGCGGGCTCGGAGAGGATGGGCGCACTTACGAGAAGTTCTTCGCGCCGTTCCTGCGCCAGCCGCACGATCTCCTC
>Ga0335082_10006634_pt1 | contig 12621 bp, 13 predicted proteins | sample Lox_Sample_41_FD_206718 | JGI IMG/M metagenome (GOLD analysis project Ga0335082, IMG submission 206718) | Soil microbial communities from Loxahatchee National Wildlife Refuge, Florida, United States - Lox_Sample_4.1 | ecosystem: Environmental > Terrestrial > Soil > Wetlands | place: USA... | reverse complement strand
CGCAGGCCGGGAGGTGAAACAGATGATCTCATCACCAAGAAATACCGCTTCCTCAACATTATGGGTGACAAAGATCACCGTCTTTCCCGTCTTCTCCCATAAATGGAGCAGAGCCACCTGCATATAATTCCTTGTCTGGCAGTCAAGGGAGACAAAAGGTTCGTCCATGAGCAGGACCTTTGGCTCCACCACCAGTGCCATGGCCAGGGCAACCTTCTGCTTCATTCCCCCTGATATCTCTTTCGGGTAAAAGTCCCTGAAGTCCTGGAGTTCCACGAGCTTCAGACCGGCAAGTGCCTTCTGCCTCCTCTGCTCATGGGGGACCCCTGCGACCTCAAGCCCGAACTCCACGTTCCTGATTACGGTCCTCCATGGAAGGAGCGCCGGCTCCTGGAAGATATACCCGATCTCCCTCACCGGCGATGTGATCTCCTTATCCCCAAGCAGAACCTTCCCCCTATCGGGGCTCTCGATCCCCGCGATCATCCTCAGGAGAGTTGTCTTCCCGCACCCGCTGGGACCGATCACACACACAAATCTGCCCTCTGGGACCGTAAACGACACCTCCCTTATGGCATCAATCCTTCCGCCTTCTGTGGGACTGCTGAATGATTTATGGAGGTCTACGACGTTCAGTTCCAGGACTATCTCCATTTCAGGATCTTATGTTCCATCTGCCTGATACCAAAATCCATAGCGTATCCTATCATCCCTATGACAACCATTCCCGCGATAATCTGGTCAGGCCGCTGGATGTCCCGTGCGGTCATGATCATATACCCGAGGCCATATCCGCTCTTTACTCCTGTGAATTCCGCGGCCACAAGGGTCATCCATCCGATACCGAGTGCAATCCTAACCCCCGTGATAATGGATGGCATGGCTCCCGGCAGGAGAACCTTGGTAAAAAGCGCCCTCTTTTTTGCGCCGAGGATAATGGACGATTCGATGAGTCTCCTGTTAATGGAGAGGACCCCTCCGATGGTATTCAATAGTATGGGGAAAAAGGCCCCCAGAAAAATGATGAATGACGAAGACCTGTCTCCAATACCAAACCAGAGGATCGCAATAGGGACCCATGCCAGGGGAGGGATCGGCCTTATTATTTCCACAAAGGGGGTGAGGTAATTCCTTGCCCGTGTCCAGTATCCCATGGCAATGCCCAGAGGCAGGGCGGTGACAATGGCTATGGCTAAGCCGCTCAAGACCCTCTTCAGGCTTGCTATGCAGTGCCCGGCGAGGGCGTATCCAGGAGGAAGCCCCTGGGTGAGGAGTTCGGTGAAACCCAGGATTATATTCACAGGGGAAGGAAGTCTGTTGCCTGGGATAACCCCGGAAAAGGAGAGTACCTGCCAGATTACCACAACACACAAGATTGGAAGGTATCTCATAGACCTGCAGAGCCGTTGAACAATCCTTTTCCCCCCTCAATCATATTTGAGACAGCGCAAGTCTCGTAACACATCATTGGACCACTTCCTTAATCGCCTTCAGATCAAGGTATTCCCGTGCAAACTCATCCACATTCATTGACTTCACATACCCGAACTTCAGAAGATATCTTACATACTCCTTAATGTCATCTTCCTTTGCGAAATAGTGGTACTGGATATGGCTAATGGCCTCACGCACAGTGGCCTCATCCATCCCGGTATATTTCATGCCTATCCTAAGGGCATCTTCCGGATTTTTCTTTATATAGGCTGTGGCCCTTATATGGGCCTTCAGAAAAGATTTTACTACCTGGGGGTTCTCTTTATAAAAACTATCATCAACTGCCACGACACAGCAGGGATGGTCCTTCCATATCATGGGTGACGAAATAAGGACCCTCCCGATTCCCATGGTAACTGCCTTTGACGGATGGGGTTCCCACGCGATAAAGGCATCGATCTGTTTTGCGTTGAGAGCCACGATCATCTCCGGGGGTTTTATCGCGATGATGTTCACCTTCTTTGGGTCTGCCCCTGCTGCTTCCAGGGCCTTTCTCAGGAGAAAATCCTGGACACTCGAATATCCCGGAATGGCTACGGTCTTCCCCGCTAGGTCTCTTACTTCTTTTATTGCTGAATCCTTCCTTACCACCACCGAAGACCCTTCCGCGTTTGCCAGGGCAACTGCCCTGATGCGGGCTGACCTGTTTGCAAGCCCGGTGGCACTGGGCGCGACACCGAGATACCCCATGTCCAGACTCCTGGAAGCAAAGGCAGTCATCTCTTCGGGTCCGGCGTTGAATATGCCGGCAATTTCAACATTGACCCCTTCTTCCCTGAAAAACCCCTTGTCCATAGCGACCCAGGCAGCAAGGTGATGGAGGTCGTTCCTCAGATACCCGAGGCGGACATCCCTGGAAGCGGCCATGGAAATGAGCGCGCCCAGAAGGACCATAACAAGTGATGCCACCACCGCAACCTTTTTCATCCATGCCTCCTCAATGTCAATTCCCTGGTTTCATGGAGTATGCATTCTTGGGCAGAAGAAGGGTTATGTGCCGGAGTCCTTCTCTGTCTTCACAAACGTGATGCTCACGTCCCTGGGGAGATTCAGCCCTGCTTCCACTTCAAGGGCCTTGAGGATTCCCGAAGGCACAGGGCAGGCGACATGTCTCAGGCACGTCGCCCCCTTTTTGTATACCGGGTTTTCCTGGAGCCTTTTGAACGCATCCATCATTGTGAGCTCCGGGATTTCCTTTCCCAGCTTTTCCGCCATCTCGCATTCCGTCGTTATCCTCACCGAGAAGATCTTCCCTTCTTTCTTCTCCACTTCAACAGTGACCAGCATTCCGCACGCCCCGGGGTTTATTACCACCTTTGTCATGACGGTACGGGTTTTCCCCTCACCCTTTTATGCTCGATGCGATGGGCGCCTTCTGCTCTTCCAGCATCGCCTTGAGATTTGGGTATTTGTCCTTCATGTGAGGAATGTGCATGGCCTGCATGAACTCCTTCTCAAAAGCCGGCTCTGTCGCGATCTCCACGAACTGCACCCACCGCGCACGCTCGTCCGCCTCACGCCGTTTGTCCTTATTGATGAGCGCCATTATTGCGCCATCTCCCGCAGCGTTTCCGACAACAATGACCTTGTCGATGGGCACATCGGGGAACATGCCGAGGGTCAGGGAGGCCTCCCTGTCTATATGGCTGCCGAATGCACCGGCCAGTTCGACCCTGTCGAGCTTGGTGACCCCCATCTTCTGCATCATCAATTTGGCTCCGGTATACAGCGCCCCCTTCGCGAGCTGGAGCGCACGGACATCTCCCTGAGTCACGGTGATATCGGCATTAATAGATGTTTCTTCGGCCCATGCGAGGACGTACTCAGGTTTTCCGTCAACACCCGATCTCACCCTGGTTGTCCCCAGATTCATCACGAATTTGCCGGTCTTGTCTATGATGCCCGCTTTAAACATCTCGGCAATGACATCGATAATGCCTGAACCGCAGATGCCTTTTGCGTTGATCTTGCCTTCGATGTGGGTGTGCCAGTCCGCCTTTCCGATAACCTTGTATTGCGGTTCCCTGGTCACGGGATCGATTTTCACCTTCTCAATGGCCCCGGGGGCCGCCCTCATTCCGAACTTAATCTGGGCTCCTTCAAATGCCGGTCCTGTGGCGCAGGAAGTGGAGCAGACCCTGTCCTTGTTTCCGAGAAGCAGTTCACCGTTCGTACCGATATCGATGACAAGCACCATCTCATCCTGGAAATACTGTTCCTGGGCAATGAGAACTCCCACATTGTCCGCGCCCACAAACCCGGCTTCAATCGGCAGCACATGGATGTATCCTGCGGGATTGATCTTCAGACCGAGGTCCCTCGCCTTGATGTTCAACGAGCGCTGTACTGCAGGGATAAAGGGCGAGCGGCCAATGTACGTAGGGTTCAACCCCAGAAAGATATGGTGCATGGCAGTGTTGAAGACGATGGTGAGATCATCTATTTCATATCCCGGGTGGGGGCCGTCCTTCTTTATCTCGGTCACCACCTTTTCAATGATCTCGTTCAGACCCGTAATGATCGCATTCTGCATGGTCTCAAGGCCCGTGTCGCTCGTCATCGCATAGGTAATGCGGGACATGACGTCTTCGCCGTAGGGCACCTGGGGGTTCATCATGGACTCTGTGTTGATCACCTTACCGGTACTGAGATCACAGAGGTAGCCGACGCACGTTGTGGTTCCTATGTCCACGGCGAGTCCGTAACAGACGTCTACATGGCCGGGCTCCACCTTGATGATCTCCCTGTCCATCCAGATGGTGAAGGTCGCTGTCCAGTTTCCCTCTCTCAGGGCGTCCTGGAGGGTCCTCAGGGCAAGGAAATCAAAGGTAATGCCCCTGAGGCCATAGTCGTCCTCCAGCGCCTTGAGCACCCGCTCGTAATCACCGGTGGTCATATCATGGAGCGTTGGTGGCTTAAAGGTAAGGGTATATTTCTTTACGGCAGGGTCGAGGGCTATCGAAATCTCCCTTGCGACCTTGCGGACCACCTGTTTCCCTGCCCGTGACCGTTCCGGGACAAAGATCTTCAGGTCGCCCCGTATTTCGCTCGAACAGGCGAGACGTATCCCCGGTCCGTCTTCCGGTTTTATATGTTTCAATTCGTCTTCTGAGGGAAGAGGGGGAAAGATATGGGACATACTCGACTCCAAATTGTCTTTTTCGGAGTAGCCCTCCTCAATTCTCACTTTGCATTTTCCACAGACCTTCTTGTTGCCGCAGAGCGCTTCAAGATCCACACCGAGGGCCTGGGCAGCCTCGAGAATGGTTTTCCCTTCCTCGATCTCTCCCCGCCTCCCTGCCGGCTGAAAAATCACTTTGTGTGTATTGGCCATGAATCCATCCTCCTTAATTTCTTGATTTACGTTTGGCAACTTGAATTCACCAGAGAGTAAATAGAACTGAGAAGCGAACAGAGAATACCACACAGCCTTTTCTTATTCTTTCCTATGGATGTTCCCTTCAGTCCTCTATCACCCTGTTTACTGCATGCTGCCTATTTCACGTTGCCTCTCATGCGTTCGTTTCTCGAAAAGGGACATATCGTTACGCAGAGCCCACAGTTGGGCTTCTCCTCAAAGAGGCGCCTCTCCTTTTTCAGTGTCCTGCACTTTTCATAATGAACGATCTTCTTGAGCGGTGCTCCCCGGGACCATTGCTTTCCTGTAAAAGCCCCGGACGGACAATGCTTCACGCAGAGATTACATTCCCCGCACTGCGATTCGCTCACAGGGGCGTCAGGCACGAGGGGCGCATTGGTGAGAACCGTTGCCCATGAGAGCTTCGAGCCGTACCGCTTATTAATGAGAAGCCCGTTCTTGCCGATCCACCCCAGTCCCGCGCATGTCGCGGTGGTCTTATGGCTTACGAGGTGGTAGAGTTTGGCGATGTACTTGTCATGTATCCTGTCAGAGTCGGGAGGGATGGACAAGCTCCTGAAGCCATGTCCCTTCAGCCACGCCTCGGCCAGCCTCTGGAGTCTCTTCAGAAGCGCAACGGAGTCCCTGTTCAGTCCCTTGTTGACGGCAAGGGCTATCCCCCTGTTCAGATGGGCAATCTCCCGCGAGAGCGCTTCCGAGATGTCGCCCACACCCACAAGGGTCGCACCCTCCCTTTTCAACTGCTCTTTCAGTGATGAGGCATTCAATGGTACGCTTATTTTTTCCCGGCCTTTTCGTCCCTCAATTTCTTGAGGAAGCTCACCATCTTGATCGCCTCTTTGAGGGCATTACTCGCGTCTTCCGCATACCCGTCAGCGCCCCACTTATCCGCAAGCTCTTTTGAGGTGGGAGCACCCCCGATCATGATCATGCAGTTGGGATTCTTTGCCTTTATCTTGTCGATGACCTTGGGCATACCGATCATGGAGGTGGTCATCATTGCGGACAGACACACAAGCTCAGAGTCTGTTCTCAACTGCTCATCCACAAACTGGTCCAGGGGAACGTCCCTGCCAAGGTCATATACTGTAAACCCGGCAACGTCAAACATCATCTTCACGAGGTTCTTGCCGATGTCATGGACATCTCCCTCCACTGTCCCGATGACCACAGAGCCCTTTACTCCGAGGTCCATCTGCTGACAGTGCGGCTTGAGGATGTCGAGTCCTGCATAAAGGGCATCGGCGCACATCAGGATCTCGGGGACGAAATATTCCTGTGCCTCAAAAAGGCGACCCACCTCTTCCATTCCCGCCACGAGGCCGTCGAAGATCGCTTCATTGGCATCGAGGCCTGCATCCAGGGCCTCCTGCGCACCCTCTTTACAGGCGTCCTCGTCGTACTGAATGACCGCGTTCTTGAGTTTTTCAAGAATCTCCTTCTTCCTCGCTTCGTCTGCCATTATTTTTTCCCTCCGTGTTTTTTTATTTCATCAAGCATCGCAACCATGTTCTGGGGGGGGACAGTGGGCCATATGTCGCACCCGGGCCATACTGCGCTCACTCCGTCATCGATGCACTTCCTCATGGTGGACCTCACGAGATTCTCATCACCCGAGACGAGGACGTTGTAGGGGTCGTAGTTGCCGAAAATGAGGGCATCCTTCCCCAGTTTCTTTCTCGTTTCAGCCACATCATTCTTCTGTTCAACACTGATGGCCGTGGGGCCGGCCTCCATCATAGAGGTCACGATATCATTAGTCTTTCCGCATATGTGAAGCACTGAATTGATCTTTATTTCACTGATGACTTTTTTGAGGGGCGGAAGGATGAGGCTCTTGAAGACCCTCGGACTCAGGACGTCCGTGGTGGCCCCCATTTCCCTTACCGTGATATAATCCGCGCCAGCTTTTTCGAATTCCTTTGCGACGAGGATTATAGCGTCCGCCATCACATCAAGGAGTTTCGCAACCTTGTCAGCTTTTTTGAACGAGAGCTTCAGAAGGTCATTCAACTCCATAATCTGCCCTGCCAAGGTAAAGGGACCGAGGACATACGACCCGATTGCCACCTCATTGCCAATATCGGCCTTGAGATGCTTTATGGCCTCCTTGAGAAGAGGCACCCTGCCCCGTCTGGCGAGATCAGCGGGTATCTTCACTTCCATCTCATCCTCATTATGGATGAGCTTTTCCTTGATCGTCGGGTAAAGGATTCCCTCTGCGTGGGGATACACATTAATCACGCATCCCAGGGCCTCTGCTTCCACGCAGAGGTCAACGGGAACCACCCCGCACTCAAATCCGAACATCTTGTAGGTGGAAGCCGCGGTATCGGCCATCTGCTTTGCGTCCAGATGAATGCCGGCAAACTTGTAGCCAAGTTTGTTAATCCCTGTCTCGGTCACATTCCCCATTCCGCTGAAACAGGGGACCCTGTCGATCTCCTCACCCTTAAACAGCTTTAACACTCTTTCCCTTGAATTCATTAACGTGGTTTCTCCTTTCTCTCTTCCTTATTTTCCTTTCTTCCTTCCGCCGCCTTCCTGCAGTTTTGCGATAAAATCCCCGAAGTATTTCCGTATGGGAAGGTTCGGGTTTTCGTATATCTCGCCGGTCTCATCATACACAAATGTGGAGAGCAGCATGTGCGCGCTCGCCACTGCGGGAAATACCCGCGGTGCCGTGATCGCAGGACCGCAGAAATTAAAATCGCTCCAGAGGGCGGACGCCATGCCCTGGACCACCGCATCCATGGCCTTGAATCCGTCAAGCCCCCACTGATTCTTGATCTCATGCCACATATGGGTCCCGTTTGAGTATGCGCCACCGCACGGCAACCCGTGTTTCTCCTTGATGATCCTGTTTGCGATGAGGGAGAATGAGGTGGACGGCAGGTTCATGACCGAGGTGTCGACGATAATGGTATCAAACGCATCAGCGCCCTGGGCAAGAATTGATTCCATGGACTTGAGCCTCCCTGCTGGGGACTGGTCCTGGTCATCAAATGCCTGAACCACCACATGCTTGATTCCCAGATCCTTCAGCCTCTGGACCTGTCCCTTTATGTCCTTATCCCATGGGGTTATGCTGTTATAGAGGAATTTGTTCTGCACCCCGAGCTGTGCCACATACTCAGTGGCCTTGGCCCTCTGCTCCGCAACCCACATGTCGATTCCGAAGGGCATATCTGTGGTCTCGAGATAAAAATCGATATAGATCTTTGCCTCTTCCGGGGTGTTTGCCACCATGGCGACCATGCCGGGGATCCCGGTCATTGCCGAAAGTTCTTCCTGCTTTTTGATGATCTCCTTAGCCCTCTGTCTGTCGAAATTTCCTTTCCTGTCCTGGACAATCTTGTCCTTGTTATGGAACATAGAAGAAATCATGAGGGGCGGATTCTCTCCCGGCTGTCCCCCGATCTTTATTCCTGAGAAAGTAAAGACCTTCTGTTCAGTCTTGAATCTAAACATTCCCTCTCCTTGTCGGTCGATTTGTGATATAATGAAATCTCTGTATTTGTCTCGGGCAGCGATTCCCTTCTCCGGGATCGCTGCCCTTTTCTTTAAGTCTTTAAGACGATCTGTGCTTTCGCACCCAAACTCTAGAACACCCCGTGGTCAAATTTCGGAGCAGGCAGATACTCCCACTTCTCGCCTTTCCTGAATTTTGCCTCAATATCAAGACACTTGAGCGCATATTCGAAGGCATACGGAATACCGGGACCGCCAGGCACAAAACCTGCCAGGATCATGCCCACTGATGCGGCCTCGAATATCTCCATCGTGGTAGCCCCTGCATTGATGGCAGGGATCACATGGATAATACACCGTGGAGAGCAGTAGCCAACTCCCCCTGCCATGAACATCAGTTCCTTCACCTTCTTTGAAAGGGCGCCGTCACCAAAGATGGTCGCATAAAAATCCGCAAAGGTCCTGCCAGGGTCAGGGGTTACCGTATTGATAATCTGGAACATCCTCGGCACAAAGCCGCATTTCTGTTTCATGTACTCGTTCACTTCTTCAACTGTCATTTTCTTCTCTGCCATTTTCTTTTCCTCCTTTTCATGGCTCTCCGGCCCTATGGCCAGAAATTGTTTGATCGCGTCAAAAATTCCCACATTCCACCTCCCCTATCACAGGGTTGATCCTTTTCCTCGTTCCCTTCGTTCTTCACCTCCCCTCGCAGTCAATGTGGATATCATTTATACTTCCAGTTAAACGCCACGTCATGGAAAACTTTAAGGTTCTCGTACGGAATGGTCGGCGGTATGTCACAGCCGGGAACCAACACATACCCCCCATCTTTGCCCGCAATCTCGATCGTCTCTTTACACGCCTGCTCCACCTCTGCAGCCGTTTTATTGAGAAGCACATGCACAGGGGCCACATTCCCTCCGAAGCACATCTTCCCGAAAAGAACCTCCTTCGCCTTTGCGATGTCCACCTTCTGGTCGAAGAATATTACCGTGCATCCCGTCTTCAGGAACATCTCGAGACGGTCGCTCGTATTGCCGCAGATATGCAAAATAGTGTGGACCCCCTTTGATTTTGCCCAGTCGCTCATCTTCTTGAGGGGAGGGACCGCGAACCGCTCCATCTGCTTCGGGTTTATCAGGTCACCCGATGCGGTGGGGTCCGCGATACTGAGACACTCCAGCGACCCGTCATTCACGAGTGGCTCATAGAGATGGATGAGAAGGTCTGCGCAGAAATCCACCATCTTTTCCACAAAGGCGGGTTTCTTGAAGGTGTTCTTCATAAATGCCTCTTCACCCACGAACCGTGCTGCCAGGGTGAAAGGGCCCCAGCAGGTCATGGTGACCAGATACTTTTTCCCTATCTTTTCCTTTACCCTCCGGGTGGCTTCCAGGACCGTCTTGATCACAGGGTCCTTATGGACATCCTCAATCTTGAGCTTTGCGATGTCCTCTTCGGAATGGACAAAATGGGCGGTTAAGTCAGGGGCGCCTATCTCACGGTATTTGATCCCCACACCGAGGTCTTTCCCCAGAGACGATGCATGAAAATTGTTGTAGCCTGAGCCTACATAGACGACATCGCTTTTGATCCGCTCGGATTCGACGACACACATATCGGTCATCTTGTCGGGATTCAACGCAAGCGCTTCGAAGGTCGATCCGTAATCCTTGATTGACCACATCCCCCCTCCGAAAAGGGTCACCGGCACTCTCTCGGGTTTGCCCATTTCAAAGGCCTTTAAAATCATTTCTCTCGGTGTCATTGACATCGTTCTCCTCCTTTGTTCCCTAGGATTTTACCAGACTGATGAAATTATGAATTGTCTTCTTGAACTCTTCAAGGTCAACCGGTGTCTTCAGGCTCAGGGCCCCGCCGGTATAAGTCTCATTTCCTGCCACAATAATGGGTATATCAGGCGAAATGCTTCTGATGATCTGGACCGCCTCTTCTGCGGAAAGACCGAAGGCACTCGAATCGATAATCACTGCACCATAATTCCCCTGGAGGACCATGCGCACCGCAAGAGCCGGATGGTCTGCGATTTCGACAGTGAAGCCTTCATCCCTTAGAATCCCGTAGAGGTCCTTTACCAGAATGGGGTTATGTGTGCATAAGAGGATTTGCGCCATAGAGAGAGAAAAAGCAATATTAATGCCACGGGGAGAATACAAAATTATGAGACGGGACATACCCCTGCAAAATCCCCTATGGTGCATTGGCGGAAAAATGCCCCAATCCGCTGGGGTATTTCTCCACACTACTGTAACTCAGGCCTCTTCCACTTCTCACTTTCGCACATGAATTTCACCAGAAATACTCGTTGGGTGTATGAGGCTGTCCACCACAGGACAGTGCGCAATCACCCGTTCTGCAAACTGACGTATCTTTTCTTCATCTTCCGGTGTCTCAATGGTGAATCTGTACTTCACCTCCCTGAAGCCGGCAGCCACATCATCGATCATGAACAGCCCCCTTAGGTCCAGTGTCCCCTCCACATCCACCGAGAGCGCATTGATGGTAAACCCCTCATGAACTGCAAACTCATAAAATGCAGCCTCAATGCACGCAGCGATTGCAGAGAGGAGTAGCTCAATGGGGTTGGGTGCCAGGTTGGTTCCCCCCGCAGCCTCTCCGTAATCAGACTTCACAAGATGCTCCCTTACCTTGGTTTCAGTATAAAGAGCCCCTATGTGTTTGGAGGATACTGTCGGTTTGTAGATTGCGGCCTCCGGCTTTTTCTTGAAAAACTCGATCCTCCTTGCCACGATCTCTTTCAGGTCCCTCTCTTTATCGTCCTTCATCCCTCTGCCCCCTTTCTTATAATTCTTGCTCAATGATTGCAAAAAGAATACCATTTTTTTAGACTATATGGTCTCAGTAATCAATGATAGCAGTTCACTCTGTTTTAAAGCACCGTGGAACAACCGGGAGGGGTTAATGGGATTTGATGAACTGGTGGCAGACCTCAGAAAAGGCACAGGCCTGAGCAGGGCCAAGGCAGCTGCGGGTTTGGGAAAGCTTAAGGACAAAAGGGCATCGGGAATCCTGATAGAAGCCCTTAAAGACCCCAATGCGGGGGTGAGGAATAACGCTGCATTTGCACTCGGTGAACTGGATGCCACAGAGGCTGTACCCCATTTAATTGCGCTTATGGAGGACCCTGAAGAGTGGGTACGGAAGAGCGCTGCCAAGGCACTGGGAATGCTTAACGCAGCCCAGGCAGTCATAGCCCTCGAACTCGCCGCGAATGATCCCTCCTCTGTGGTGAGGAAAAACGCAGTAAGGAGCCTCGGAAAGATAGGGGGAGACGCCGCACTGCTTGCTCTTAAAAGGATAGCCGCAGACCGGGACAGGGCAGCGGCCCAGTTAGCGCAGGAGGCACTGGAAACGCTTAAGACAGGCTCTCATTGACGCACTTCATGAAAACAACGATTGCATGCGGATTATTAGGCGCAGGGAAGACGACCTTTATTCAGCAGGTCGTGAAGAACACGCGGGAAAAGACCGTTGTTCTCGTCAATGATTTCGGCAAGTTGGGTATCGATGGAGAGATATTCTCTGCCGATGGTATCGAGTCCATAGAGCTTCCCAGCGGATGTGTCTGTTGCACCCTCAAGTTTGACCTTATTACCACCCTGCAGAAGATTACAGAGACCCTCAAGCCAGAGCATCTTATCATTGAACCCAGCGGGGTTGCCTCCCCCTCAGCTGTGCTCGAAGCCCTTGATCTCGTGAAGATCAATCCGGTTACTGTGGTGGGCATTATCGACGCAACCGAATTCCTCGAACTCCACGAATCCCGGATGTTCGGGAATTTTTTTGAAGACCAGATCGTGAACTCTGACATCATACTTGTGAACAAGACAGACCTGGTGGATGAAGGAACCACCACCAGGATCGTGCATATCCTTGAGACTATGAATCCACAGGGGGTAATTTTTCCGACAGTAAAGGCATCTCTCAATGGCCCACTCCCTGTCGTTTCGCGCAGCGAATCTCCCGTCAGGAAGTTCGAGACCCATATCCATCTCGAAACCTTCACAGCGAATATAATAAAAACCGAACCACTGTCGTTCTACAAAAACCTTTTCAGTGACATGGTGGAGGGAACTTACGGAAATGTGGTGAGGGCAAAGGCCCTGGTGCAGACCGATGAAGGGCCTTTCAGACTGGACATCTCCTCGGGAAGGCTCGATTGTGTTCCCTTTGACAAACCTGTCACCCACAGCCGGCTCGTCATCATCGGCGAGGATTTGAAGAGGGACGCC
>Ga0335082_10006629_pt1 | contig 12629 bp, 10 predicted proteins | sample Lox_Sample_41_FD_206718 | JGI IMG/M metagenome (GOLD analysis project Ga0335082, IMG submission 206718) | Soil microbial communities from Loxahatchee National Wildlife Refuge, Florida, United States - Lox_Sample_4.1 | ecosystem: Environmental > Terrestrial > Soil > Wetlands | place: USA... | reverse complement strand
CGGTCAGCGCGGGCAGCGTTGCCGGGACGGTGTCGAACCCCCGGATGCGCGCCACCTCCTCCACCAGGTCCTCGGGCAGGGAGACGTCGATCCGCCAGCTGGGCACGCGCCAGGGGGTGGAGCTGGGCAGGTGTCCCTCGGCCACGAAGCCCAGGGCCAGAAGGATTCGCTCCACCTCCGCGTCGTCCACCTCGGCGCCGAGGAGCCGGCCCACCTGGCCCTCCGACAGGCGCACCACCGTCGCCGCCCGGGGAGCCGGGTAGATGTCGATGCGCCCGCGGCGCACGGAGCCCCCCGCCAGCTCGGCGAGCAGCGCCGCGGCCCGGTCGACCCCGGCCGGCGCGGCCTCGACGTCCACGCCCCGCTCGAAGCGGTGGGAGGCCTCGGTGTGGAGCTGGTGGCGGCGTGCCATCCGGCGCACCGTCACCGGGTCCCAGTTCGCCCCCTCGAGCAGGACCCGCGTCGTCGCCTCCGAGACCTCGGCCTCGGAGCCGCCGAAGGTGCCGGCCAGGGCCTGGGCCCGGTCCCGGTCGCACACCAGGAGGTCCTCGGGGAACAGCTCGCGGTCCTTGCCGTCCAGGGTGGTGAGCCGCTCCTGGGGCCGGGCCCGGCGCACGACCAGCTCGTGGCCCGCCAGCCGGTCGAGGTCGAAGGCGTGCAGCGGCTGCCCGAGCTCGAGCATCACGTAGTTGGTGACGTCGACCACGTTGTTGATGCTCCGGACGCCGCAGGCGCGCAGCCGCCGCACCAGCCACTCCGGCGAGGGTCCGATGCGGACTCCCTCCACCACCCGGGCGATGAACCGGCGGCACCCGACGCTGTCCTCGATGCGAACCCGGGCCAGGCTCGCCGCCTCCCCGGCGGACTCGGGAACGGCCACCGGCGTCCGCCGGAGCGGCTGACCGGTGAGCACCGCCACCTCGCGCGCCACCCCGAGGTGGCTGAGCGCGTCCCCGCGGTTGGCAGAGACGTTCAGCTCCAGCACCGCGTCGTCGAGCCCGAGCGCCTCGGCGACGGGCTTGCCGGGGACGGCGTCGCGGGGGAGGAGGAGCAGCCCGGAGGCGTCGTCCGACAGCCCCAACTCGCGGGCGGAGCAGAGCATCCCCTCGCTCTCCACGCCGCGGAGGGTCGCGCGGCGGATGGCGGTTCCATCGGGGAGTACCGTCCCGGCGGTGGCCAGCGCTACCAGATCCCCGACGGCATAGTTCTTCGCCCCGCAGACGATGCGCAGCCGGCGCCCTCCCCCGGCGTCCACCTCGGTCACCGACAGCTTGTCCGCCGAGGGGTGCGGTGCCAAGGCGACGATGCGGGCCACCACCACCCCGGCCAGCGCCGCCCCGGGCGACTCCACCCCCTCCACCTCGAGGCCGGCGAAGGTCAGCCGGCGGGCGAGCTCGTCCGCCGACGGCACCGCGCCGATGAAATCCCCGAGCCAGCTGCGAGAGATCTTCATCGCTAGAACTGCTCCAGGAAGCGCATGTCGTTCTCGAACAGGCTGCGGAGATCGTCCAGGCCGTGGCGGAGCATGGCGATGCGCTCGATGCCCATCCCCCAGGCGAAGCCGGTCACCTGGGCCGGGTCGTAGCCGCCGGCGGCGAGGACGGAGGGATGCACCATCCCCGAGCCGAGGATCTCCAGCCAGCCGGTCTGCTTGCACACCCGGCAGCCCTTGCCGCCGCACGTTCCGCAGCTCACGTCCACCTCCGCCGAGGGCTCGGTGAACTGGAAGTACGACGGCCGGAAGCGCGTCCGGCGATCCGCGCCGAAGAAGCTGGTGACGAAGGCCGTGAGCGTCCCCTTCAGGTCGGCGAAGGTGATGTCCCGGTCCACCAGGAGCCCCTCGATCTGGTGGAACATCGGGGTGTGGGTGGCGTCCGAGTCGACCCGGTAGGCCTTTCCCGGGACGACGATGCGCAAGGGGGGCGGCCGGCTGCGCATGGCCCGGATCTGCCCCGGCGAGGTGTGGGTGCGCAGCAGCACCTGGCCCGCGGGCGCCTTCGACCACGGCGCGTCGACGTAGAAGGTGTCCTGCATGTCCCGCGCGGGATGGTCGGCGGGGATGTTCAGCGCCTCGAAGTTGAGCGCGTCGACCTCGATCTCCGGACCGGTGAACACCTCGAAGCCCAGCCGCTGGAAGCTGCGGATGACCTCCTCCAGCGTCCGGGACACGAGGTGCCGGTGGCCGGGGGGCCGCTGCCGACCGGGGAGCGTCACGTCGAGCGGAGCGGCGGAGAGCTCGGTCTCGAGGGCGGCCTCCTCCACCCGGGCCACGGCGAGGGCCAGGAGCGCCTCCAGCTCGCCCTTCACCCGGTTGGCCACCTCGCCCAGCGCCCGGCGGTCCTCGGCGGCCAGCTTGCCCATCCCGCCCAGCACCTGGGAGAGCTCGCCCTTCTTCCCCAGGTAGCGGATGCGGAGCGCCTCGACCTCCGAGGCATCGGCAGCGCGGCCGATCTCGTCGCGCGCGCTCTTCAGCACCCGTTCCAGCCGCTCACGCATCTGCCGTTGCTCCTCCCCAAACGAAAAGGGCCGCCCCACCGGGGCAGCCCAGGTCGGCTCCGAGATGTGGTCCGACGGTCAGGCTGCCGCGATCTTGGCGATCGCGGCAAAGCCGGCCGGGTCCGCCACGGCGATGTCCGCCAGCACCTTGCGGTCCAGGGCCACCTTGGCCCGGGAGAGCGCGGCGATGAGCTTCGAGTAGCTCACCCCCGAGGCCCGGGCGGCGGCGTTGATCCGGACGATCCACAGCGAGCGGAAATCGCGCTTCTTCCGGGCGCGATCGCGGCTGGCGTAGTCGAGCGCGCGCTCCACCGCCTGGTTGGCCCGCTTGTAACAATTCTTTCGCCGGCCCCGGTACCCCTTGGCCAGCTTCAACACCCGGTTGCGCCGGCGGCGCGCCTTGAAACCCTTCTTCACCCGCATACCTGCTCCGTTCCCTGATTCGCCGTCAGCCCCCGTAGGGGAACAGCTCCTTGATCACCTTCTTGGCGTCCATCCCGCCGAGGAATCCGGTTCCGCGGTGGTGCCGATCCTGATCCGGGGTCTTGGCATGGGTGAAGAGATGCTTCCCGTAGGCCCGGGCGTGCTTCACCTTGCCCGACTTCTTCACCTCGAACCGCTTCTTGGCTCCACTGCGCGTCTTCAGCTTCGGCATCGCCGCTGTCCTTCCCGTCAGATCTGCCCGGATCCGGCCGGGGCCTTGGCCGTCTCCCGCTTGGGGGCCGGCACCGCTTCCTTGTTCTCACCCTCGGCCGCTGCCGGCCCGTCCTTCTTCGCGCTCCCCTTGGCCGCGGCGCTCTGCCGCGCCAGGTCTCGCGCCCGCTGGGCCACCTTGGGGTTGGGTGCGAGGATCATGAACATCTGGCGGCCTTCCATGCGCGGCACCTGCTCCACCACGCCCACGTCCTTCACGTCCTTGACCACGTCATCGAGGATCTGCTGGCCGATCTCCTTGTGGGTGATCTCCCGTCCGCGAAACATGATCGTGATGCGCGCCTTGTTCCCCTCCTCGAGGAAGCGCTTCACGTTGCGGATCTTGAACTCGTAGTCGTGCTCTTCGGTCTTGGGCCGGAGCTTCACCTCCTTGAGGTGAACCACCACCTGCTTCTTCTTGGCCTCCGACGCGCGCTTCTTCTCCTCGTACTTGAAGCGCCCGTAATCCATGATCTTGCAGACCGGAGGCTTGGCCATGGGATTGACCTCCACGAGGTCCATCCCGGCTTCGTTGGCCTTCTCCAGTGCTGCTTCGATGGTCAGGACACCCAGCTGCTCCCCGGCGGGACCGACGACGCGGACCTCACGGGCGCGGATGCGCCGGTTGGTTCTCTGGTCGCGAGCGATGTGAGTCGACCTCCAGCCTGGGGAGACCCCTCCCGGGCAGGCGGAGGAGCCGAAAAAGAGGGCGCAAAATACCCGCCCGACGCTCCAAGTCAAGCCACCCGGGCCCCCCGACGACCGAGCCGCCGAGGGGTGCAACACTGCTCGCCTCCGGCGTCAGGGGGTCTTCTTCGACGAGGCCGCCGCCCGGGGGGCGAGGATGGCCGAGAGGAGGTCCTTCCGACCGGGGATGGGCTCCAGCCTGGGGTAGCGGGCCCCGCCCTGGTACTCGATCGGATAGCTGCGGAAGGTCTCGGCATTCTCGACCAGGAGCTCCAGCTTCTCGGTCGGGGTCCGGGCCACCGCCGCGCGGAGCATCTCCTCGGAGATGGCGCTTGCGGTGAACTTCCGGCCGTTGACCGCAACCAGCCGCATCATCGGACCGAGCCCGGCGCGAAAGGCCGGTGAGCCGGGAACGACGTCGATCAGGTTGCCGGCGGTGTCGTCGCGCTGGTCGATGACGACGCCCAGGCTGGCTCTCAGATCGATGTGCATTGCCTGCCGCTCGACGGCCTTCTGGTAGCCCGAACGCTCCGGGCCGTAGCCCAGGCGCCAGCCGGCCGCCTCCAATCCCTGCAGCGGCGCATCGGCCAAAAGGGCGTGGAGGCGCTTCTCGAGGAGCCCGCGCCAGTCGTACGCCACGACCTCGTTGAGCGCGGCCACCACGTCCTCGAAGGTGTAGGGCCGCACCTCCGGGCCACTGCTTTTCCCGCCGTGGAAGCGCCGGCAGAAGTCGTCCAGGGAGCGCGTGCCCTTGCTCTTCTCCCGCAGGAGGGTGTCCACCTCCAGCCAGACGAGCGTCCCCTCGAAGTAGAAGTCGGTTCCCCGGCGCCAGGCCTCCCAGTCCGGCCGTGCCGGATAGAGGATCTGCGCCGCGACCGCCGTGTCCTCCAACGGCCGCCACACCCGTCCCCGGTGCTGCTGCATGTCGTCCGCCTGGAGGGCGATGAGATCGAGCATGCCGGTGCGGGAGTGGAATCCGCTGCGTGCGGCGAGGACCACTCCCAGGTACTCGGTCAGTCCCTCGTACACCCAGAGCAGGTCGTCCTTCATCGGCTGCTGGTAGTCCTTGGTCAAAAGGCCCGCCGGCCGACGGTACTTGCCGTTCCAGGAGTGCACGAACTCGTGCGACCAGAGCGAGTCCACGGCGTCGAAACGCTGCGGGTCGAGGAAGGTGTTGCCCGGCACGCGGTCGTCACTGGACTGGTGATGCTCCAGCCCGAAGTGAGCCACCGAGTCGCTCACCGAGGTGAGGAACCGGTAGCTGTCGTAGTGGCGTGCGCCGAACAGGGCCTGCGCCTCGGCGACCAGCGTCTCGAAGGCCGCCTTCTGCTCCGGTCGGAGCTCGATCTGGGCCGCGGTCTCCCCGGCCAGGGAGAGGATGTTGGGCGCCCCGTCCAGGGTTCCGAGCGGCACCTCGCGAAGATGGGCGCCGGCGAGGACGGGCGAATCGATGAGCTTTCCGAGCGAGACCGGGGTGAAGGCGGTCCGGGTGGCGTCGCCGCCCGCCGGGCGGGCCAGGGGCGTGAGCGCGGTGGACAGGGTCCATCCCGCGGGGAGCTTGACGCTCGGGGCGACCGGGTAGCCGGCCACATCGACGCCCTGCGGATAGACCACCACCTGGTTCCAGCTGAGCAGGGCCAGGTGGGCCGTCGCCGAGGCGCCGGCCGAGAACCCGGCCATGCTCGGCGGCGGAGAGATGAAGTCGAGCGCCACCTCGATCTCGGTGGCGCCGCCCGGCACCTCGACGCGCAGCGCGTACATGTCCACGTCGTCACGCCGCCAGGGCAGGACCGCGCCGCCGGCACGGATGGTGAGCCCGGCCAGGTCGGCCACCGGCCCGGAGGGCATGTGCTCTCCCGGGATCCACTGCGGATAGGCAAGCGTGAGGGGCCCCGGAGCGACCGGCATCACCAGCCGGGCGTGGAAGAGGCGCCGGGGGGCATCGGTGAGATCCACCTCGACCAGCATCGGCCGCTGTACCCCCTGCCCCAGCGGCGCGGCCTGGGCCAGAGCCCGGCCGGGCACGACCAGGGACAGCACGGCGCAGGCGACGGCGGGCCACGGGCGCGGCGTGGACGCGTGTGCAATCACGTCAGTCTCCTCTGTGCTGTGGGGATGGCCTTGCACGGGGCTCATGCCGGGGGCGCGCCCTCGCGGCCGAGCAGCGCCAGGAAGGCGGCCAGGGCCATGGTCTTGAGATCCTGGCCCCCGTGGCGGCGGGGCGCGACGCCCTGGGCCTCCACCTCCCGGTCGCCGATGATCAGGGTGAAGGGGAGCTTGTGCAGCTCCGCCTCGCGGATCTTGGCGTTGAGGGTCATCCCCCGCTCGTCGAGCTCCACCCGGTGGCCCGCGGCGCGCAGGCGCTCGAGGACGGTCCGCGCCCAGGGCAGGTGGCGGTCGGCCACGGTGACCACCGAGGCCTGCACCGGCGCCAGCCAGGTGGGGAAGGCGCCGGCGAAGTGCTCGATGAGGATGGCGATGAAGCGCTCGAAGCTCCCGTAGATCGCCCGGTGAAGAACCACCGGCCGGTGTTCGGCGTTGTCCTCGCCCACGTAGCTGAGGTCGAAGCGCTCCGGGGCGAGGTAGTCGACCTGGAACGTGCCCAGCTGCCAGGCGCGGCCGAGGCTGTCGGTGACGTGGAAGTCGAGCTTCGGGCCGTAGAACGCCCCGTCGCCCGGGTTGAGCTGGTAGGCGATGCCCAGGCCGTCCACCGCCGACTGGAGCGCGCTCTCCGCCCGGTCCCAGACGGCGTCGTCCCCGAGGCGGTTGGGTGGGCGGGTCCCCACCTTGGCCGCGTAGGTGAGGCCGAAGGCGGCGTAGACGCGGTCCAGGAGCCGGAGGAAGCGCTGGGCCTCGGAGCCGATCTGGGCCTCGGTGCAGAAGATGTGGGCGTCGTCGGTGACGAACTGGCGGACCCGGGTCAGCCCGCCCAGCGACCCGGAGGCCTCGTTCCGGTGGAGCGGGTCCTGGGTGGCCAGGCGCAGCGGGAGCTCCCGGTAGCTGTGCTTCCGCATCCCGTAGAGGATGTAATGGGAGGGGCAGTTCATCGGCTTGAGGCCGAAGTCGTCCTCTCCGGTCTCGGTGTTCAGCACCAGGAACATGTTCTCCCGGTACTTGCCCCAGTGGCCGGAGAGCTCCCACAGCGCCTTGTCGTAGACGAGCGGCGTCTTCACCTCTTGGTACCCGTCGGCCAGGGTCCAGGCCCGCATCCGCTCGGCGAGGAGCTGGTAGAGGACCGTCCCCTTCGGGGTCCAGAAGGCAGCGCCGGGTGAGACGGGGTGGAAGTGGAAGAGGTCCAGCTCCTTGCCCAGCTTGCGGTGGTCGCGCTTCTTGGCCTCCTCCTGGCGAGTCAGCCACTCGGTCAGGCTCTTCTTGTCGAAGAAGGCCGTCCCGTAGATCCGCTGGAGCATTGGATTGCGGTGGTCGCCGCGCCAGTAGGCGCCGCTGGAGGAGAGCAGCTTGACGACGCCGATCTTCCCGGTGGAGGGCCCGTGCGGTCCGAGACAGAAATCCACCCAGTCGCCGTGGCTGTAGAGCGAGAGCGTCGGGGCTCCCTTGGCCACGATGTCCCGGATGATCTCCACCTTGAAGTCCTCGCCCTTGCCCTGGAAGAGGCGGATGGCGTCGTCGGCCGACACCTCGGTACGGACGAAGGGGAGGTCCTTTTTCAGCTCCTCGTTGGTCTCGGCCTCGATGCGGGCCAGATCGTCCGGAGTGAACGGCGTGCCGCGGGAGAAGTCGTAATAGAAGCCGTCCTCGATGGTCGGGCCGATGGTGACCTGCGTCCCGGGGAAGAGCCGCTGCACCACGCTGGCCACCACGTGGGCGGCGTCGTGGCGGATGGTCTCCAGTGCCTCGGGTGCCTTGCTGGTCAGGACCTCGAGCGTCCCGTCCTCGGTGAGGGGAGCCGCCAGGTCGACCAGCTTGCCGTTGAAGCGCGCCAGGATCGCGGCTTTGGCCAGCCCGGCGCCGATCTGCTCCTTGACGAAGTCGCCGATGCGGGTGCCGGGCGGCACCGCCTTCTGGCTGCCATCGGGGAGCTTGACGTGAATGGCGTCCGGCATGTCTCTGCCGGACCCGGTAATCAGGGACGGGGCGCGGCGCAGCGGCGCGTTTCATCACGCAAGAGCGCGCTCCGTCAACGTCGGGGGACGCGGGCGCCGGGCGCCGGCCTCAGGGACTGAGGCTGAGGTAGGTCACCGCCGGAGCGAGCTCCGCGTCGGTGAGCACGCCCCCGAGCTGGCGATGGTGTGGTGCGGCGCGGTGAAAGTCTTGCTGCCGCGGTCGAAGCTGGCCGCTTTCAGGTCCAGGACGCTCAGGGTGCCGTCCGTCTCCGAGGGGATGACCGCCACGCCGCTGGAGGCGTCCACCGCCGCCGCGTCCGGCTCTCCGCCCACCGGCTCGTCGCTGGTCGGTCCGGCCGGAGGCGAGGCGCCGAGGCGGAACTCGGAGACGGAGCTGTCATTGGGGTCGATGACCGTCAGCCCGTCCCCCTGAACGGCCCCCGCCGGCGTCTGGTAGCCGCTGCACAGCGCGAGGGTGGGCGGACAGTCGTAGAACGGGGCGACGATCCGGCGGGCGGTGCCGTCGTATCCGAAGTTCTCCGCCGGCGGCGCCTGGATGTGGGTGCCGAAGCGCCGGGTGGACAGGTCGAGCAGGAGGAAACCCTCGCCCACGGCGAGGATGGCGACGTTCTTCGCTGCGTCCACGACGATGCCGGTCACGTACCCTCCCCCGCCGGAGAAAGCGGACTGCGTCGCACCGCCCGGAAGGCTGGTGGTGCCGGCCAGCGTGTCGGTGTGCGGGTCGATGAACCAGACGGTGGTGCTGTTGGCCGAGGCGGCCACCACCACGTCCGCGGCGCCGGCCAGCGTGGTCGGCTGGTCGGCCGAGCCGAGGTCGACGGTCCGGAGCAGGGCCTTGGCGCCGGCCGTCCCGCTTCCCACCACGCCCACGTCGGCCACCGCCAGCTGTGCGTGGCCGTTGGTCCCGAGCGACGAGAGGGGCAGCTAGAGCTTCCGCCGACCGTCGACGGTCACCAGGCCGAAGGAGGCGCTGCCCCCGAGCTGCGGCTGGGGAGTGCTGACCGTGCTGCTCGAGCAGCCGGCCAGCACCGCCGCGAGAGACGCGGCGGCGAGGGACACGAAGCGCATGCGGGGGGCTCTCGTTCCGTTGCAAGAGGTGGGTCGCCCACCAGTTGTCGCCGGACGCGCCCGGCCGTCAACATTGCGACCCGCCTACCCGCTCCCGCATCGGCGCCGAGCGGAGCCCTGCGCCCTGGGCTACTTCGACGCCTGCACGCTCCGGCCGTTGAGCGGCTGCACCGGGCGGGCGTTGCCCGGATACTCGGCGGCGAACGTGGCCACCTCCTCCTTCGAGACGCTGACCGGCGTGCGGAGCAGGAACCAGGTCACGCTCTCACTGCAGGGCGGCGTGGTCAGCGAGCCGGTGTAGGTGAAATACGCGCGTTTCGTCGGAAGCAGCCCGGCCGGGTCCACGGACACACCCTCCGGTGTGCTCTCCTTCCCCTTGGGCGGAAGGTGCTTCCAGAGCGCGGCGATGGCCGCGTTCGCCTTGCCGGTCGCCAGGAGCACACCTACCACTGCCAAGTTCCCCTCGCCGTCCTGGTGCACGAGGTGAGCCTCGAGGGGGAAGCCCTTGCCATGGAGCCGGTTCTCGGCTGGGTGATGGAAGTGGAACTGCGTCAGCTGGTAGCGCTTGTCGCCCACGATGAGGAAGCTCCCCGGCGGAACCACGACTTGGAGCGTGTGCCCGTTGTTCACCAGATGGAGGGGCACCGTCCGGTAGTCGAACTGGAGCGCCGGCAGGTCGGCCGCCTTCTCACCCTGGATGTCGATGGGCGACTGGACCTTGCCCAGCTTGCAGGTCTGGTACTCGGGCTTCAGCGTGCCCCACTGGGATGGCCCGCTCTTGCCCTGGTAACTCCAGTGCGTTTCCTCCTCGGCAAAGGCCGAGGCGCTCCACAGCAACAGCGAAGCGAGGACCGAGCCGAGGAAGGGTCGCATGGAGAGCCTCCTGGAATGTCTGTGCTCGGGGCGCCCGGAGCGCGCGGCAGGTAACTGTCGACAGGTGTCGGCTGTCAAGGCAGTGCCCCGGGCTGGTCGCCCGGCGCGACCCCCGCTGCTGCTTGACGCGGGGCACGCTCCCGGAGGGAACTGCCCGCGTCCCGGCCGAGGGGCTCCCGGGATTCACCCCTCGCATGATCTCATCGCGGCTCGTCGCGCACGCACTGCTCACGCTGCTCGTGAGCGGCTGCCACCAGACGGCGACCCCCCATCCCACGCCTGACGCCGGCCCGGCCGCCTGCACCGAGGACCGCTACGACGGCGGCTCGCTCTCCTTCATCCCGGATCCAACCCGCGCCGATGCCGGCTGTGACTGGCCGCAGTGGGGACAGAACTGGGCGCACACCGGCGCCTCCTGCGTGCCCGCCCAGGGCTTCGCCCGCGCGCTCGCCTCCATCACCTTCGACCCCTTCGTGCCGCTGGAGGTGGCCGAGGCGCAACGCGTCTTCCGGCGCGGCGACCTCTTCGCCCACTACGGCTCACCGCTGGTGGTGGGCGACGACCTCTACCTCGGAGTCAAGGCCGGGACCTACGTGAGCTGCCTACCCCCCGGCCACCCCGTTTCGTGCGGCTTCGATGCCTGGAACCAGCAGGTCTGGACCGTCGAGCACCATGCCTGGGTGTCAGGCACCCTGACCTTTCAACGGTCGTACGCCAGCGACTGGAAGCCGCCGCCCTGGCAGCTGGTGCGAGCCTGGGAGCCAGTCTTTCAGCCGGCGGTCCACGATCAGGTGGTCTGGGTGCCCGGTTCGAGCGGAACAGTCGTCCGCCTGGACCGGCAGGTCGGAGGCGCGGTGACGATCAATCCTTTCGCCACGCTGGATCCCAACCGGTACGTCACCGGGCCCCTGGTGGTCGATGCCGACGGGACGCTCCTCTACAACGTCGTGGAGCTGGACGCCGCGAACCCCGTGACGGGAGATGCCCGGGGCTACCTGGTGCGCGTTCCGCCGGACCCGGACACCACGCACCCTCCGACGATCGTCGGGTACCAGTCCATCGTCGCCGGCGCCCCGGCGCCCACCGACCTGTGCCCCCCGGCCACCTCGGGTCGAGCCAGTCCGTGCGGCTCGCAGAGGCCGGGGTTCAACTCCGGGCCGGCGATCGGACCGGGCGGGGTGATCTTCGTCGTCAGCCGCTCTCGTTACGCACAGAACGACTCGGCGCTGGTGGCGCTGAATCCCGATCTGAGCCCTCGGTGGACCTTCCGGATGCGGGAGATCCTGTGCGACGGCTGCGGCGTGCTCGTCAGCTGTGCCCCGGGCCGCCTGCCGGGCACCGATCCCAACACCGGGCGGAAGGGGAGCATCTGGGTGAACGACGAGGCCTCGTCGGTCCCGGTGGCGCTGCCCGACGGCGCGGTGCTCTACGGAGGGCTCAGCAGCTACTCCGGCGGTCGCGGCCACATGATCAAAGTGAGCCCCGACGGCAGGCTGATGGGGCACTACGACTTCGGCTGGGACGTCACCCCGGCGGTCTGGCTGCACGACGGGACCTACTCCATCGTCACCAAGGACAACCACTATCCGGTGACGACCGATGGCAGCGAGGGTCCGTACGACATGACCCAGCTCTCACCCGACCTGGTGCCCGAGTGGAAGTTCACCTCCACCGAGACCCGGAGCTGCGTGACCGACGCGGATGGCGGGGTGAGCTGCGTCTCCGATCACCAGGACGGGTTCGAATGGTGCGTGAATGCACCGGCGGTCGCCCCGGACGGAACCATCTACGCCAACAGCGAGGACGGCCGAGTGTACGCCATCCGCCAGGGAGGAACGCTGGGCGAGCAGCGCTTCCTGGTCCAGTCGCTGGGGGCGGCGTACACGCCCATCGTCATCGATTCCCAAGGACGGGTGTATTCGATGAACGGCGGACTGATGACCGTGGTCGGCCAGTAGCAGAGCCCGGACGGGCGACCGGTCGCCTGGCGGTTCGGTTCGAGTGTGGCGAGACCACGAGATCCGGCGCCGGTCGTCCGTGGTCCGATCAATGCAGGTCTGCGCCGAGCATGGTCTTCTCGCAGGAGATGCAGGAGTGCCCGGGCAGCCGCTGGTGCAGTTGCCGACAACAGCCCGAGCCTGTGTTGGGTGCGGGCGTGACCTCCGGGCTCGGCTCGGCCTTCGGGCCTCGACCTACAGTGGGCCCTAGTGGGATCGAACCACTGACCCCTACCGTGTCAAGGTAGTGCTCTACCGCTGAGCTAAGGGCCCGGACAACGCGCGGCACATAACAGGCACCGGGCGCCGACTGTCAAGGCGGACGAGAATGCGTCCGGAGCGCTCGCGCGAGGACGGCATCGAACATCCCGGCGGTGAGACGGCCGGTCTGGGTGTTCTGCTGACTGACGTGGTAGCTGCCGAGAAGCCGCGGAGCGCCGGCGAGCGCGAGCTCCGCCCCGTGGGCGAAGCGCGGACGGGGACTGGGGAGGACGGCGCCCCGGCGCTCGAAGCTTCCGAGCACTGCCGCCCAGGCCATGGCGCCGAGGGCGAGCACCACCCGTGGCCGGAGGAGCGCCACCTCGCGGTCGAGGAACGGCGAGCACCGGCGAAACTCCCCCGGCGCCGGCCGGTTGTGCGGCGGGACACAGCGCACGGCGAGCGTGACCCAGGTTCCGATGAGCCGGAGACCATCGTCGCGGGACCGGCTCGTCGGCTGGCTGGCCAGCCC
>Ga0335082_10006628_pt1 | contig 12630 bp, 9 predicted proteins | sample Lox_Sample_41_FD_206718 | JGI IMG/M metagenome (GOLD analysis project Ga0335082, IMG submission 206718) | Soil microbial communities from Loxahatchee National Wildlife Refuge, Florida, United States - Lox_Sample_4.1 | ecosystem: Environmental > Terrestrial > Soil > Wetlands | place: USA: Florida... | reverse complement strand
GGTTCGACGAGCTGGGCGGCTACGCCCTCGACGCGCGGGCCCGGGAGATCCTGGCCGGCCTGGGGTTCACCGCGGAGATGATGGACGGCGACGTGGGCGCGCTCTCCGGCGGCTGGAAGATGCGGGTCGCGCTGGCGCGCATCCTCCTCATGAAGCCCGACGTGATGCTGCTCGACGAGCCGTCGAACCACCTCGACCTGGAGTCGATCATCTGGCTGGAGGGGTTCCTCCGCTCCTTCGACGGCGCCCTGCTCATGACCTCGCACGACAAGGAGTTCATGAACCGGGTGGTCTCGAAGATCATCGAGATCGACGGCGGCGAGCTGACCGCCTACACGGGCGACTACGACTTCTACGAGCGCGAGCGCGCCATCGCCGACACCCACGCCCAGGCCGCCTACGATCGCCAGCAGGCGACGCTGAAGAAGGAGCTGGCGTTCATCGAGCGGTTCAAGGCGCGCGCCTCCCATGCCGCCCAGGTCCAGTCCCGGGTGAAGAAGCTCGACAAGATCGACCGGGTCGAGCCGCCCCGGACCCGCAAGACCGTGGCGTTCGAGTTCCGCCCGCCGCCGCGGTCGGGCGAGGACGTGGCGAAGCTCGCGGGGGTGTCGAAGGCCTACGGCGCCCGGACCGTCTACCGGGGGCTCGACCTGCTCCTCCGCCGCGGCGAGCGCTGGTGCGTCCTGGGCGCGAACGGCGCCGGGAAGTCCACGCTCCTCAAGCTGGTCGCCGCCGAGGCGCAGCCCGACGCCGGCACCCTCGCGCTCGGCGCGAGCGTCAAGATGGGCTACTTCGCGCAGCACGCGATGGAGCTGCTCTCGGCGGAGAAGACGGTCTGGGACACGCTCGTGGACGCGTTCCCGCGCGCCTCGGTCGGCTCGCTCCGCTCGCTGGCCGGCTGCTTCGGCTTCTCGGGAGACGAGATCGAGAAGCGGTGCCGCGTGCTCTCCGGCGGCGAGAAGGCGCGGCTGGTGCTGGCGCGCATCCTGTACGACGCGCCCAACTTCCTGGTGCTCGACGAGCCGACCAACCACCTCGACGTCGGGACCCGGGAGATGCTGGTCCGGGCGCTCGCCGGCTACGAGGGGACGATGCTGTTCGTCTCCCACGACCGCCGCTTCCTGGCCGCGCTCTCGAACCGGGTGCTGGAGCTGACGCCGGAGGGCGTCCATGCCTACGGCGGGGGCTACACCGAGTACGTGGCGCGGACCGGGCGCGAGGCGCCCGGGCTGCGGGCGGTGGCGGGGCGGTAGCGTCCGGTCCACCTCGCCGCGCATCCCGAGCGCAGGGACCGCGCAGCGGTCCCGAAGTCGCGGGACGCTGGCCGGCGGCGGCCCTCCCGGCCTATAAGATGCGTTCCCTCGACACGGGACGGAAACGAGATGGCCAAGGAACACACCACCCAGCTCCTGCTCGACTTCGGGCCAGACGGACGGACGCTCCTCCCCGTCGTCACCCAGGACGCGCGCACCAAGGACGTCCTCATCCTGGCGTTCGTCAACCGGGAAGCCTTCGACGAGACCCGCCGCAGCGGGTTCGCGACCTACTGGAGCCGGAGCCGGAACGAGCTGTGGAAGAAGGGCCTCACCTCCGGCGACATGCTCGCGGTCGAGGAGATCCGCGTCAACTGCGAGCAGAACTCGCTCGTCTACCTGGTGACGCCGCAGGGGAAGGGGGCGTGCCACGCCAAGCAGCCCGACGGCGCGCCCTACAAGTCCTGCTACTACCGCCGCATCGCGGCCGACGGCGCGCTCGAGCCCGTCGAGGCCCCCCGCCGCTGACCACGACGGAGAGGAGACCCATGGCCCAGACCCAGCTCAAGATCGGCATGCCGGCGGGCTCGCTGGCGAGCGCCCAGCGCGGCGGCAACCTCGTCGAGCTGCTGGCGGCCGGCGGCTTCAAGACCAGCGGTTACGACAAGGGCGGGCCCACCCGGTTCACCACCATCAACCTCCTCTTCGGCTGGGACGGGCGCCCGCAGGAGTTCGGCTCGCAGCTCGAGATCGGCGAGCTGGACGTCGCCATCGCCGGCGACGACTGGATCAAGGAGCGCATGCTCGAGATGAAGCTCGAGTACGGCGTGGACGTCCGCCTCGAGCGCGTCATGACGCTCAACCGCGGCGAGGTGCAGCTGGTCGGCATCGTGGCGGACCCGGTCCATGCCACCACCGAGGAGTTCCTGAAGGCCGTGGCCCCCCGCACGCCGCTCCTGCGGGTCGCCTCGGAGATGCCCTACCTCGCGCTCGACTGGATCCAGCGGAAGCTGGCCGCGGTGGGGCTCGCGGGCGCGTTCGGCCGCCACTCCGTCCAGAAGTACAAGACGCCGCCCCGGATCGAGAAGGGCATCCTCGTCTACGAGTCCTGGGGCAAGACCGAGTCGAAGGTGAAGCAGGGCGCGGTGGAGATCGGCCTCGAGATCTCCCAGACCGGCAGCGCCATCAAGGCCTACGGCCTCTCCGTCGTCGAGACGGTGATGCGGTCGCAGACCAGCATCTACACCAACCCCGCCGTCGAGAAGGACCCGGAGAAGCGGGAGCTGCTGGAGATGTTCCTGCTGAACCTCTACGGCGCGACGCACGCCGAGAACAAGGTGATGCTGACGTTCAACGTGCCCAACGCGCTCTCCGCCGAGGTGGAGCGCTACCTGTCCGCCAACAACCTCTTCGGCGACGAGCCGACCGCGAACAAGGGCAAGGAGTACACGGAGTACAACATCCAGGTGGACGTCGACGACCCGGAGAAGCCCATCGCCATGGTGCGGTACAGCCTGGCCCGCCTCGGTGCGCGGAGCATCAACACCATCCCCATCACCTCGTCGATCCCGGGGATGAAGGTGATCCGGAAGGCGTAGCAGGCGTCCCCCTACCCGCCCAGCGTCTCCCCGAAGAACCTCCGCCAGTTCCCGAAGGCCACCTTCTCCACCACCGCCGCCGGCCGCCGCCGCGAGAGCGCGGCGACGAGCTTCGGAACGTCGGTCACGTCGCGCAGCCCGCGCGGCAGCGGGACCATGCCGTCGAAGTCGGAGCCGAAGGCGACGGCGTCCTCCCCCGCCACGTCGAGGGCGTGCTCGAGGTGCCGGACCACGTCGGAGAGGTCGCGCCCGCCGAGGTAGATGGTCGCGAAGAGGATCCCGATCACGCCGCCCCGGTCGGCCACGGCGCGGAGCGCGGCGTCGTCGAGGTTCCGCCAGCTCGGGTGGGCGCCGCAGACGCCGGTGTGCGAGCAGAGGAGGCGCGCGCCGGCGTGGGCGGCGAGGTCGCGCAGGGTGCGCGGCGAGGCGTGCGCGACGTCCACCGCCATCCGCGCCGCGACCATCGCCTCCAGCACCGCGCGGCCCAGCGGCGTGAGCGGCCGGTCGCGCATGAGCGGCGACGACGAGCCGCCCAGCTCGTTGTTGGAGAGGTGGGTGAGGCTCATGAAGCGCACCCCGCGGGCGCGCAGCTCGGCGACCCGCTCCGGCCGGCCCTCCAGCGCCTGCGCCCCCTCGACGCCGAGGACGGCGGCGGTGCGCCCCGCGGCCAGGTGCCGGTCCAGCGCCGCCGAGGTCTCCGCCAGCGCGACCGTCCCGCCGGAGCGGTCGCACAGCGCCCGCAGGCGGTCGAGCTGGAAGACGCAGCGGGCCCACGGGCCCCGGCGCGCGTCCGGCGGCCAGCGGCGGAGGGCCGCCAGGGCGCCGAGCCCGTCCACCACCGGGTAGCCGCGCGTCACGACCGTGAAGCACTGGAGCCGGACGTTCGCCTCGCGGAGCCGCGGGAAGTCGACCTGGCCCCGCGCCTGGCGGAGGGTCAGGTCCCGGTTCCACATGAGCGAGTCGGCGTGGCCGTCCGCGATGGGCCCGCCGGCGCCGCTCACAGGCGCATCCTCACCCGGTGCTCGTGCTCGGGCGCGTCCCGCGACGGCGAGGCGGGGGCGCGCGCGCGCTCCGCCTGCGCGAGCAGCCGGCGGATCTGCGGGCCGAGCACGTCCAGCTCCGTGGTGGCGAACCGCTCGCCCCCGAAGCGCTGGACCACGTCGGTCTGGAGCGCCAGCATCCGGGCGTCCTGCCTCAGGATGCGCGCGGCGACGGGTCCGAGGACCGGCCGCACCAGCCACCCGGGCACCGGCAGCCGGAAGGTGGCGGCGGAGAAGAGCCGGGTGCGGACGTCGTCCACGGGCGTCAGGGCGGTGGTCACCACCACGTGGCTCCGCTCGCCGAGGCGGTACTCGACCTGGGCGACCGAGGGGAGGAGGAACCGGTCCACGTGCGTCACCACCCCGCCGGCCGGCGCGAGCATCCGGCCGGCGAGCCCCTCCGGGCGCGGCTCCCCGAGGTACTCCGCCTCGCAGCGATCGGCGAAGCGGCGCACCACCACCTCGACGTCGCCGCGGGTGGCGCGGGTGCGGAAGAGCCCGCCGTGGAGGAAGGCCGTGTGCGGCACGTCGAGGACGTTCTCCACCGCACGGAAGAGCGTGGACCGCACCTCCAGCTCGCTCCGCACGGTCGTGTACCCGGGGTCGCCGAGGTGTGGGAAGCGGAACGGGGCGGAGCCGGGATCGACCCCGCTCCGGCCGAAGACCCAGACGAGCCCATCCTGCTCCCGGCACGGGAAGGCCGTGGCGCGGGTATGGGATCCTACCGGGGGGCGTTCCGGGCCAGGCTCGTCCGCCTGGCCCTCCGCGCCGCGCGCGGCCGGTCCCAGGCCCGGCACCGCCAGGCAGGCGCCGCCTCCGTCGAAGCGCCAGCCGTGGTACGCGCACTCGAGCTCGCCCCGGCGGAGCCGACCCGCGGAGAGCGGCGCGTTCCGGTGCGGGCAGCGGTCCTCGAGCGCGGCCGGGCGGCCGCCGGCCCCGCGGAACAGGACCAGCGGCACCCCCAGGAGCGTCGCCGGCAGCGGTCGGTCGCGCAGCCGCTCCGACCGGCAGGCGACGAACCAGTGGGCGGCGAAGGTCACCGCCCCTCGAACACGTCGTTCGCGTAGTCGTGGGCGGAGAGCGCGGCTCTCGGCATCGCGCCGGACTGGACGCGCCTCGCGATCTCCGGCCGCTCCAGGTCGAAGATCGCCTCGAGGATCGGCGTGCGCTCCTGCGGCTTCGCCTGCCCGACCACGAAGAGGACGCGCGCGCTGTGCTGGATGTAGCGCGGCGAGAGGAGCTGGCGGCGGAGCAGCTCCATGATGACGGGCGCCTTCGACCGGTCGAACCGGGCCGGCTCGCCGCGCCGGTCCTGCTCGGCGAAGAACGCGTTCGTCCACTCGTCGTGGTAGGTCCAGACCTTGTCGAACAGCTCGCGGGTGAAGCGGGTGCCCGCCGCGATCCGCTCCGCGTTCGCGCCCAGCACCACTCCGTCCTCGGTGAGGGTCTGCCGCTGGAGGTGGCCGTCCCTGGTGATGGCCGCCTGGTGTCGCGCCAGCGTCCACAGCCACGACACGTTGATGCGGTAGGTGGCGAGGTCGTTCATGAAGCGCAGCTTCAGCTCGTAGTCGTCGATGGCCGCGGCGAAGTTGCCGTTCAGGATCTGGAAGCCGTAGTTGGCCGCCATGTAGAAGGCGTGCTGGACGTGCTCGATGGTGACGTCGCCCTTCGGCACCGTGTAGATGGCGCTCCACAGGTCCGGCGAGAAGACCTTCTCCGGCGCGTCGAGCGAGGAGGGGTCCACCACCGCGGGGGTGATCTTGCCCTGCGCGTCGAGGAGGCCGCGGGATTGGAGCAGGGTCCGCTCCGCCTCCGCGAGGCCGCTCGCCACCGTCGGCATCGGCTTGCCCTTCACGTCCACGGTCTGGCGCGGCGCGTCCAGGATCCCCTGCAGCGCCCCGACGTCGGCGCGCAGCGGCGCGTTGCCGGCGGCCACGTAGTCCTGCTCCGGGCTCGCCACCCAGCTCTGCCGGTAGGCGTCGTGGAGCCGTCCCTTCACCTTCCCGGCGAGGATCTCCTCCAGCGTCGGCTGCCGGCCCGCGGGCAGCGGCGCGGCAGGCACGAACATGAGGCCGAGCAGGCGCTCGCGGAGCTTGTCGATGACCATGGCGCGGAGCGCGAGCGGGTTGTAGCGGGAGCGCCCGTAGGGATCACCCGGCTGGTAGATCATCACCGCCGCCATGCCGCCGATGGGCGCCGCGTTGGTCAGCTCGCCGCCCTTCAGCCCGCCCATCAGCATCATCAGCGCGTTGTAGCGCTGGTAGGCGATCATGCTGGGCGTCGCCATGCCGACGGTCTGCGGATCGGGGAAGACGCCCTGGGGGTCGTCCTTCCACATCTCGATGACGCTGCCCAGGTAGTCCCAGCGGCCCACGTTGGTGCCGAGCAGCCGGCGGCGCAGCACCCAGGCGATGGCGGGGAGGAAGCGGCCGGCGTTCCCCTCCTCGTACAGCATCTTCACCTTGATGGTGCCGGCCCGGACGCCGATGAGCCCCTCCAGCCGCGACAGCAGCCGCTCCACGATGAGCGCCTCCTGCGGCGTCTGGAGCTTGGGGATGTAGAAGTAGACGCCGCTGCCCGCCCGGGCGAGGGCGTCGTGGTTGTTGAACGTCCAGAGCGTCGCGACCGCGACCAGGCCCGGCGCCGGCGCGCCGTCCACGGTGACGTGGTCGTAGACGATGTGGATGCTGGGCGGCCGCGCCAGCCGCGTCGGCCACTGCCCGGGGGGCTTCGCGATCTGGTAGGCGCGCTTCTTCCCCTTCTTCACCACCTCGTAGGCGCGGCCCGTCCAGCGCCCCTCGTGGATGTCCTTGGCGTTCTGCAGCGCTGCGAAGATGCCGATGGGCTCGCTCGACGGCGTGCCGTCCGGCTGGAAGTGCGGCGGCGAGGCGTCCTCGAAGTCCGGCATGTTCATGGGCGCCGGGCTGTTGAGCGCGTTGAAGGCCATGTCGAGCGGGTGCCAGGGCCCGGTCAGCTCCAGGCCGGGGTTGCGCGACGGGTGGACGTGCTCCGGGATCGGCGCGTCGTCGTTGAGCCTCCAGCGCCACTTCGAGTCCTTCCCGAGCGCGTTGTCCACGAGCCCCTGGACGATCTGCCGGAACGTCCACCTCTGCCCGCTCACCGGATCCTCGAACGCCTCGTCCCACGCCGGCCACGCGTAGCGGGTCCGGACCGGCGTCCGCGCCGCGAGGAGCGCCCGCCGTGCGGTGAGGGCCTCGGCGATGGCGGGGCGCAGCTCGCGGGTGAGCGTCTCGATGGTCTGGTCGACGTCCACCTCGCGGCCGTTCACCTTCTTCTTGCCGAACAGCTCCGGGAACCTCTCGAGGATGTCCTTGCGGATCATGGGCAGGTCCTTGTCGGTCTCCGCGCATGGGCTCCCGCCCGCCGCGGCCGTTGCCGCAAGGTACCGGCGAGCCCGGAGGCGGGGCGGTGACCTCTTGGGGCGTGGCAGCGGGCAGGGGCCGGAGCGCGCTGTGGTTCAGGCGCGCTGCGGGCGGTCCGGCCCGCTCCGCCTGAGCGACGACAGGGCGAGCCAGGCGAGCGGCAGCGCCACCAGCAGGTAGCTGAGGTACTGGCCGTAGACGCCGTCGGGGCCGAACGGCTCGGTCGCGAGGTGGAGCGCCTCGCTGTCGGGGAGCACGCCCGCCTCGGTGAACTCGTGGAAGCTGTAGACCACGAGCTGGACCACGAACACGAGCAGGAAGATCCCCGTCACCTGGAGGAAGCGCCCGAGCTGCACCCGGTGGCCGAAGCGCGACCAGAGCCAGGCCACCCCTGCGGCCGCGCCGATCCCGAGCACCGCGCCGGCGGTGGCCGGCGCCGACTTCACCTGGAACAGCAGCGCCGCGAAGAGGAGCGCCGTCTCCATCCCCTCGCGCGTCATCATGAACGCGGTGAAGAGGAAGACCGCGAGGAACCCGGCGCCGCCGTCCTTCCCGACGCGCCGCTCGAGCCGCTCCTCGATCTCGCGCCGCATGCGCTTGCCGGCGCGGAGCATGTACACGGTGAGCGACGCCACCATCACCGCCGCGGCGGTGCCGAGGATCGCCTCCCACAGCGCGTGGTTCGCCGCCTGCTCGAAGAGGACGCCCGCGCCGACGCTCAGGACCACGGCGGCGGCGACGCCCCACCGGACGGCATGCACCAGCCCGGCCCGCCCGCTCTTGCGCAGGTAGGCGACGGTGATGGCCACGATGAGGAACGCCTCGACGCCCTCTCGGGCGGTGATGATGAACGCCTGGAGCACCGTGCCTCCGGTCTCTTGATGCCGCGGCGCGGCTCGCTTCGCAACCTGCCGACCCCTGGCGGCGCGCCCGACCGGGGAGGACGCGGTGGCCCCGTTTGCGCGGCGGCGCTCGCCCCGATTGGACCGGGAGCAGGCGGGGGCGCAGTCCCAAGAGAGGTTGGCTCCGTCGCGCCAGGCCGCGGCGGAAGAAGGAGGGTCCATGCCGAGAGCGAAGGCGTTGAAGGTGAAGGTCCCCGACCGGCCCGGCGTCCTCGGCGAGATCGCGTCGGCGCTGGGCGCCAAGGGCATCAACGTGCGCGCGCTGCACGCCTACGCGGAGGGCGGGCAGGGGCTGGTGTGCCTGGTCGTGGACAAGCTCGGCGCGGCCAGCAAGGCGCTCGCGGCGCGCGGGATGAGGCCGGAGGAGGAGGAGATTCTGGAGCTGGAGCTGCCGCACCAGCCCGGGACGCTCGGCGAGGCGACTCAGGCGCTGGGAGCGGCCGGCGTGAACATCAGGTACGTGTTCGTCGGGCCGGGGACGGGCCGCAAGGCCACCGTGTTCCTCGCCGTCTCCGACATGGCGGCGGCGATGCGGGCGCTCCGGTAGGAGGTGGGGCACGTCCCCGATTTCGGTTCGACCGTCACGGCGCGGCCGGTTAAGCGACGGCCAGACCCAAACCAGCGAGGTCGCCATGGCTGGAGTGAATCCGATTCCGCAGGGCATGCACACGGTCACGCCGAACCTGGTCATCCGGGACTGTGCCAAGGCCATCGAGTTCTACAAGCGCGCGCTCGGGGCGCAGGAGGTGGTGCGCATGCCGGCGCCCGACGGAAAGAGCATCTGGCACGCGGAGCTCAGGTTCGGGGACTCGATGGTGTTCCTGGCCGACGAGATGCCGGGGATGAGCCGGCCGGCGCCCACGGCGGACCAGCCGGTGCCCGTCACGATGTGGCTCTACGTGAACGACACCGACGCGGCGTACCGGCGGGCCATGGACGCCGGGGCGAAGTCGGTGGCGGAGCCGACCGACATGTTCTGGGGCGACCGCTGCGCGGGCGTGGCCGATCCGTTCGGCTACCTCTGGTCGTTCGCGACGCACCAGAAGGACCTGACGCAGGAGGAGATGCGCCGCGCCGGCGAGGAGTTCGCACGGACGATGCAGCAGCAGGGCGCGCAGCGCACCTGACCGACCCTTCCGCCGGGCTTGCCGCCCCGCCCGCCCGGGAGGCGGCGGTGTGCCCGGCTCCCGCGGCGCCGGCGCTCCGGCCGGGTGGGATGCGCTTTGCCGAGCGCGCGCCGCACGGCCGCGGTTAATTCTCGGTGGCTCACCCGGGGAAACGACCACTTATGAACAGCTCGACCAAATCCTGGGCGCTCGTGATCCTCGCGGTGGTGAGCGTCGTCCTCCTCCTGGGCGGCGTCAGGGCCGGCCAGATCGTGACGATGGTGAGGGCGAACGAGAAGTTCGCGCCCCCGCCGGAGGCCGTCTCCTCCGCCCGCGTGCAGGCATCGGAGTGGCTCGCCACGCGCAGCGCCGTGGCGACCCTGGTGGCGGTGCAGGGCGTCACCCTCGGCGCCGAGCTGCCGGGGATCGTCCGCCAGATCGCGTTCGAGTCGGGGGCTTCGGTGCGCAGGGGAGCGCCGCTCGTGAAGCTCGACACCTCGACCGAGGAGGCCCAGCTCGCGTCCGCCCAGGCCGAGGCCTCGCTCGCCAGGGTGAACCTGGAGCGGGTCCGGGAACTGCGGCAGGGAGAGTCCGGGACCCAGGCGGACCTCGACGCGGCCGAGGCCCGCGCCAAGCAGGCGCAGGCGGCGGTGGCCCTGCTCGAGGCGACCATCGCCAAGAAGACCATCCGCGCGCCGTTCGACGGGCGCATCTCGATCCGCCAGGTCGAGCTCGGGCAGATCCTCGCGGCCGGGACCCCCGTCGCCTCGCTCCAGTCGGTGAGCCCCATCTTCGCGGACTTCTGGCTCCCGCAGCAGGCGCTCGCGGAGGTGCACGCCGGCCAGAAGGCACGGCTGCGCGCCGATCCCTTTCCGGGCGTCGAGTGGAGCGGCTCCGTCACCACCGTGAACCCCGAGGTGGACGTGGCGACGCGCAACGTCCGGGTGCGCGCCACCTTCCCGAACGCGGACGGGCGGCTCCGCCCCGGCATGTTCGCCAGCGTGGAGCTCCTCGGCAACGAGAAGAAGGCGGTGGTGGTGATCCCCGCCACCGCGGTGATCTTCGCGCCCTACGGCGACTCGGTGTACGCCATCGAGGAGAAGAAGGAGGCGAACGGGAAGACCAGCACCGTGGTGCGCCAGAAGTTCGTGCGCCTGGGCGAGCGCCGCGGCGACTTCGTGGCGGTGTCCTCCGGGCTCTCGCCGGGCGAGGCGATCGTGTCGGCCGGCGCCTTCAAGCTGCGCAACGGGATGGCGGTCGCGGTGAGCGACGCGCCCGCCCCCGGCGCCCAGCTCGACCCGAAGCCCGCCGACCAGTGACGCGAGCCGAGCGCAGGCCATGAAGTTCACCGACCTGTTCATCCGCCGGCCCGTCCTGGCGATCGTCGTGAACCTGGTGATCCTGATCGCCGGCCTCCAGGCGATCCGGAGCCTGAACGTCCGCCAGTACCCGCGCAGCGAGATCGCCTCCATCACCGTCACCACCGCCTACATCGGCGCGAGCGCGGACCTGGTGCGCGGGTTCGTGACCACGCCGCTCGAGCGCGTCATCGCCGCCGCGGACGGCGTCGAGTACCTCGAGTCGCAGAGCGCGCAGGGGGTCTCCACCATCACCGCGCGCCTCAAGCTCAACTACGACGCGACCCGGGCGCTCTCCGAGATCGGCTCGAGGGTGGACTCGGTGCGCCGGGATCTCCCGCCCGAGGCCGAGGTCCCCATCCTCAGCATCGTCTCGGCGGAGACCCAGTTCGCGTCGGCCTACCTGAGCTTCTCCTCCAAGGTCCTCCAGCAGAACGAGATCACCGACTACCTGGTCCGGGTGGTGCAGCCGCGGCTCTCGGCCATCGACGGGGTGCAGCGCGCCGACATCCTGGGCGCGCGCACCTTCGCGATGCGGATCTGGCTCCAGCCCGACCGGATGGCGGCGCTGAACGTCAGCCCGACGCAGGTGCGGCAGGCGCTCGCCGCGAACAACTACCTCGCCGCCGTCGGGCAGACGCGCGGCTCGCTGGTGCAGGTGAACCTGACCGCCAACACCGATCTGCGCTCGGTGAAGGAGTTCGAGCAGCTGGTGGTGCGCGAGCAGAACGGCGCCATCGTGCGGCTCGGGGACATCGCCCGCGTGGCGCTCGGGGCGGAGGACTACGACGCGGCCGTCAACTTCAGCGGCGAGACCGCGGTCTTCATCGGGGTCTGGGCCCTCCCCAACGCGAACTCCCTCGACGTCATCCAGCGGGTGCGCAAGGAGATGGACTCTCTCCAGCGCGAGATCCCCGAGCAGATCGAGGCGCGGATCGCCTACGACGGCACCTCCTACATCAAGAGCGCCATCAAGGACGTCGAGGAGACGCTCGCCGAGACCCTCCTCATCGTGGTCGTGGTCATCTTCCTCTTCCTCGGCTCGCTGCGCTCGGTGCTGGTGCCGGTGGTGGCCATCCCGGTCTCGCTGATCGGCGCGGTGTTCCTCATGCAGTTGTTCGGGTTCACCGTGAACCTCCTCACCCTGCTCGCCATCGTGCTCTCGGTCGGCTTGGTGGTGGACGACGCCATCGTGGTCGTCGAGAACGTGGAGCGCCACCTGCGGGAGGGGGCGAGGCCCGTGGACGCCGCCCTCCAGGGGGCGCGCGAGCTGGTCGGGCCCATCGTCGCCATGACCATCACCCTGGCGGCGGTCTACACGCCCATCGCCTTCCAGGGCGGCCTCACCGGCGCGCTGTTCCGGGAGTTCGCGCTGACCCTCGCCGGCGCGGTGACCATCTCCGGCGTGGTGGCGCTGACGCTCTCGCCGGTGATGTCCGCCGCCCTGCTGCGCGAGGGCCAGGAGGAGCGCGGGCTCGCCGCCCGCATCAACCGGGGCTTCGACCGGCTCAGGGCCACCTATGTGCGCCACCTCGAGGCGGCGCTCTCCGCGCGCCGCGCCATCTACGTGGCCTGGGCGGCGGTGAGCCTCCTCGGCCTCGCCATGTTCACGCAGGCCGCGAAGGAGCTCGCCCCCACCGAGGACCAGGGCGTGATCTTCGGGATCGTCTACACCCCCGCCAACTCGACCCTCGACCAGGTCATGGTCTCGACCCGCGAGGTCAACAAGGCGGTGATGACCATCCCCGAGACCCAGTTCACCTTCCAGATCACGTTCCCGGGCGGCGGCTTCTGGGGCGACGGCCTGAAGCCCTGGACGGAGCGGAAGCGGAACGCCTTCCACATCCTCCCCGAGGTGCAGCGCAAGGTCTCGGTCATCCCCGGGATCCAGACCTTCCCCATCCTGCCGCCGGCGCTGCCGGGCGGCGGCAACTTCCCGGTCGAGGTGGTGATCGCCTCCACCGCGGAGGCGCCCGAGATCCTCGGCTTC
>Ga0335082_10006627_pt1 | contig 12630 bp, 11 predicted proteins | sample Lox_Sample_41_FD_206718 | JGI IMG/M metagenome (GOLD analysis project Ga0335082, IMG submission 206718) | Soil microbial communities from Loxahatchee National Wildlife Refuge, Florida, United States - Lox_Sample_4.1 | ecosystem: Environmental > Terrestrial > Soil > Wetlands | place: USA... | reverse complement strand
TTCTCCCAATGGAATTGCTGTCCAGTGCGCTGGAGGAATCCGGCGGCGCCGAGCCGCTCCCATTGCGCGCGGGGCGGGAAGGTCACGTGGACCGAGGAGACGCCGTGCGCTTTGGCGATCTCCAGTAGCGCCGCGATCAGTGTCTCCTCGACGTCGGCGGAGGCGCCCGCGCGAACGAGCAGGCGCGGCCCCGGCACCGGCGTGAAGGGCACCGCCACCAGCAGCTTCGGGTAATAGCTGCCGCCCGCGCGCTCGAAGGCGTCCGCCCAGCCGTGGTCGAAGACGTATTCACCGTAGGAATGGCTCTTGAGATAGAGCGGCACCGCGCCGATGAGGCGGCCGTCAGCATCCTCGACGAGCACGTGCTGCGGCAGCCAACCGGTCTTCGCGGTGGCGGAGCCGCTGGCTTCGAGCGCCTCGAGGAAGGCGTGGCTCAGGAAGGGATTGTCGGCGCCGGCGCAGGCGTCCCATTCCGCCGGCGGCACCTCGGCGAGGTGCTCGACGACGCGCACGCGCGCGGGATCGCCGCCGTCGGGCATGGCCTCAGCGCACCTCGAAGAGGCTCTCAATCTCGACCGCGACGTCAAACGGCAGCACGTTGACTCCGACCGCCGTGCGCGCATGCCGCCCGCGATCTCCGAGGACCTCCGCGAGCAGGTTGGAGCAGCCGTTCACGACCTGCGGCTGCTCGGTGAAGCTCTCGATGGAATTCACGAAGCCGCCGAGGCGGACGCAGCGGAGCACGCGGTCGAGATCGCCGTCGAGCGCGTTCTTGAGATGCGCGAGTGCATTGAGCCCGCAGAGCCGCGCGGCCTGCTGGCCCTGCTCGATGGTGATCTCGCGGCCGAGCTTCCCCTTGAAGCGGCGCTCGCCGTTCCAGATCGGAAGCTGGCCCGAGATGAAGAGCAAATCGCCCGTGCGCACATAGGGCACGTAATTGGCGGCGGGAGCGCTCGCCTGTGGCAATTCGATTCGGAGTTCCCGAAGGCGTGCCTCGATCCGGCCGGACATGCGTCGTTTCCTCTCTCATCGTGACCGGTCGAGCATAGCGGCCACTTTCGCCGCAATCCAGCGCGCCCCGAATCCGCCGCAATCCCGTATTATGAGCGCGGAAATGGATATGGAGGTCCGCGCCATGCGAGGGGTAGTCGCGGCAGTTGCGCTCGTCATCTGCGGTCTCGCGGTGGAGCCGCTCTCCGCCCGAGTCCTTGGCGACGCGACGGTCGCCTACAGCGCCGAGCGTGTGCTCACGGTGAACGGGCAGAGCTTTCCGGGCCGGATCTTTTCCATTCCGGGGCATCAGCGGCACGAGCAGACCATCGGGGGCTTTCAGCAGGTCGCGATCTTCGATCTCGTGGAAGCGCACGGCTATTTCATCTTGCCGGCGCTGATGAGCTATGTCGATTTCCGCCTCTCCGGCGCGATTGCGGAGTTGAGCGCGCCGGACATCACGGGGGCGCCCGCCGGCACGGAGACCGTAGGCGGCATTACCGCTGCCAAATACAAAGTCGGCAAGCGCGCACCCGACGGGACGCTCATCGACGGCATGATCTGGCTCACGGCCGCGGGCATCCCCGTCCGCGCGGAAGGCACGGTGACAGACGGGAACGGCATCCGCACGGCCTTCTCCTGGCAGCTCTCGCACATCCGCATGGGCGTGCAGGATCCCGCGATGTTCTCGGCCCCGGTAGGGCTCTACCGCTTGCCGGACACGGCGCTACCGGGCTTTCTCGGCGGACAGGGTGGCTAGACCAACCGCGTCCGAGAGCATCTCGCAGATGTGATGAGCATCCGTCGCGAGGATTCTTGCCGCGATCCCCGCGCCTCGCCACCATGTACTCTAACCGAATAATTTCAAAAGGGAGGAGCGGATGAGATCGCTATTGGGGGGTATTGCCGCGGCGGCGGTTGCCGTCGTTCTTCTCAATGCGCCGGCGCTGGCGCAGCAGACCATCGTCGAGGAATGGCCGACCATACAGCCGCCGCCGGCGCCGGCGCTCAAGCCCGTCACGGTCGATCCTAAGACGACTGCCCTGCTCGTGCTGGATTTCGTGAAGCAGACTTGCAACATGGAGCGGCGTCCGCGCTGCATCGCTTCGCTGCCGGTCGCGAAACAGCTCCTGGCGGCCGCTCGCGCCAGCAACGTATTCGTCGTCTACAGCCTCATTCCGAACAGCTCGATGGGCGACGTACTTCCGGAGGTGGCGCCCTCCGGCAACGAGCCCTATGTCCAGGCCACGATCGACAAGTTCTTCAAGACCGATCTCGAAAAGATCCTGAAGGATCGCGGCATAGAGACCATCATCGTCACCGGAACGGCCGCGCACGGCGCCGTGATGTACACAGGCTCAGAGGCTGTGGTCCGCGGCTTCAAGGTGATCGTGCCGGTGGACGCGGTCTCCGCCGATAATGCCTTTATCGAGCAGTACGTCGCCTACAATTTCACTTCCGCTCCGTCCGTCGCAGGTGCCTCGACGCTGACGCGGGCGAGCATGATCAAGTTCTGAGCGGCGGACAAAAAAAGACGGCGGGGCGCGGGGGGTGCGCCGCCGCCGAAGGTAGCCGGCGGAAGGGAGGAATCGCCGGCGGGGGAACTGACATAGAGTGATAGGCGCGGGCTCGCCCGCGCATCCCCGCCGGCAAATTTTCACAAAAAATGGGGTGCGGCCCTTGCGAACCGCACCCCCAATTTCTGCCTCAATTAAGCAGCGCGGGCCGGGAGGCTTGGGCCGGCGCTGCCCTGCAATCAGCTGCAGCCGCTAGTACCGCCGCAGGTGTCACATTTGAGGCAGGTTCCGTTCCGCACGAGGGTGAAGTTGCCGCATTCCGTGCAGCTATCGCCCTCGTAACCCTTGAGCCGCGCCGCTCGGATCTGCTCGAGCCGCGCGTCGACAGCGGCGGTGACGCTCACCGCCGCAACTTCCTCGACCGCAACCGCGGTTTCGGACTCCCGCGTCACGTCGAACGCGGTATTCCCCGCCATTCCCGTCGTGGAGGCGCCTCCGGTCTTGCCGGCGCCGCCCTGAAAGACCGTGAGCTTGTTGCGGACATAGCCGGTCGACGCTACGCGCATCACCGTCGCCACGTCCGGCCGCGGCGTCCCCTCGGGCAGGCTCGATTCCGAGACGCCCTTGCCGAGCGTGTCGGGCGTGAGGTCGCTCGGCTGCACATGCGCGAGGTCGTTCCGCCCGAGATAGGAGATTGCGAGTTCGCGGAAGAGATAGTCGAGGATCGAGGTGGCCATCTTGATGGTGTCGTTGCCCTCGACGATCCCGGAGGGCTCGAAGCGCGTGAAGGTGAAGGCCTCGACGAACTCCTCGAGCGGCACGCCGTATTGCAGCCCGATCGAGATCGCGATCGCGAAGTTGTTCATGAGCGAGCGGAAGGCCGAGCCTTCCTTGTGCATGTCGATGAAGACCTCCGCGAGGCGGCCGTCCTCGTACTCGCCGGTGCGCAGATAGACCTTGTGGCTGCCGACGATCGCCTTCTGGGTATAGCCCTTGCGGCGATGCGGCAGGCGCTTGCGCTCTGCCGCGACCTGTACGACCCGCTCGACCACGCGCTCGACGATCCGCTCCGCTATGACGGGGACGCGCTCCATCGGCGTCTTTTCCATGAGCTCTGCCGCTTCGTCACCGCCATTTTCCTCGTCGAGGATCGAGGATTGCAGCGGCTGCGACAGCTTCGACCCGTCGCGATATAGCGCGTTCGCTTTGAGCGCGAGCCGCCAGGAGAGCTCATAGGCCTCCTTGCAGTCCTCGACGGTGGCGGCATTCGGCATGTTGATGGTCTTGGAGATCGCGCCGGAAATGAAGGGCTGTGCCGCCGCCATCATGAGGATGTGGCTCTCGACCGAGAGAAAGCGCTTGCCGATGCGGCCGCAGGGATTGGCGCAGTCGAAGACCGGCAGGTGCTCGGGGCGCAGGAAGGGCGCGCCCTCGAGCGTCATGGCGCCGCAGCAGTAGGTGTTGGCGTGCTCGACCTCATGCTTGCCGAAGCCGAGCCCCGCCAGGATATCGAAGGCGGGGTCGGCGAGTTGCGCGTCGGTGAAGCCCAGTACTTCCTTGCAGAACTTCTCGCCGAGCGTCCATTTGTTGATCGCGAACTTGATGTCGAAGGCGCTCGCGAGCGCGTTCTCGAGGGTTGCAATCGCCTCGTCGGTGAAGCCCTTCGCGCGGAGATCGTCGTGATTGACGTGCGGCGCGCTCGCAAGCGTGCCACGGCCGACCGCGTAGCGAACGATCGCATCGATCTCGGTCTTGCTGTAGCCGAGGGTGCGCAGCGCCTCCGGCACGATGCGGTTGATGATCTTGAAATAGCCGCCGCCCGCAAGCTTCTTGAACTTGACGAGCGCGAAATCGGGCTCGATCCCGGTGGTGTCGCAGTCCATGACGAGGCCGATCGTGCCCGTCGGCGCGATCACCGTCGCCTGCGCATTGCGGAAACCATGCGCCTCGCCGAGCGCCAGCGCGGTGTCCCAGGCGAGCCGCGCGGTCTTGACGAGGGCGGGGTCGGGGCAATTCGCGTGATCGAGCGCCACCGGCGGGATCGAGAGCCCGTCATAGCCGGTGCTCTCGCCGTAGGCGGCGCGACGATGGTTGCGGATCACACGCAGCATCGCCTCGCGATTCTTGGCGAAAGCTGGGAAGGCGCCGAGCTCGCCCGCCATTTCCGCAGAGGTCGCGTAGGAGATGCCGGTCATGATCGCCGTGAGTGCCGCGCAATAGGCGCGGCCCTCGGCGCTGTCATAGCCGAAGCCCGAAGCCATCAGGAGGCCGCCGATGTTGGCGTAGCCGAGGCCGAGCGTGCGGAACTCGTAGGAGAGCTCTGCGATCTCCTTCGAGGGGAACTGCGCCATCAGCACCGAGATTTCCAGCACCACCGTCCAGAGCCTGACGGAGTGCACATAGGACTCGATGTCGAAACGTCCGTCCGGCTTGCGGAACGCCAGCAGGTTGAGCGAGGCAAGATTGCAGGCGGTGTCGTCGAGGAACATGTACTCCGAGCAGGGATTGGACGCGTTGATCCGTCCGCTCTCGGAGCAGGTGTGCCACTCGTTGATTGTGGTGTCGAATTGGAGGCCGGGATCCGCGCTCGCCCAGGCCGCATGTGCGATCTTCTCCCAGAGCTCACGGGCCTTCAGCGTCTTGTGCACCTTGCCATCGACGCGGCGCGTGAGCTGCCAGTCCGCATCCGCCGCCACGCGGGCGAGGAAGTCATTGGGGATGCGGACGGAGTTGTTGGAGTTCTGCCCGGAGACCGTGAGATAGGCCTCGCTGTCCCAATCGGTGTCGTAGGTGCGGAAATCGATCTTCTCGTAGCCCTGCTGCGCGAACTGGATCACGCGCTGCACATAGTTCTCGGGAATCATCGCGCGGCGCGCGGCCTTCACCTCACGCTTCAGCGCGGCGTTCTTGCGGGGATCGTAGGCGTCGGCGCCAAGCGCCTCCGCCTCGGGCCCGTGGCAAACGGCCATGATGAGGTTGAGGTGCCGCTGCGCGAGCTTCGAGCCCGCGACCAGCGCCGCCACCTTCTGCTCCTCGACTACCTTCCAGTCGATGTAGGCCTCGATGTCCGGGTGGTCGACGTCGACCGTCACCATCTTGGCCGCGCGCCGTGTGGTGCCGCCGGACTTGATCGCGCCCGCCGCGCGGTCGCCGATCTTGAGGAAACTCATGAGGCCCGACGATTTGCCGCCGCCGGAGAGGCGCTCGTTCTCGCCGCGGAGCTTCGAGAAATTCGAGCCGGTGCCGGAGCCATACTTGAAGAGCCGCGCCTCGCGCACCCAGAGGTCCATGATGCCGCCCTCGTTCACGAGGTCGTCGGCGACGGACTGGATGAAGCAGGCGTGCGGTTGCGGGTGCTCGTAGGCGCTGTCGGATGCCACGAGCTTGCCGGTGCGGTAGTCGACGTAGAAGTGTCCTTGCGCGGGCCCGTCGATGCCATAGGCCCAATGCAGCCCCGTATTGAACCACTGCGGCGAGTTCGGCGCGCCCAATTGCATCGCCAGCATGTAGCGGTGCTCGTCGTAGAAGGCGCGCGCGTCTTCCTCTTGATCGAAGTAGCCCCCCTTCCAGCCCCAGTAGGTCCAGGTGCCCGCAAGCCGGTCGAAGACCTGCTTGGCGCTCGCCTCCGATCCCGTGCGTTTCTCGAGCGGGAGATCCATCAGTGCGGCATCGTCCGCGACCCGGCGCCAGAGCCAGGCGGGGACATCGGCCTCCGCGACGGGCCTCAGCTTCCGCGGGACGCCGGCCTTGCGGAAATATTTTTGCGCGAGGATGTCGCTCGCGACCTGACTCCAGGCCGCCGGCACTTCGATGTCCGGCAGGTGAAAAACCCGGGAACCGTCGGGATTGCGGATCTCGCTCGTCGTCGTCTTGAACTCGATCGTGGCGTAAGCGTCTTGGCCGGCCTTTGTGAATCGTCGCTCAATCCGCATCGTTTCCCCCGCGAAATCACTTGCTTGCCACCGCACCCGCCGACACTTCCGCGCTGCGCCGGTTTGATCGGAACCCGGCGCATTTTGTGTTACGCGCATTCGTCGGACACAAGATGTGGCATAGGGTGCCACAATCGGAATCCGCTGCAACAAGATTTTGGGGTCAGGTCACATTTTTTTCATAGATGTTGTTTTAGGATTGAGACTCCCGCCCTCGTTCGGGCGGAAATCCGCCACTCTCCTCAACGTGCGAGCAAAAGGAGCGCCCCGAGCACGAGGGCGATCCCCAAGCCCTGGATGGCGCCCAATTCCTCCCTAAGGACGATTACGGCGGCGAGGATGCTCACGACCGGCTCGAGTTGCGAGAGGAGCGCGGTCCTGATCGGCCCGATCCGCGGCAGCGCGCCGAAGAATGCGACCAGCCCCACGAAATAGGTGACGACGACGCCAAGCGTGCCGAGGAGTCCGAGCGCGGTGTCCGGCGGCAGGATCTCGCCGCGGAAAAGCGCGAGCGGCGTAAAAATAGCGGCGCAGGTCGCCATGGCCTGGAAGCTCACGGTCATGGGATCGGTGCCCGTGGTGGCGCGGCCGAAATAGAAAATGCCGAAGGTATAGGTGAGGGAGCCGAGGCTCGCGAGCGCGACGCCGACGGGGTCGAGATTGGCGATTTCGACGCCGAGCGCGAGGGCGAGGCCGATGAAGGCGGCGAGCACCGCTAGCGCGCGGCGGAGCCCCAACCCGTCGCCGCGGAGCCAACCCACGAGTGTCACCAGCACGGGATAGGTAAAGAAGAGCAGCACGGCCGAGCTCACGGGGATGACGCGGATCGCCGCGAGATAGGTGTAGGCCATGATCGCGAAGAGAATCCCCGTGATGACGCCCGCGAGCCGTCGCCCCGGCGGCAGCCGCAGCGGCCGTCCCGCAAGGCGCAAGCCCACGGCCAGCACCGCCACGGCCGCGAGGTACCGGAGCGAGAGCAAGGTGAGCGGTGTCGCCTCCGCCTCATAGGCGAGGCGGGCGAAGATTGGAATGACGCCATAGCTCGTCGCCGAGAGCGCCATGAGCGCAAGACCGGCGGCGGAAGAGGGGGCGGGGGCTGGACGGGAACTGTCGGGCGGTGCCATAGTCGCGCGCACTTCTATATCAGGCGCAGACGGAATGAGCATCGGTACGCGACTGTTCACGTGGCTCAGGGGCGAGCTCGTGGGAATCGACCAGTTCGGCAATCGCTATTTCCGCGAGAAGCCCGGGCGGAAGCTGCGGCGCGGCGGCGGCTTCGACAGCCGCGAGCGTCGCTGGGTCCTTTACAAGGGCGAAGCCGAGGCCTCGAAGGTGCCGCCGGAATGGCATGGCTGGCTGCATCACACCGTGAACGAGGTGCCGACCGATGGCGGCAAGCCCAAATACCCCTGGCAGAAGCCGCATCTGCCGAATCTCACGGGTACGCCCTTGGCCTATCGTCCGCCGGGCTCGGTCCTGAAGGGCGGCCATCGCGCGCGCACCACTGGCGATTACGAGCCCTGGCAGCCGGAGTGAGCCCCACCGATTTGAGCGAGACCGAGAGGAAGCGAAATCCATGAGTCGCAACGCCGTCGAGACCGTGATGGGCGCGGTGGTCCTGGTGGTCGCCGCGGTGTTTCTCTATTTCGCCTACACCACGACTCAGGTGCAGGCGAGCGGCGGCTACGATCTGACCGCGCGCTTCGACCGCGCCGACGGCATCCGCGCCGGCAGCGACGTCCGTATCAGCGGCGTCAAGGTCGGCACCGTCGTGAGCATCACTCTCGATCCCAAGACCTTTCTCGCGGTGATGGTCATCAACGTCGAGAGCAAGGTGAAGCTTCCGAATGACTCCGTGGCGCATATCACCTCGACCTCGCTCCTCGGCGACAACTTCGTCCTGCTCGAGCCCGGCAACGAGGACGCGATCATCCCGCCGGGCGGCGTCATCTCGCACACGCTGGCACCGATGAACCTCGAGGAGCTCATCGGCAAATACATGTTCAGCCAAACCAGCTCCACCAAGAAAGAAGGCGGCTCCGACCAGCCGAAATGAAGAAGCCCGCGAAGCTCGCGTTGCCGCGCTGGCTCACGCCGGAGGGCGAGCCGGTCTCCTGTCTCGACAAGATCAAGGTCCTGAACGAGAACCTCACGGAAATCCAGGAGATGGCCCAGGAAGCCCTCGAGGACGCTGTCCTCATGGGCTGCGACGAAGCCCAGTTCCGCACGGTCCTGGAGCAGCTCGCCCGAAGCCTGGTGAACCCGTACAGAAAGCCGTAGCGATGCGTTCTAAAGAAATTTTCGCCACCAAGACGCCAAGGCAAAAGGGTCTTTCTCGCAGCAAAGCCGCAACCAATCTTCTCACTGCCTCACTGGCTCCGTGGTTCGTCTTTCCTCATTTCACGCGTGCACGGGCCGTCCCCGGGGTTGGCGGAGGAGCCAGAGGGCGATCGAGGCGTTGAGGAGATTCCAGAGGATGCCGTTGAGGAAGGCGGCCTGGTAAGAGCCGGTCCAATCGAAGACGGCGCCCGACATCCAGCCGCCCGCGGCCATGCCGAAGATCGTCGCCATCAGCACCATGCCGAAGCGCGCGCCCACTTCCTGCGCCGGGAAATACTCGCGCACGATCATTGCATAGCTCGGAACGATGCCGCCCTGCGAGAGCCCAAAGAGCGCGGAGACGACGTAGAGCGAGACGAGTCCGTTGAAGGGCAGGTAGAAAACGAGCGCGAGGCACTGCAGCGCCGACCCTATCAACATCGTCGGCACGCCGCCGATGCGGTCGGAGACCCAGCCGGAGACGAGCCGGCTCACCACGCCGAAGCCCAGCATCAGCGAGAGCATCTCCGCGCCCCGCGCGGGGCCATAGCCGAGATCGCCGCAGTAGGCGACGATGTGGACCTGCGGCATCGACATCGCGACGCAGCAGGCGAAGCCCGCGATGACCAGCATGATCTGCACGAGATTGGGCGAGACCCGGAGCGCGCTTCCGATACTCGCGGGGGCGCGCGTCTCATGCTGTATCGGCGTCTTCGGCCGGAGTACGAGGCTCAGCGGCAGCATGACCACGACGCAGAAGATACCGATACCGAGATGCGTCACGCGCCAGCCCCAGGTCGAAATCGCGTGCTCCAGGATCGGCGGCCAGACCGTGCCCGCGAGGTAGCTCGCGGAGGCGCAGATCGCGACGGCCTTGCCGCGGTTGCGCGTGAACCAATGCGAGATGTCCGCGATGAGCGGGCCGAATACCGCGGCGGATCCCAGGAATCCCACGAGCGCTCCTTGGATGAGCGCAAATTCCCAAATGCTCGTGGCGTAGGAGGCGAGGGTATAGCCGCTCCCGAGTGCCAGCGCGCCGATGACGATCGGGAGCACGATTCCTCGGCGATCCGCGATCCGTCCCATGAGCACGCCGCCCATCGCGGCGCCGATCATCGTGGTGGTGTAGGGGATAGACGCGCTTCCGCGGTCCACCCCGAAATCCGCTTGCACCGCCGGCAGCGCAACGATCGCCGACCAAAGCCCCACGGCTCCCGTCGTGCCGATGAGGACGGAGACGCAGAGACGCTGCCAAGCGTAGCGCGATTCAGGAACGTGCGTGATCACGGGGCGCCGATCCTCGTCACGGTGGGGGCGACAGTTGGGCATGGCGGACAGGTCGCCGCAAGCCTCGCCGCCCCCGATGCGGGGCTGGTCTGCGTTGGGCGCACGTCATATCTTGGCCGCTCGTTCCTCAGGTGTCCGCGATAGCGCGCGGCTCGTCTTGGGGTGGAGGTCGATTGTCATGGATACAATGAACGCCACTGAGAAACCTTGGCTCGCGCCGGAGAGCCAGCGCGTCGTTGCCGAAGCGGAGGCGCGGCTCCTCGCAGGCGATGCCGAGGGGATCGAGGCGGAGGTGTTGCGGCTCGTCGATGCGCATGAGCGGCACATGGACCGCGAGAGCGTCGGGCTCAATGCCGGCACCAACGTGATGAACCCGCGCGCAGCGGCGCTGATGGCGCGCTCGCTCGGCAACCGGCCCTCGCTCGGCCATCCCGGCGACAAGTACGAGATGGGGATGGAGTTCGCGGAGCAAATCGAGGTGGTGGCGGAAGGGTTGGTGCGGCGGCTCTTCGGAGCGCCCTATGCCGAGATCCGCGTGGGCTCGGGCGCGCTCGCGAACCTCTATTCCTTCATGGCGATCTGCAAGGCGGGCGACCGGATCATGGCGTTTCCGCCGGAACTCGGCGGACACGTCACGCATCATCGCGCGGGCGTTGCCGGTCTCTACGGGATCGAAACGCATCCCGTGCCTCACGACGCCGCGACTATGAACGTCGATCTCGACCGCTTGCGCTCGGAGGCAAAGCGTTTGCGGCCGAAGATCATCACCGCCGCGGGCTCGCTCTGCCTTTTTCCCTATCCCGTGCGCGAGATGCGCGCGATCGCGGACGAGGTCGGGGCCTATCTCCTTTATGACGCCGCGCATATGGGCGGAATCATCGCGGGCGGGCGGTTCCAGGCGCCGCTTGCGGAAGGCGCGCAGATCATGACGATGTCGACGTATAAAGCCTTCGGAGGGCCACCCTCGGGTATCATCCTCACGACCGAGGCCAAGCTCGCGGAGCGCCTCGACGCCATCGCCTATCCCGGGATGACCGCGAATTTCGATCTCGGCAAGACGGCGGCGCTCGCGCTCAGTACGCTCGACCTGCTGGAGCACGGCCGCGCCTATGCCTCGCGCTGCATCGAGAGCGCGAGAGCGCTCGGCGAGGCGCTCGCGGCGGAGGGATTGCCGGTGCAGCGCGTCGCCGGGCGCGGCCCGACCGAAAGCCATCATCTCGCAATTGCCGCCGCGCGCTTGGGCGGCGGTCAACGTGCCTCGAAGCACCTCGCGCACGCAAACCTGCTCCTCTGCGGGATCGGCTTGCCGCTGCCGCCGGTCGCGGGGGATCTCAACGGCATCCGCATCGGCACGCAGGAAGTGACGCGCTGGGGCATGCTGCCCACGGACATGCCCGCGATCGCCCGCCTCGTCGCTCGCGTCTGGATCGAGGGCGAGGATCCCGAGCGCATCCGCCCCGATGTCGTCGCCTTCCGCCGCGGCTTCCAGTCCCTCCACTTCATGCGCGGCGCGTGACGCCACGCTCTTGCCACACTCCGACGCTGATATGGTCGCGATGATCAAGCTCCTTCCTATCCTCGCCGCAGCCATCCTCGTCTCTGCGCCCGCGCTGGCGCAGCGGCAGCCGAAGCCGGCGCCTCCGCAGGCGGGACCGAAGATCGCGGTGCTGCAAGGGCTCGACAAGACGACCGCGCGCGTCACGCGCTTCGAGGCGCCGATCGGGGAGACCGTGACCTTCGGCACGCTGCGCGTCACCGTGCGCGCCTGCAACAAGGCACCGCCGGAGGAGCCGCCGAACACCAACGCCTTCGTAGAAATCGACGAGGTGCATCCGCAGGAGCCGGGCTCGGAGCCATTGCGGCTCTTCAGCGGCTGGATGTTCGCATCGAGCCCCGCGCTCTCGGCGATGGAGGACCCAATCTACGACGTGACGCTGCTCGACTGCACGACCGCGACAGGATCTTCCTCCAAGCCCGCGGGGAAATAGGCCTCGACGCCGAGGGCCTCCTCCAGCAGGCGATGATAGTCGCCGCGCGGGATCTCGATCGCCCCGAAGCGCCGGAGATGCTCCGTCACGAATTGCGTGTCGAGGAGCCGGTAGCGGCCGCGCACCAGCCGCGCCACGAGATGGACGAGCGCCACCTTGCTCGCGTCGCGCTCGCGGCTGAACATGCTCTCGCCGAAGAAGGCGCCGCGGAGCGCGACGCCGTATAGCCCGCCCACGAGCTCGCCCGCCTGCCAGGCCTCGACGCTATGCGCGAAGCCCCGCTCGAAGAGCGCGTCGTAGAGCCGGAAGATCTCCTCGTTGATCCAGGTCTTGGGCCTTATCCCCGTAGGCTCGGCGCAGCCGCGCATGACGCGGGAGAAGGCAGTGTCGACGCGGATCTCGTAGGATCCCGAGCGCACCGTGCGCCTGAGCCGCCGCGGCAGATGAAAGCGCGCCAGCGGCAGTACGCCCCTGGGGTCGGGATCGACCCAGAAAAGGTCCGGGTCCTCCGCCGATTCCGCCATCGGAAAGAGCCCCGCCGCATAGGCGCGCAGCAGCAGCTCCGGTGTGAGCTCGATCATGCCTGACGCGGAGGTA
>Ga0335082_10006626_pt1 | contig 12630 bp, 9 predicted proteins | sample Lox_Sample_41_FD_206718 | JGI IMG/M metagenome (GOLD analysis project Ga0335082, IMG submission 206718) | Soil microbial communities from Loxahatchee National Wildlife Refuge, Florida, United States - Lox_Sample_4.1 | ecosystem: Environmental > Terrestrial > Soil > Wetlands | place: USA: Florida... | reverse complement strand
AGGGCGGCGAGCGTGATCGCGGCGGCGAACGCGACGAACGCGAAGTTCAACGCCAGGTCTAGCATCCGAAGATCTCCTTCAGCGGTAGCTCGTAGCGGCGCTTGATCTGCGCGACGAGCGCCGCGGCATCCTCCAGGTCGAGCACGTGCACGATGATCCGGGCGCGCGCCTCGTCGATCTCCGCCGCGAGCGTGCCGGGGGTCATCGTGATGATGCTCGCGAGCAGCGCGACCGCGTCCGGCTGCGTCGTGTCGAGCGGCACCTCGACGAACGCCGGCCGCAGCCGCCCGATCGGGCCGAGGACACGCCGCGCGACCGCGAGGTTGGCCGTCACGATGTCCCATGCGACGACCAGCCCGAGCCGCACGGCGGCCCGGGGCCGGTGGATGCGGACCGGGTCGTCGAGCAGGCGACCGAGCGCGAGCGGCAGGACCACGGCGAGCACGGCCGCGGCGATGAGGTGGGGCGGCGCGACGCTCGAATTGAGCGCGAGCCAGACCGCGGCGATGAAGCCCGACGCGATGGGATGCGGCAGGAGCCGGCTCATGGATTCGCTCTGGGCGGGAACGGGCGAGCGCTGCGCGGACCGGACTCCCGAAGGATTCTGGGCGCATAGAGGCGCCAGTCCGCGAGCTGACGAGCGGTCGCATCGGTATAGCGCTTCACCGGCGCGGCGAAGATCGCGAGCGCGGCGCTGCACGCGAGCAGCGCGACCATCGGCGCGAGCGATCCCCAGGAGGCTCGCATGGGCGGGGCGCCCCCATCGGCGGTCTTCCAGAACAGCGCGCTCCCCGCGCGCGCGAAAGCGATCGTCGACGCGAGCCCGGCGCCGAGGAGCGCGGTCCACAGCACCGGCGTCGCCGGCAGGCTGCCGGTCGCCTGCAGGAGCGCGAGCTTGCCGACGAACCCGGAGAGCGGCGGCAGGCCGGCGATCGAGACGGCGGCGACGGCGAGCGCCACCCCGAGCACCGCCGGCTGCGCGAGCGGCGGGCGCGGGCCGAAGCCGTCTCCGCCGCGCTGGGTCGCGATCCGCTCGGCGAGCAGGAAGAGCGCGGCGAGCGCGAGCGTCGAGTGCAGGAGGTAGTAGAGCGCCGCGCTCAGGCTTGCCGGCGAGAACACCGCCACACCGACGAGCAGCGTGCCCACCGAGGCGATCGTGAGGTAGGCGGCCATGCGCGCGAGGCCGGCTGCGGCGAACGCCCCGAACGCGCCGAGCGCCACGGTCGCGACCGCGCCGACGAGCAGCCACGGGCCGGCGACGAGGGCCGAGCCGCCGGCGTCGGGACCGAACACGAGGCCGTGCACGCGGAGGATCGCGTACACCCCGACCTTGGTCATGATCGCGAAGAGCGCCGCGACCGGGGGCGACGCGGTGGCGTAGGCGCGCGGTAGCCACAGGTACAGCGGGAAGACCGCGGCCTTCACGGCGAAGACGACGAGCAGCACCAGGGCCGCCGCCCGGGCGATCGGGACGTCCTTCGGGGCGAGGCGCGGCACCTGCAGCGCGAGGTCGGCGAGATTCAGGGTCCCCGTCACCGCATAGAGGGCGGCGATCGCGAGCAGGAACAGGGCGGACGCCGCCAGGTTCACTGCGACGTAGTGGAAGCCCGCGCGCAGCCGTTCCGCGCCGCGGCCGTGGAGCAGCAGGCAGTACGATGCGACGAGCAGGACCTCGAAGAAGACGAAGAGATTGAAGAGATCCCCGGTCAGGAACGCGCCGTTCAGCCCCATCAGCTGGAACTGGAAGAACGCATGGAAGAACCGGCCTCTCGCGTCCCAGGGCTCGGGTCCGATCATCGCGGCGGCGACCGTCGCGAGCGCCACGAGCGCGGTCAGCGCGAGCATCAGGGCGGCGAGTCGGTCGAGCACGAGCGCGATGCCGAATGGAGCGGGCCAGGCGCCGAGCCGGTACACCTCGATCGCTCCGAGCGCGGTGTGGCCGAGCGCACCGAGCGCGACGATCGCAAGACCGGCGCACGACAAGAGCCCGAGCGCGCGCTGCACCCGGAGCCGCTGGTCGCCGACGAGCACGATCAGCACCGCGGCGAGCGCCGGCAGCAGCACCGGGACGATGACCGCATGGTTCACGGCCGCGGCTCCTTGCCATCGACGTGGTCGGTGCCGGTCGCCCCGCGCAGGGCGAGGGCGAGCTCGATCGCGAACCCGGTGGTGGCGAAGCCGATCACGATCGCCGTGAGCACCAGCGCCTGCGGCAGAGGGTCGGCGTAACCGTCGGCGCCGTCGGCGACGAGGGGCGGCACTGCGATCCACAGGCGTCCCATCGCGATGATGAACAGGTTGACCGCGTACGAGAGCAGGCAGAGGCCGAGGACGACCGGGAAGGTGCGCCCGCGCAGCATCAGGTAGATGCCGCAGCCGGTGAGGATCGCGATCGCTCCGGCGACGAGGAATTCCATTCCGGTTAGCTCCGTGTGGCGTCCGCTTCCGCCACGAGCGTCAGCATCGTCGCGCCCACGACGGCGAGGTAGACCCCGAGGTCGAAGAGCATCGCCGAGGCGAGCGGTAGCTCGCCGATCAGCGGCAGCACCGGCTCGGCGTGCGCGCTCGTCAGGAACGGCTTGCCGAAGAGCCACGCGGCGATTCCGGTCGCGCCCGCGACGAGCAGGCCGACTCCGGCAATGCGCGCGTAGTCGAGCCGCAAGCGTTGGCCACCTCCCGCCATGTGCTGCATGAGAAGTGCGACGGCGGTGACCAGCCCGGCCACGAACCCCCCGCCAGGGGCGTTGTGGCCGCGCACGAACAGGAAGATCGACACCAGGAGCGCGAGGGGCAGCAGCCAGCGCGCGGCGACCCGCAGGAGGAGCGGCGTGCCGGCAGGCGGCGCGCCCGCGGGCGACGCGAGACGCAGACCCGTCATTAGCGCCGTGGCGCCGAGCGCGGCGATCGCGAGCACGGTGAGCTCGCCGAAGGTGTCGTAGCCCCGGAAGTCGACCAGGATCACGTTCACGACGTTCGCGCCGCCGCCGAGCGGCACACTGTTCTCGAGAAAGTACCAGGAGATCGTCTCCAGCGGCCGCGTCATCGCCGCGAGCGCGACGAAACCGGCACCGAGGCCGAAACCGGCGGCGAGGAGACCGTCGCGCGCCCTGCGCAGCGACGACGATTCGGCCGGGCTCGTCTGCGGCAGCGCCGCCAACGCCATCAGCAGCAGCACGGTCGTCACCACCTCCACCGCGAGTTGCGTCAGCGCGAGATCGGGCGCGGCGAACTGGAGGAAGGCCGCCGAGACGACCAGACCGACCACGCCGACGAGCACGACCGCTACGAGCCGGTTCGCGTGGAAGGCGGCGCACCCGAGCGCCGCCCCGGCCAGCACGATTGCCGCCACCACGCCGATGGGCGTGATTGGCGCGAGCGGGCGACCGCCGGCGGGGATGCCGCTGCCGAGGAGCGGCGTCGCGCCGAGCGCGAGCGCGAGCGCGAACAGGCAGACGAGTGAGCGCTGCAGCGAGCCGTTCTCGAGCGCGTTCGTCACGCGCGCAGCACCGGCGAGCGCCGCGTCCATGAGGTGCTGGAACGCGAGCCGCGCGGTCCAGCCGGACGGCGTGTGCAGGTGAAGGTTGTACTTGTGCTGCAGCGCCCAGTACATGGCCGCACCGCCGGCGAAGGCGAGCGCGCTCAGCGCGAGCGGCGCGCTGAAGCCGTGCCAGATCCTGATCGAATAGGCGGGGATTTCCGCACCGACCACCGCTTGCGCGGCCACCCCGACGAGCGGCGCCACCGTGAGCGCCGGCAGCACGCCGACCGCCAGGCAGACGACCGCCAGGATCTCGACCGGCACCTTCATGAACCGCGGCGGCTCGTGCGGCGTGCGTGGCAGGTCACGCGGCTCGCCGTTGAAGAAGACGTCGTGGATGAACCGGGCCGAGTACGCGACGCCGAAGGCGCCGCCCGCGAGCACCACGCCGGGCGCGAGCGCTCCGAGCAGACCGAACCCGCGGAGGTCGAGCGCCTCGGCGAAAAACATCTCCTTCGACAAGAAACCGTTCAGCAGCGGCACCCCGGCCATCGCCGCCGCCGCGACGATCGCGAGCGTCGCGGTGTGGGGCATGTACCGCCACAGCCCGCTGATGCGCCGCATGTCGCGCGTGCCGCACTCGTGGTCGATGATCCCGGCGGTCATGAAGAGCGACGCCTTGAAGGTCGCGTGGTTCACGATGTGGAACACCGCCGCGACCGACGAGAGGGGCGAGTCGAGCCCGATCAGGAACGTGATCAGCCCGAGATGGCTGATCGTCGAGTAGGCGAGCAGCCCCTTCAGGTCGTGCTTGAACACCGCGACGTAGGCCGCGAACGCGAAGGTCACCAGCCCGACGGTGGCGACGATGTAAACGAAGAGCGGTGTCCCGCCGAGCACGGGATAGAGGCGGGCGAGCAGGAAGACGCCGGCCTTGACCATCGTCGCCGAATGCAGGTACGCCGACACCGGCGTCGGCGCCGCCATCGCCTCCGGCAGCCAGAAGTGGAAGGGGAACTGCGCGCTCTTGGTGAACGCACCGAGAAGCACGAGCACGAGGGCAGCCGGATATCGCGGATCGGCCACGATCCGGTCGTGCATGCCGGCGAGCGCGGAGATCTCGTAGGTGCCTGCGATGCTCCCGATCAGGAGGAAACCGGCGAGCATCGCCAGCCCGCCGGTGGCGGTGACCGCGAGCGCCATGCGGGCGCCCTGACGCGCGTCGGCCCGGGTGTGCCAGTAGCCGATCAGCAGGAACGAGGCGACGCTCGTCAGCTCCCAGAACACCGCGAGGAGGAGCAGGTTGTCGGCGAGCGCGACGCCGAGCATCGCGGCCATGAAGAACGCGAGCTGGCCGTAGAACCGGCCGGGCGGGTCGCTCTCGTCCAGGTAGTAGCGGGCATAGAGGATGACGAGCAGGCCGATCCCGAGGATGAGGATCGCAAAGAGCGCCGCGAACCCGTCGAGCCGGAGCGACACGTTCAGGCCGAGCTCGGGCACCCAATCCCAGAATGCCGCCGGCGCGTCGCCGGCGAGAACGCGGGGCAGCGCGACGAGCACGAGGGCGAGCGCGCCCGCCACGACGGCGGCGAGCGCCCACGCGGCCGCCGTTGCCGAGCGCCGGCCGGCGACGGCGGCGAGCAGCGTCCCGCCGACCAGCGGCAAGCCGATCACGAGCGCTAGCGAGATGTCGGGTGCGATCACCGCGGCGGATTCTACGGGAACCCCGCACGTATAATCGCGGGCCCGCTGCCGCGGGACGTCGCGCCCCCGCCGTGGCCTCGATAGGGGAGGGGAATCTCCGGATGCCGTCGCCGCTCAAAATACTGGCGCGTTTTGTCGCCCACGAGAAGGGCCTTTTCGCCGGCGCGATCGTCGTCGCCGGGATCGCGGCCGCGCTCGGCGTGCCGTTCGACTTCGTGCTGTTCGGCCTGACGCTCGCCGGTGTCGCGCTCTTTCACCATCACACGCTGCAGGTCGCGCTGACCGGCCTCGCGGTCATCGTCCTGTACAAGCTCGGGGTCACGGGCTTCAGGACCGGCCCGGGCCTCGACGGTCTCGTCGCCCACATGAGCCACGAGTGGGTCATCCTCACCAATCTGCTCGGCTTGCTGGTGGGCTTCGCGCTGCTCTCGAAGCATTTCGAGGACAGCGAGGTGCCCAAGGTGCTGCCGAAGTACCTGCCCGACGACTGGAAGGGCTGCTTCATCCTGCTCGTCATGGTGTTCGTGCTCTCGTCCTTTCTCGACAACATCGCGGCCGCACTGATCGGCGGGGCGATGGCGCACACCGTCTTCCGGGGCAAGGTCCACATCGGCTATCTCGCGGCGATCGTCGCCGCGTCGAATGCCGGCGGCTCGGGGAGCGTGGTGGGCGACACCACGACGACGATGATGTGGCTCGACGGCGTGAACCCGCTCGCCGTGCTCCACGCCTACGCTGCGGCGGTGGTGGCGCTGGTCGTTTGCGGCATTCCGGCCGCGCTGCAGCAGCACAGGCACTCGCCGATCATGAAGGACATACCGCCCGGGACGCACGTCGACTGGGCGCGGGTCGCGATCGTCGGCTTCATCCTAGTGGTCGCGATCATCGCGAACGTGACGCTCAACCTTCGGGCACCGCAGCTGGCCGATCGCACCCCGGTGATCGGTCTCGCGGTGTGGGCCGCGATCCTCGTATCGATCCCGCTACGCAGGCCTGACTGGAGCGTCATCCCAGGCGCGGTGAAAGGCTCGATCTTCCTGCTGTCGCTCGTGACCTGCGCCTCGCTGATGCCGGTGGAGAAGCTGCCGCCCGCGTCCTGGCAGACGGCGTTCACGCTCGGCTTCGTGTCCTCGGTGTTCGACAACATCCCGCTCACCGCGCTCGCACTGAAGCAGGACGGCTACGACTGGGGAATGCTCGCCTACACGGTGGGCTTCGGCGGCTCGATGATCTGGTTCGGATCCTCGGCGGGGGTGGCGATTTCGAACATGTACGGCGAGGCGAAGTCGGTCGGCCGGTGGCTTAAGCACGGTTGGCACGTGACGATCGCGTACATGATCGGCTTCACAGTAATGCTTGCGCTAACGGGCTGGCAGCCCACGCCTAAGCGCGCGTCCGCGCCGGGCGCCGCGACCCCGGCAGCGACCATCCCGGCACCCGGAAAATAGCGGCGTTTTGCTTGCCGGGCAGGGCGTTCGGGACTACCATTCGCGGGCTTTATCGCCGGGGGGAGGGGCGTCGCATCCTGCGTCGCAACAACAAACGAAAGCGCGGAATACCCGACCCATTCAAGCTGTTGCGCATCGTACGCGGCAGCGTCCCGACGACATTCAAATATCCACAGTTTCTACCGAAGGAGCACCTCCATGAGCAACGAGCAGGTGAAGAGGACTGCCGAGACTGCCCGCCGCAAGTTCCTCGCCGGCGCCGCCGCGACCGCAGGCGCGGCGACGCTCGGGTTCCCGGCGATCGTCAAGGCCCAAGGGCCGATCAGCTTCCGCTGGCAGAGCACCTGGCCGGCGAAGGACATCTTCCACGAGTACGCGCTCGACTACGCGAAGAAGGTCAACGACATGACCGGCGGCGACCTCAAGATCGAGGTCCTGCCTGCTGGCGCCGTCGTCCCCGCATTCGGTCTGCTCGATGCGGTGACCAAGGGCACGCTCGACGGTGGGCACGGCGTGTTGGTGTATCACTACGGGAAGCAAAACGCGCTCGCGCTCTGGGGTTCGGGGCCGGCGTACGGCATGGATGCGAACGAGCTGCTCAGCTGGCACCGGTACGGCGGCGGCAAAGAGCTGCTCACCAAGCTATACGCTTCGATCGGCGCCAACGTCGTGTCGTTCCCGTACGGTCCGATGTTCACGCAGCCGCTCGGCTGGTTCAAGAAGCCGATCACCAAGCCCGAGGATTTCAAGGGCATGAAGTACCGCACGGTCGGCATCTCGATCGACGTGTTCACCGGGATGGGCGCGGCGGTGAACGCGCTGCCCGGCGGCGAGATCGTGCCGGCGATCGACCGCGGCCTGCTCGACGGCGCCGAGTTCAACAACCAGACCTCGGACCGCATCCTCGGCTTCGCCGACGTCTCGAAGGTGTGCATGCTGCAGAGCTACCATCAGAACGCCGAGCAGTTCGAGATCCTGTTCAACAAGACGAAATTCGACGGGCTCCCGGCCAAGCTCAGGGCGACCCTCGAGCATGCGGTGGACGCCGCGTCGGCGGACCTGTCCTGGAAGGCGATCGACCGGTACTCGCAGGACTACATCGAACTGCAGACGAAGGACAAGGTCCGGTTCTACAAGACGCCCGATTCGGTGCTCCGCAAGCAGCTTGAGGTCTACGACACCGCCGTGGCGAAGCGTGCGGACAATGCGCTGTTCAATGAGATCGCCGATTCGCAGAAGCGCTTCGCCGAACGCGTGGTGAAGTGGGACCTCGACACCAATGTCCGGCGCGAGATGGCCTACAACCACTACTTCTCCAAGGCCCAGGGGAAGAAGGCCTGACGACGACGCGCGTGACCAGCCATCCGGTGCGAGCCGGGTGGCTGTTTGTTTTTTGTGCACCCCGCCTTCTGAAAGCAAGCTTCCGCCACCCATGACAGCTCAAGGATTCCTGCGCGCGGTCGACAGCATCAGCATGTGGTCGGGCAAGACCTTTGCCTGGCTGATCGGCATCCTGACGCTGGTGGTCTCGGTCGAGGTGTTCAAGCGCTATATCCTGAACGCGCCGACCGCCTGGATCTTCGACCTGGACGCGATGCTCTACGGCACGCTGTTCATGATGTGCGGCGCGTACGCGCTGTCGCAGGACGGGCACGTGCGAGGCGACTTCCTCTACAGCAACATGAAGCCGCGCACGCAAGCCTCGCTCGACCTGGTCCTCTACTTCCTGTTTTTCCTTCCGGGAATCATCGCGCTGATCTACGCCGGGTGGGGATTCGCCGGCGACTCCTGGCGGATCAACGAGCACTCGAACGTCACTGCGGAGGGGCCGCCCGTCTATCAGTTCAAGATGGTGATCCCGATCGCCGGCACCCTCGTCATCCTCCAGGGGTTCGCCGAGATCGTCCGCTGCATCCTGTGCCTCAGGACGGGAACGTGGCCCGAGCGCTACCGGGACGTCGAGGAGATCGACGTGGTTGAGGAGCAGCTCGCGCACAGCGAGCTCGTGGACGAGGAATCGCGCCGCGTTGCGATCGAACACGCCCACGACATCGACCAGGCGGCGCATCAGCGCGGCGGGATCGAGAAAACATGAGCGATCCGGCACTCGGCCTTGGCATGCTCGCCCTGATCGTCGCGGCGATCATGATGGGCTTCCCCACCGCGTTCACGATGATGGGCCTGGGGATGATCTTCGGCTTCGTCGCGTTCTACGATCCGGCGCAGCCCTGGCTCGACAACCGGGTCTTCGACCTGTTCGTCCAGCGGACTTACGGCGGCATGAACAACGAGACGCTGCTCTCGATCCCGCTGTTCGTGTTCATGGGCTACATCATCGAGCGCGCGGCGCTGGTCGACAAGATGTTCTTCAGCGTGCAGCTCGCGTTCCGGCGCATGCCCGCCTCGCTCGCGGTGACGACGCTCCTCGTATGTGCGTTCTGGGGCATCGCCTCGGGCATCGTCGGCGCCGTCGTGGTGCTGATGGGCGTGATCGCCATGCGCCCGATGCTCAACGCCGGCTACGACGTCAGGCTCGCCTCGGGCGTGATCACCGCGGGCGGCACGCTCGGGATCCTGATTCCGCCGTCCGTGATGCTCATCGTCTACGCCGCGGTCGCCGGGCAGTCGATCGTGAAACTGTACGCAGCGGCGATGCTGCCGGGCTTCTTCCTCACGTTCCTCTATCTCCTCTACATCATCGGCTGGGCGTTGCTCAACCCGAAGATCGCCCCCAAGCTGCCGCCGGAGAAGTACAGCGTTGCGGTGCCGGAGTGGCTGCAGCGGCTGGAAAGCGGCCCTTCGCGGCGAGTCGTCGGGGGTCTCCTCGCTGCGATGCTGAGCCCGGGACGCCTCAAGGATGCGCGCGCACCCGATGGGCGCCCGGTCGGTTACTGGCTGATTCTGAAGAACGTGTTCGCGCTGATGGTACCGGCGCTCCTCGCGGTAGCGATGTTCGCCGCGGCGTGGTGGTACGTCGTCATTCACAATGCCCCTGCGGCGGCGTCCCCGCCCGCCGCTGCGGCCGCAGCGCCCGCCAAGCAGGAGAAGGCGCCGCAGCCGGGCGGGCTCGCCGAGCTGCCGCAAGCCGAGCAGGGCGGGCCCCCGCAGGAGCTCGGCACCGCCGAGCGGGAGGTTGCGGCGGAGAGCGAGAGCGGCGAAGGGCCGCCGCGCGAGGTCGGCGGACTCGCCGAGGCGGGTGCCCAGGAAGGCGTGGGCAAGGTGCCGGAGCACTTCTACGAGTGGTTCTGGGCGCTCGCGATCCTGACCCTCATCGTGCTCGCGATCTATTACTGGCGCATGGACGGGGAGCAGCTCGAGATCCTCAGGATGCTCGAGGACTCGGTCGTTCCACTCGGCGTGCTCACCTTCGTCGTGCTCGCGGTGATCCTCTTCGGCATCACCACCGCGTCCGAGTCCGCGGGCGTGGGGGCGTTGGGCGCGCTGTATCTCGCCGGGATGGCGAAGTACCCGCGCCGCGTGCTGTGGTCGAGCCTCGCCGGGCTCCTGATCGGCATCGTGCTCAGCTTCCTGCGCGGCGACCTGGTGACACTGATCGTCGCCGCCTCGCTCGGGGCGCTCTTCGCCGGCACCGGGGTGCCATGGATCTGGGACCTCCTGACGCGCAAGCGACTGCTCCAGAACCTCAAGGAATCGACGTTCCTCACCGCCAAGACCACGGCGATGGTTTGCTGGCTGTTCGTCGGGTCGGCTCTCTTCTCGGCCGTGTTCGCGCTGCACGGCGGACAGTCGCTGATCGAGAAGTGGGTGCTCGGCCTCCACATGTCGCCGCTGCAGTTCATGATCCTCGCGCAGGCGATCATCTTCATACTCGGCTGGCCGCTGGAATGGACCGAGATCATCGTCATTTTCATTCCGATCTTCATCCCGCTGCTCACGCACTTCAACGTCGATCCGGTGCTGTTCGGCACGATGGTGGCGGTGAACCTGCAGGCGGCATTCCTGTCGCCACCCGTGGCGATGTCGGCGTTCTATCTGAAGGGCGTCGCACCGAAGCACGTGACGCTCAACCAGATCTTCGCCGGGATGATGCCGTACATGCTCATCGTCATCCTCTGCCTCGTGTTCATGTACATCTGGCCGGGGATGACGCTTTGGCTACCGAACTTCCTGTACGGGGGCTGACGCAGTTTCGCCGAAGGGGGACGTGATGGAGCCACTGGACATACTCAAGATCATCGCTGTCGCTGGCGCGTTGCTGATCGCGCTGTACGGCATCAATCGCATCGACGCCCGGATGAAGGCGAAGAACCAGGGGTTCGGGCCGAATACGCTGCGCGCGCTCGGCCTGGTCATCTTCCTGCCGACGCTCGTCGTGCTCGCGGTCGTCACCGATTTCCGCACCGAGGTGCTCGCGGCGCTGCTCGGCACGGTCGCCGGGTACGTACTGTCGCAGTCGACCGCGGACGACCAGTGAGTTCTTGGCTCGTCGAACTGCCGTAGACTCCAGGCTTCGCGGGGCTGTCCGGCCCGCCCGCTCCATCATCGGGGCGCAAGGAGATTCGTGAATCAAACTGCGCAGACCGGTGCTACCCGGGTATTCGAGCTGTTCCTGATCAAGCCTTCCCACTACGACGATGAGGGTTATGTCATCCAGTGGGTGCGTTCGTCGATCCCAGCGAACACGCTGGCGACGCTGAACGGCCTAGCGCTCGACTGCGCCGCGCGGCGGGTGCTCGGCGAGGACGTCGAGATCCGGATCACGGTCCTGGACGAGACCAACACCCGCATCAGGCCCGGTGCGATCATCCGGCAGATCCGCGCATCGGGCGGACGGGGTCTGGTCGGACTCGTCGGCGTGCAGACCAACCAATATCCGCGCGCAGTGGACCTCGCCCGGCCGCTCGCCGCCGCCGGGATGCCGGTCTGCATTGGCGGGTTTCACGTCAGCGGCTGCCTCGCGATGCTGCCGGAGGTGCCGCAGGAACTGCGCGACGCGATGGACCTCGGCATCACCCTTTTCGCGGGTGAAGCGGAGGGACGCTTCGAGGAACTGCTGCAGGCCGCCGACCGCCGCGAGCTAAAGCCGCTGTACAACTACATGAACGATCTCCCGGGACTGGAGGGCGTGCCGACGCCGTACCTGCCTGCGGACGTCGTGGCGCGGACGGCCAGCATGCGGACGAGCTTCGACGCCGGCCGCGGCTGCCCGTTCAGTTGCAGCTTCTGCACGATCATCAACGTCCAGGGCCGCAAATCGCGCGCCCGGAGCGCCGACGACGTCGAGCAGCTCGTGCGCGCCAACCTCGCCCAGGGCGTGCACAACTTCTTCATCACCGACGACAACCTGGCGCGCAACCAGAACTGGGAAGCGATCTTCGACCGGCTGATCCACATGCGCGAGGTCGAAGGCGAGCGGATCCACGTGGTGGCCCAGGTCGACACCGCGGTGCACAAGATCCGCGGCTTCATCGAGAAAGCGGCGCGCGCCGGGGTGAACCGGGTGTTCCTCGGCCTGGAAAGCATCAACCCGGAAACGCTCAAGCACACCCAGAAGGGACAGAACCGCATCACCGAGTACCGGGCGATGCTGCAGGCCTGGCACCGCGTCGGGACGCTGACCTTCGCAGGCTACATCCTCGGCTTCCCGGGCGACACGCCGGAATCGATCGAGCGCGAGATCCGCATCATCCAGCGCGAGCTGCCGATCGACCTCCTCGAGTTCTTTATCCTCACGCCGCTCCCCGGCTCCGCCGACCACAAGAAGCTGTACCTCGCGGGCGTGCCGATGGAGCGGGACCTGAATCGCTACGACGTCGTGCACGTCACGACCGCCCACGGGACGATGTCGGACGACGAGCTGCTCGCGATCTACAAGAAGGCCTGGAATCTCTACTACTCGCCCGACCACATCGAGCGGGTCCTGCGCCGGAGTCAGGCGTGGGGCTACGACCTCGACAACATGAAGGCCAAGATGTTCGGCTTCCAGGCGCCCGCCACGATCGAGGGGATACACCCCCTAGAGGGTGGTATCTTCCGCCG
>Ga0335082_10006625_pt1 | contig 12632 bp, 12 predicted proteins | sample Lox_Sample_41_FD_206718 | JGI IMG/M metagenome (GOLD analysis project Ga0335082, IMG submission 206718) | Soil microbial communities from Loxahatchee National Wildlife Refuge, Florida, United States - Lox_Sample_4.1 | ecosystem: Environmental > Terrestrial > Soil > Wetlands | place: USA... | reverse complement strand
CAGTTCAACCCTTCGAGCCGCTCCTCTCCGACGACGGCATCGTCTTCCCGCTCATCTACTCGACGATCGTGGCGTCGGAGGACCAGACCGTGGTCGATTTCGTGCCGACGGTCGACCTCCAGACGCAAGGCAACGCGCAAGCGGGCACGCACGTGAAGATCACGCTGAACCGCGGCGAGTCGGTCCGCATCGCGCCTGCGCATCGCGCCGACGAGCTCACCGGCATGCCCATCCAGTCGAACAAGCCCATCGCGCTCTTCGGCGCGGCGTACATCTTTTCGCTCTGCGTGGACGCCGGCGGCGCGCTCTCCACGTGCGGCATCAACACCGGCGACGCCGCGCAGCAGCAGATCCCCCACGTGCGGGCGATGGGTCACGAGTACGTCGGCGTGCGGTATCGCGATCGCTTCTCGACCGTGCCCGAGTCGACGCCGTGGCGCCTCGTCGGCGTGGCCGACGGCACGACGCTCACGTGGGAAGGTGCGGCCCCGTCAGGCGCCCCGGCGACGCTCGCCGCGGGGCAGACGGTGGACCTCGCCGGCCCCGGCCCGTTCGTGGTTCGAAGCCAAGACAGCGACCATCCGTTCTACGTCGGGCAGTACATGACGAGCTGCGACGACATCAGCCCGGACGCGTCCAACGACTGCCGCGGCGATCCCGAGTGGGTGAACGTCGTCCCCGCCGAGCAGTTCCTCACGCGCTACACGTTCGTGACCGATCCGACCTATCCCGAGACGAATCTGGTCGTCGTCCGCGCGCGCAACGGCAAGGGCGCTTTCGACGACGTGACGCTCGATTGTGCCGGCACGCTCGGCGGGTGGCAGGACGTCGGCGCCTATCAGTTCACGCACGTCGATCTCTCGACCGGCAACTTCCAAGGCGTCTCCGGCTGCGACAACGGGCAGCACAACATGTCGAGCGCGTCGCCCTTCGCGGTGACCATTTGGGGCTGGGGCTCCGCCGCGACAGGTGGAGCCTACCGTTGCACCTCCAACTGCACCGGCTTCTACTCGCAGGCGGTGAGCTACGCGTACCCGGGCGGCGCGAGCCTCAAGTCGGTCAATACGGTCGTCGCGTCGGTTCCCAAGTGAAGGCCGCGCTCGTGCTGGCCGCGGCCTGCTCCGGCTGCGCGCTCGTCACGGATCTGAGCTCGCTCGAGTCGACCGAGCACCTGCCCGTCGACGCCGGGCCGACCGGACCGAGCGTCATCGCCGCGGCGCAGGCCTCGCCCGACCACCTCGCGGTCTTCGAAGGTCACCTCTACTGGACCGCCGGAAACGAGCTGCGCCGCGCGACGACCAGCGCTCCCTACGTGGTGGAGGACGTCGTCTCGCTCGGACCGCTCGGGCCCTTCGCGGGTACGCCCGGCGTCGTGGACCGCCGCATGTACCTCGTGTCGCCGGGATACGCGGTCGACGTCGATGTGGACGCGTTCGCCTTGCACGTGATCACGGTCACCGGCGGCACCGCCTTCGCCGTGGACGGCGACACGGTCTACGCGGGCGCGGACGGCCGTCTCCGCATGCTCGCCGCGGGCGCGTCGAGCTGGGTCGACCGTTCCATCGGCATCACCGGGCCGGAGGAGATGGTGCGCGGCGCGTCGTTCGAATGTTTCACGCAAGGCGGTACCGACGTCGACTGCGTCGGCGACGGCGCGACCACTCCGGCGCCCGTGGACGGAACGACCGCACCGCGCGGCCTCTCGACCGACGGCGAGTCCCTGTATTGGATCGACGTCGCCGCCGGCGCGCTCCTCGCGAACGACGTCACCGTCGGGAGCGCGACGCGCGTCCTCGCGAGCGGGCTCGAACGGCCGACGACCACGACGGTTCGAGCCGGTCGGATCTTCTACGCGACGGCGGACGCGGTCCGCAGCTGCCGCCTCCCGGGCTGCGACGACGTCACGATCCATGCGCCGCTCGCCGCCGCGTCCGTGTCGAGCCTCGCCGCAGACGACTCGCTCGTGTACTTCGCGGATCAGGCGACGGGCACCGTGGGCAGCGCCGCCTGGCGATGACGCGGACTGAGCGTGGCGAAACCGGCACGGCGTGCGCGCCGACGCAACGCCCTCGTGGCTCGACCACGGCGAATCGCGGGAAAATCAGCGAGATCGCCGTGGCACGCCCGCTGCACGTCCTCCGCGGGTCTGGCGGCGAGCACCAGCGCGCTACCGACGATGCAACACAACCCAGGCAGGTAGAGCCGGTCATCCCCCTGGCGGGAGATCGCACGAAGGAACTCCGAAGAGGTATCGAACCCCAAGAGAGGCAGCGTCGCGCGGTCGGGAACGGACTTCGCGACTCCGTTCGGTCTCCTCATCCTGCGTCAGGGCAATTGCACGTCGATCCTGGGACTGGCTCGCCGCCAGACGATTATTTAGCTGTCAGCTGTCAGCTGTCAGCTGTCAGCTGTCAGCTGTCAGCCGTCAGCCGGTATTAGCCGTTAGCCGTAAAACGGCGGCGCCGGAGACTTGGCCGGCGTGGAGGCGGGTGAGGGCGAGGTTGGCTTGGGTCAACGGGTGGGTTTCGTAGGTCGTGCGGATGGGGATTTGGGAGGCAAGCGCTAGGAAGTCGCGGGCGTCTTGGCGCGTGTAGTTGGCGACGCTGACGAGGTTTCGCTCCCACCAGAGGAGGTCGTAGGAAAACTCGGGGATGCGATCGAGGTGGATGGCATTGATCGCGACCGTGCCGCCGCGGTCCAGCGCGCGGAGCGCGGCGATGACGACGTCGCCCGACGGAGCGAAGGTGACGGCGGCGTCGAGCGGCTCGGGCGGCGCGTCGTCGTACGCGCCCGTCCACTCCGCGCCGAGCGACGCGGCCCGCGCGCGCTCGGTCTCGGAGCGCGTGCAGACGAACACGCGGCAGCCCCAGTGCCGCGCGACTTGGATCGCGAGCGTCGCCGACGCGCCGAAGCCGTAGAGTCCGAGCTTGCCGCCCGGCCGAATCCCGCTCCGGCGAAGCGAGCGGTATCCGATGACGCCGCCGCACAAGAGCGGCGCCGCGTCGACGTCGGAGAATCCGTCCGGCGGCCGGAGCGCGAAGTCCGCGCGCATCACGGCGCGCGTCGCGTAACCGCCGTCGCGGTCCCACCCGGTGAAGCGCGCATCCTCGCAGAGGTTCTCGTCTCCGGCGCGGCAGTGCGCGCACGCGCCGCACGCGCCGGCGAGCCACCCGATGCACGCGCGATCGCCGACGTGAAAGTCGCTCACGCCCGCGCCCACCGCCGCGACGCGCCCGACGATCTGATGACCCGGCACGATCGGCAGCGTCCGCGCCGGCAGGTCCCCCTCGCAGAGCTGCAGGTCCGTGCGACACACCGCGCACGCCGCGACCTCGACGGCGATCTCACCGGGTCCCGGCGCCGCGTCCTCGCGGCTCTCCTCGTTCAGCGGCGACTTCGCGATGGGCCCCGGCTGCCGGAGCACCATCGCGCGCGTCACTTGTAGTCCTCCGGCCCGAACTTCACGTCGCCGACGTTCTGCGCCTCCATGTGCGCGCGGAGCGCCTCGTGCACCACGGTGAGCGCCTCGAGTCGCGTCGTCGGAAGCGCGAAGAGCTCGGCTTCCACGTCCGGCATCGCCGCGAGCCGCGCCGACACGACGTCCGCGTCGCCGGGGTCGACGTCGAAGTGCGTGTGCCACCCTTCGGCCTCGTCGGGCGCGAGCGCCTCGACGACCATGCCGATGGGATTACATGCAAGATACACGTTTCGAAAGTAGAGCCGCCACGCCACGTAGTCCCCGTCGGCGAACCAAAAGGCGCCGAACGTCTTCCGCATGACCTCGCCGAGGTACGCCCCGACCGACGCGGCGACGATCGGCAGCGACTCGGGCCGCGAGGCGATCTCCGCCCCCGCCTCGCGGACGTACTGGTCCACGACCGGCAGCGTCTCCGGCGTGAAATCGAGCGCGACCTTGTAGCGGCTCGCCACGAACCGCACGCACGCGGCCGCGAGCTCCGTGACCGCGTCCGGCGGGGGCGTCTCCTCGACGTCCGAATCCGGCGGCAGCTTGCCCGACCCGTTCAGCCCCGATTCCGCCATGCGAGCGGTGTAGCAGATCGTGATAAGCTAGTCGGAGACAATGCGCCTCGGCATCTTCAGCGACGTCCACGCGAATTACGAGGCACTGAGCGCGGTGCTCGAGGCCTACCGCACAGAGCACATCGACGTCTTCTATTGCCTCGGCGACACGGTCGGCTACGGCGGCTCGCCCAACGAGTGCGCCGACCTCGTGCGCGAAATCGCGAAGCGCACCATCCTCGGAAACCACGACGCCGCGGTCTCCGGGCGCATGGACTACTCGTACTATTACGAAGCCGCGCGCCACGCGCTCGACGCGCACGCCGCGTGCCTCTCGCCCGAGAACATGCAGTGGCTCAAGTCGCTGCCCTACGAGGTCCACCTCGACGAGGTCGAGGTCCTCCTCTGCCACGGCTCGCCCGTGCGGCTCGAGGAGTTCGAGTACATCTTCGCGCCCGAGCAGGCGCGCGAGTGCCTCGCGATCTGGGAGCAGCTCGGGCACCTCACGCTCATCGGCCACTCGCACCTCTGCAAGGTCTTCGCGCTCACCAAGAACAGCGTCGAAGAGCTCCCCTCGACGGACTTCGAGCTCGAGAAGGACAAGAAGTACATCGTCTCGGTCGGCAGCGTCGGCCAGCCGCGCGACTTCGACAACCGCGCGAGCTTCACGGTCTACGACTCGGACAAGAAGCGGTTCGAGTTCAAACGAATCGAGTACGACATCGAGCTCGCTGCCGACAAGGTCCTGCGCGCGCGCCTCGAGCGCAACTTCGCGCACCGCCTCTTCATCGGCGTGTAGCGCTACTGGTTGAGGTTCCAGCCGCAGTCGGCCGCGAGGTCGTGCAGGCGCGACACGTCGAAGCCGTCGCAGTAGCCGGACGCCTGGTCGGACGCGATGACCGACGTGGCGTACATGCCGTTCCGGGCGCACGTGCACGTACCGTCGTCGCCGCAGTCGATCTCGTAGATGGCGGTGTCGCTGCACGGGCTGTTCGCGACGATGTCGCACTCGCCCGCGTTGTTGCTCGCGGACACGTCGGGACAAGTGACGGCCGGACCGAGATCTTGCTGCACGGAGCAGCCGAGCACGAAAAAGAGAAGAGCGACGCTTCGCATGCACGCAGCTTAGCGCACGCCCTCCCGAAATCAGTTCGCGGGTTTCGCGGGCAAGTGCGGGACTTTCTTCCCCTCGCCGTTGGTCTTCTCGGGCGGGGGCGCCGCAGGAGCAGCAGCGACCCCATTGGGCTGTCCGGTGACGCGCTTGATGCCGTGCTTGGCGAGGACCAGCTGCTCGATCTTCTCCATCGCCTCCGGGTGCTGCTCGATGAACGTGCGCGCGTTCTCTCGGCCCTGGCCGATGCGCTCGCCTTCGAACGAGAACCACGACCCGCTCTTCTCGACGATGCCCATCTCGCTCGCGAGGTCGATCAAGTCGCCCGAGCGCGAGATGCCCTGGCCGTAGAGGATGTCGAACTCGATCTCGCGAAACGGCGGGGCGAGCTTGTTCTTCACGACCTTCACGCGCGTGCGGTTGCCGACGACCATCGGGTCCTTGCCCGCGACGGGCGACGCTTCTTTGATGGCGCCGATGCGGCGGATGTCGAGGCGCACCGACGAGTAGAACTTGAGCGCGTTGCCGCCGGTCGTCGTCTCGGGCGAGCCGAACATGACGCCGATCTTCATGCGGATCTGGTTGATGAAGATGAGGATGCAGTTCGACCGCGCGACCGTCGCCGTGAGCTTGCGGAGCGCCTGCGACATGAGGCGCGCCTGCACGCCGACGTGGCTGTCGCCCATGTCGCCCTCGATCTCGGCCTTGGGCACGAGCGCGGCGACCGAGTCGATCACGATCAAGTCGACCGCGCCCGAACGAACGAGCATGTCCGCGATCTCGAGCGCCTGCTCGCCGTAGTCCGGCTGCGAGACGAGGAGCTCGTCCGTCTTCACGCCGAGCTTGCGCGCGTACGTGGGATCGAGCGCGTGCTCTGCGTCGATGAACGCCGCGACCCCGCCGAGCTTCTGTACGCTCGCGATGGCGTGGAGCGTGAGCGTCGTTTTGCCGCTCGACTCCGGCCCATAAATCTCCATGATGCGGCCCTTGGGATAACCGCCGATGCCGAGCGCGATGTCGAGACCGATGCTGCCCGACGGAACCACCGCGACGTCGGTCGTCAGCGCGCCGTCCTTGAGGCGCATGATGGAGCCCTTGCCGTATTCCTTCTCGATGGAGGCGACGGCGAGCTCGATGGCTTTCTGGCGGTTCTTGTCTTCCATTCGCAGACCTCTACTGGCTTTGTGTTCAGTAGTCAACGTTTTGATGTTCAGTGCCTGCGACGACGAGAAAAAGCCGCATGAAATCGCGCCGGCGAGCCCTTCGGAGATCGCGAGCGCGCTCGGGATGGACGCGGCGGCGCTCGGCGGAACGCTCGTCGATCCGGAGAAGCCGGCGGGCGATCTCGCCGCCGACCTCGCGTCGTTCACCACGGTCGAAGCGTGCATGAAGCAGCGCACGGCGTCGCTCGACCCGCTCGTCGGCGATGCGGTCGACGCGATCGGCTACGACACGTTCCTCCGCGACGCGTGCCGCGTGCTCGAAGCGGCGAAGTCGAAGGACGCGAAGAAGTGCGAGCTCATCGACGCGAGCGCCCTCCGCACGCGCTGCCGCGCGGTCACGGCGATGGTCGCGGGCGACGCCGACGGCTGCCCGCTCCGCGCGCCGAGCAAGCCCGAGCTCGGTCGGGACGCGACGTGCGTCGCCGCCGCGCTCCGGAGCCCCGCGATGTGCGCCGGCGCGCAGGCGCGCGACCGCGCGTCGTGCGAAGCGCTCGTCTCGCACGACGAGAAGAAGTGCTCGGGCATCCCGCTCGACGATCTCCGCGCGCCCTGCGCGCGCGACGCGCGCCGATTCCGCGCGGCGCTCCCCGGAAGCGCGGCGATCGCGAGCGTCCCGGCGGCGAAAGGCACCCTCACGATCCACGGCGACGGACGCGCGGACCCGCCGCAAACGACGGCCGATCTCGCGGCGGACGTCGGCTCGGGCGTGGTCGTCGTCCTCGACGGGAAATCGACGCGCGTCACCTTCGGCCGCCCGAACGAAGTCTCGCCGGCGACGCCCCACGTCGCGCAGCCGCTCGAGCGCGCGCACCTGGGCCTCGCGATCTCGACGGCCGAAGGCAAACCCGCCGACGTCACCGCCGCGTCACTCAGCGTGCCCGGCGCGCTCCAGAGCGCGTGCACGGCGCCGAGCTGCGGCGTGACGGTGAAGCTCGGCAAGCTCGAGCCGAAGCGCGGCGGCGCGTTCGAGGTCACGGTCGACGGCTCGCTCGGCGGCTATCGGATTCACGCCGACGTCACGACGTTCGTGCGCGACGTCGTTCAAAGCAAGTGAGTTGCGCTATGGTTCGCCGAGCGCGATGAAGATCTACGTGATGCGCCACGGTCCGGCCGAGGACTTCGCGCCGAGCGGCAGCGACGCCGATCGCGCGCTCACCGCGCCGGGCCGCGACCGCGTGCGCGCGGTGGCGAAGCTCCTCGCGGCGGAAGACGAGGCGCCGCGCGTGATCCTCTCGAGCCCGCTCGTCCGCGCGCTCCAGACCGCCGAGATCGTCGCCGCGGAGTGCGGGATCGACCGCGTCGAGACGACGCGCGACCTCGCGCCGGGCGGCGACGCTTCCGCCTTCGTCGCGGCGCTCGTCCGCGACCGTCGCAAGCGCGCGATGATCGTCGGCCACGAACCCGACCTCTCCGAGCTCGTCGCGACGCTGTGCGGATCGTTTTCGCGCGACATGCTCAAGGCGATGGTCGTCGGCCTCCACGTGCGCGCCGGCGAAACGACCCGCCTCCGCTTCGTGCTCGACCCGAAAGACCTCCGCGTCGAGCGCGCCGGCAAGTCCGTGTAGTCTACAAGTAAGGCCGCGGAATTGCGTGCAAATTACACGGATATGGCGCGGCCGTGGGCGCGTTGGGAAAACGTGTGGCTGAGCTGTGGCAACCTGGCGGAAAGACTCGATACCCACACTATCCGACATTATCGCTTCAAGCACTTACGAGGGCCCGCGCACACCTGCTCAAATGTATGAATTTCCGAAAGAAAAGACCATTCCTTGACAGGGGTCGGGCCGGCTCATATCCCAAACTCGATGGCAGCGCGCAGCACGGTACCGCTTCTCTCGCCGAGCGCGCCACGCGCGCTGCGAGCCGTCGCGATCCGTGTGCCCGACCGGGTGCCGCACGCGGTCTTCCCGCGTCTGTCGCCGCGGCTCCTCGTGCACGAAGGCGCGCGCCAGTCGCTCGAGCGAAAGCTCAGCACCGGGTGGACGCGGCCGGTCGTCTTGTCGATCACCGACAACCGCCACGCGATGATCTCTCACAGCGAGGAGCGCGGCGTCGTGCGGGCGCGCGTGCATCACATGTTCCTCGACGCGCCGGCGCGCGTGCAGGACGCGCTCGTTCGCTACGTCCGGCAGGGTGACCGCGACGCGAGCGAGCTCATCGGACGGTACATCGAGTCGAACACGCCGCGTCTCGCGCGCGGCGCGCGCCACCACCGCAAGCTCGTCACGCAAGGCAAGCACCACGATCTGCTCGCGCTTTTCCAGCGGCTCAACGAGCAGTACTTCGACGGGGCGCTGCACGTGCTCGTCACGTGGGGCGCGCGCACGGCGCGTCCTCGCACGCCGCGCGCGACCATCAAGCTCGGGAGCTACGCCTTCCAGGATCGCCTCGTGCGGATTCATCCGGCGCTGGATCGGCGCTGGGTGCCGAGGTATTTCCTCGAGTACGTGATGTTCCACGAGCTCTTGCACCACGCGATGCCGGCGACGCGCGGCCCCGGGCGCCGGCTCTTGCACCCGCCCGAGTTCCGCGAGCGGGAGCGCGACTTCCGCCATCACGAGCGCGCGCTCGCGTGGGAGAAGGCGCACCTGCACCGGCTCCTTCGCGCGTGAAACGGCTCGCTGCGGCGGCGGTCGTCCTGCTTTTCGCGAGCGTCGCTGCGGCGGCGCGCGATCCGAAGCAAGAGGCGGCCGTCGACGCGGAGGTCGCGGCGGTGGACCCGGCGCTCGTCGCGAAGGTCCATGCGGCGAACGACGCGGTGGATCACGGCGACGACGCGGCGGCGGTGAAAGCGTACGCCGAGGTCCACGAGCGCGCGCCGAAGGTGGTCGCGGTGACGCGGCGGCTCGGGACGGCGGAGGCGCGGGTCGGGAAGATCGCGGCCGCGATCGCGCATTGCCGCGAGGCGCTCGCGGAGGAGAGCTCGGCGGAGAATCACGCGGCGCTCGCGGTGGCGCTCGCGTCGGGCGCGAAGCCGCTGATCGTTCCCGACGACGCGAAGGAGGCGGTCGCGGAAGCGCACGCGGCGCTCGCGATGGCGCCGAACGCGGGATTCTCGCAGACGACGGCGTGCGAGGTCGCGGCCGCCGTGGGCGACGCGGACATGCTCGACGCGTGCAGCGCGCGGCTCCGGCAGATGGATCCGAACGGGCAGGCGGCGCATTTTTTCACCGCGCTCTCGCTCGGGCACCGGCGCGAGATCGACGACGCGGAGCGCGAGCTCGACGCGGCGCGCGCCGCGGGGCTATCGGCGCGCGTGTACGACGAGACGCGCGTCACGCTCGAGCACGCGCGGCCGAAGCCGGCGCCGCTCGCGACGGGGGCGACCGTGGCGGGCGTCGGGTGGGTGATCCTCGTGTTCGTGCTGCTCGTGGGCGGGATGCTCCTCAGCGACGCGTCCGAGCGCGCGCCCTCCGCGCCGGTGCGCGCGCTCCAGCGCGGCGCGCTCGTGCTCGCGGTCGTGCTGTTTCCGTACACGGCCATTCTCTTTTCGCTCGCGCTGATCGCGGTCGTCGGGTTCACCGCGGTCGCGTTCCTCGGAATGGCGCATGCATCGATGCCGGTCCACGTCGGGTTCGGGCTGCTCGCGCTCTACGTCGTCATCGCGGCGTCGCGCGCGCTGCTCGCGAAGGTGCCGGAGCGCGACGCGGGGGCCCCCGTCGATCTCGGCGCGGAGCGGAAGCTACGCAAGGCGCTCGACCGCGTCGTCGCCGAGATCGGGACGAAGCCCGTCACCGCCGTGTACGCGCGGCCGGACGCGGGCATCACGGTGATCGAGCGCGGCGGGCCGTTCGGGCACCTCTTCGGACGAAACGAGCTCGCGCTCGTCGTCGGAGTCGGCGCGCTCGACGGGATGACGCGCGGGCAGTTTTGCGCGCTCGTGGCGAGCGAGCTCGGCAAGCACCGCGCGCGCGGCGCGGGCGGGGGCGATCTCGCGATCGTGGAGCGCGCGTCGATCGACGCGCTCGCCGAGCGCATGGAGGCGCGCGGCGTCGCCACCGGCGCGAACCCGGCGTGGTGGGTCGTCGCGCTCCATCGCGCGTTCTTCACGCGCATCTCCGAGGGCGCGGTGGCGCTGCAGGAGACGCTCGCGGACGGCTGGGCAGCGAAGGCGTTCGGCGGCGAGGCGCTCGCGCGCGCGATCGAGCACGTGGCCACGCGAGGCGTCGAGTTCGACGCGCGCGCGCGCGGATCCATCCGCGACGCGATCGACGGAGACGGGCCGAGCGACCTCTACGCGCGACCCATCGAGGGAGACGTGCGCGGCGCCGTGGACGACGCGCTCGAAGCGCAGAGCGAGCGCATCGAGCGCATCGAGGCGCTCCCGGCGACGGGGAAGGCCGAGAAAGAGGACGACGACAAGCCCGCGTGGTCGCTCTTTTCCGATCGCGAGGCGCTCGAGGCCGCGATGAACGAGCGCGTGCGGCGAGAGCTCCGCGAGCTCGCGGGGTTCGGCGCGGCGGAGGATCAGGCGAGCAGCGAGTCGAGCGTCGCGCGCGCGTAGCGGACGGCGACGTCGAGGGTGCGGGCCGCGCCGTCGGGCGTGCGCGCGATCGGCGGCGCGACTTCCATCACGTCGCCGGCGCAGAGCCCGACCTCGCGTCCGAGGCGCGCGACGAGCTCGAGGACGAAATCGGGCTCGAGGCCGCCCGGCTCGGGCGTCCCCGTCGCGTCGACGAAGCTCGCGTCGGTGCCGTCGATGTCGTTCGAGAAATAGATCGAGCGGACGCCCGTGCTCTTCACGTGCGCGACGATGGCGTCGAGCGCGGCCTTCGGATCGTGGAGGCACTCCTCCGCCCAGAACTGGCGCACGCCGAGCGTCGCCTCCCAGTGCGCGCGCTCGTGGCGCGAGGCGCGCACGCCGACTTGCACGAGCTTGCCGCCGCGGCCGAGGAGCTTGTTCGCGTGGTACGACCAGGTCGCGAAGCAGTAGCGGATGCCGAGACGCTCCGCGAGGAGGTCGGTGTGCGCGTCGATCTGCACGATGCCGAAGGGCTCGCGCTTGCCGCGGTAGAGCGCCTCGACGACCGGCCACGCGCACGAGTGGTCGCCGCCGAGCACGAAGAGCTTCGCGTTCGGGGCGAGCGCGAAGACGGCGTCGAGCGCGCGCGACGCCTTCGACAGCGGCGAGACCGGCAGCGACCGGCGCTCGGGCTCGGGCACGTTCGGGTACTGCGCTTCCTGCGACGCGCGGATCTGCTCTTGCGAGAGCATCCCGTCCTCGAGGAGCTGCGGCACGACGAGGACGTCGCCCGCGTCGACGACGCCCTCGGGCCACGGGCCGAAGCGATCGAAATACGACGCGCGGATCGCTTGCGGGGCGACGTTCGCGCCGCGGAGGTAGCCCGCGCCGACGTCGGATGGGACGCCGAGCACGACGACGCGCGCGCTCGCGATGCGGTCGAGCTGCTCGTGGAAGCGGTCGAGCACCGACTCCTCGCCGCTCACGCCGTAGAGCTTTTCCTGCACCGCGCGCTGCTCTTCGCTGCCCGTCGAGACGACGTAGATGCCGCCGCCCGCGGGGCGCAGGAGCTCGGCCAGCACGTCGCGCGGAGTCATGCGGACAACGTACCTCCAGTTGTTCCGTGCTACCAATCGCCCATGCCGCTCGACGCCGGGACGATTTTCGCCGCCTCGGCGGTTGCGTCCTCGATGTTGTGCTCGTGCTCGTCTCCGTCGTGCGGCGAGCCCGGGTTCGAGCTGATCGAAGGGAGCGAGACCATCACCGGCGTGAGCGTGTCCGACGTGGCGTGCATCGACGTGACGCCGTCGTGCCTCGACGACGACGACGCCGGCGCGTGCGCGACGTACTACGTGCTCCCGGTCGCGACCGGGAACTGCCACGTCGACGTCGACCTCGCGAGCGGCACCACGTTCGCGACCGACGTGAAGATCGTCCGCGGCGCGGGCGGCTGCGCGGGGTTCTATCCGTCGCTCGCGTCCGACGCAGTCATCGAGGCGCCGTGAGGAAGCTCGCGCTCGCGCTCGTCCTCGCCGCGTGCGGGCCGCCGAAATACGGGCCGCCGCTCTCGCCCATCAAGGGCCCCGTCTCCAAGGTCGTGCTCCGGCCGACGGACGCGGCGAAGGCGGCGCACATGTCGACGATCGCGAAGCTCCAGGAGCGCGCGCTCGGGCCGTTCCTCGCGCGCGGCGACAAGGGCGCGCTCGTCGTCTACGTGTCGGGCATGCGCTCGGGCGCGACGCGTCCGGTGGTCGCGCTGCCGCTCGGCGCGGACGGCGACCCCAAAGCGCAGGCGCGCGTCGTCGCCGAAGCTTCG
>Ga0335082_10006624_pt1 | contig 12632 bp, 9 predicted proteins | sample Lox_Sample_41_FD_206718 | JGI IMG/M metagenome (GOLD analysis project Ga0335082, IMG submission 206718) | Soil microbial communities from Loxahatchee National Wildlife Refuge, Florida, United States - Lox_Sample_4.1 | ecosystem: Environmental > Terrestrial > Soil > Wetlands | place: USA: Florida... | reverse complement strand
CGTGAGACCGATAACCGCCTGGTGCGGTCCATGTCACGAACATGTTTACCATGTTCGTATTTCGGTTTGCCGACGGAGTCTACCCCAAACCGACATGGCTCGTCGGTCTGAGGCGGAGCCTCGTTAGGTATTGCCGAAGATGGCGGAGTGTAAACCCAACAACTGATCCGCTTCGGCGACCCGCATAATAGCCGCTCTTCCCTTCGAGAAAGCAACGATGAAACCTTCTCGTGCGCTGCGATAACATCGTAGCCCACCTGGCAAAGGAATTCTTTCATTCGTAGCGAACAGTTTGCGCAATTGTTTACCAACTCCGTTCCGGATCGTGCTTGCGTTTTCATGCTACCTCCCAGTTCCTTTTCGACTCCCCGGTTCCCGGGCTCCTGCAGTCCGGGAATCGAGCGACAAATAACGCCAGATTCTTGTTCCGCCGACCATCCACTAACCGATCATGTTCCGCGACTAACCTCGGGCTTCTTTGTCTTCCGCCACTTGGATTTCAAGTAGCCTTGGATCCACTCGACACAGGTTTCCATGACTTCCTCCAAGGCCAGGGAGTGGGAATAGTAGGTGACAATCGAGGCAAAAACTTTCAAAAGTGAACAGTCTTAGGGAGTGCGGACAAACGAAAGGCTTGATTTTCTGTCGATCTGACAGTTCTGACAGTATGACGCCTTCCTTACCTGTTCTAGGGTGGCCACATTGCAAGGGTTTTCTGTCTACCCATCAAAACGCGTAATACATAGTTTTCGTTTGGAATAGCTGAGATTGGCTCCGCTGAGCTTTCCAACCCGCACTGAGAAGGTCAACTTTGGTGCCGAACTCCGATGAGCGTGCGAAGTAACGACTACACGAAGTGCCTGGGCAGAGCCGCCATACTTTCTTTGCTCTTGCTGTTTTGCCCGGCTGCGTGGCCCCAGGCTGTCACCGCCAAGCCTGCTACCGCCGAAGCGCCGCCCGGGCCTCCCAAGGACACTCTTGGTCGCAGCACACCTCGAGGGACGGTGTTGGGTTTGCTCAGTGCCGCACGGAAAGGCAATCTGGAACTTGCTGCTCTCTACCTGAACACTCCCCTGCGTGGTGCAGATGCAGCGGATCTGGCCCGCCAACTTGCGGTTGTCATAGACCGTCGTCTTCCTGCTCGGCTCGACCGGATCAGCGACAGGCCCGAGGGCTCCCTGCCAGACCCGCTCAAGCCCGACGAAGACCTGATCGGGGTAATCCAAACCGCGAACGGTGATCGAGAAATTCTGGTCGAACTTGTAGATCGCGGAAAAGCGGGAAGAGTCTGGCTTTTTTCCCGGAAGACTCTCGCTTCGATTCCCGATGCTTTTCAGGAGTTGAATGCAAACGCCACAGAGAGGGTACTCCCGAATTTCATGGTGAGCACTCGAGTGGCGCACATCCCCCTTTTTGAGTGGCTCGCAGTCTTTGTGGGGATGCCGTTCCTCTACTTGCTGACAGGAGTATTGAACCGCCTTATTGGCCTGGCTGTCGGTGGTGTGCGGCGTCACTTGGGCAGAAATGCTGGCCTGCAGAATCCCCAAGTCTTGCCACCACCGATTCGCCTCCTGCTGCTTGCTCTGATTATCCGGTGGCTGGTATCGAGGATCCCCCTGCCACTCTTGGCGCGGCAATTCTGGTCCAGCACCGCCCTGATGATTACTGTTGTTGCCTGCATGTGGTTGTTGATGCTCTTGAACGGATGGGGCGAACGTTACCTTGTTGAGCATCGTCGCAGTTTAAGCGGATCGGCTTCTGCATTGCGTCTCGTTCGGAGGGTAATCGACGGGCTAGTGCTTTTTGCTGGTCTGCTGTTCACGCTTAGCCACTTCGGCGTCGACCTGACTGCCGCGTTGGCGGGACTTGGAGTCGGTGGCATTGCAGTCGCCCTCGCCGCCCAGAAGACACTTGAAAACATTATTGCCGGCGTCTCCCTGATTGCAGACCAAGCAGTGCGTGTCGGCGACACTTTAAACCTGGGTGAGATCCAGGGCACAGTGGAGGAGGTCGGACTTCGCTCAACCCGCATCCGCACCGCAGATCGCACCATCGTAAGTTTGCCCAACGGACAGATCGCGAATATGAAATTAGAAACACTTTCCGCACGGGACAGGTTCTTGTTCCATCCGGTGGTCAGCTTGCGCTATGAAACTACTCCGGTCCAGCTGCATTCGGTCATGGCTTCTATTCGCAACCTGCTAAGTTCACACACCGGTGTCGATTCGGCTTCAGTGCGCGTCCGATTTGTGCGTTTCGGCGCCTTCTCCCTTGACGTGGACATCTTTGCCTACGTGTTCGGTGATGACGGGAACAGTTTTCTAGAGATCCAGGAAGAGTTGCTCTTCGGTATCATGGATATTGTTCAGAAGGCAGGAGCCGTGATTGCGCTCCCATCGCAGACCCTATACCTCGTAGCCGATACGTCAAAACAACCAGCCCAAGCGATTCCTGATCACAGCGAACGAGCTAAAGCTGGCGCGCTCCATTAAGAAGGCGTCACCCCATCAATCCCACATCTGTCAGAACTGCCAGTCGCAATTTATTCCCGAGGAGGCTGAAATATCAAAAAAGGAACGTATGTGGAGGATGACGATGCCCCGTGTAAAGGCCACCATATTGTTGGTTGCATTGCTCTCGCTGTCCATGGCTTGCAGTAAGGAGCCGGAAACAACGTCGGCACCTGCCGCTGACAGCACAAAGCATACGCAGAGTTCAGACACATCTTCGACCCAGGCAGGAGCTTCTTCCGCGGACGTGAAACCATCGGACTCTTCCGCTGCCCCGATAGCCGCGGCACCCGCACCGCCGCCACCTCCACCGCCACCTCCGAAGCCCGTGGTGATACCAGCGGGGACCATCATTACAGTGCGTCTGTCGTCAGCACTGGGATCGAAGAGCAGCCAAACCGGTGACCTATTCGAGGCCACCGTGGCAGAGCCCGTCGCGATTGGAGAGAAGACCGTCATTGGCAGCGGCGCAGCCGCTGGAGGCACCGTTGTGGAAGCCAAAGCGAAGGGCAAGATCAAGGGCGAGGCACGACTCAAGCTCGCGCTGAACAGAGTAACGATTAAGGGGAAGACCTACGAGATTCAGACCACAATGGCTGAGCAGACCTCAAAAGGAAAGGGTAAACGCACTGCTGTCGCAACCGGAGGAGGGGCGGCTGGAGGCGCCCTCATCGGTGGCATTGCAGGCGGTGGAAAAGGTGCGGGGATTGGTGCGTTGGTGGGCGCTGGCGCAGGGTTCATCGGCGGGAGCCTTACCGGTAACAAACAAATCGAATTGCCAGCAGAGACCGTCTTACCCTTTAAGCTGACACATTCGATTACCTTGAAATGATTGATGTTGCAGGACTAAGTCCCAGATATTCGCGTTACTGGAGGACTTTTGTGAATGCTACCGCTTGCAGGGCTTTGGAATCTCAATCGTGGAAAGATCTGTACCAGGACGCGATTTGCGAATCGAATTTTAACAAGCTGCCGGGACGTATCGATGAAGCGGAAGCCGCACTCCTAATACGTCTGCGGGAACTGTATCTTGCCGTCGACGACGAACTTGAAGAGAAGGAAAGAGTGGACAATGCGATGTGCATCCTTCATGCCCTGCGGAGATCGCTGAAGCGTCACCCACCGGCTGATCAGAGCAAGCGTAGTGTGGATTACCTAAGAACTGCATGACGCCATGGCGTTGCAGGATGGTCTCGTGCCCCAGTCCGCTCAGCTACCAGCTGACCCACGGAATCAATTGGTGTCCATTGGAAGATAGAGGAATCGCCCTTTGCGCTCGATCTGAAGCACGATAGAAGTGCCCGCCATCCTGTCAAGAATTGACTGCAGTTCGCCCACATTAGATACCTCTATCAGGTTGACGGACCGAATGACGTCACCCGCTCTCAAGCTTGTTTTCAGATCATTTCCGACCACCCTCGCTTCTACAACGACGCCGGTATGTGAGCGCAAGTTAGCGACTCCCAAACGAGGTCTGGCCCCCAGTTCCGAACATAACACCCCCAGTTTGGGGACCAGATTGATCGCCGGACTCAGTGAATCCCCAGTATTCGCATCGTCGGCTGTTGCAGCCACGACGGGAAGTTCGAATCTGAGCCAAACCGATTTTCGCAAAATGGCGATCACAATTTTCTTTCCAACCGCTTTGTGGTACATCATTTCGTAATACTGAGGAACGTTCTCCAAAGACTGTTCATCCAGACTTGCAAGGATGTCTCCCGCCTTGATCCCCGCACGTTCGGCTGGAGTTCCAGGAACTACATCCGCCACCACAACTCCCGATTCACGGGGTAACCGCAGACCAGCCGCGAGTGCCTGGGTGATGCCCTGAACTTTAAGTCCCGTATCGCCCCAAGGCACCCGTCCGTTCCGGCGAATGCTTTGGTAAACGAATTGAACAAAACGAGCAGGAATCGCGAACCCCAGACCATCGCTGCCTCCCCCTTCGGTGATGAAGAACGAGTTGATGCCCACTAGATTTCCATGGATGTCTACCAGGGGTCCGCCGCTATTTCCGGGATTAATGGCCGCATCCGTTTGGACATAAGACATGTGGCGATCCGGCGTTATCTGCCGGTTCGTGGAACTGACCACTCCGATGGACACTGAGTTTTGTAGACCTTCTGGACTGCCCAAAGCAATCACGAGTTGCCCCTGGCGAAGATCGTCCCTGGTGGCGAAGGGAATGGTCGGCAAACCGTCAGCGTCAATCTTGATTATGGCCAGGTCGGCTTCCTTGAACTCCGCAATAAGTCGTGCAGGAACTGTCAGGCCTTGGGCAGTTTCCTTTGGCCGACGTCGAGTGTTCTTGTCGAGAATTACTGTCAGAGTGCTTGCGCCTCTAACTATATGGGAATTGGTGACGATGTATCCTGCAGGATCGAGAATGACGCCAGAGCCGAGGGCGTGCTCAGCTTTGAGCCGAGCCTCCGGATGGTTGCCATCATCATCGTCATCACCTTCGTCATTGTCCTCTTGTGGCGGCCCATAGGCTTCAACTTGGACCACTGCCGGCGTCACTCTGGCGATGATCTCCTCGAGGGCCTTGTTAAAGGCAATTAGAGAATCCGACTGCCCTCCCGCGTAAAGGGGGCACAGGAGAGCCGCAAGTCCTATCGCAGCCAAATCGCGAACATGCGCAATAAATGCACTGGATCTATGGGACATGGAGCACCGCTTCACTTCACATAGTGTCGTCAGTCGAAAACCACTCGGACACCTGCGGTCGGGTTTGTGTGCAGGTAGGCAGGTAAGTCCGAGCATGGGCTGATAAACCATTTCTTGCAGAGCCTGCCGGCCTTTGGATGCTTCGATCTTTCATTCGGTTCAAGTCCACAGAACAACTGAATGGGAACCGAACTCTCCGCTGTTGTCCGTCACGGTAAGAACAGTTAGAAGTTGAGCGCCGTGCGGATTAGAGGGAAGACGATCGCGAGGACTCTGCGGCAAACCGCAATCGCATCAGGTAATGTTAATTACCGTGGCATCGGGCACCCCGCTGAACCCGCCTGACTCAATACAAAATTATCTCTATTTCCCCGGTTTTATAACTGGCAAGACTGACAGCGCGCGAGGAGAATCGTCTAAGCCTCGCTGGACTGCGCCGAAGTCACGGACTACTAAGGAGGTAGCTGCCGTAAACACGCGCTTACCCGACGAGCACACACCCTCGCCTTTCAGCCGCCAGACGCAAAACCTGGACTCTTGAGCAGAGACCCCTCAAAGTTCGGTGTCAGTTCTCAATCTGCTTTTTTTCTGCCGCCATCTGGACGATTTTCTTGTTGATACCGTTTCGGTTGACCAGGGTCGCGAAGTCTTCTGCTTTGAACGGATACTGATGAGCCGATTCCTGCCCGGTCGTACTTAACGTGATGTCCACACGACGGTTGTTGGCCAGGACGATGGTGTGCAATTTCTCAAGAGTCTTCTGCCGCTCAGCCTCATTCAGCTCAGAATTCTGCTGGACCAGTTGTTTGACCTGATCGTCAGACAGATTGTGCTCTTTGCCGCGTCCTTCAGTCTCGAGGTGATCGGCGGGAACGCCTTGGGCGATCAGAAAGTCTTTGGCAACTTCGGCCCGCCGTTCCGAAAGGGCCTTGTTGTACCCGCTCTCCCCGCGTTGATCGGCGTGACCAATGAGCGTCAGTTGGGCGGCGGGGTTGTTCTCAAGATATTTCTTGAAAGCGTCGGCGACTGAGGTGAGCGTCGCCTGCTGGCTATGCACCAGACCTTTTGTCGTCTTGATCGATCTGGGCAGATCTGTAGGGAAGTAAACGCTGTTGAGGGCCAAGCCAGTATCCGCCTCGATCAAGCCGACTATGTGCAAGGTCGCCGTCTTGGTCTCGGAACCGCCACACTCATTGGATGCGCTAAGGGTGTAGCTGACGGTTTCATCGACGGGTCCGGGATCAGTCTTTTTGGGCGCTACCGGCAGCGTACGATTACCGTTGGAATTGACCGTCCCAAATTGGTCAATTGACACCGTCGAGGCGTTCGATGCGGTCCAGTTCAGCGCAGTGCTGCCTTCCTCAACTACTTTGTTGCCCACACGCTTGTAATGGACCTCGCCGGGTGCCAACTGGAGATCGGCCTGGACGGCGGTGTTGACATTGACGGTCGTGCTGGAAGTTGCAGTACCACCCGGGCCCACGGCTGTGAGCTGATAGGTGGTGCTCTGCTTGGGCTGCACCGCTTGTTCTCCGGACGGCGCAACCGGGCCCACAGGTGTAATTTCGACACGGGGGGCATCCGCGGAAGACCACTTGAGTTGCGATCCGTCCCCGCAGTTGACTTGCGCGGCGCTGGCGGACAGCTCCGCGCTCGGCTTGGCAACGGCCACGGTTGCACTGGCGGTACCCACCTTGAAGCGTGGTAACGCGCCGAGCTTTTCGCCGCGAGGCCACGGGATGGCCTTGCGCACACCCTTGGGGATATCGATGACCACGCGCTGGTTAGCGGGAACCTCGACAGGACCGGACCAAACCTCCTTCTCTGGCCCCAGAATCGTCATCTGATAGGTGCCTGGCGGAACGACCAGTTCCTGCTTCCACCGCCATTCGTGGTTGAACTCATCCCCATGACCGACGAAAAAATCGGGTGCCTTGCCGTTGAGCAGCACGGCATCCCGATTAGCTCCCTCAATGGTCATGGCACCAAGGGGCTGCGATACGGTGCGGGTAACGGCTTGCAGTGCGATTTCGAGTTTGGTGACCTGCCCGCCGGTGATAGTGACTGTCTGAGTTACAGGCGTGTAGCCGTAGTTGACCAATTCCACCTTGTGGTCGCCGGGACTCAGTTTCAGCGATTGATGGCGGCTCGCTTCGCCCACTGCGTGGTCATCCACGAAAACGTACGCTTGTTTAGGGGTAGCGTGAATGGCGAGCTTGCCGTCCTGAGCAAAGCACGGCAAAACGCCAGCCAATGCCAGCAGCACGGCCAGTGTTGATCGGCAAGAAACGTTATTTTTAGTCCTCATGGTCTTTCCCTCTTAATCTGCACGTTAAGCCTAAGCTTGAGAAAACCTTGTTACCACTGGCAATTCGAACAGACTGGCATTGGGACTGCCGTTCACAGTGTCCGTTCCAGAGCTTTTGGCGCGATAATGCGCTTAACTTCTGGACCGGCGCTAAAGCTAAACCCGAGAAACTGGAAAACACCACACCGTCGCCGAGCGGCACTGCTGGCACTGGGAGTCCGTCCGCGACTTGCTAGCCACACGGCTGGCAGCGGACGCGGCCCTTGGTACCTCGCTCGGGCCAAAGCCCTCTCGGTAGGGCTTTCCAATGCTCACTTCAAATCGCTTGGACTTCCGACGTTGATCGATGGGTATTAGCGCAACCAACTCGAACCGCCGTGTACGGACCCGTACGCACGGTGGTGTGGCAGGGGTCGGCGGGTGACCGCCGCCCCTATGCCGATCTGACGGGCCAACCGGAAATAACTGTGGACGACTGATGGGCCGCAAGTCAAGAAAGGGCTTCCTATCCGTGGCCAAACTTATTCTACAAGTCCAGCGAACAATTCGCACACAGACCTAGTTTTCCCCGCGATCTCGCTTTACCTGGGCCGAACCTCCGAGGCGGCCGGGGCGCTCCGGCGCAACTCACTGACGCTGCAGTGGAGTCGAAGAAGACTCTACTTCACACCCACCACCTTGGGCACAACGCCCCTCGGCCTACGCCATGTGCGGCAAGCCCGACAATGCCATCAAGTGGATCTGTACATGTGTAGAATCGGGCTTGCCCAACTGTCTCCTTTTCGACTGTGATCCACACTTGCACGGACTTCACAGCCGTTCGTAATTCGTGGCTCTGAGGTCCGACCTCCGCCGCGAACACGATATAAATCAGGAAGAATTCGCGAGTTAAGTTGTCCTCAATGCAGGGCATAATTCCGTATGGTGCCAGGAATCCCTGAATCGGTCCACGCGTTCCCCTTACTCTCCTTGCCACCACTTCATCTTCGGGATTTGCGAAACCGCCCTGAGTTCCATTAGTACCTCTAGCTCGTGCTGAATCTGGTAGAAACGGACGAGCCGCCGCGGTGAAAGCGCCGTGGCGAACTGTGTGCGATATTTCTCATCCAGCTTGTTCCTCAGCTTCAGTTGCTCGAACCTTCGGTTCAACAGTTCCTGCGCTTTGGCATCCGTCATCTTGTCGTAATTGTCGACGTAGTCCAGGATCACGGCGACGCGGGCATCGAGGAATTTGCCACGCTCAGCCATGTAAGACTCATAGATCGGCCAGAACCGCTTGGCCTCCTCGTCGGTGAACGTCTGCATCCCTTTGCTAATGATATCTCTGGCCTCAGCCTTAAGGTCGGTCTTGAGGAGCTGAATGTATTCGTCCAGGTCATCTGCAAACGCTGGCATGGCAAACAACAACGCTAAAACAATCAGAAGTTTCTTCATGTCCATTACCCACCTTGTTGGAATTGGTTATTTTGCAAGTTCTGAGCCTTGGAGATCTGTTCTTGTGTCGTAGGGAACTCTCCTCTCTTCAGGCGGATTGGTTACTGCTTGGTCTTCCGAACCGGTGCGGGTGCTTTGAGCAACCGCTCCGCCCGGGCTTCCGTCGAGGCGGAAGCAGCGGCAATCCGCGACGGAGAGCAATCCGAACCCCGGCCGACCCGGTAGAGAGTACTGGCGGTACTGTCTCGCTCAAACTGGCAGGACTGACAGGGACGCTCACAAATGCGCGTGGCAAGGCCCCCGCCGCGCTGTTCGAGTCTGTGAACGGCGCGACGAATCGCTTGGCACCCCTGCAGCCCAGTAGCAGAGCGAATCATGTGGGAGGTTGACAAAGTGTTCTCGAAGTAGACGCGACGTTGGGTTTTCGGAAGCTGTTCTGCCCGAAACCCGCGAAACCGGGGGGGCGCAGCCGAGATCCCCACGAAGCGGGTGCCAGCAAGGGAACGTCATCGACATCTCACAACCTACAATCGCGCCGCACGCGTTTGGCTGGTTAAGCACATATTCGGCTCTCGTATCAGGAGTATTCGATAATTGATGCCATTCTGATGGCAACCGAGTGCCGAAGCCAGAAGACATGAGAGTGCTGACAGTAGTGCTGATTGGATCGGGCCCTCGAGAATGTGCAGTTTGGGGGAGTGTCCAATAAATGCGAGAACGAGCATTCCCGATGTGCTCGGTCAGTCTCAGATTCGGCCGCCAGTTTTTGATTGCCGAGCAATGCGACCCGAACGAGTCGCCACAAAATCCCCGGGCGCGCCTCAATGTCACACAGCGGGAAAGTCACAATTAAAGAAGCTGTGGTAGGTATTCAGTTGCTGTCGTCGCGACGCTTCAGGGTCGGGCGGTCATCGTCGTTCCCCTTGTCATCTGTACTGTTGTTGTCAGTGGAGGACGTCCGCCGCAAGCTGGGTTTGTTGCTGTCCTCCTTCTTGTCCAGGATCTTGTGACGGTTTTCAATCGCCGCCAGCCGCGATTTCACGTCGTCAAACTCCGAGGTCGAAACCACATACTGGGCCCGTGCCGGTAGGATATGCTCGATCTCCTGCTGTGATTTCTCGATGCGATCCGGGGTTTGAGGATGGGTAGAGAATGCTTTGGCCAGCGTCCCCGGCTTCTTCTTTTCCTGTGCCTGGACCTTTTCGAAGAAGCTGATAAAGGCTAGAGGATCGTATCCCGATTTGTACATATACTGCATTCCTAGGTAGTCGGCCTCGGCCTCGAAACCACGCGAGAAGTGCAGGAACGTCAAGGGCAAGGCCAGACCCGCTGCCTCGTAGGCGGCATAGCCGACTGCGCCCCCAACGAAGATCAGGGGAATCGAAGCCATCTGCATCAGGTTCCCGCGTGTGTTCTCGCGAGCGGCATGGCAAGCCGCCACGTGCGCGATCTCGTGAGCCATGACACCGGCTAGCTCGGCTTCTTCATCCGCTGCCAGAATCAATCCGGAATTCACGTAAAAAAAGCCGCCCGGCAGGGCAAACGCATTGATGTCATTAGAGTCGATCACCTTGATGGTGAACGGCACCTGAGCATCGGAGTTGCGTACCAGGTTCTGTCCCACCCGGTTGACGTATTCCGTGACCACCGGATCCTGGATCAGTTTTGCCGTGGATTCCACCTGCTGGGCATACTGCTTGCCCATGGCAATCTGTTTCTCCACTCCATACCAGTTGCCCAGGCCGGTCTTGCAGCCGACATTGCGGTTTCCCACCGCATTAACATCCGTCTTACCGCCTTCGTGTTTTACCTTGTCGGGGTCTGCGGGCTCAACCCTGGTCGCAGTGGACTGGGACCGGGTGCTGGCGGCGGCATCCTGGTTCTTCGTTACAGCTCCGCCTTGGTCCTGCGCCAAACCCACGGGGGATGCGTAGGCCGACGCCAACAGCGCTGCAGCTACCGCCAAGAACCCTAACTTCATGATGGACTCCAGTTTCCGTCCAGCCCCGGAGGTCTCTGATTCGATGATGACTTAAACAGTCGCGGGGGCGTTTTATAGTTCGACCTGCAGGTCGGCACAAAGAGTGGCCGGGGTGCAATGGGGACCGCGAACAGTACATAGTCTAACCATCGGTGGCAGCTTGGGAAACTGCCACTTCTGACAGGGACGCCCCCTGCTGCTCGTTAGGTAATTCCTGGAGGGGTTGAGGAATTGCGCCGCGGGAAAACTCCAACGTAGAGTAGTGACTTGGCGAGCAAGGAGTTCCAGGAAGCGAATGCCACGCTCTATCTTCCTTGGCCTTCGCCTGCTTGAAGTTACGCGTTTCCGACAAGAGCTGCTGCAGACGAACCTATGTGAGCGGTTTGGCCCGTACAGCTTTGTCGGGCGAAGAGCCAAATGCAGTTGGAAATCGGCGTTCGTTTTGAACAGGCTTTCTCAGATTCTGTCGTTCCAAGCACGAAGCTACATTCATTCGCAGCACTCTAAGACCGCTCATGGCATTGACCAGAGCTGCCCTTTCCTCATCGGTTCCAGCGTGGTCTTGAGAAAGCACCAGCCGCCTCTGGTGTATTTCAGACTCGGCTGTCTGAACGCGCTCCTGCATCTTCGTCCAGTCGGTTTCGAGCAGGGCGGCTTGATATGACTCTTGCCAGCTAGACCTGGTCGGCACTTTGCCGTCTCGGCAAGAATCAACTAGCGTTTGACTCATAGCTATTTGACGCTCCGCAATCCTACGCAGGCCGTCCAGCGTGGTTAAAGCATCTCGCAAATCGTGTCGTTCGCCATTCAGCGATTTCGTATGACCATCTTCAATTCGATCAAGAATGGCACTGCGAGCGAGAGCGACCCATTCGAATACCTTTCCGGGGTCACGCTCCCAACATTGCCGCCTCACAAAGTGACGCCAGTCCGGGACAAAATGAGTCTGTTCAATGTTGCTCGTCTTTTCGTTTTATAGAGTGAACGCGGTGTCAGCGTCAACTCCTTCATTTGTAAGCGATTACATAGCGTCTGGGCATTCTGCATTAGGTGCTCTTTATTCGGAATCGCGATATCGTATGATGCCGACGGCGCCGCAGCCTTGTGACTGTACGAACCGAGAACCGGTTTTAAGGTGACCCTTGAGGCCGAGAATTTCCGCGCTCTGTCTTCTTGGCCTTCGCCTGCCTGGATTAGGCGTTCCCGACCAAAACCCCAGGCAAACCTCAATCGTCGGTTTGGGCTTGGGCTGGGCTAGACTGGCAGGGCGTGTCCGGGAGAGAAGCCGTCATGCGAATAATTGCAATTTCCCAACACGAATGTAGTGAGCTATTGAAGCGCCTATATATCGGCAGGCTGGGATGTGCGTTGGAAAACCAACCACATATAGTGCCTGTTTGCTTTTCGTACGAGCCTGACTCCATCTACATTTTTTCAACTGTCGGCAAGAAGATTGAGTGGATGCGGCAAAATCCCAAGGTTTGTCTGCAAGCTGACGATATAGTAGATAGATCGGATTGGCTTAGCAGTCCGTGGTGCATGTAGCGGATTTTCTACAAAGCGGGCGACGTAGCCGGGTGCGCGATCTGGCGACGCACCTGGCGGCCGACCCGGAGATACGGCGGCAGCGAAGGCGCTGCTGACTTTTCCGGTTCGAGAACAGCAAAACAACGCGTACCACGAGCCTGCCCAAGCGATTTCTCAGTTCCCGCGGCGTGCCCGCTCCCAGTAG
>Ga0335082_10006622_pt1 | contig 12635 bp, 10 predicted proteins | sample Lox_Sample_41_FD_206718 | JGI IMG/M metagenome (GOLD analysis project Ga0335082, IMG submission 206718) | Soil microbial communities from Loxahatchee National Wildlife Refuge, Florida, United States - Lox_Sample_4.1 | ecosystem: Environmental > Terrestrial > Soil > Wetlands | place: USA... | reverse complement strand
CCCTCTGTATAGGGGGTGTTCTTTAATGGGGCTATGGCCCTGTCCATCATGCTTGACATGCGGCCCAGATCCAGCCGAAACACAGAACCTTCCGTGACATGGGTGGTTTGCAGGGGCGCCGTGTTGAAGCTGCCGTTAACCTGGCCGGGAATGTATGGAAAGAACAACACGATATCCTTCGGAGGATGATCAATCTTTACAGGTTGGCGTTCATGGTCAATAAATTCCACCTGCGGATAAATTTCATAGACCGTCGAGCCATCCGGCATAAGCAGTCCGGCCCGTGGCAGGGCACACCCCGCCACAATCACGAATAAGATGAAATGGAATCCCTTCTTGAGGATAACCATACGGGACATGAGAGCATTTTAAAGGTTCCCGGGCCGTTGCCCAGGCACAGGGATCGCGTTAAGCCTTCTCTTCGCTTGCTCGATCATTTGGCGATTGGAAGGCGTGTCCGGAGCCAGTCGTGCAAACTCTTCTATTTCTTTTTCTGCCTCCGACACGTTTCTCTGACCCATAAGCGCAATCGCGAGATTAAAATGGATGCCCGCGTTGTTTGGGTTCAGGCCGAGCGATATGCGGTACTCCGAAACCGCCCCATCCAGGTCTCCCTTGCTTTGAAGCACGGCCCCGAGATCACTGTGGGGGTTCGCTTCATTCGGGTTCAGGCGAACGGCCGTGCGGTATTCCGAAATCGCCCCATCAAGATCTCCTTTGACATGATACACGGCCCCAAGATTGGTGTGGGCTCTTAGATCGTTCGGATCCAGGCGAATAGCAAAGAGGTACTCCGCAATCGCCCCATCGAGGTCCCCCTTGTTCATAAGCGCAACCCCCAGAGCATAGTGGGCCACTTCAAGGTTCGGGTTGAGACGAATAACGGTGCGGTACTCGGAAATCTCCCCATCAAAATCCCTCTTGCCCTCAAGCGCAAGCCCCAAATTATAGTGGGCGTTTAAGTCGTTCGGGTTCAGGCGAATGGCCGTTCGGAACTCTGCAACCGCCCCATCAAGATCTCCTTTGTCCTTGAGCGCGGCCCCAAGATAAATGTGCGAGTATCCATCATTGGGCTTAAGGCGAACAGCTGTTCGAAGCTCTTCAATGGCCCCATCAAGATCCCCTTTCCGATAAAGCGCAGCCCCAAAATTAGCCCGGGCGTATTCATTGTTTGGATCCAGGCGAAGGGCCGTGTGAAACTCCGCCATCGCCTCATCAAAATCCCCCTTGTCCGCGAGAGTCGCCCCGAGGCCAATGTGGCCGTCTGCCTTATTCGGGTCCAGGCGAATGGCCGTGCGAAACTCCGCCATTGCGCCATCAACATCTCCCTGATTGTGGAGTATCGCTCCGAGATTATAGTGAGCCCATGAATTGTTCGGGTTCAGGCGAAGGGCTGTATGAAGTTCTTCAGACGCTTCATCAACATTCCCCTTTTTGCGGAGTGCAAACCCGAGGTTGGCGTGGGCTTCCGCATCGTTAGGGTCCTGGCGCAGCGCGGCGCGGTATTCCGCAATCGCCCCGTCAAAATCTTCCTTCTGCTGAAGCTCGATTCCGGATTGAATATGTTTTGCAGCCTCTTCCGGCATGGGTCTCGGGCCGGCACAGCCCGAAGCCATGACCAATAATACACCTGCAATCACCATCCGATGGAAACATTCTTTCAAGTCAGTCCGCCTTTGGTTCGTTCAAAAATGCCAAACTTTCCCACCCCCCGTGCGCGAGGGAGGAATCCTGGATCTGAAGGGCCTCCCGAAGCGCCGACCTGGCCTCGTCTATGTCTCCCATGCCGGCTTGGGCTCCCGCGATCTCCGCAAGCCCCCGCATCCGCTTAACATCGTCCATGGTTTTAGCCTTTATCGGAGCGCGGGAGAGAATCGCCCGGGCTTCGGTTTGTAATCCCATGGCCCGATACGTTTCGGCCACTTTGACCAACATGCTGGATTGAGAACTGTTGTTTCCGATCTCGGCGGCGGCTTGACTGGCTTGTTGAAATACGATTTGAGGGTCAAGAGGCTGGGGGGATTGTGCGGTTGCACGCGTGGAATACAGCACGGCAAGAGCTAAAACGGTTATCATTACCTGCCCGATGTACGGCCTGGTATACATAACCTGTACCTCTCACCATGGTATAATTTTGCGCCTGATGAAAGGATGGCGTCAAGAAATAATTTTAAACGTGATCCGCTAAATTCCTTGATCTCTCCCCTGTCCACTGTCCCATTCTCCAGCCCCTTCCCCCCGCGCGAGTGCGGAGGGGCGCTGATTTGTTTACCATTGCCCGGCCTACCTCCTCTATAGTAAATTATCACTCATGGAACGGATACGTGTTCTCATCATGGGAGCCGCCGGTCGGGATTTCCACAACTTCAACGTGGCGTTTCGACAGAATTCCCGGTACGAGGTGGCGGCGTTCACGGCCGCGCAGATTCCGAACATCGCGGGACGAACGTATCCCCCGTCTCTCGCGGGGGCGCTGTATCCCGAGGGCATTCCGATCCACCCGGAGGCGGAGTTGGAGTCGCTGATCGAGGCCCGCCGAATCGATCGGGTTGTGTTTGCTTACAGCGACGTGTCCCACGAGGAGGTCATGCATGCGGCGTCGCGTGTCATCGCCTGCGGCGCCGACTTTGCGCTGCTGGGCCCACGGGCCACCATGATCCCTTCCCATAAACCCGTGGTGTCGGTCTGCGCGGTCAGAACCGGGGCGGGCAAGAGTCCGGCGGTCCGCGCCGTCGCCCGGCGGCTTCGGGACGAGAGGCTCCGGGCGGTCGTGGTCCGTCATCCCATGCCCTACGGGGATCTCGCGAAGCAGGCGGTCCAACGCTTCGAAACCCCTGAGGATCTCCAACGGGCCGATTGCACCATCGAGGAAAGGGAAGAGTATGCCCCCCATCTTCGGGAGGGCGGGGTGGTCTACGCCGGCGTCGACTACGAACGGATCGTTCGGCAGGCCGAACGCGAGGCCGATGTCCTCCTCTGGGATGGCGGGAACAATGACCTGCCCTTCCTCAGATCCGACCTGGAGATTGTCCTCCTGGATCCGCACCGTGCCGGGCACGAAAGGACCTACTTTCCGGGAGAGGCCAACCTGTTACGGGCGGATGTCTTAATCCTGACCAAGATCGACACCGCCAGTGCGGCGCAGATCGACGCCGTGCGGGCCAACATTCGCGCCTACAATCCGCACGCCGTCGTTCTTGAGTCTTCCATGCCGGTGACGATCGACCACCCTGAGCGGGTTCGGGGCGCGCGGGTCCTCGTGATCGAAGACGGACCGACCCTGACGCACGGCGGGATGTCCTTCGGAGCCGGCGTGTTGGCCGCTCGCCAAGCGGGCGCACGCGAGCTCGTGGACCCGCGCCGGTATGCCGTCGGGAGCATTGCGGACACCTTCGCCCGCTACCCGCACCTTGGGAATGTGCTGCCGGCCATGGGATACGGAGCCGACCAGATCGACGACCTGGCCGCAACCATCCGTCGGACCGACTGCGATGCGGTGGTGATTGCGACACCCGCGGATCTCCGGCAGATCATCGAGATCAAACAACCGAGCTGCCGTGTCACGTACGAGTTTCAAGAGCGCGCGGGTCCTTCGTTGCGAGAGGTCTTGGGGGACGTGATCGCGAAGGCGCGGGCCCATGTCTGAACCGCTGCTCGTGGCCCTGGGCGGCAATGCGCTCGTGAAAGCGGGGCAATCCGGAAGCCTCGAGGAGCAGGCGGCCAATCTTCGTGCGTCGCTCACGGGGGTCGTTGAATTGATTCGGCGCGGGCACCCTCTGGTCCTCACCCATGGCAACGGCCCGCAAGTGGGACATATCCTTATCCGCACCGAGGTCTCGCGAGGCCAAGCGTACGACCTTCCGTTGGATGTCTGTGTCGCGCAGTCGCAAGGCGAAACAGGCTACCTCATCCAGCAGACCCTGCACAATCTCCTTCGGGATTCCGGGTGCGATCGGCCCATCGTTGCGCTGATCTCGCTCGTCGTGGTGGACAAACTCGATCCGAGAATGGCACGGCCCACCAAGCCCATCGGCCCCTTCTACACGAGCGAACAGGCGGTCGCGTTGAAGACTCGTGGATACGGTGTGGTCGAGGATGCCCATCGCGGATACCGCCGGGTGGTGCCGTCTCCCCGTCCCCTCCGGATCGTGGAAGCCGACATCGTGAAACGGCTCGTGGAAGAGGGCACCGTCGTCATCGCCGTCGGCGGCGGCGGGGTTCCGGTGTCCATCGACGCCGCCGGACACATGGCGGGTGTGGAAGCGGTGGTCGACAAGGATCTGGCCTCCAGCGTTCTGGCCGCCGCCATCGGCATCACGCGGATCCTTGATTTGACGTCCGTGGATCACGTCAAACTCCATTTCGGCTCGCCCGCCGAACGGAACCTGGAGCGCATTACGCTCGCCGAAGCGAAAGCGTATCTTGCCGCGGGCCATTTCGAGCCCGGCAGTATGGAGCCGAAGATCCAGGCGGCCATCCAGTTCCTCGAGCAGGGCGGCCGGCATGTGGTCATCACCCGTCCCGACCTCGCCATCGATGGGTTCGAGGGCCGCATTGGCACGCAGATTCTTCCCGCGTAGTGGAGGGCGCCCCTGCGGACCGGCCAACCGCTTCAGCAAAAAGGGTCAAGACGGGGAATCGGGCTGCCTCCTGTGCCCATCCCCCCGTGCGCGAGGCCGGAGGGGACCCGGAATAAAGTTTGGTGTCCCCGAAATTCGGGACAGATAAACGTCCACGGTATCGCCCAACAAAATTAACCCGCGGTTAACAGCCTGTTAACGAGGGAATAACCGGGTGCTGATACAGTGAACTCTGCATCTTGACGGCCTGACCGAATCCTTATACCATAGCGCATGAGACTTTACAGCACAGAGAACGCATCCGGAAGGAGGAAAGGGTGATGGAGACCTTGCCTCTCGGAAAGAAGCTTCAAGCACTCTACGGCGAGATCGCCGAGCGTGCGGGCCGGGCGCGAGCCGACTACCGGATGGCGGATTCCGACAGCGAATGCAGTCGGGACAATCTCCTCACCTATCTCGTCTTGCGCGAGCACGATCTGCACGAGCTGCAGCTCGAGCTGGCCGAGCAAGGGCTCTCGTCCCTGGGGCGGCTCGAGAGCACGGTGCTGAGCAGCGGCCACCACGTCCTGAAGCACCTGGGCATCGCCATTCCACCCACCGATCTCCATGCGCCCAGCTCGGACCAGGCTCGCGCGCTGTTGGCTCAGCGCAGCCAGGCGCTCCTCGGGCGACCCCGGGAGGGGCGTGCGACCCGGATCATGGTCACGCTCGACGCCGCCGGCGCCTCCCGTCCCGAGCTGCTCGAACAGTTGCTCGTCACGGGCATGGACATCGCCCGCATCAACTGCGCGCACGACTCGGCTCACGAGTGGGAGATGATCATCGAGGCGATCCGCCGCGCCGAGGAGCGGCTCACCCGACGCGGTCAGGGGGTGGGCCGCCGCTGCCGGATCCTGATGGACCTGGCCGGGCCCAAGGTCCGGACGGGCCCCATGACGCTCGAGACCCGACCGCTGAAACTCTCGGTGCCCAAGGATGCCCTTGGACGACCCTGCCGGCTGCTGGAAGGATACCTGGACAGCAACGCCGGACAAACCGAGCGGATCCGACTCCCCGACGCCGCACACCAGTTTGTGATCGCGGTGCCCGGTCAGGATGCCGTGGCGAGCCTGCAACCGGGAGAAACCCTCCGGTTTGAAGACACCCGCGAGCGCACCCGGACCTTGTACGTGCTCGAACGGGTCAGTCCGTCGCGCGTCCGGGTCGGCCTGCAGCGAACCGCCTACCTGCAGGAAGGCATGAAGCTGTACACCGAGCCAGGAGCGATCTTCACCGTGGGCCCGCTGACGCCGCAACCGGTGGACCTCCGCGTGAAGGCCGGGGACAGGCTGCTTTTGTATCGCGATCCCAAGCGGCCGGGCCATCCCGCACGGGAGGGGCGTCCCGCGGGGGTCAGCTGCACCTTGCCGGAGGTCCTGTCCAATGTGGAGCCGGGCCATCGGGTGTTCATCGACGACGGGAAAATTGCGGCGGTGGTCCGGGCGAGCCGCGAAGAGCATCTCGAACTGGAGATCACGGCTCCGCTCGACATTCCCGCGCGCATCCGATCGGAAAAGGGCCTGAACTTTCCCGATTCGCCGATCGACGTGCCGGCGCTCACCGAGCAGGACCGGCGGGACCTGGCGTTCGTGGTCAAACACGCGAACGCGGTCGGGCTGTCCTTCGTGCATCGTCCCCGGGACCTGAACGATCTCCGCGACGCGTTGCGGGAGCTGGGCTGCGCCGACATGGGCTTCGTGGTGAAGATCGAGACCAAAGAGGCCGTCCACCGGCTGGCCCAGTTGCTGCTCGCCGGGCTCGACCGGCCCAAGTTCGGAGTGATGATCGCACGCGGGGATCTGGCGGTTGAGGTCGGGTTCGAGCATCTGGCGTTGGTGCAGGAGGATATCCTGTGTCTCTGCGAGGCCGCGCATATTCCCGTCATTTGGGCGACCCAGGTGCTCGAAACGCTCGCCAAGAGCGGGCTGCCCGCCCGAGCCGAGATCACCGACGCGGCCATGGGCCAGCGCGCCGAGTGCGTGATGCTCAATAAAGGGGAGCATGTCCTCGACGCCGTGAAGACGCTGGCCAAGCTGCTCACTTCCCAGGAACGCCACCGGGTCAAGAAGCGGCCGGTCTTCCGGGACATGACCGCACAGCATGACGTGTTCAAAACCCCGCCCCCGGACGCGGACCGTGCGCGCTAACCGGCCTTAAAAAAGCAGCCTGTCCCCTTTTCTTATTCTAGGCCTTCCCGGTCTTCTCCGCGATGATTTCATAATGCTGCGATCGTTCGTCAAATCGGAGGAGGACCGCTCTCGCCTTGTCCGGGACGACGGCCGCCTCGTAATCCTCTCCGGCAAAGCGGCGCACGGCGTCCAGGGAATCAAACAGCATGATCGTGACGAATTCGACTTCTCCGCCGACTTCGCGGCGAAGCAATTGAACATGCCTGAAGCCGCGAAGTCGCCGATTCTCAATGCCGACGAATATTTCATCCTTGAGCAGCGCCTCATATTTGTCTGCGTCGCCGGGGGCTGTCCATCCATGCCAGATTCGGACAATCATGGTTCGATCCTCACTTTCTTGTATGACAATCCATCGTTGATCGCCCGCCGCCGCGCGCGAGGGCGCGAAAGGGAGCCGATTTTCAATAACGCAGCCAGGATATCCAGGCGCGATCCAGCACCTCTTGGAGGTCCAGCCTCCAACGGTCGTCTTCGTGAACCAGGATGAAGGTTTCGCGTTCATATTCCGGAAGCATCGGCGCGTACGGCGGCCGACTGATCGCGTAGGCACTATATTCATAGCCGATCGTGACCGAGACTTCAACCTGATCCGGGTCAATCAATTGCCCCTTGGCCTTCTGGAACCGCGTAAAGCAGCATTGAGGGCTTCGGGTCGTATTTTTCATCAGGTGGGAGAACTGCTCCGATGTCATCGAATCCCGGAACGTTTTCGTGCCCAGGGCATACAGATCGTCGTATCGCTCCTCCTCCCACAACTCCGTGATCCTATCCAGACTCCGGATCGCCTCGGACACCCGCTCCTCGATCTGTTTGTCCGTGAGTTCCGCCGCTTGCAGGCAAGGCCCGTGCGATAGCGCTCCGAAAACAACGGCCGCGCCCACGAGACAGGATCGGGACATCTTCATCATCAGTGGCACCACCCCACTTACGCGCGAGGGCGGAAGGAAACTAAGTCCCTCGCTCCGGTTAGAAATTCGAGAATCAAAATCCTGATCCCCTCTCTCGTAGGTCACGGGACAGGGAGCTGGGTCAGGCTCCAGATTAAAAACAGCCCATAGATAATCCCAAAGAACAAAGGAAACGTCGTGGCGCGATGCGCCCACCATCGACGGTGCTGGCGAAGTGTCCAGCCCGGACGTACGGCCGGAGGTTCGTTGGCCTTGTCTTCGAGCGGCTCTTGAAGATCTCGGAACCGGCGTAGGTCCACGAATAATTTTCGGTCGGTCCATCCGGGTAAACGTTCAATGCCCCTGAGCTGCCACTCCCAGAGCTCATTCTGCGCCGAGAATCGCCCCAGCACGATGGCCATCTGCAGGGAAATGAGCAGGCCGAAGATGCACAGAATCAGGACCAGGAGAGAGAAGATCAACGAGATGGGTTGGCGGGTTACGAGAAAGCCGATCGCTGCGACAAAAATCGAGTTCGCGGTTAGGTAGCCCGTGAGCAGGCTGTGGTAATCGCGAACACCGGCGGCCCACAGTTCAAGGAGATTCTGGTAGGTCCGGCGGCTGGTATCGGCCTGGTCGGCATCAATATTCATGGAATTCCGAAACCGACCGCAACCTTAGCGACCCTCTCGGCGTGGCCGATTTCCTCCTTATTGGCTCTTTTTTAACCTTGATCCTATTCCCTTCACGGTTCTTTTTAATATAATGCACGAGATAAACCGCTGCGCGCAAGGCCCGAGCGTCTCCTTCCGGAGTTTGGCGGTATAATCGCGGGGGTTACATTCCACTTCGTGTCCAGGTCGACTGCGCCGGAGAGATGCCCGCACGCCAAATATCGGGATAAAAAAAGAGGGTAGCCACTTGGCTACCCTCCGGAATATCAAGGGGCTATTGCCCCCGCGTGCCTTACTTTGGGCTGGCCGGACTATCTGCGGCCATGGACAGGGCAAAATAGACAACCCATACCACGAGACCCGAAAGTGCGGCAAACGCAAGGGCCGTATTGCCCAAGTCGTGTGGAATCATTGTGACCTCCTTCTCTCAGCAGGGTTCAACGTTGCTTCGTCAGGAGGCTCCGATGAAAAAACCCTGCGCCACTTACGTGGTTCGCAGGGTTACACTTGAAAGCCTCTTCGGCAGCCGCCCAACCGTTCCCTTCTTACTATCTTTATCCGGGAGTAGGTTGACGGCTTTGCGCCCCACCCTTTCGAAGTGGGTTGCCCTTTCGGTGGCCTTCTGACCTATTGTTCTGCTTGAATAAGACTATACCATAGAACAGTGTCCGCTGTCTATCAATAAGAAAGAAGGAGTCGGGTCCTGATTTCAGCGCCCAATGAGGACACTTCTGTTTATTTGCTCGACCAGGCGCTCGAAAAATTCTCTCTCTGCCCCTTCAGTTCCTTCTTGCCTCCATCACTTATTATCGCGGCCCGCCGCCGCGCGCGAGGGCGAAGGGAGGCGGTTTACGTTTCACCGAACCCGTGGCGGCGGTTCGCGAAGCGCCCAACCTCGTCATGGCCCCCGATCAAACTGGGAGACCGTCCCGTCCAGAATGATATCCGAAGGCTTGATGGGGTGCATCAAGCGAATCCCTTCGATCGAACGGCAGCGGCTCAGGGCCACATAGGTTTGGCCGTGCGCAAACGCGCCGCGCCCCAGATCGATGATCACGTTGTCAAAGGTCTTGCCCTGGCTCTTATGGATGGTAATCGCCCAGGCCAGCTTGATCGGGTATTGCTTGAAGGAACCGGTCACCTTGGGCTCGATCCGGCCGTCTTGCTTGTTATATTCATACCCGATCTTCTCCCACTCCGTCGGCTCGACCTTGCAGAGTGCATCGCCCAACGCGACGGTGATCGAATCGCCCGAAAGCTCTTGAACCACGCCGAGACTACCGTTCACCCAGCGCTTTGAGGGATCGTTCCGGACCATCATCACCTGGGCCCCCGTTTTTAACTCCAACCGTTCGTCCGTCGGGTACGAGGCCTCGTCGAAATCTCCGCTCACCACGGCATCGAAGGCGTAGCCCTTCGAGTCCAAGGCATCCAGATGGCTTCGATTGATGGCCGATGCTCGCCGATTGGTGCCGGTGAGCGTAATCGCCAGACCCCCCATCTCAAAATCCAGAGAGGGATCGCAGCGTCGATTGAGATCGTGCAAATCCGATTCTTCGAGCTCATTGTTGCGGATTTTATTCAGGAGCGCGATAAAACCGGAATCCCTCTGGCGAAACACCTTCCCCAGCTCGATCACTTCAAATTTATTTTCTTTGAACACACGTGCGTCGAAAAAGTACGGGCTCTCGTAGACGTCGGCCAAATAATCCCGCAGCTCCGGCTCGACGATGGGCGGAAGCTGATAGAGATCGCCGATGCAGATCACCTGAACGCCCCCGAAGGCCTCGTCCGTGCGATGGCGGTTCAATCTCAGCGCGTGATCCACGGCGTCCATCACGTCCGCACGCACCATCGAGACTTCATCGATCACGATCGTCTCCAAGGCGGAGAACAACTTCTCCTTCCCGCGCACCCGCCTCACTTCATTCGGGGTGATGAGCCGTGGAGGAAAGCGGAAGAACGAATGGATCGTCGAGCCGCCCACATGGATGGCGGCCACGCCCGTCGGAGCCAGCACGGCGATGTTCCGCGCGGTCTTCTCTTTGAAATATTGAAGGAGCGTGGATTTCCCGGTCCCGGCCTTCCCCGTGATATAGACGTGCCGGCGGGAGTGTTCCATCAGGCCGAAGGCCTGTTCGATATCCGGGGTGATCTCAAAATCGTCGGGGATGACCACGGCGTGTTGAGAAGTCATTTTTTTCACCGGTTCCATTCCTTATTCGTTTTTTAATTTCTCGATTGTCCACTGCTCCATTCTCCAGCCCTTCCCCCGCGCGCGAGGACGGAGGGGAGCATAAATTTATCCGGGTCCGGCCCGGTCCGCACCGTACTTAAGTCAAAAAGCGGGCGGTTAGGTCAGGAGGCCTCCGGAGAAGGCAGATCGCTCCCGTGCATCCGCGCGAAAAGTTCCCAATCAAACGGCTTGGGGGTGAGCGCGTGAAGCGGAATCGGCTCGACTGCGCCCGACCCGCTCCAGGCCAGAAAGGAACCCACGACGGAGTCGGGCCGTTCCACGAGACGGCGGATCGCCTCATAGGCCAGGTGTTGCGCCAACGCTTTATCCTCCGGCGCCGGCGGCGCCCCTCGCAGGGTATGGCCCAGAATCGTTGCCTTCGTCGCCGCGGGGAGCGGATACGACCCCGGCTGAATCGGATGCTGCGGCCACTGGGCGATGGTGCGTGCCACGTACTCGCTCAGACCATGCACCCCGCCACCGGGGTGGTGGCGATGCGGCGTCTTTTCGGCGACGATGAAGAGATGGCTTTTGTTCGGAACGCCCAGGCTTCGTTTCAACGTCCCCAGAATGACCTGATCGATGTAGCCGTCCGGATCCGGATGCTCGTTCACCAGGACGCCCTCGGCGCGCGACTGATAGGCGCAGGCCAAGGCGAGGTGACCGGAGCCGGCTCCCATCACCTCGACAAAAAAGATGCTCCCCATCGCCGCGCTGGTCGCTTTGAGCGACTCCAGCGATTGATTCGCCAGTGCGACCGCGGAATGAAACCCGAGTGCGGTGGTGCCGTTGATGTTATTGTCGATCGAGCCGGGAAGGCCGACGACCTGCACCCCGAACCCTTCGAACAGCGCCCGCGCCCCGCGCAGACTTCCATCGCCCCCCAGCACGATCAAGGCCCCGTCGTCCAGATAGGGCTCCAGGTGCCGCCGCGCGATCTCCTGGACCCGCTCCTCCTTAAACTCCTCGAAGCGGCTGCTGCCGATCGGGCTGCTGGCGGTGCCGGCCATCCCGCGGGTCTCCCGCTCCGTAACCTGCTCGATCCAGTTGTTGGCCAATCCGAGAAAACCATGCCGGGCAAAGTAAATTCGCAACCCAAAGCGCTCGCCGGTCACGCTGATCTCTTTGAGCGCCGCGCCCGCGCCGGCGAAATCGCCCCCCGAGACGAGCGCCACGATCTGTTTTATCCGCCGAGGCCGCAGCGTGACGCGGCCCGTCCGTTCCCGCTCGACGCCGACCCAGGCCTCCCGCGCCGTTCGCTCCCGGGCGGAGAGCCCTACCGCCGTCGAGTAACCGGAGAACTGCCCGTTCTCATACGACAGGAGAACGACGTTGTCCTGACCTTCCTTATATTCGCCGAACTCCGCAAAGGCCTCGTGGAACGGTCTCGGATCAAGATAGATGATCAGCGCTCGGAGGGTCGAGCTGTGGGTATAAAGGCAGACCACTCCGCCTTGCTCCGATTGTGCGATTCGATGGAAGCCGTCCACCACATCGACGTAGAGATCGTAAAAAGAGTGGCCTCCCGGATAACAATAGAGCGGATGCTTGATCAGCCGTTTCGCCGAGGTCTCGTCCATGCCGAACCGCCGCGCGGCTTCCGCCGCTTCCGTCCGCTTTTCCACGCCGGTCACCCAGCCGAAGTCCTGAGACTCCAGGGTCGGGTCGACGACGGCCGAAGCCGCGGCCGAACCGTCCCGGCGGAGGGCCGACACCACCCGTTCAAACAGTTGCCGGGTGTTGGGGCTGTGACTGACGCGATGCGAAAATTTCCTCGGATCGAGGTAATTGGGCACCTGGAGGAAATCGAGCTGGCGGCCGACGATGCCGATCATCCGGGCCAGCGCGGCCCCGACCGCCTCGGCTTTGGGAACGCCCCGCTCCGGATCGAGCGTGTTGGCCAGCCGCCTTCCGACGCGATAGGCGCTGCTTTCCACCCGCGAGACGCCGTGGCGCATGGTGAACAGCAGGGCCCGGCCCGTCAATGCCCGAGGGAGCAGCCAAAAGCGATCATCCCCCAGATCGAGGAC
>Ga0335082_10006621_pt1 | contig 12635 bp, 11 predicted proteins | sample Lox_Sample_41_FD_206718 | JGI IMG/M metagenome (GOLD analysis project Ga0335082, IMG submission 206718) | Soil microbial communities from Loxahatchee National Wildlife Refuge, Florida, United States - Lox_Sample_4.1 | ecosystem: Environmental > Terrestrial > Soil > Wetlands | place: USA... | reverse complement strand
GCCAGGCCGCTGTGCACGCCGAAAAAGGTCGCGACCGATGTGTCAACGCGCGCCATTTCCATGGCAACCAGTCCGGCCAGCAACCCGCTTCCTCCTCTGCAGCCGTAGCCCTGCAGGCCAACGCCGCCAAGATTGAGTTCCTTCAATGCCGGCAACAGCTCAAATGGAAACGCATCCTCCACCCAATATTTCGTGATAATCGGCGCAACCTTGGTCTCCATGAAAGTGCGCACCTGTTTCACAACCGCCAGCTCCTCCGCCGGAAGCGTCTCGACAAGGTCGAAGAAATCACTATTGGGGGCGGGAAGGGGCTTGGGTGCCTTCGGCATCGTGATGGGCTTTGGCATAGTTGCCATGAAGAATCCTCCTGGTGTTCGACGTCTAATGTTTTGTCGGGCGGAATGGCTAAGAGCACTCCGCATGCCAATTCCGAACCGCCATAGTTGGCCGAAAAGCGTGCTCTTTTGCGGCTGGGCTGGCGGATGTTCAACAGCACGTTGAGAGGCTGACTTGCGAGGCTGACATTTGCTTAAATGTTGACACCCGTTAGGGCAGCGCTTACCAGCTCTAGGGGACTTGCGGCGCTTCCCGAGTGGAACAGGACTTGCTGTTCTCTCGTGCGATCGTGCCAGGTGTGCAATTTTGGTGGGAAGGGGAGATCTAGAAGATGTCCGAGGAAAACAAGAATGTCATGACTACCGACGCGGGTCGTCCTATCGGAGATAACCAGAATTCGCTAACCGTCGGTCCCCGTGGCCCGGTCGTCTTCGAAGACTTCCTGCTATTCGAAAAGATGGCGCATTTCAATCGCGAACGGGTCCCCGAACGCGTGGTCCACGCCAAGGGCTCCGGGGCGCACGGCTACTTTGTCTGTACCAACTCGAAAATGCCCGAGTACACCAGTGCCAACCTTTTCTCTAGCGTGGGCAAGCGAACTCCGCTGTTCGTCCGGTTCTCTACCGTGGGCGGCGAGAGGGGTTCGGCGGACACGGAACGCGATCCGCGTGGTTTCGCGGTCAAGTTCTATACCGAAGAAGGAAACTGGGACATGGTGGGCAACAACACACCGGTCTTTTTCATTCGCGACCCTTTGAAGTTCGGCGACTTCATTCACACCCAGAAACGCGACCCCCGGACGAATCTCAAGTCCCCCACCATGATGTGGGACTTCTGGTCGCTTTCCCCAGAGTCGCTGCATCAGGTCACCATCCTTTTCTCCGATCGCGGCACTCCGGACGGCTACCGGAATATGAACGGTTACAGCAGCCACACCTTCAGCCTGGTAAATCACAGGAGTGAACTGTTCTATGTGAAGTGGCATTTCAAGACCAGGCAGGGCATAAAGAATTTCACCCGCGAACAGGCGGATGAGATGCGCGGCAAAGACCCGGATTACGCTCAACGCGACCTTTTCGATTCGATTCAGGGCGGCAACTTCCCCAAATGGCGCGTTTGCGTTCAGATCATGCCCGAAAAAGAAGCGGACACGTATCACATCAATCCCTTCGACCTCACAAAGGTCTGGCCACAGAAAGAGTATCCGCTCGTCGAGGTCGGTGAGATGGTGCTCGATCGCAACCCCGAGAACTATTTCGCCGAAGTCGAACAGGCGGCCTTCGAACCAAGGAATATCGTCCCGGGCATGGGATATTCACCCGACAAAATGCTTCAGGGACGGTTGCTTTCCTATCCGGACGCGCACCGCTACCGGATCGGCGTCAACTACGATGCTTTGCCCGTCAACAAACCGCTGTGCCCCGTACAAACGTACAACCGGGATGGCGCCATGCGCTTCGACGGAAACTATGGTTCGGCGCCGAACTATGAGCCAAACAGTTTCAACGGCCCGGCCGAAGATCCAGGTTACCGGGAGCACTCACGGACAATCTCCGGTTCAGTTGACCGGCACAATCATCGTCTGGACACGGACTACTACACACAACCTGGGAATCTCTTTCGGCTCATGAATTTATTTGAACGTGATCGCTTGATCGGGAATATCGTCGCCAGCATGAAAACGGTGCCGGAGAGCATCCAGAAGCGGCAGATCCAGCACTTCCTGAAGGCGGACCCAGCATACGGCGCCGGAGTAGCCACGGGTCTGGGCTTGAAAATCCGGGATGTTGTCACCCCGCGTAAGGATGACGGTGTCGCTGCTGACTAGGTGTCAAATAGGCGAAGGGCTCACCTGCTACTGAGCCACAAACGCAGACGTAAGCAGGAGTGTGACTATCGGTAGTTAGTGACCTTCGCACGCTCGATGCCAAGCACGCCATACGGAAAGACGGGGAGTTGAGCATGGCTATGAAAAGCACGTCCGGTGCAGGGCTTATTAATGCCCTAGCAGAGATCATCGCGCTTTCGGTAGACAATCAGATCAAACTCGATGCCCTGGAGCAGGTTTTTGAAAAGACGAACCCCACCGTCCACGAGCTTTATTTGGCTGAGATAAAGATGCTGAGAGAACAAAAAGCCATAAAGCTAAATCGCGTGCACACCGCAACCTTGAAAGAGAAGCTGAGAGAAAGCTACTGACACGTCGCTGCGTCGCTACGGCGATTTTTAGAATTCTAGCAGTAATGCAACCCGATTTCTCTGCTATGCAGACTGAGTGGCGGAAGAGGGAGGGACCCGAACGCTCGGTACGAGGTAGGGGCGGCCAGAACGGTTCATTTGCTAAACCGTTGCATTGCCTCATTTTCAAATATTTGCAGTCAGACGGTTGCTGGCGAGGTGGGTGCGGTACCTTTCATTCGGCAGTTATTGTGCTCCGCCGAAATGGTTGATGTAGATCGAAAAGCGTCTACCCACTCACGCGTCCCAATGATGTCTAGGGAAAGGACTGCATTGTTACGTTTGGTTTCCTGACATTTCACCCACCTGGAATTCGTCTCGAGCCGTTCACTTGGAATCTTCGTGAGCTCGTCAGCTTCCAGCAAGTAAGCAAACAGAAGCGACAGCAGCAGAATGAATAAGGCCCGACGGGCCGCGTAGAGGGTAGTCGCCAGGACGAGAAACAGCGCCACAGTTGTGAGTACGTTCCCCGCGCGATCGTCGATCGAGAACATGCCGCTTTATTCCCCAGATGCTTTTTTCAAACCCGAACACATTCAGGCACCGCGGATAAACACACTCGTCCCGCTCACTCCCCAGTTCGGAATCGCCCGTGATCAGGCTGCTCTGGCTTGTATGCCGGGCAAGCTGTGAATGGCACCGGCGAAACCTACAAGAGCCCCGCCATCGAAGACCAGGTCGATGCCGATCGCCAGACCAATGAAGTAGGCGCTGGTCGCAGGGAACGTGGCCAAGAGGTAAATTCCGAGACCGACGGTGACCAGTCCCGCAAACACTGTCCATCCCCACCTCGGGAACTGAATGGCGCCCGCGGCAGCGGCACGAAACAGCCCCCCGACAATGAAGAGCACGGCCACGACCATGGTCACGCCCTCCGCGCCGGCGTCGGGATGTTTAATCAGGAGATATCCGGTCATGGCACGGATCAGCGCGTTCAGCAGATACAAAAAGAATCCCGGCCAGCTGAAGGCATAAAACGAACTTATGAACCAGAGTACTGCGCTGATGGCAAGGATCCAACCCAGCGCCAGAATCGAGAAGGTGGTTGCGGTTTGGGCTTTGCCGATGCACCCCACGCCAAGAATCATCAGCAGAATGCCGGAAACGAGGAACCAGCCCCAGGACTTTCTAACTTGATCGAGGCCAGCCGCGAAGAGATCGGTAAGAGTGGTCATTTTGTTTTCTCCTTAAATTATGTACTGCGGTTATGCGGCGTTCGCCGCTTGGCAGCACATTGGAATCGAATCTCAGTGCACAAAAACCTCAGGTGCATTCTTAGGAACGACGAACGGTGAAGCCGACTTTGGGTCCGAGTTGAACTTTCCGAACACCGCCGGGTTCTTGCGGAAGTGCTGTTCTAACGCATCGATCCGATTTTGGTTGCCCGGGTGATCTGACAAGAGCTGGGGCACCTGTCCCATCTTCGCGTTGTCAAAATCCTTGAAAAGCCACACCAGCCCCCAGGGGTTGTATCCGGTGGCGGCGCAAACGTCGGAGCCGGTGATGTCGGCCCGGGATTCCACGTCCCGTGAGTAGCTGAGGGAATGCAACTTCCCGAGCAGAAGTATGGCCAGCACGTGCGCCCGAGTGGGACCAAGAAGGATGGCGGCACCGATTTCGCGTCTCTGCAGTTGCTGTTCTTTTTCCATCAATGTGACAGTGTCATGGTGGATGGTGTGGGAGACCTCGTGACACAACGTTCCAGCGAGCTCCTCGGTGTTCTTCACGAAATATAAGAGTGAGTCGACGACATACACGTTGCCACCCGGAGTAGCAAACGCATTCGGCTGAGCTTCATGGACCAGGTAGAACTTGAACGGGTGGTTGTATCGAGGCTGAGCTGCCTTCGTAATGGCGTCTGCAATGGGTTTCAGTTGGTCGTACAGAGGAGATGAATCGATGATTTCGGCCTTGGCCTTGAGTTCGTTGAAGACTTCCTGGCCCATCTGCACTTCCTCGTCCTGGCCCTGATTCTGCCCCTGGGCCGCTGCATTGCCCGTCGCGAGCAACAAAGCCGCAGCAGCGACGTACGGAAATGCCGTTCGAAATAGCTGGAATGCATTCATAGTCCATCTCTCCAGGAATGACTCTTCGCCCGGTGTTCGGGCCGCACCGATATCTCTATATGCTTCGCGGCAATTTCGCCTTTCAGTTGGGGCTGCCAGCGCAGCCGTCAGTCCAACGCACATGGAGTGTGCTTGCAGTCACACTGAATTTCGACTTCCTGCTGATCGTCTGCGTCCGAACAGTAGTCGCTGCAATAGGTTTCGAGAGTGGAAACCTGACACTCACACGGCGGGTATGCGCATTTGCGCCGGCCACCTACGTCGATGATTTCTGCCACAATGCACCTCGAGTTTCTGAATTTCCCGCCATTACTCAGCCACTAAACCGGCTGTTCGCAATTGAACCTATCCAAGGCAACTAAATGCACAGCAGACTCGAGAACATCGAGTCAGGCAGCGTCTTTCGCTTCGTTACGGCCGCCATTTAATGACGAACGGATTCCACGAAGCGCCGCCGCGGCCTCCACTTGGGCGTAGCTGCCCTTGGCCGCGTCCATCAAGAACCAGCCGATGAATGCGATCCACAGGGCGTCAATACCAGAACCGGAGAAAAACCTCCACATCCCATCAAGAATGAACAGAAAAGCGACGACCTGGCCAACGCCAGCCGCGATGCGGGTGGAGCGATCCGCGTTCCTGGTAACTGCCCACAGGATTGCGCGCAGCACCCGGCCACCATCGAGCGGATAGCCCGGAATCATGTTAAAAATCGTAAGCCCGACGTTGATATACCCTAACCAGAAAAAAATCCCACTCGCGGCGGTGCACGGTTTGCTCGAACCTTGCCAGCCCAGGCGGGGCGCGATGAGGAGACAGCCGAAACCGATGAACAGGCTGGCGATCGGCCCGGCGATTGCGACCCAGAATTCGGTTTTCGCGTCAGTGGCATCGTCCTGAATTTGGGAAACACCGCCGAGTGCGAACAGCGTGATCGCCCTGACCTTTAGTCCCCGTTTTTGGGCCACCAGCGAATGGGCGAGTTCGTGCAACAGCAGGCTGACGAAGAAAAGTCCCGCAGTGAACAGTGCCGCGATCCAGATCTGGCTCGCGCCCCAATTGGGGTTTGCCTCACGGAAGCGCTCTCCGAGGGAGAGAACGATCAGGGCAGCGATGATGAACCAGCTGTAATGCAGGCCAACCTCAATGCCAGAGATTCTCCCTAGTTTTACGTTCGAGCGCATTCGCAGCCTTCCTGAAAGAATCGGGTAATGGTAACGGCTCTCAGTACACTGGCCTCACGCCTATGCTGCTTGCCGAAGAGTGCGTTCAACGCCGCTGGCACCACTCCGGATCTTCGAGGCAATCATGATCCTGGAGATACCTCCCATAAGGATTGCAACGCCGACCAGCGTTCCGATCGCCCAAAGCGAACTGGAGGGCCACTTGACCAGAATCAGCATGCCCGCGAAAAAGCTGGCGGCGGCATCGAACAGAAACCATCCCCAGCCCTCGAGCGGTCGAACCTGAAATGCTGTCACCGTTGCCAGTCCTGCCTGGACCAGCAACAAGGTTCCAAGCAGTCCGGTCAGCGCCGCGACACCCTCCAAGGGAAAGAACGCCAGTGCAACTCCGGTGATTCCATAGAGCACACCGAAAAGAAGTTTTAGAAAGAAATTTCCGGCCGTCTGAGAGTGAAGGGCGAAGACGAATTGAGCGATGCCGACGAAGATCAAGACCCAACCGAGCAGGAGGGTGGTGATCGTCGCGGTGGCTAGAGGGTAAGCTATCAGGAACACCCCCAACACGGCGGTTATAACGCCCATGAATATGCTCCACCCGGAACGCTTCTTCAATTCTCCAGTTAAACTTTGTGTCGACATTCGATCCTCCTCTAGTGTTCGGGCATTCCGCCTCCCAAAGGGAGGTTTGTTCGACCTCCCTTTGGACAGGCTTGGCAACCTGAGTGGTCCCGCGTTATGAGGCTTTGGCCTTCGCAGCCGCTGCTTTTGCCTTCAGCACCTGCACTTTTGCCTGCGCCTGACGCTCCGCGGCGTCCCGTCTGTCTTTGGCCTTTTGCAGTTGCACTTGTATCTTGGAGTCGAGCTGGTTGATCTTTGCCTGGATTTTGGCTTTCCGGTCGGCCTGCGCCTTGGCGTGCTCAGCTTTCATCTGGGCGAGGTCGGCCTTCATGGCGTTGACGTTCTCTTCATGGATGGTGTGTTTTACATCCGAAAGAGCCCGACGGAATACGATTCCACCAATGGCCTCCATGCGGGTGTCCACGGGCGTGGTCCACTCCTCCTCAATTTCGGCTACAACGGCCACCTTGTTCGGCAACAACACTTTTGTGACGTCCTCGATGAAATCCTCGCCGATGCGAGCATTGTTAATATCGACGGCACCGCCGACAGCCAGGCCTGCGGTTGCGCCGATCGCCAGACCCACCGGCCCACCCAACAATCCGATGAGACTTCCGAAGGATGTGCCGAGCAGACTGCCGATCGGCCCGGCATCATCCCCTTGCTTTACCGACGTCGTTCCATCAGCGTTCTTCGATAGCACAGCGTAAGCGTAGACGCTAATGCTGCCCTCGCCGTCGAGTTGCAGCAGGGCTTTTTTTCCCTCGTAGGCTTTCGTTTCGTTGTCAAAAACCACTACCAGCATTCTGTCCATGATGTTTTGCCTCCTTTTTGATTGGTCGTTCCAGAATTAATAAATGCAACGCAATCGCCATAAGTAAATCGTTGAAAACGCTCAGGCTCAGGCGTCACGGGATTGACACCTCTTCGCGGATTCGCGAGGTTCGCGAAATATGGCGAAGGTAACTTTCCGCTGAGGAGCTGTCAGACTCAACTCTCGCTCCTTGCCTTACGGCTTATCCCACTATTCCGAGAAGGTGTCGGTGACCGGGATCATAGGTGTCACTAGGTGAGATCACAGCAAATTCATTGAGGTGACGAAATCACATGCCCCCTCGCTTGACAGGGTGCGCTCGAATCTTGGCCATTACCGGTTGCATGTAATCCGATTCATTTGGAAAGCATGCCCAGTTGTGAGGAGTGTGGAGGTGTTTATGGAACGATGGTATCGGCCGATACCTCGGCATCGGTCGGCGACGAGATCTGCGGACGCACAAGGCTGCGTCGCGGAATATGGGGGCGCATGCGAGGTACGAAGAAGTGATTTTCCGCTAGCTCTTGAAGCTATATTTATTGATACTCATCGATCGGATTCGTGATTCCAGAGTAGAAGGCGGAATACCCAGCTTGGCCGCCGCACCCGATGGCCCTGAGACCCGGCCTCGCGCTTCCGCCAAGGCAGCGCTGATCATTGCCCGATCCTCCGTCGCCGACCGTTTAAACGGCAGCTGGGCTGCCGGTTCTGTATGGAAGGACTCCCGTGACAACCAACTCTTCTTGACCAAGAGGTTTCCCTTTTCGTAGATGACCACCGATCGTTCCATCACATTCTGCAGCTCACGGATGTTTCCAGGCCAGGCGTAGCGAGTCAGCGCCTCCATGGTTTCCGAAGTAATCGACTCAATGGTCTTGTTCATATGCCGGGCGAATTGCTGGACGAAATACCGTACCAACAGGGGGATGTCCTCCGGGCGTTCGCGTAATGGAGGAATGGAAACCGGGAAAACATTTAGGCGGTAGTAAAGGTCGCTACGGAACTGCTTCGCCAGAATCATCTCTTCCAGGTTGCGATTGGTCGCGGCCACAATTCGAACATTAACGCTTTTCGTCCGCGCGCTGCCCAACCGCTCGAACTCTCTCTCCTGCAAGACGCGGAGGAGTTTCGGTTGTAGTTCGAGCGGCATATCTCCAATCTCATCCAGCAACAGCGAACCTTGGTCCGCCAGCTCAAGCCGGCCAATTTTTTGAGTGATCGCACCGGTGAAAGCACCGCGCTCGTGGCCAAAAAGCTCGCTTTCGATGAGACCGCTGGGAATGGCAGCGCAGTTGAGCTTCACATAGTTCCGGTTCTTCCGGCGACTGCGGTCGTGAATGGTGCGGGCGATAAGTTCCTTGCCGGTGCCCGTCTCTCCCAACAGCAGCACGGTGGAATCAGTCGCAGCCACCATGTCGACCAGTTGCAGTACCTCCCGGAGGGCTGGACTCCGCCCGATGATTCCCCCGAAGCCTGCTTCGGGGCGGATTGTTTCGCCGAAATAGAGTTCCTTGTTCGTGTTGAGAGTAAGCGAAGCGACAGTCGCAAGGCTTCCGCGCCGTGTATCGAATTCCGAGATATCAATCACATTCATGGCGATCCCCAAACCGGCAGGCTATGTTGATTTCTTACTCTGGTACGCAAAGCTCGCTTGGTAAATTTGCTGCCATCTCCGTCCTGCACGATGCCAAGGCGATTGTTCAGATGACAGTGCAATGCGAGCGCCACTTGCAATCCATTGAAAACATTGGCTATCCGTCGCGTAAGGTGCCAAAAGATTGACAGTGTGCCACGAGATCTCGTGGTTTTTTGGGCGAGAAGCCATATTAGAAACGCTTCTTATCGATCTTCAGGGATTTGATTCTTGAAGCGAGAGTAGATGGTGGAATGCCGACCTTGGCCGCTGCACCGGAAGGCCCGTACACGCGGCCTCTACATGCAGTCAGGGCTGCCTCTATAGTTTCCTTCTCTTGAGTCTTCATTCTCTCGGAGAGTGACTGCTCAAGCTCCTTGAGTCTGAAGGCCTTTGGAGCGAGCCAGGTCTCGTCAACCGAGAGGATCTCCGTTTCGCAAACAATCACCGACCGCTCAATGACATTTTGCAATTCACGAACGTTCCCGGGCCAGGAATAGGACTGGAGCAGATGCAAAGTCTTTTTATCTACGCCGCGAATGTTTTTTCTCGCTTTCCTTGCGTAACGATCGATGAAGTACTCAACGAGGTGGGGTATGCTCTCGATACGTTTCCGCAGTGGAGGAATCTCAATTGGAAAAACGTTGAGCCGGTAGTAGAGGTCGTTGCGAAAAGTGCCCGCGGCGATAGCAGCCTGCAAGTTACGGTTTGTGGCCGCTATCACGCGGACGTTCGAACGAATCGGTAGACCTCCTCCTAGGTGTTCGAATTCGCGTGTTTGCAAAACGCCCAGTAGAACGATCTGAGTCTGGGGCGCAAGCTCTCCGATTTCATCGAGGAAGATCGTGCCTCCCTCAGCCAATTCAAAGCGGCCCAAACGTCGCTGAGTTGCCCCTGTAAAGGCCCCTTTCTCATGGCCAAACAATTCTGAGGCGATCAAGTCGCGTGGAATCGCCGCACAATTCACGCTTACGAAGACTCGCGAGGAGCGCTGCGACTGTTTGTGGATAGCCCGAGCGATGAGTTCCTTGCCAGTGCCGGTTTCGCCGGTGATGAGGACGGTGGAATCTGTCGGTGCGACCGAGGCCACCCGTTCAAGCACAGCTCGTAGACTCGGCGACGCACAGACGATCTCCTCGGACATCAAGGTCTTGTCAATTTCATCGCGCAGCGCAATGTTCTCCTGTTCGACCCGCCGCAAGGCCTCCTCGTCTTTCTTTTTCTGCGACAGATCGCGAATGACAGCAAGAACCAGGGGGCCATCCGCTCCTTCCATTGGCCCAAGCATGATATCGACGGGGAATGCGCTTCCATCCTTGCGCTGGCCGGACAGCTCGAGTCCTGCACCCATAGCGCGCACTCTGGGGCGAGCAACGTAGTCCCGGCGGTGTTTCGGGTGCGCCGCACGGAACCGCTCCGGGATCAGGATTTCAATAGTCTGGCCCAGCAGTTCCGAACGGGCATAGCCGAAAAACCTTTCGACCTGCGCATTCACTTCTTCGATCTTGCCGTCTCGGTTGGTTACGACGATGGCGTCGGGCGAAAATTCAAAGAGGGAGCGTAGTCGCTCCGCACTTTTTCGCAGGGCCTCCTCGGTTTGCCTGCGCTTGGTGATATCGTTGTTGATCTCCAGAATTGCAGTCGGATTGCCCATCGCGTCACACTGCAGAACCCTTCGGCTCGCGACGACAATTCGCCGCCCGTCCTTCGTGGCATGCGTGAGTTCGCCTTCCCAATAATGGTTGCGGTGGAGAGCATCTTCTATCTCTTCGAGAGGTCGAGAAAACTGTGTTTTCAGAAAAGTGTGGGCCGCCTGTCCAAGAGCCTCTTCCCGCCGCCACCCGTACTTTTCTTCGGCGCCGCGGTTCCAAAACGTGATCCGATTTTCCAGATCCCGCACGATAATGGAGTCATGCGCTAGCTCGAGAAGTGCCGCCTGCCCGCGCGCGATGGATGCTTGCCGGTCGCGCTCCTGCTCTATTTGCTTGCGCCCGGTGATATCGCGGACTACGACCAGGGCGAACGACTCCCCGCCGAGACTCAACGGACTGAGCATGATGTCGACAGGAAACTCGACTTCGTCCTTGCGTCGGCCATAGAGGTCGAGCCCGGCGCCCATCGGTCGAGTGCGAGGTTGCACAGCGTAGTCTCTACGATGCTTGGGGTGAATGGGTCGGAATCGCTCAGGTATAAGCATTTCTACGGGTTGCCCGATCAGATCCTGGCGATCATATCCGAACATCCGCTCGGCCAGCGCATTTGCCTGAACGATGGATCCGATTTTGTCCGTTACGAGCACCGCATCGGGTGAGAATTCAAAGAGTTTCTCAAATAAACCGTCGGTGTCCACGTTAGAGATTTTTCCAGAGATTCCTATGCTCACCGTAGCATTCCTCAGTGTTGTTGAGAGCGTCTCTGAGCTGCCGGCGTCGGTACAGTCTGAGTGGAGATCTCTCGTGACTAGGCCAATTGTTCTTCGCCCGTGCTCCACTTAAACTTGGCATGAATTATCAACAACTTGCTGTGTATAACGGTGTCACAGAAGAGCGACTTAGGCAATATTCTACGAGTCTCGAAGATTGGTACCGCCTTCGATAGGCCGACTCGGCCAAGTTCACTGAACTGCGACAGAAGTTGAAAGATGCCGTGCTATCAATTCACACTGAGGAGACCAGGTTGTCGGCGCCGATCTCGCAGACGCTTTCGGTCCCTACGGCGTTCCGCTAACCAGTCTGACCCGTGATGAAGCCGCAGCCGTCGCGTCTGAGTTCCTTCTAGTGCACGATTGGGAATTCGATCAAGGTGCGAGCCCTATCGCACGATGGTCGTTGTGGCGCAATGCCTCGGGCTGCGGGCGGAGGAAGTTCTGGCGCTGCATTGGTCGGACATTGATTTCGACCACCTTGTGATTCACGTGTCCAGGGCCGTAGTACACGGCCGGGTCAAAACGGCAAAAACGGAGTATTCGGAGGACGAATTGCCGCTTGATCCGGATTTCGCCACGGTTCTCCTCGCGTGGAAGTCACGAGCCCCGAAATCCGAGCTGGTCTTTCCCAGCCACGTGACGGGGCGAAATTTCCACGCGAGCCCGATCCAGCAGGACTACATCCGTCCTGCAGGGTGCTGCCTAGCACCTTGCCCGACGTGTTCGGCTGGCTCGGGGATCTGGTGCACCGACCAAAACGGAAAAAGGCGGGGGCTGCATGATGAGCGCTGGGACGCTGCTGGTGTCCTGGGGCGAGTCGGGTGGCATATATTCCGCCACTTGTGCCGGCCGTGGCTCGATGCGACCGGGGCTCCGCTAGGCCTGCAGCAGAAACTGATGCGGCACGCTCAAATCTCGACCACCATGAACGTCTATGGCGACGCGCTGATGGACTCCAAGCGCGCAGCCAACAGCCGGGTAGCACGAATGGCATTGGGAATGGCATGAACCGACGGCCTCGCAGCCACGGCATGGTTACAGCTGACATTTGGAAACCGGTGCTAATTTTGGGTTTTCTTGGGTTGGCGAAACTAGAGTTTGGTTGCGGGGGGTGGATTTGAACCACCGACCTTTGGGTTATGAGCCGTCAACACTTTCGTTGATCTGGCGCAACTTACCTCCGTTTTGGCTAAAAAAGCACTTCCAATTGGACCCAACTTTGGACCCAAGTTTTCCGATGCGGTTATTGTTGTCGCCGACCCGATGATTTGGATCTAATTCGCTGGTGGCAGAAGCTTGAGGGTTTCTGTGAGATAAAACGCGG
>Ga0335082_10006620_pt1 | contig 12636 bp, 14 predicted proteins | sample Lox_Sample_41_FD_206718 | JGI IMG/M metagenome (GOLD analysis project Ga0335082, IMG submission 206718) | Soil microbial communities from Loxahatchee National Wildlife Refuge, Florida, United States - Lox_Sample_4.1 | ecosystem: Environmental > Terrestrial > Soil > Wetlands | place: USA... | reverse complement strand
GCAGGCCCACCATCGAGTGCGGGTACGGACCGAACGTCGTGAGCGCGACGAGCGTGCCGACCGCGCCGGTCGCGACGGCCGCGAGCTTCGCCCGGCTGACGCGAGCGAGGGTGCCGTCGGCGTAGAAGAAGCCGAGCTGCTGCGCGAACAGCCACACGAACAGCATGTTGAGGTAACCGAGCGCGTCGATGCCGGCGCCGAACCGCACGACGTCGACTGCGACCGCGAGTGTGGCGATCGTTGCTGCGGTCGGGAGTGCACGCCGGGCGTGGAGGTCGCGCATGCACGGCGCGAGCGCGGTGACTGCGAGGTAGACGCCGATGAACCAGAGCGGCTGGCACACGAGCCTCGTCGCCGAGTTCAGAACGCGGGCATCGAGCCCGAGATGTTCGAGCGCGACCGCGGCCACGACCCATACGCCGAGGAGCACCGCAACCGGGCGCAACAGCCGCGCGACCCGGCTCGCGACGAACGCCGACGCACCTTCGCCGCGGCGCCGCATCGCGTCGATGGTGGCGAGGTTCGCGAAGCCGCCGACGAAGAAGAAGATCGGCATGATTTGGAGGAGCCAGGTGGCGAGCCAGAGGCCGGGCACCATGCCGATCACGTTGCCGGTGCGGAAGTCGTGGCCGTGCCAGGTCACGACGGCCATCAGCCAGTGGCCGAGCACCACGACGCCGATCGAGAACAGGCGCAGGAAGTCGACGTAGCGATCGCGGGAGGCGGGGGTCTCGCGGGCGAGATCGGATGCCGAGATCTTGGTTTGCATGCCTCGAGTGTCGGGCGGCGAGGTGCCCGGCAACATCCGGCCTGCCCCCCAAACGTGTCTGGGGCGTTCATTGCTCGGTGAGCGTCATATATGACGCTCTTCGAGCAGAAAACGGGCGCCGAGACGGGTCCTACTCGATGCCGTGCTCGACCGCGTACCGGATTAGCTCCTGCTTCCGGTTGAGGTGCAACTTCGACAAGATGTTGCGCACGTGGTTCTCGACCGTCTTGGGCGAGATGAAGAGGCGCTCACCGATGTCCTTGTACGTGTAGCCGCGCGCGACGAGCTGCAGCACCTCGCGCTCGCGATCCGACAATGGGTTCGAGCCCGTCGCGTCCTTTGCCATCCGCCGGAACTCGCCGAGCACGAGCGACGCCAAGTGCGGTGAGAAGACGGGCTCGCCCTTGGCCGCGCGCAACAGCGCGGCGCGCAGCTCGGGCCCGGGCGTCGACTTCACGAGGTAGCCCTGCGCGCCCGCCGCCACCGCGTCGAGGAGATCGCGTTCTTGCTCCGACACGGTGAGCATCACGATGCGCGTCTGCTCGCCACACTCCTTCGCGACTTTGATCCCGCCCCCGTTCGGCATGTTGAGGTCGCACACCACGAGCTCGGGCTTCTCGCGCCGGATCACCGCGATCGCCTCGTCGGCATCTCCGGCTTCGCCAACGACGTGGAACGCCTCACCCAGATCGGCGCGCACACCGCTGCGCCAGATCGAGTGGTCGTCGGCGAGCACTACCCGCACGGCAGCCACAGTCGCACCTCCGTTCCCGAGCCGGGCCGGCTGTCGATCTCGACCCGGCCCCCGACCTCTTCCATTCGGCCGCGAATCGACCGCGACAAGCCCACACCCTCACGGGCCGTCGCGGGCTCGAATCCGGCACCGTCGTCGTGTACGGAGCAACAGACGCCGGTAAAGGTGTCGTCGGGTTCGGCGAAGACCGTCACGCGCTGCGCGTGGCCGTGCTTGCCGGCGTTGACGAGCGCCTCACCGACGGCGCCCGCGAGCGCGGCGACGGCCTCGGGGTCGAGCGCGGGGAGGTCGGGCGCCAGTATCACGTCGACGCGTCCGCCGAACGCCTCCTCGAACCGCTTGGCCGAATGACGCATACGCGCGCCGAGATCCTGCGGATCCTTGCCGTTGCCGCCGAACAAGAATTCGCGCAGCTCGAGCTCTTGTTCGCGCGCGAGCTTGGCGAGCTGCGGGTCGTCCGCGCGCCGCTCGATGACGGCGAGTGTTTGCAGCACGCCATCGTGCAGCTCGCGAGCGAGGTGTTCGCGCGCTCGTGCCGCGGCGACCTCGTCTTGTGCGCGCCGCAACAGCATCGCCATGTATCCGGCGACACCGCCCGCGATGACGTAGAGCAGCATCGTCGAGAACAACGAGAACCAGTTGCTGCCGTCGTAGTCGTGGAAGGTCAGGCCGTTGGCGATCGGCGAGAAGAAACGTGGCAGCGCAACGACGACGCCCGCGCTCGCGCCTGCCCACGCGCCATACACGACACCGATCGTGATGATGACCGCGAGCGGCCACGCGAACCCGATCGTCCGCACGCTCGAGAACGCGACGCCCGAGCTCGTGGTGTGCTCGTACGCGAACCCGCCGCCGATGCCGAGCGCGCACGCGATCACGAGCTCGCAGCCGATGGCGGGTAGTCGTTCGAGCGCCTGGGGATCGCGCACCACGAGCACCGACGTGGTGATCGTCCACGCGAGCGCGACCGCGATCAGCGCCCACGCGACCACAGGACGCGATAACGAGTGTCGGTGCAACGCCACGACGGCGGCCATCCATCCCCACGTTCCCCAGCGGAACGCCACCATCGCCCGCAGCATGCCCCGCTGCATCCGACCAGGCTAGGCGCCCGCGTCGCCGCCCGGTGTCAACCGGTGAGAAAGCTTTCACGACGAATTGGTTGGCGTGGGCAGCTGATGCCTTGACGCTCCGGCGACGCAGCCAGGCATCCTGGCGACGCATCCATATGTGGGGGGTATCGCGATGAAGCGGCTCTTGAGCCTCGTCCTGACCGGCTCGTTACTCGGCATCGGTGGTGCCGCGGCCATGCCCACGGTCGCCCGCGCGAACACGGTCAAGTGTCCGCCGGGTGCGTTCGACGACACCGATGGTGTCGTGAGGCTGATCGACGCCACGATCAACAAAGAGATGAGCAAGGTCGAAAAGGCCTTCAAGAACCTGAAGCTCGCGCCGGGCGCATCGCGCGTCGTCATCAAGACACTCGGCAGCGGTCTCGTCATCAAGACGACGCTCGCGCGCTCCGCTGACGGCAACACGTTGAGCTTCGAGCTCGACATGGCGGCGGCCGCGACCCCGACCGACTTCGTCGTCATCACGCAGGGCTCGCGTACCGACGCGGGGACCATCGGCACCGTGCACACGGTGAACAAGCAAGTGTCGACCGACTACGACGCGCTGAAGTCGTTCCTCCCGAACAGCAAGCCGACCGGTCACTTCGACGCGACGATCGTGCACATCAGTGACACATCGAAGCCCGCGCCCCGCGTGCAGGACACGTTGAGCGTCAACTTCAGCGGCATCACTGTGGCGCCCAAGGACCCGCACGGTCCGCGTACCGGGTCGTACACGCACCTCGGCGAGCGCGCGATCGGCGGCTGGCTCGACTTCCACGCCGACGTTCCCGTTCCGTGCCCGGGCAACCCGGCCGGACCGATGTCGATCAACGTCGAGCGTCGCCACGTCGACGACGCGACCGGCGAGCGTCAGTACCGTCGTGACGCGGTCGCGACCGGTGGCGGCCTCAACCCCGGCGAGCAGCAGATCTCGATGAACTGCGGCACGAACCCGGTGAAGGGTTCGGGCACATTGCCGACGCGGTACACGCTGAACAAGCGTGAGGACGCGAGCGGCGGCACGATCAAGTTCACGATCAAGCTGAAGAACGAGACCAGCCCGAACTGTGATCCCGATTTCGGTGCGCTCGTCTCGCCGACCGACAACTCGACCGACTGGGGCTTCCCGCACGCCGTCGTTCCCCGGCGAGTGGTGATCTCGCACGAAGAGGCGTTCGAGACGCCCCGGCCCGCTGCCCCACGGCAACGGCCGGGGCGTTTCGCGTCTCGGGTGAGGGCCGGGCGGCATGCCGGCCCGGGTACCCTGCTCGGCATGGCCGACCAAGGGCAGTTCGCAGAGCTGGCGATGCCCTACATGTCGGCGCTCTACGCGGCGGCGCTGCGCATGACGCGCAACCCGAGCGACGCCGAGGATCTCGTGCAGGAGACCTACCTGCGCGCGTACCGCGGGTTCGGCGGCTTCCAGGAGGGCACGAACCTCAAGGCCTGGCTCTACAAGATCCTCACGAACACGTTCATCAACCAGTACCGCGCCAAGAAGCGCCGGCCCGATCAGGTCGACCTCGACGACGTCGAGGACTTCTACATCTTCCGCCGCCTCGGTGGGCTCGAGGCCGCCGACGCGACGCGCACCGCGGAGTCGGAGGTGCTGGAGGGCATCCCCGACGCCGAGGTGAAAGAAGCGCTCGAGTCGTTGCCCGAGCAATTCCGCATGGCGGTGATCCTGGCCGACGTCGAAGGCTTCTCCTACAAGGAGATCGCCGAGATCCTCGACGTGCCGATCGGCACGGTCATGAGCCGTATCCACCGTGGCCGGCGCGCCCTGCAGAAGAAGCTGTGGGACTATGCCGAGCGCAACAACTTGCGGCCGAGCGCCGCGACGACGGCGGGGGGATAGCAACGTGGACTGCGAGCAGGCACACCACCGCGTCTACGAGTACCTCGACGGCGAGCTGACCGTCTGGCGGCGGCGGGCGATTGCCCGGCATCTCGACGAGTGCCCGCCCTGCGCCGAGGGCTATACGTTCGAGATCGAGGTGCGCCGGATCGTGGTGTCGAAATGCTGCGAGGAGGCCCCCGCCGAGCTGCGGGAACGAATCGCGCAGGCGCTCGGGATCACCGAGGGGGCCGGCGAGTAACGGGCGAGGTCACGCCAGCTTCTACGATGGCCGCGACCGTCCCGGACGAGGAGGACCAGTGAGGGCGTCGACGATCGTCACGATGATCGTGGGAGTACTGCTCGCCATTGGAGCCGGCGCGCTCGGCATCTACCTCTTTCTCAACCGCTCGGGCGGCAAGCTGTGGTTCTACTGGATCGCGCCGCTGCTCGCGATCGGCGTGGCGCTGATGCTGCTCAACCTGACGATGCAGTACTACATGAAGGTCGGGCGTCTCGAGGTGAAAGGCCGTCCGCGCGCCAAGTAGGCGCAACCCCATATGTCCGACACCGACACCGCGGTCCGCGCGCCCGATCCCGTCGATTGGCCCACCGCGCGTCGTGTTGCCCGCTTCGTCGCCGGCCGTGACCCCCTCGCCGACTCCTACCTCGCCACGTCGCTGCAAGACGACTTCACTGCGCTGACGACGCGCGCCGAAGAGCTGGTGGCGGCCTACACCGGCCTGCACGCGCCCGGCCATGCGACCGCGCGCGTACTCGACCGGCACGACTGGGTCGAGTCGAACATCGCTTCGATGCGCACGATGCTCGATCCGCTCATGCAACGGTTCGGCGAGCGGCTCGCGCACAACCCATTCGCGCCGATCAGCCGTCGCGTCGCGGCGACGGAGCTCGGCGGGCTGCTCGGTTACCTCGCGCAGCGCGTGCTCGGGCAGTACGACCTGCTGGTTCCGGACAATTCCGGCGGTGGCACGACCGACGCCGTCTACTACGTGGGCGCGAACATCTTGTCGCTCGAGAAGCGGTTCGCGTTCCGGCCACTCGATTTCCGGCTGTGGATCGCGATCCACGAGGTGACGCACCGCGCGCAGTTCACGGGCGTGCCGTGGATGCGCGACTACTTCCTCGGACTGGTGCGTCAGGCACTCGATCTCGTTGATCCCGATCCCCGCACGATGATGCGCGCGGTCACGTCGGCGGTCGACGAGATCCGCGCCGGCCGTAACCCGTTCGACGACGGCGGGCTCGTCGGCCTGTTCGCGTCGCCCGAACAACGCGGCGTGCTCGGACAAGTGCAGGCGCTGATGTCGCTCCTCGAAGGGCACGGCAACGTCGTGATGGACGACCTGGGCAAGGAGCACGTCGCGGGGCAGGAGCGCATGTCGCGGGTGCTGCAGCAGCGGCGCCAGCAGGGCGGCTTGAGCGGTTTGTTGCACAAGCTGCTCGGTATCGAGCAGAAGATGCGCCAGTACGAGGTGGGCGAGAAGTTCGTGCGCGGCGTGTACGACATCGCCGGGCCCCGCGCGCTCGATCGGGTGTGGACGTCGCCCGAGACGCTGCCGACCGTGGCCGAGCTCCGCGACGCACCGCAGTGGTTGGCGCGCGTCGGCGCGGCCCGCGTGTGACCATCGAGCTTCGGGATCTCGACGATCTGACGCCGGGCGCGCGCGTCGTCGTCGGCTGCAGCGGTGGTGCCGATTCGCTCGCGTTGCTCGTCCTCGCGTGCGCCGCCGGGTTCGCGGTCGACGCGGTGTACGTCGATCATCGTCTTCGGGCGGGAACCGACTACGACGCTGCAGTCGTCCGCGACGCCGCAGAGCGCTTCGGCGCGCGCATGCACGTCGAACCGGTCGCCGTGGGTATCGGGTCGAATCTCGAAGCACGAGCGCGCGACGCCCGGTACTCCGCCCTCGAACGCGTGCGCGCCGCCGTCGACGCGAGTGCGATCCTCGTCGCGCACACGCGCGACGACCAGGCCGAGACCGTCTTGCTCAACCTCTTGCGGGGGAGCGGTACCGCGGGTCTGGCCGCGATGTCGCCCCGGCGCGGGTTCGTGCGCCGACCGTTGCTCGCGGCGCGCCGCTCCGCCACGCGGGAGCTGTGCGTGCTTCATCGGCTCACGCCGGTGCACGACCCGATGAACGAGGAGCTCCGACACCGCCGCGTGTGGTTGCGGCGCGAGATCATCCCGCGGCTCGAGCAGGGCGCGACGCGCGATCTGGTCGACGTGCTCGCGCGCCAAGCCGATCTGTTTCGCGACGACAACTCGGTCCTCGACGAGCTGGCGTCGGCACACGATGCAACCGATGCCGTTGCCCTCCGGCTGTTACCGCCCGCGCTCGCGCGTCGCGTGCTGCGGCTGTGGCTCGGTGCGCCGCCGCCCTCGTCGGCGACGGTCGAGCGCGTGCTCGCAGTGGCGCGCGGCGACGCGCGCGCGGCCGAGCTCCCGGGTGGCGAGCGCGTCGAGCGGATCGGCAACCGGCTCGTGCGGCTCGCGTCCGATGCTCGAGCCGGCGCGGCGCCCGCCGATCCGGTCGTGCTGCCCTTGCCCGGGCGCGCCGAGTTCGGCCCGCTCGCCATCGAGGCCTGGATCGAGCACGCGGCCCCGACCGCCTGGCCGGACGGCGTCCTGACCGCCGTTGTCGATGCCGACGCCATCGCCGACCACATTGCTTCCCTTCGGGCGCCGCACGCCGGGGAGCGTTTCCGACCGCTCGGAGCAGGTGGTTCCAAGCTCGTGCGCGACGCACTCGCCGAGGCCGGCGTCCCCGCGGGCCGCCGGGCGGTGTCGCCGATTGTCGCGGCGCCCGAGCCGATCTGGGTCGTCGGTTACCGTATCGATCATCGGGTACGGGTCACGACCCGCACCCGGCGGTACCTCTGGTTGCAGGCGGAGCCCCCCATGCACGCGAGCTCATGAACGACCCGAACATCGGGCGCATCGTCGTCGACGAGCAAGAGCTGCAACAGCGCGTTGGCGATCTCGGCAAGGAGATCGCGGCCGACTACGACGAAAACCCGCCGTTGCTCGTCGGCATCCTCAAAGGCGCGTTCATGTTCATGGCGGATCTCGCCCGGGCCGTCGACCTGCCCGTCGAGTTCGACTTCATGGCCGTGTCGTCGTACGGGTCGGCCACGCGCACGAGCGGCGTCGTCCGCATCATGAAGGATCTCGACCTCGATCTCACGGACCGTCACGTGTTGATCGTCGAGGACATCGTCGACTCGGGTTTGACGCTCGCGTACTTGCGGAAGAACTTGAAGGCGCGCGGGCCCGCGTCGCTCGAGGTGTGCGCGCTGCTCGTGAAGGAAGGCCTGCAGAAAATCGACCCCGACCTGAAGTACGTCGGTTTTCGCATCCCGCCGAAGTTCGTTATCGGCTACGGACTCGATGTCGCCGAGCGTTATCGCAACCTGCCGTTCATTGCCGAGTACGACGGCCCGATGGAAGAGCGGTTCGTGTGATCGAAGAAACCGTGCGTACTGTCGACCTTCCTCGCCTCGAAGCGGCCGTGCGCGAGATTCTCATCGCGATCGGCGAAGATCCCGACCGCGACGGTTTGGTGCGCACGCCGCGGCGCGTCGCGGAGATGTACGCGGAGATCTTCAGCGGACTGCGGGAAGACCCCGCGCATCATCTCATCGTCACCTTCGAGGCGAACCACGACGAGATGGTCATGGTGCGCGACATCCCGCTGTATTCCCTTTGTGAACATCATCTCGCTCCCTTCCACGGCCGCGCGCACGTCGCATACATCCCCGGCGACGACGGTCGTATAACGGGTCTCTCGAAGCTGGCGCGGCTCGTCGACGGGTACGCGAAGCGACCGCAGGTGCAGGAGCGGTTGACCACCCAGATCGCCGACGCGATCGTCGATGTGCTCCAGCCCCGGGGTGCCTTCGTGATGATCGAAGCCGAGCACCTCTGCATGTCGATGCGGGGGGTACGAAAGCCCGGGAGCCTCACCGTGACCTCCGCGGTGCGGGGCCTCTTCAAGGACAACGCGGCGACGCGCGCCGAGGTGATGGCCCTGCTGGGGCCGTCCGTCGGTCGAGGCTGACCTCCGAGGGTGTTCGCTAGTCTCCGAACCGTGGCTCTCACCGGTCGGCGCTTGCGCATCTCGGATCTGGAGCGCCGGGCGTTGATGGGTGTCGTGAACGTGACGCCCGATTCATTCTCCGACGGTGGTCGCTACCTCGATGCCGCAGCCGCGATCGCGCACGGACGAGCGTTGGCGGATGCCGGCGCCGCAATCGTCGACGTGGGCGGCGAGTCGACGCGGCCCGGTGCCGACCCGGTGCACGCCGACGAGGAGTTGCGGCGCGTCGCGCCGGTGGTGCGCGCGCTCTCGGCCGACGGGCGCGTGATCGTCAGCATCGACACGACGAAAGCTCGTGTTGCCGCGGCGGCCGTCGAGGCGGGCGCGCGGATCGTCAACGACGTGTCGGGCGGGCTGGCCGATCCCGACATGGTGCGTGTCGTCGCCGATGCCGGCGCCGCGTACGTCGCGATGCACATGCGCGGTACGCCCCGCACCATGCGCGAGCACGCGCGGTACGACGACGTCGTGCGCGAAGTCGGCGACGAGCTGCGCGCTCGGGTCGACGCGGCCGCCGCCGCGGGCGTCGCCCCCGACGCGATCCTCGCGGATCCCGGCATCGGTTTCGCGAAGACGCCCGCGCAGTCGGTTGCGCTTCTGCGCGCGTTGCCCGCGCTGGCGGCGCGGGCCGGCGTGCCGCTGCTGGTCGGGACGTCGCGCAAGTCGTTCCTCGTGCCGATCCTGGGCGCCGATGCCGAATCGCAGTCCGCGCGCGACGACGCGACGCTCGCCACCACAGTGTGGTGCTTCCAACAGGGTGCGGCGGTCGTGCGGGTGCACGATGTCGAGGGTTCGTGCCGTGCAGTCACGCTGATCGACGCGATCGAACGTTGTACGCCCGTCGGGATGGCGGCGTGAGCACGAGCGGCTTGCGGGGACGGTGGGCGCAGGGACTCCAGCCCCGCTACTTCACATGGGTGATCAAGGACCGTCTCGGCGCGGGCGAGCGGCCCGGTGGGTTCGCCCGCAATCACCGCAAGGTGCGGCGTCAGGAAGAGCTCATCTGGCTGAACGTCAACCACTTCACGCACGTGGTGTCGTTGCTCGACTCGCCGCACAATCTGCACGCCTACGACGAGGCCGGCATCGCTTACGTGCACGTGCCGCTCGGGCCGCACGACGAGCTCGCGCCGCGGTTGCTCGCGATCTACACGACGCTCGCCAAGCTGCTCGACCAGCCCGACGAGAAGCTCTACATCCACCACGAGGAGTTCGGCGACCGGCTGATCGGCGTGATCGGCGGTTACTTGTTGTTCGCCGGCCTGATCGACAACGGCCCACACGCGATCTCACTCGTCGAGAAGCTGACCGGACGCAGCCTGGGCGCGTCAGGTCGCGAGATCATCGCGGTCACCGTCGACGAACTGCTCCGCTGAGTTCGCTACGAGGTCGTCGTCACCTCGGCCGTGCCCTCGGCATCACAGTGCCCGGGGATACGCAGGATCGGCGGGGCATAGAACCCGTGGAGATTGAATGTCGCGAGCGTCGATCCGACACCGAAGATCTCGGAATTCACGATCGTGTCAGATTGACACGATCGCCATTTTCCCGGTTCGACCAGGTTCGAAGGGCCCGGATGACGAACTTCGTGCCGGTGGCGTCACAGCGTCGGAGCAGGCAATCTGTGGCAGGAGACCTCGAGTGTTTTGTACGTCCGCTGATCGAGGTCGAAGGAACCGAGAAATGAAACCGGTATTGCGTGCCACTCTCGCGTTGACCCTCTCGGTCGGTGGCCTGGTCGCATCGCAGGGAAGCGCGGCAGTCGCCGCTGCGAATCCGATCCAGTTCGCTCGGATTCAGTACGACTCACCGGGAAAGGACACGGGAACGAACGCGAGCCTGAACGCTGAATGGTTCCAGCTCAAGAACACTGGCCACAGCACGATCAACCTCAAGAGTTGGACCGTTCGCGACGCACAGAATCATGTCTATAGGTTCGCGTCGAGCTTCGGCCTTGCTCCTGGCCACGTCGTGACCGTGCACACGGGTTCGGGAACGAATACCTCGACGAATCGCTATTGGGGTTCGCACTGGTATATCTGGAACAACGGCGGTGATCACGCGTACGTGAGGACACCGTCGGGCTCACTTGCAGACTCATGCGCGTGGGCGAGCGTCGGGGCGGGCTACAAGAACTGCTGAGCGACCTCAGACGCGTACGACGCGCACCGTGTCGGTTGCCCCGGCGCGCCGGCCGGGCGCGGCCGACACGATCGCGATGAGATCGCCTTTGCTGCACAAACCGCAGGCGCGCGACGCCCGCACTGCTTCGCGCAACTGCTCCTCGTGACCGGCGACGGCGGGAACGACCAACGGTCGGACGCCCCACGCGAGCGTGAGCCGTCCGAGCACGTCGGCTTGTGTCGCGATGCCGGCGATCGGCACCGACGGCCGGAACGCGGCGACGCGCCGCGCCGTCGTGCCGCTCTGCGTCGGGCACACGATCGCCGCAACTCCCAAGTCCTCCGCCGCGAGCACCGCGGCGTGCGCGACGGCCCATGCAACCCGGTCGTCCTCGACGGTCGCGGCCGTACCTGCGGGGGTCGTGCGCGTGTGCGGCCACCCTTCGGCGGCTTCGGCGACCTCGCTCATCGTGCGGACGGTGTCGGTCGCGTACTCGCCGACCGCGGTCTCCTCCGACAACATGAGTGCGTCGGTACCGTCGAGGACTGCGTTGGCGACATCGTTCACCTCCGCGCGCGTCGGCAACGGCGAACGCGTCATCGACTCGAGCATCTGGGTGGCGGTGATCACCGGCTTGCCCGCCATGTTGCAGAACCGGATGATCTCCTTCTGGATCAGCGGTACGCGCCGCGCGGGAACCTGTATGCCGAGATCGCCCCGCGCGACCATCACCGCGTCGGCCGCACCGACGATCCCCGGCAGGTGATCGAGGGCCACCGCGGTCTCGATCTTGGCGACGAGCTGAGGGCGTGCGCCGCGCTTGGGCAACCGCGCGCGCACGGCCTCGATGTCTTCGGGACGGCGCACGAACGAGAGCCCGACGAAGTCGGCCTTGAAAGCAACCGCCATGCGCAGCGCGGCGGCATCGGTATCGGTGAACGGCTCGACGTGTGCCTCCGCCCTCGGCACGTGCATCCCTTTACGCGACCGCAGCACGCCACCGCGCACGACTTCGGTGACGACGTCGTCGTCGTCGATCCGAGTGACTCGCAGAACGATTGCGCCGTCCGCGAGGTAGATCTCGTCGCCGGGGTCGACCCAACGCGCCAGCGCGGGCACCGTTGTGGAAGCGCGTGTCGCATCGCCCTCGACGGACGCGGCGGTCAGCGTGAACGGGTGACCGGCGACGAGCTCGACCTCGTCGTCGACGAGTGGTCCGCTGCGCAGCTTCGGACCGGGCAGATCGACCAGCACGCCTACCGTACGGCCCAACGCGGCCGCGCAGTCGCGAGCAAGACGCGCCCGCTGCGTGTGCACGGCAGCGGTTCCGTGCGCGGCGTTGAGCCGAACCACGTCGGCGCCGGCGGCGAGCAGCGCGCGCATCGTGTCGGCTGACGACGTGGCCGGGCCGACGGTCGCGACGATCTTCGTGCGGCGCATCTGTTCGGACTACCACGCGAGTAGCGTCGGATCGTGGACCGCATCGTGATCTCCGGCATCCGCGAGCTCGGCGTGCACGGTGTGCTGCCCGAGGAGCAGGTGCGGCCGCAACCCTTCGAGGTGAACATCGAGCTGCTCGTCGACACCGCCGCGGCCGGCCAGAGCGACGAGCTGGGCGACACCGTCGACTACGCCGCGGTGTGCGAGGCAGTGAGCCGGGTCGTCGCGTCGGAGCAATTCCGGTTGCTCGAGCGGTTGGCCGCACGCATCGCCGAGGTGTGCCGGGCCGACCCGCGGGTCGAAGGTGTCGTCGTGGAAGTGCGGAAGTTGCATCCACCCGTTCGCGCCATGCTCGATCACGTCGCGGTGCGGATCGAACGTTGACGCGCGCGTACCTGGCGCTCGGCTCGAATCTCGGCGACCGCCTCGCCTTCTTGCAGCAAGCCGTCGACGCGCTCGCCGACGCGCCCGCGGTC
>Ga0335082_10006618_pt1 | contig 12636 bp, 11 predicted proteins | sample Lox_Sample_41_FD_206718 | JGI IMG/M metagenome (GOLD analysis project Ga0335082, IMG submission 206718) | Soil microbial communities from Loxahatchee National Wildlife Refuge, Florida, United States - Lox_Sample_4.1 | ecosystem: Environmental > Terrestrial > Soil > Wetlands | place: USA... | reverse complement strand
GAGATCGCCACCGGCTGGCCGGACGCGGACATGGCGGAGCGCATCACCATCGCCGCCACCTTCCTCCCCGAAGCGAAGGCGGCCGAGGGCAAGACGCTGGCCCAGCTGGCCAAGGAGCGCCAGGTGACGCCGGCCGCCGCCCTGGTGGACCTGGCCATCGCCGACCGTGGCACCACCCAGGTGTTGCGCTTCTGGGCGGACGAGCCGGACCTGAGGCTGGCCATGCGCCAGCGCTGGACGGCCTTCTGCATCGACGCCAACTCCGACGCCATCGACGGGCCGCTGGCCGGCGATGGAAACCATCCCCGCGCCTTCGGGAGCATGCCCCGGGTGCTCGGCACCTACGTCCGGGAGGAGCAGCTCTTCCCGCTTGAGGAGGCGGTGCGGAAGATGACCTCGCTGCCGGCAGCGCGGCTCGGGCTGGTCGACCGGGGCCTGGTCCGGCCGGGAATGGCCGCCGACCTGGTGGTCTTCGACCCGGGGACCGTGGCCGGGACGGCGACCTACCAGCATCCCAAGCAGTATCCGGTGGGCATCGAGCTGGTGATGGTCAACGGCCAGATCGTGCTCCAGGACGGAATCCGCACCGAGGCACGCCCCGGGCGCCCGCTCCTCCATCCCGTGCCGCCCGCTCTGCGCTGAGCGCTACTTCTTCAAGAAGAAGGTGGTGAACACGTCTCCGTCGAGGAAGCGAGGCCGGTCTCCCGCTCCGCGCTGGGCCACCGACAGGCCGGCCAGGAACTGAAAGCGCGCCAGAGCCGCCGCCGGCCCGAAGTCCATCTCCGGCCGCCACTCGTCGGCCGGGCGATGGTAGCGGCGCCTCCGCTCGGCCGCGGCCTGCTCGCGCTGCGCCGGGCTGTAACCGTCCGGCGAGTGGCCGGCGAAGATGGCCGGGATGCCGAGCTTGACGAAGTTGTACTGGTCGGAGCGGATGAAGACGTTCTGCTCCGGCTCCGAGTCCGGCCGGAGCTGGACACCGAGGGCGGAGGCGGCGGCCTCCACGTCCTTGAGGAGCGAGCTGTGCTCGGCGCCGCGCGCCTGCACCGCGGTGACGGCAAAGACCGGCATCCCGCTGTCGACGTTGATGTCCGCCACCAGGCGGTCGAGCGGCACGGTGGGATGGTCGACGAAGTACTCGCTGCCGAGGAGGCCCTTCTCCTCGGCGGTGACGAGGAGGAAGAGGACGGACCGCCGGGGACGCTCGGGGAGGTGGGTGAACGCGCGGGCAACCTCCAGGACGGTGGCCACGCCGACGGCGTTGTCGGTGGCGCCGTTGTAGATGGCATCCCCGTCCTCGGGCTCCCCGATGCCGAGGTGATCGAGGTGGGCGCTGTAGACCACCGTCTCCGCGGCGCTGGGCGCTCCGGCGGCGCCCGGGAGGCGCCCCAGGACGTTGGGCGAGCGGAGGGACCGGATGGGGGAGGTCACCCGGAGCCGCGCGCTCAGCCCGAGCGGGAAGGAGCGGGGCTGCCCGTTCTGGCAGGCGGCGAGCAGCTCGGCCGCGGTCTCGCTGCGTCCCGCGGCGCGGAGGAGGCGCTGGAACGCCTCCAGGCGGAGGGTGGCCTTGGGCAGGCTGAGGTACGGATGCACCTGCCCCTTCTCGAGGAGGGCCATCGACTCGAAGCGCTCGGCCCGCACCACCACCTCCCAGGGGAGCTGCTTGTCGGCGCGCGGCGTCCGCACCAGGAGCACGCCCACCGCGCCGCGCTGGTGGAGGATCTCCAGCTTCCGCCGGTAGCTGGCGTAGAGCGCGCTGGGCAGGCCGGGGAAGAAATCGGGGCGGTCGGTGAGCGGCGCGAACATGAAGACGACGGCGATCTTCCCCTTCACGTCGATGCCGGCGAAGTCGTCGTACCTGTACTCCGGCGCCTGGACGGCGAAGCCGGCGAACACCAGCGGCGCGGTGACGTCGGCGCGTCCGGTGGCCAGGGCCGGGGAGGGGAGGTAGTCGGTGCCGGAGGCGAGGACGAGCGGTGCACCGCGGGGGGGAAGGATCTCCAGCGAGGCGGCGGTGACCCGCGCGGCGCGCAGCGGAACCCACTGGTAGTAGCTCCCGTCCTCGCCGGCCGGCTCGAGGCCGAGCGCCTGCAGCTGGCTGCCCACGTAGGCCGCGGCCAGCTCGTGGCCGCGCGCCCCGGTGCCGCGACCCTCGAGCAGGTCGCTGGCCAGGAAGCGCACCTGGGCGGAGATGGCCTCCGGGCGGATGCTGGCCGCGGCGGCGGCCGCGCCTGGAGCGATGGCGTCGGCGCCCGGCGGGGCGGCGCCGACGGCGAGGAGGAGCACGAGGGGCGTCAGGTTCACGGCGCGAGCTAGAGCTTGCCGGGTCGGAGGACCTCGGCCTCGAGCTTCGAGACGCGGCCCTCCAGCGCCTCGAGCCGGCTCGTGTCCCCCTTTCGTTCCAGCAGCGCACGCTGGCTGTTCAGGTCGCGACGCATCCCCTCGATGGCCTCACTCTGGCGCCGGAGCTCGTCGGAATGCTGGCGCAGCATTTCGGTGTGCTGGCGGAGGATCTCCGAGTGCTGGCGAAGGGTCTCGGTGTTGAGGCGAACTGCGACCTCGAGCGCATCGAGGCGCGCCTCGATGCGGGCGAAACGGACCTCCCACTTGGCCTCCAGCCGCTGCTCCAGCGCGAAGACCGCCTCGATGGTGGCCCGGTTCTGCTCCTGGATCTGTTCGAGGAGGAGCGTCATCCGGCCCGTGGCCGTGCTGGAGGGAGGGCGCTCGGGGCGCTTCGGCTTCCGCGGACCGGCCATGGGCAAGCCGGACTGTCTCTCACCCCCCGGCGGTGGCGGCAAGAGCTGGACGTCCGGTCAGGCCGGCACCTGGGGCCGGAGCGCGTTCCTCGGAACCTCCGCCTGGACGAAGACCCGGAACAGCTCGGCGTCGAGGGCCCCGGACTTCGACTCCTCCTCGATGATGGAGAGCGCCTGGACGTTGGGCACCGCCTTCTTGTACGGCCGGTCGGCGGCGGTGAGCGCGTCGTAGACGTCGGAGATGGCCATCATCTTCGACTGCACGGGGATCTCCTCGCCGGGGATGGAGCGGGGATAGCCGCGGCCGTTGAGGCGCTCGTGGTGGGCGTAGGCGATGGAGGGCACCTTGCGCAGGGTGCGGGTCCAGGGAATCTGGGAGAGGAAGCGGAAGGTATGGGTGACGTGGCTCTCGATCTCCGTCCGCTCCGCCGCGGAGAGCGAGCCGCGGGGGATGGAGAGGCACTCCAGCTCGCGAGGGACGAGCAGCGGTCGCTCGGCGTCGTAGCCGTCCCGGAAGGTGATCCGCGCCACCTCGGAGAGCCGCTCGAAGCCGTCCCGGGCGAGCACCGTCGGCCGGTTGCAGGTCTGGACGAAGTCGCGCATCTCGTCCAGCTGGGCCAGCTCCCGGAGAAGGCGCTGCTCCTCTTCCTGCTCGATCTGGGGGAGGGCCCTCTCCCCGAGCAGGCTGACCGAGGCCAGCCGCCGCTGGTAGCTCTTCACCACCAGGTCCTTGCGCGCCACCTCGAACCGGGCCTGGAGGACGTCCAGCTCCGAGGGGTAGAGCTTCTCCGCCTTGACCAGCACCGGCTCGCGCACGCCCACCTTGCCGAAGTCGTGGAGCAGGCTGGCGTAGCGGATCTCCTGCACTTCCTGGAGCGAGAAGCGAAGGCCGGCGTAGGGCCCCTTGTCCACGTGCTCCAGGGACTGGGCCAGGTGGACGGTGAGCGCCGCCACCCGCCCGGAATGGCCGGCGGTGGTCGGGTCGCGGGCCTCGATGGCCACCACCGAGGCGGAGACGAACCCCTCGAAGAGGCGGCTGATCTCCTCGTGCAGGAGGGCATTCTCGATGGCCCCCGCCGCCTGCCCCCCGAGCGCCAGGAGCAGCTCGGCGTCCTCGTCGTCGAAGCTCCCCTGGTGCTTGTTCAGGGCCTGGAGGACGCCGGTGACCTCGCCCTGCGCATCGCGCATCGGCACGCAGAGGACGGTGCGGGTCCGGTAGCCGGTCGAGAGATCCACCTCCCGGTTGAAGCGCGGGTCCTGGTAGGCGTCGGTGATGTTGATCACCTCGCCGGTCTCGGCCACCGTGCCGGCGATGCCGTGGCCGAGCTTGATGCGGATCTCCCGGGCCGCGCCCTGGGCCACCTTGCTCCACAGCTCGCCCCGGTCCCGGTCGAGGACGAAGAGCGTGCACCGATCCGCATCAACCACCTTGGCCGCCTCGTAGATGATCAGCGGCAGGAGCAGCTCCAAATCCCGGGCCGCGGCCATGGCCTTGGCCACCTCGAGGATGGAGGTGAGCTTGGTGGCCCGCCGGGCTAGGTCCTGCGTGCTGTCCGGGGCGGGGCTCATCCGGGCCGGGGTTTTACTCCCTTCGGACGCACCGGCGTGAGGGCCCCCCGGGGCGGAGGGGACCCGGCTAGTGCAGCCCGGCCAGCCGCGCCACCTTGGACATGAAGCACGGGTCGAACGGCTTCACGTCGTAATCGTCCGCGCCGAGCTCGAGGCAGACGTGGCGGGTGAACTGATCCTCGATGGCGGAGAGGACGAGCACCTTGATGTGCTTGGTGCGCGGATCCTTCTTCAAGGTGGCGAGCAGGTCGCGCCCGTCCACGTGCTGCTTGAGGTCGAGGATGATCACCGCCGGCTGGTGCTTGAGCGCCAGCTCGTGGACCAGCTGCGAGCTGGTGTCGGTGATGTAGGAGAGGCCCGCGCGGCGTGCTTCGCGCGCCAGGGCGGCCACGACGGAGGGCTCGTCGTCGGCGATGAGGATGGTGGGCTTGTCGGCCATGAAGTGCTCGAGCGGTGGTGTCGTGCAATCGGATCGCAAGAATGGTTCCAGACGGAACTTCGAGCGATCCCGGGGGCTTGGCCGGAGCCGGGCTGGGTCAAGCAGGGGCTACAGGTCAGGTCCAACCCGGTCCGACAAAACCCCCACAACTCAGATAATCGAGAGAGACTGGTTCCCGGTCAAGAGAGCCGCCGGACGTTGACGACCCGTTCGGGCATCGGTTACGAGGTCCGCTCCCGTGGGCCGCCGGCCGACTGGTCGGAGACCCTTTCTGTTCGCAGCGCCCGGGGAGTGGCTCAGCCTGGTAGAGCACTTGGTTCGGGACCAAGGGGTCGCAGGTTCGAATCCTGTCTCCCCGACAGGGTGAAGGGGTCGGAGTCGCTGAGGTTTCTTCTCGGCTGCTCCGGCCCCTTCGACGTTTTTCGGAAAGTGGGGGACACGGGGGGGACACGGCCAGCGTCCACGGCCCGGAGTTTGGGCGCCTCCGGCATGCCCTCGAGCTTGAGCCGATTCACCTCGGCGCGCAGGTAGTCCGTGGCCAGATGGCCGTAGACCGCCTCGGTGAGCTTCGGGTCGCGGTGGCGCAGGACCTTCTGGACCACGACCAGCGGAACGCCTGAGCGGAGCAGTAGCGTCGCCGTGGTGTGCCGGAGGTCGTGGAAGCGGATGGGCCGCACGACTGGCTTGGGCCAGAGCTTCATCCGGCACTTCGGGCAACGCCGCTCGGTCTGCTCCTGGCGCTCCTCGACGTGTCGGCACCCTCGCCGGCGGCACACGTGGCGCCAGTACCGGACGATGCCCGCCCGTCCGAGCGCGCGGCGGAGAATGCCTTCCAGGTCCACGTCCCGGCGAAACATCGTCCCGCCGGGCCCGGGGAAGACGAGCGCGCTCTCCGAGGCAGCCAGTGCTGCTTTCAGCCAGGGCACGAGATCGTCGGCGATCGGGATGGCATCGGCGTGCCCGCCCTTGGTGGTCTCCCGCTCCCAGCTCCGGCGGACGAGAATCGCGTGGGCGGAGAGGTCCACGTCCTCGCGTTGGAGGGCGAGCAGCTCGCCTTTGCGCATCGCCGTGTAGAGCGCAGTGGCGTACAGCGGCCGCCAGCGCGGGGGCAGCTGACCCAGCACCCGCGGGACCTCCTCGGCCCGGAGGAAGTCTCCGGAATGCCTCCCCGAGACAGGAAGCCGTGCCACGGCAGTGACCGGATTCCTCCCCGGCCAGCGGCCGACGGCGATGGCGGAGTTGAAGGCGCGCGACAGGTAGCCGCGAAGGTGGTTGACGCTCCTCGGACTCAGGCCCTCCCGCCGCTTGCGGTCCATGAACGCTCTGACGTCGACGGGGCGAAGCGCCCGGAGCGTCAGCCGAGCCAGGTCCGAGTCGAGGAAGTGGACGCGCAGGCTGATGGCATTCGAAGCGTGGGCAGCCAAGTGTGCGGAGTAGTTCTCGAGCCACCATCGGAGAAGCTCGCCGACCGAGCCTCCCCCGTCGTGGGGTGCAAGCGGCTCGAGGCCATCGAGCTGGCGCCGCGCTCGAAGCTCGAGTTCCTCGGCGAGTGCCTGCGCGGTCCGCTTCGTGTTGGGAATCGCGCGGCGCTTTCGCCACCGGCCGCTGGCGTCCTTCCACCGCGCGAGCCAGTAGCCTCGCTCGTTGCGGACTGCCGAGGCCATGTCACGCACTCTCCATCGGGCTCTCCGGAGCCACCGACGCGAACACCCTACCTCCTGTTGGCGACGAGGTGGCGAATCGCCGGATTTCGCTCGGGTCGAACCGCAGCAATCCACCGACCCGGAGCGAGGGAAGCTCACCGCGCTCGGCCTTGGCGTAGACCCAGGAACGGCTGACCTTGAGCGCCCGGGCGACCTCGCGCCAGGTCCAGAGCTCCCAGTCCTCGGTCGAAGGTCTCGTCACAACCTCTCCAGCAGTCTTCCGAGTCTCGGTGCTAGCGATGCCTGCGTTCTCGCGGCTGGGAGGCGCTGCTCCGGCTCGGCGTTTCGTGGCGGAGCGTCTCGTATCGGCGGAGGAGCAGCTCCTGGACGTAGCCCAGGATATTGAGCTTCTTGGCCTTCATCTCTGCCTCCAGCACGTCGACCACGTACTGGGGGAGGCGGAAGCAGGTCCGGAGCTGCACGAGGACCTCACGGACCGCCTCGGCGTTGTACGACACGCCCAGCGCTGGCTTGAGGACCTCCTGGACGAAGTACAGGTCCTCCGACGGAACCTTCACGTTCAACGGCTGGAGCGCCTCATCCTTGGGGAGCGGTGTCCTTCCCATAGCCCAAGTAGATTCTATTTAGGTTCTAAAGTCAGCCCGACGGCATTCGCGCGCCGGCCCGTGGCACTCACGATCCGAACCGCAAAGATTCACGTGTTCCCATTGCTCAGAGGCTTCTGGCCAATCACCTCCTGCTCCCGCATCCCCTGAGCATCATCAGAACGCTCGTCTTCTGATGCTTGCGCCCTCGCCCACCCCTTCGAGATCGACCCTTCCTCCGAATTTCCCGCTCACGCCCTCTGTTTCATCGTTGTGAGGGCGTGAGCGGGAAATTTGGAGGTGCTCCCACTGCCGCATGCAGAATGGGGTGGGCGAGGGTGCAAGGGCGCAGCACGCCTGATGACGCCTCCTCGAAGCCGCCCAGCTTTCCGCCCGGGAAATGGCCCGGAAATGCGCCCGATCCGCGGGCGTGTTCTCGGGCGTGTTTAGGGGCCAATTGGAGGGCCGTTTCGCGGGTAAGAGAAGCGATCCCGCAATCGATTGCGGGAGCCGACATTCGCGCTCCCGCGACGATACTCACGCCTCCGAAGGCGTCCGCGAGATCGGCTCAAGCCCACAGATAGCCCCTTCTGTTCTCCGGTCCGGAGTCTTGGACGTTGGCGAGGCGGGAATCCTGGGCCAAAGTGCATGGCGTGCGGTGGTGCGGCTCCAAGCAGGGGTCGTCAGCGGTCAGGACGATTCCTCTCCGGGGTTACCCCGGGGATGAAGGAGTGGATGGGCAGCACCAGCCCGTGACCCCCAGTGCGCCGAGACGCACCTCCGGTCACGAAGGACGAGAGAGGTTGGAGCGCACCACCGCACGTGTTCCTGAGGACCGATGAGCTCGCCACGACCAGAGTTCGTCGCCCTCGCAAGCGGCTTCCTCGCGGGTCCCTGGACGCAGGAGAGCCTCATTGAGCGCGGCGGAGCGATGCTCGGTGCGCGTCCCCGCTGGCTTCGGCACCTTGTCGGACGCGTTCTGGAGGCATTCCCGGATCCACCCCGGAGCACTCGGGACGCTCTGGCAGCATTCCTCGCGAACGATGTGAGGCTCCGTCGAGATCTCGCCAGGCTTCCGAGTCCTCGCATCAAGACCTGGCTCGTCGACGCGCCGCGGATGTCTCCGACGCGCTTCAACGTTCCGTTCATCCACACGTGGGCGGAGCTGGCTGACTTCTGCGGAGTGGATGCACCTCTGCTCGACTGGCTGAGCCATCGGCGGGGTTGGACCCGTGAACGGGACGCGCGGCTTCTCCACTATCGGTACACTTGGGTTCCCAAGAAGAGCGGCGGCTTCAGGCTCCTGGCCGCGCCAAAGCCACGGCTCCGGAACGTCCAGCGCCGCGTCCTCCACCGCATCCTCGACCAGGTCCCGGCTCACGCGGCCGCGACCGCGTATCGGCCCGGCGGGTCCGTGCGGGCGTTCGCTGCACCTCATACTGGCCGCCACGTTGTCGTCCGAATGGACCTGGAGGACTTCTTCGCTTCCACCCGAGGACCCCGGGTCGTGGGCCTCTTCCGCGAGCTCGGCTACCCCGATTCGGTCGTCGCCGGCCTCGCCGGTCTCTGCACCCACCGAGTTCCTGCATCCGTGACCGACCGGTGGCCCCCGACCAGTTCGGAGGAACTGCAGAGTCGCTGGCGCGCTCTGAAGAGGCTTCAGGACTGGAATTTGCCCCAGGGCGCACCCACCTCCCCTGCCCTTGCCAACCTGTGCGCCTTTCGACTGGACCTCCGGCTCACAGCCGCCGCGACCTCCATCGGGGCCAGATACACGCGCTACGCCGACGACCTCGCCTTCTCCTGGAACGAGGACGTCTCACCCAGCGTGTCGGGACTCATCGCCCTCGTCGAAGAAGTTGCCCGCGACGAGGGCTATTTCATCCGACGGCCGAAGACGCGCGTCATGCGTGGGAGCCATCGGCAGGTCCTGGCTGGAACGGTGGTGAACGACCAGGTGCACGTCTCGCGAAGGGAACGAGAACGCCTCGAAGCGATTCTGACCAACTGCATCCGGCGCGGACCTCACTCCCAGAACTGGGCGGCTCTTCCGAACTTTGAGGCCCACCTGCGTGGCCGCGTCGGGTGGGTGGCTCAGCTTGAGCCAAGGCACGCCGTTCACCTAGAGGAGCTGCTCAATCGGATCGCCTGGCCCGCGTCGACCTGGCGCTACTGACGGTGCCGTCGATTAGCGATCCCCAGGACGGCCAAGGTACCCTCGCCTCCAGCAAGGATGATGAAGCGAGCTGGGGGCCACGGCAGGTCGAGATCGCTCACGCTGCAGGAGGTCAGGGCGCTTCCGATCGCGACTCTGGCGAGGGCGCTCCGGGGGGCCAGTTCTACGATCTCGCCGGAGTGGGCCGCGGACGCGCTCGCCAGGAAGCGCCTAGGAATCGAGATTCTCGGACGGGCGATCCGCGGACGAAAGCCGTTCCGGCGGGCCGCTCTCTATGGGTTCGTCTGGGTCAAGGCGTTCAAGTCCCGGGACCTCGAGCGGATCGTCGAGATCCTCAAAGACCAGACCGAGGACGCCAAGGTCCGTGGACAGGCCGCCGAGGCACTCAGCGGGCATCTCCGGCGCGACCTTCGGTCGCGCAGGGCCCAACAGGGGCACGAGCGGGCGCGCGCGGCGCTCGTAGCAGCGCTCGATGATCCGGAGCCGGAGGTTAGGCTCTGGAGCATCTTCGCGCTGGCCTCCCCCGAGAACGCCGATCTGCTTCCTCTTCTCGAGAAGCTCGCCAAAGACCCGGCCCAGGTTCCCGGGTGGTGGACCGTCGGGCAGGAAGCGCGCTGGGCGATGAACCAGATTCGGAAGAGAAGCGTCCACTTGGATCCATCAGATCTCTGAACGGGCTCTGCGCGCCGTCGGACAAGGGCCTCACGCCGTGCCCGACTCGGCGCCGGAGCGTCCCAGTCCACCCGAGCCTTCGGTTAACGTACGACCAGATGCTGTCCGCGCCGCTCTATTGGTATGTCGCACTTGTCATTGTGCTCGGCCTAGGCGGAGCCTTCGTCGGGTACGTTGCCCGGAATGATCGTCGCGAATGGCTCCAGAGCGGACGGAGCGCTGCGGCCTACGACGAGCGTCTCAGGCGGTACCGCCGACGGCTACTGCCCCGCGTCGTGCTCCTCGCGTTGCTCTTCCTGTTCTCTCGGCTCGGAGCATTTCCGGAACAGGTCTCGCGCTGGCTCCCCGGGGTGATGGTGCTCGTGCTCGCCCTGTGGGGGGTATACGACCTCTGGAACGACCGAGTCAGAATCACGCAGGAGAGGAACTGGCGCATGAAGGCGCTCTGGCACGCCGGCCTCCTTCTGGTGCTCTTCGGGCTGACCGCCCTTGTGATGCCATTCCTGCTGAGCCTTCCCTGAGGCTGAGAGCACCGTGTTGAAAGCCTGGCCTCCGCCAGCCCGGCTTGTTCTCCGGGCTTTCCGACTCTGCGTTCGCCACGGCTTCCGCGAGGGCTGGTCGGCCACAGCACTTCCGCCAAAGCTCGAACCGGTCAGGAGGCCGTGAGGAGCAGCGTTCGGGCGGCTTCTTGGGCGCGCCGGGCACTCACTGCCTAATGCTGCATCCGTGGACCGGGCGATCGAACTGTTTCGGAACTTGCTGGATGCTGTACCGGCGAATGAAGTCCGCATGTCGGGGACTTGGTCGGCAAAGACCCAGCGCCGGTACGCATCGCGGGAACAGCTGGGCACCGGGGAGGGCCCGTACCGCGAGACGCTGGACTGGAAATGGGACGGACTCTTCGAGAGCGTCGGGACTTTCGTTGGGATGGCCATCCTCGCCACTGAGCAGCATCTCTACTGGGTCAAGTCCGGACCGCCCGTCGCTCAGGCCCCGGTGAGCGTCTCGGCATCCGCTTGGGCAGGCACCCCGGATTCTGGTTCCTTCTCCGGCGCGTTCCACGGCGCGCACCCACCCTCTGTTCCGGTGGAAATCAGCGAGGAGCCGCCCAAGTCCTGCGTCGTCGGGGCATCGCAGACGACGACCGGCATGCTGCACGTGGTGGCACAGCTAGGACGCGCCGCGTTCGGGGTTGTTCTGCTGCCAGCCTCCGCGGTGAAGGTTGGGCGCAACCGCCTGTGGCACCTCCGCGAGCCGATTGCTTCGAGGCTGTCTCCAGAGCTGCAGCGCCTGCTGACGAGAGGCCGCAGCGGTGGGATCAAGCTCATGGACTGAACGTCCGCCGAATCGAGAAGGGGCTCCGCCCCGCTGGGGCTCCCGGCTCGGGGAACTGCGACCTCGGCGTCGTGGGCATCGGAGACGTGACTCACCGTCGACCTCGTCGCATGAATGCCTCGAGGTCCTCAGCTCGCAGCCGGATGGCGTTGGACACGCGCAGATGCGGGAGCTCGCCGCGGTCGCAGAGTGCATAGACCGTGGCCCTCGATACCCGAAGGCGATCCGCGATGTCTCTGACGCTCAGCAGCGACTCTGGCGGAGGATGGGCGACTGGCAACCCGGTCTGGAAAGTGGGGGACACGGGGGGGACACGCCGAAGCGTCCCGGGACGTCCAAGGCGTGCTGAAGAACCGTGACCGCCCCCCGCCCCCCGAGTGGTTACGAGGGCTTGGACATCGGTGGACGCCGAGGATGAACCTGGTCCCGCTTCGGGACCAAGGGGTCGCAGGTTCGAATCCTGTCTCCCCGACAGGGTGAAGGGGTCGGAGTCGCCGGGGGAGGTCCCGGCCGCTCCGGCCCCTTCGTCCCGCCATGTCGAGCTCGAGCCCGGGCCTGGAGCGGATCACCCCGTCCCGCGCGCCCGCGCCAGCACCGCCTCGCTGCGCTCCCAGAGCGCCCGGCCGACCGCTGCATCGGCGGCGCGAGGGTCGACGTCCTTGGGCGTCATCTTGTGCAGGTAGACCGCGGTGCGGTGCTCGAGGTCACGGCTGCAGGCGAGATAGAGCAGCGGCTCGTCGGCGACGAAGGGATCCTGGAACGAGAGGCGCATCACTCCCTTGAGAAGCCCGCGCAGCGGCCCCGGAAGCTCGCGCCCGATGTTGGTGCGCATCGCTCCGGGGCAGAGGGCAAAGACTCCCACCCGGGGAGCGCCATCGCGGATGAGCCGCCGCGCCAGCTCCCAGGCAAAGGTCACCAGCATCAGCTTGTACGTCGCGTACCAGGTGAGCACCCGCCGCGGGCTGCCGTCCCGCGGGTGGTCGAGGGCATCGAGCGCCAGGTCGTCGCTCCATCGATGCGCCTCGGAGCCGACGAAGACGATGCGCGGCACGTCGCCATCCTGGCGGTCACGCGGCACCACACCCTCGTCGAGCAGGCGCGTGACCAGTGCGAAGGAGGAGAGGTAGTTGACGACGAACATCTCGTCCAGCCCCTGGGGGGTCGAACGGCTCGAGGTGGGGACGATGGCCGCGTTGAGCACCAGCCGATCGAGACGCATGCCCCGGAGAACCAAGTCCGCGACCAGGCGGTCGATCGAGGAGAGGTCGGACAGGTCGACGTGCACGGGCTCGATGCGGTCCGGTGCCACGCCCAGCGAGACCGCCCGGCGGTGGGCGGCCTCCAGATCCCGGCGGTCGGCGAGGAGCACCCTGGCGCCTCGGCGCGCCAGGTCCACCGACGCCGCAAAGCCGAGCCCCGAGGCGCCGCCGGTGACCAGAGCCGT
>Ga0335082_10006615_pt1 | contig 12638 bp, 16 predicted proteins | sample Lox_Sample_41_FD_206718 | JGI IMG/M metagenome (GOLD analysis project Ga0335082, IMG submission 206718) | Soil microbial communities from Loxahatchee National Wildlife Refuge, Florida, United States - Lox_Sample_4.1 | ecosystem: Environmental > Terrestrial > Soil > Wetlands | place: USA... | reverse complement strand
TGGATCGTCCAGTGCAAGGATCCGCAGGGCGCGCTCTTCTCGCTCATCTCCATGAAGAAGTGAACGGCGTATGATGTGAAGTCGCACGTCCGCCGATGCGCTTCACGTCACCGCTGCGCCTGCCGCTGCAAACGGGGAGCACCGCGCTCAAGCTGGTGCTCTTCACGTTCGCCTTGATCCCGTTTTACTGGGGGGTGTGGCCGGTGCTCGTCATCTATCTCATGAGCCGAGACGCGCGGCGGCGGCGCGCGAGCGACATCGTCCTCTCCGAAGGCGGCGTCGAGGTCCACGGCGGACCGCACGAAGGCTTCTCGTCGACGTGGTCCGCGATTCCGCCCGGCACGGCAGTCGTCCGCCTGACCGACGAGCTCTTCTACAAGACGGGCGACGATCCGGCCGTCTACCAGCAGCAGTTCCTGATCGATGGGGTCGAGCTCGCGCGCGGCGGCGCGGCGGAGGAGGTCGCCTCGATGAGCGCAGTCGCCGCCCTGATCGACGAGACGGTCGCGACGACGTCGCGGAGCGCGCCGGTCGCGGCGCCGAACGTGCCGACGTGCGCGACGTGCGGGGCACCGCTCGTACCGGTCGACGCGGACGTGACGCGCTGCCCGCATTGCGGGTCGGAGGCGGCGGTGCCCGCGAGCGTTCGCGCCGCAGTGCGCGAGAGCGCCGCGGTGCGCCGATCGACCGCGGGCGTCCGCCGCGCGCTAACCGGCGGCAGCGCGAGCGCGACCAACTGGCTCATCGCCGCGACGGGCGTCTCCGGCCATGTCGGAATCCCGCTCGCCGTGCTCCTCGTCGTGACGCACCATCGTTCGGCCGCGGGCATTCCGATCTTGGCGCCGATGGTGTTCATCGCCCTTGCGACCTCGTTCATCGCGAAGCGCGTCGCCGTCCGGGCGCTCGCGTTCGGGTGCGCGGCGATAGCGCCCGTCGATCCGTCGCATCCGCCGTGCTGTCGGAGATGCCGCGCGCCGCTCCCGGCCACGGACGACCTCCTCGCGCGCTGCGCCTATTGCGGCGTGACGAACGTCCTCGGCATCGACACGGGCTCGACGTCGTTCGACGACTTCGGCGACGTCGACGAAATCCTCTCGCGTCACCGGCGCGCGCGCCTCGTCGCGTGGGCCATCGCCGGCGCCGGCGTCGCGCTCTGCGTGCTCTTGCTCGCGTGGTCGGCCTAGAGGCCGCGCGCGCTACGCATGGATGACGGCCTCGACGTTGTGTCCGTCGGGGTCGAGCACGAACGCGCCGTAATAATTCGGGTGGTACTCCTTGCGCACGCCCGGCCGGCCGTTGTCCCGGCCGCCCGCGGCGATCGCCGCCTCGTAGAACGCGTCGACCTCGGCGCGCGAGCGCGCGACGAAGCTCACGTGCACCGGCGTGATGATCTTCGTCTGCTCGGCGGCGAGCCGTACTCCATCACGACCGTGATCCCGAGCGGCGCGAGCGCCTTCTCGTAGAACTGCTTCGACCGCGCGTAGCTCGAGACGTTGACGCCGACGTGATCGAGGACGCCCATCACTGCGTCGGGTACTTGAGCGCGCGGTACGAGGCGTAGCCGTTCTCGAACGAGAGCTCGAACGACTTCTGCTGCGTCGTCGCGTCGAACTCGGTGACGTCCGAGTCGCTCGCCTGCCGGTAACCCCAGCCGACGAAGAACGCGTTGCCGAACTTCTGCGCCGAGCCCATCGCCTTGCTGAAGTGGCCGTCCATCGTGATCGCGTGGACGACCGTCGCGGTGTGCGCGTTCGTGTCGAGCGTGTACTCGCGGATCTTGGTGACGCCGCTCGCGTTGCCGTTGTCGAACATCGTGAGGTCGCCGGGCGCGATCATGCGCGCGAAGTGCTGGTGCGAGGATTTGTCCGCCTCGGCGAGGCCGAAGTCGTCGCCGGTGCCGCCGAGCGTCCAGAGGACCGCGCCGGTCGTCTTGTCGAGCTCGACCACCTCGTCGCAGTGACGCAGCGACACGACGTAGTTGCCGTTCGTCGAGTCGATGTCGACCGAGTTCAAGTGGTACACGTCCTGGTACGGCTCGACGAGGTTCGGGAAGTCGTGGCCCGTGTCGCTGCTCTGCGCGAAGAGCGCGGGGACGCTCGTCGTCTCCCAATCGAACACGACGTTGCCCCCGCTGACCTCCTGCACGACGTTCGACGCGACCTTCACGCTGATGAGGCGCGGCGCGTCGGTGATCACCTCGTCGATGTACGAGACGTCGATCCAGTGGTCGTCGGCGAGGAGCTTGAACTCGTGCGCGTCGACGCCGGCGGCCGGGTGCGTCTGCGACGGGAGCAAGCGAATCCGCTGGAGCTCGTGGAAGTGATCGTCCATCACGACGGCCGACGCCGGCTCGACGGGCCACGTCGCGAGGTTGGTCGGCGTGTCGCCGAGCACGTACGTGTAGCGGACGGTCCCGTCGCCGAACTTCACCTGCTCGAAGTCGGTCGGCGCGGTGGGCGTCTTCAGGTAGTAGAGGAGCTTGCCGGTCTCGTCGATGACGTAGAGGAACGTCGGACCGCCGAGCACGCTGCCGACGAGCTGCGTCGGCGTGAGGAGGATGTGGCCGGGCGTCGGCGACGCGAGCGTCGTGACGTCGTACTTCGGGGCGGCCGCGGGCAGGCTGTGGATGTTGTACGTGACGGGCGCGCCGTTACCGTCGGTCGCGTTGATCGTGATCGTCGTCGCGTCGTCGAGCGAAGCGATCTGCGTCGAGAGCGGGACGCCGTCCTGCGCCTGCGCGCCGTTGATCGTGACGTTCTGACCGCTCACGGTGATGTCGACCGGGAAGAGCGTCGTCAGCGAGGTGAGCTCGTAGTTGTACGTCGTCGCCGAGAACGCCGGCACGAGATCGCCGCTCGACACGGTGATGTCGGTGACGGGACCCGGAGGGCCCGGCGGCGCGGGCGACGAGCAGGCGACGAGCGATACGAAGGCGAGCGCCAGCGAGGTGCGGTAAGCCATGGCCAAGTACGATGCTATAGCATCACTTGCAGACCGAGGCGGACACGGTTCCCGAAGCGGAGAGCTTCGCTTCCTTCGACGTGAACGCGAGATCGAGGTCGACCTTCTGCGCGGTAGCCGGGTCGCCGTGAAGGGTCACTTTCCCGCCGGGATCCGCGTCGTCCGGCGGCCCGTGCCAAACGCGGACGACCTTGGCGACGTCGCTCTGGGGCGCGTCGAGATCGACGAGCACGAACTTCGTCCTCTCCATGTAGACGTGCTGCGCCATCTCCTCGCACGTGCCGCCCTTGCCCAGATAGACCTGCAGACCCGTCGGGGTCTTGCGGATCATCGCGTCGGCGACCGGGACGTCCTTTCCGTCGAGCGTGAGCTGGACGCTCGGTGCGGCGGGGGCCGACGCGCTCGGCGGCGGTGTCGCCTTGGACTCGGCGGCGTGCTTGTCGCACGCGAGGAGCGCGACAGCGAAGAGGAGCGCCGCGCGCATCAACCGCCTCGCTCCACGCGACCGTCGCGGTGCTTGGCGAAGCGCTCCTCGCGCCCGTGCACCGGATCGTCCGACGGCCACGGCCACCCGCCGAAGCGTGTGCGGCGGTAGTCGGTGAAGGCTCGCTCTATCTCGGCGCGCGTGTTCATGACGAAAGGCCCGTGGGCGACGACAGGTTCGCCGATCGGGCGGCCTTGCAGCAAGAGGATCTCGACCTCGCCGTCGCCCGCTTCGAGCTCGACGTCCTCTTCCGCCTTCACGACGAGGCCCGCGTGACTCTTCGCGACGTGATCGCCGACGCGCAGCGACGGACCCGCGAAGAAGTAGAGGACGCGCACCGTCTCGCCGCTCGCCGCGCGCGGCATCGTCCACTTCGCGCGCGCGTCCATGCGCACCGTCCAGATCGCGACGTCGCTCTCGGGCCGCGCGGCCCAAGAATTCGGCGGCGGCGCCGGCGGCCGCTCTCCGTCGAGCGCGCCGGCGACGAGGGTGACGTCCACGCCTTCGAGTCGCGCGCGCGGGATGTCCTTGTCCCAGAGCATCGTGAAGTACGGCTCGACGAGCTTGTCCTTCGCCGGGAGGTTCAACCAGATCTGAAAGAGCTCGAGGTGATTCGGCGCCGACTCGTCGACGAGCGGAAACATCTCCGAGTGGCTGATGCCGCCGCCGGCGGTGAGCCACTGCACGTCGCCGCGGCCGTAGCGCGCGGTCGCGCCGAGCGAGTCGGAGTGATCGACCAGCCCGCGCCGCACGATGGTCACCGTCTCGAACCCGCGGTGCGGGTGCTGCGGAAACCCCGGCACGACCTCGCCGTGGTACATGCGCCAGCCGTCCTTGCCTTCGAAGTCCATCCCGAGCTTGCGCCCCGCGAGCGACGCCGCGGGCCCGAGCCGGGCGTTGCCCGCCGGGTAGCGGTCGTCGTGGTGGACGCAGAACAAGAACGGATCAGCCGTGACCCAAGGCATGCCGAGGGGGAGCGTTTCGAGGACGACGGACATGGGAGCGCGAATGTAATCACTCCTCCAGCCCGGCATCCATGATCGGCGCGTCTTTGTTGCGCGACGCGTACGCGTCGTAGCCCGTCACGAGCGACTTGAAGAAGAGGTCGCCGAGGAGGGTCGCGCCCTCCGGCGACGGGTGCGTGAGGTCCGAGCCCGCGAGGCCCTTGTGGACCCACTTCGCCATCGAGCCCTTGCCGCCCATCGCCTCGAACGTGTTCCAGAACGCGACGCCGCGGTCCTTCGCGATCTTCTCCTGGAGCTCGACGATCTTCAGGATGGTCTTCATCGTGCGGAGATTTCCGTTGTCGTCTTTCTCGGCGCGGTCGAGCGGCGCGGCCACCAAGATGGACGCGTTCGGCGCGGCGGCCTTCACCTTGTCGATGAGGCTCGTCATCCACTTCGTGTACTGGTCCTCGTCGATGTGGCCCATCTCGCTCTCGTTCGTGCCGTACTGGAGGACGACGAGCGCCGGGTCGCGGAGCGTCATCTGCTCCTTCCAGTGGTCGGCGTTCATCGCGCCCCAGAGGTTGGCGCGGCCGCCGAGCGCGCCGAGCGCATCGTAGACGACGCCGGGCACGTCGCGCTCGAGGACGACGCCGAACATCCGCACGTCGCCGCTGCCGAGCGTGCGGATCGTCATCGAGGCCTCGCCGTCGGGGACGCTCACGCTCGCCTTCTTCGAGACCTTCGACTCGCCGCGCGTCGAGACGCGCACGGGAGGCTGGCCGTGGACCTCCATCTGGAAGTCGCCGCCGTACGGCTGCTCGAGGTAGTAGACGTCGAAGCGCGAGACCTTGCGCCCGTGCTCGCCGCGCGACACCGTGCCGAACGTCGCCGTCGCGACGCCGGTCGTGTGGAACGACGCGCCGCCGAGACCATACATCCCGTCGTGCACGAGCGGCCCGGTGATGCGGCTCACCGACCACCCGTCGCTCGCGTGGTGCGACACGTCGTTGTGGAAGTACCACTCCCACGGGTTCGCGGTCGCGATGAAGCCGTGGCCCGCGTCGCCGAAGCGCTCCTGCATGCGCCGGCGCATCGTGCCCGAGACGTAGTCGCTCGCGATGACCGAGTCGCCGTAGTGGAGGATGCGCGTCACCGCGCCCTTTTCGCCGCGGAGGGTCGCGGCGAGACGCTTGTAGAATGCACCCATCTCGCCCGTCGGGTCCTCGATGGCGACCGAGCCGGCCGCGCGCGCGAGGTCCTCGGCGTCGAGCGGGACGCGATCGTCGTCCTTCAGCGCGTTCGTGACGGTGGCGTTGTTCTTCGTCTCGGAGAGCTTGGTCTCGCCCTCGGTCGTGACCGGCGGGGGCACGACCGACGCGGTGTCGGAGTCGTCCTGCGTGTGGTCCCACGGCGCGCGAACGACGCGGAGCCTCCGCAGCCGGGGCGACGCGTACGGAACGGCGAGCACGCACACCATCACGGCGAGCGCGCGCGTCGTCTTTCGGAGGAGCGGGTGCTCGGACGAGATCAATTGATGGGCGTGGTTCCGAGGCCGCGCGGCGCTTCGTCACGCGGCGGCGACGCGACCGCGATCGCGCGGCCGAGCTCCGCGAGCCGTTCGGCCGAGAGCTGGACGGTCACGCCCGAGGGCACGAGCGTGACGTGGAAGGTGCCGCACGGGCAGCGCGCGATGCGAACCGCCTCGGTGTTGACGACGACTGTGTGCGGTCCGCACTTGCTCATGCGGGAGAGTCTAGTCGATCTCACGCACTGATCGCATGCGCCTTGCGTCACCGTCACAATTGCAAATTACACGTATTGCATGCGCACGATGGCACTCGGAGCGCTCGTCCTCGCGGGCGCTTGGTTCTCGAGCTGCGCGGCGTCGCCGCCGCGGCACACGTCAATCGGCTTCGCGGTGAGCCCGCCTCCGGCGCTTCCGGCGCCGGCGTTCGACTCGGTCATCCTCGTCGCGATCGACGGCGCGCGATGGCAAGAGGTGTTTCGCGGCGTCGACCCCGCGTTCGCGAGCGCGGCGGACCACGCGGCGGGGTCGCCCGAAGAGCTCATGCCGACGCTGCACAGATGGATGACCGTCGACGGCGTCGGCCTCGGCGCGCCCGGTCACGCCGAGTTACGCGCGAGCGGGCCGAACTACGTGTCGATGCCGGGCTACACCGAGATGCTGACCGGCCGACGCTCGGCGTGTCAGTCGAACGAGTGCGGCGCGACCGAAGACCCGACGCTCGTCGACGAGATCCTCGGCGCGGGCGACAACGCGCTCGTCGTGAGCTCGTGGGAGCGCATCGCGCTCGTCGCGACGAAGAACCGCGCGGCCGTGCCGATGAGCGCGGGCCGTCACGCGATGGGCGCGCCCGGCGAGCTCGACGAGCGCGACCTCGCCGCGGGGCGCGCGTCGGGGCCGTGGCCCGGCAGCGACGACTACCGGCCCGACGCCTTGACGATGCGCGTCGCGCTCGGCGCCCTCGATCGAGGTCTCCCGACGTTCGCCTTCGTCGGCCTCGGCGACACCGACGAGCACGCGCACCACGGCGATTACCACGCGTACCTCGCGGCGCTCCGCGCGGCCGACGACTTCCTCGCGCTCCTCGAGGCGCGCGCGACCGAGCGCACCGCGATCTTCGTCACGGCCGATCACGGCCGGTGCGCGACCTTCCGCGATCACGGCGGTTGCCCCGAATCGGCGCGCGACTTCCTCGCCGTGCGCGCGCCCGCGCTCGCCTTGCGCGGCTTCGTCGGCTCGCGCGCGGCGCGCCTCGCGGACCTCGCCCCGACCATTCGCTGCATGCTCGGCCTCCGCGCGGACCGCGCGCCCGACGCGGGCCGCCCGATCGAAGCGCTCTGCCCGCGATGACGGAGCTCTACTCCGAGCGCAGCACGGAGAACGTCACGCGCTTCGGGTCGAGCGGATCGTAGAGCGGCATGGGCACGGGCGCGCCCTCTTCCATCTGCTTGCGCTCGGCGGCCGAGTGAAAGCGCGGCGCGCTCGCCGCGACGAGTCGGGCGACGCGAAATTCGGGCACGTGCCGGTAGATCCAATGGTGCTCCTCCGGCTCGGGCGCCGGCGGGTCCGGCATCAGCGGGTCGGCCGTCGCCGGCTCGAGCACGTCCGGCTTGGGCTGCTCGTCTTCGTCGAGCGTCCACAGGCGCCCGGTGAACTCGCCTTCGACGACGGCTTGCCGCCCCGTCGGGTACTCGACGTCGTTCTTCGAGAGGATCTTCGTCGGATCCTCGATCCGGAGAAACGAGTCGTTCGACGCCGTCTGCGACGCGCCGAGGTACTCGTTCGGGCAGCGGCAGCCCCAGCCGGGCCCTTGCGTGCTCAGCGTGATGCGCACGAGCTCCGGGTGCCCCGCGCGCGCGTGGAGGACGCGCGTCATCACCCAGTCCGAGAGCTGCGACGCGTCGGAGCCGTCGAGGGTCGCGGGAACGTCCGCGAGGGTGCGCCGCGTCGGTCCGGCGTCGACCGCGGCGTCGGGCCGGACGAGCGCCGGCGCCGCGCTCGTCGCCGCGACACCGCGCTCCGAACGCCCGTGGCACGCCACGCACGCCGCCGCTACCAGCCAAACCGCCGCCCGCATCGCCATCGTCATCCTCCTCGCCATCCCAGTCGTTCGAGTCGCGGTCGGTCTCCGCTTGCCAAGCCGCGCGCGCTCGGGCATCAACTCCGCGTGCTCGACATCGCTTTCATCCGGGAAAATCCCGACGCCGTCCGCGCCGCGATCAAGAACAAGCGCTTCGATTTGAACCTCGACGACCTCCTCGAGGCCGACCGCGCGCGCCGCGAGATCATCGCGAAGCTCGAGGCGCGCCGCCAGCGCAAAAACGAGGTCGCGCAGGCCATCCCGAAGGCGTCGAAAGAGGATCGCCCGAAGCTGATCGAAGAGGGCAAGACCGTGAAGGCCGACCTCGAGAAGCTCGAGCCCGAGCTCGCGGCCGCGCAGAAGCGCTTCGACGAGCTCATGCTCCTCGTTCCGAGCGTGCCGCGCCCGGAGGTGCCCGTCGGCAAGGGCGAAGAGGACAACGTCGAGGTGCGGCGCGTCGGCACGCCGCGAAAGTTCGAGTTCCAACCGAAAGACCACCTCGACCTGATGAACGACCTCGGCCTCGTGAACCAGGAGGGCCCGCGCAAGTTCGCCGGCGCGCGCGCCTACGCGCTCACGGGGTACGGGGCGCTCCTCGAGCTCGCCGTCGCGCGCCTCACCATCGATCTCCTCATGTCGCGCGGCATGACGCTCGTCGTCCCGCCGGTGATGGTCCTCGAGCGCGCGATGCAGGGCACCGGCTACTTCCCGATCGGACGCGAGCAGGCCTACGCGATGCCGGAGGACGGCCTCTTCCTCGTCGGCACGAGCGAGGTCGCGCTCGTGAGCCTCCACTGCGACGAGATCCTCGATGGTACCAAGTTACCAATCCGCTACGCGGGCCTCTCACCGTGCTTCCGCCGCGAGGCGGGCGCGCACGGCAAGGACACGCGCGGCCTCTACCGCGTGCATCAGTTCACCAAAGTCGAGCAGGTCGTCTTCTGTCTCCCCGACGAGGCGCTCGCCGAAAAGGAACACTACGCGCTCCTCGGCAACGCGGAGGCCGTGCTCGAAAAATTGGAGATCCCCTATCGCGTCGCGCTCGCCTGCACGGGCGAGATCGGCTTGGGGCAGACGCGCAAGCACGAGGTCGAGTCGTGGATGCCGTCGCGCCACGCCTACAGCGAGACGCACTCGTGCTCGACGCTCGGCGACTTCCAGTCGCGCCGTTCCAACATCCGCGTGCGCATGCCGGACGGCAGCCTCGCGTTCCCTTACACGCTGAACAACACGGCGATCGCCTCGCCGCGCATCCTCATCCCGCTCCTCGAGAACCACCAGAACGAGGACGGCTCGGTCACGCTGCCGCCCGCGCTCCGGCCGTACATGAACGGGCTGGAGAAGCTCACGCGCTGAGCGCTCGTCACCCGTGTCGCCGGTGCGCGAACGCGCCCGGGAGCTTCGTCACGTCGACGACCACGGCGAGCAGGAGCGAGAAGAGCCGGCGGTAGGTCTCGTGGTCGCGCGCGAGCTCGGGGGCCGCGCGCGCCAGGGTCTTCGCGCCCGCGTCGTGGACCACCTTCTTCGCCATGTCGAGCGCGTGCATGCGCGACGACGCGTCGTTCGTCTCGTCGCCGTACATCTTCGAGATGATGGCCATGTACTCGTCGGCGTGCACGCGGAGCTGCGCCTGCGGCACCTCGTACATGTTGCGCGGCGCGCCTTGCTCGTCGAACGTCGACATGAGCACCGCGTGCCGCGCCGGCGCGACGTGCAAGAGGTGGTCGTCGTCGTCGCCGAGGCGCCCGTCGTCGACGAGATCGGCGATCGAAATCCGCCAGTCGTCCCGCCGCGTCGCGCCCGCCGAGTCCCAGAGCGCGTCGTCGATTCGAATCACCCTGATCACAAGAAGAGCTTACTGCTTCTTCTTGCGCGCCTTCACCGCGTGGCGCACGAGGACGAGGCCGCCCTTCGGGCCCGGGACCGCGCCCTCGACGAGGAGCAGGTTCTTCTCGGGGATGATCTTGGCGATCTTGAGGTTCAAGATCGAGAGCTTCTCCGCGCCGTAGTGGCCGGGCATCTTCAAGTTCGGGAGCGTGCGGCCCGGCGTCATGTTCGTACCGATCGATCCGCCGTGGCGGCGGTACTCGTGCGTGCCGTGCGTCTGCACGAAGCCGGCGAACGCCCAGCGCCGGACGACGCCGGTGAACCCGCGCCCGCGCGTCGTGCCTTGCGCGTCGACGCGCTGCCCGGGCTGGAAGAGCTCGTCGAGCTTGAGCGTCTGCCCGGGCTCGAACTTCGCCGCGTAGTCGGCCGGGACGCGGAGCTCCTTCACGACCTTCTTCGGCGTGGTCTTCGCGTCCTTGAAGAGCGCCTTCTTGTTCGGGTCCTGGTTGTACTGGCCCGCGCGCGGCTTCGACGCGTGCTTGCCCTTCCGCTCGCCGAGGCCGAGCACGAGGGCCGAGTAGCCGTCCCGCTCCGGCGTGCGCTTGGCGAGCACCGTGACCGGACCGGCCTCGATGACCGTGACGCGTTGGACGGTCCCGTCCTCCGCGAAGAGCTGCATGTTGCCGAGCTTGTACCCGTAGACACCGGGGGTTTCGTTCATGTGACCTTCTCCTCTGGGCCATCCGCGGGGCGCGGAGCGATTGGGTGGAATCGACGTTGGCCGGTTGGTGGGGCGCGGTTTCTAGCGCAGGCGGGCGGGGCGCGCAAGAAAGGTATTTCCCGGCCGGCGCTGCGTTGACACACCTCGCATGCAGTGCTTTAAGCCCGCGTCCCATGCACACGCAAAGCAAAATCGCCGAGCTCGAGCGCGAGCAGCTGCGCACGAACCTCCCCGACTTCCGCGTGGGCGACACCGTGCGCGTCCACTACAAAATCGTCGAGGGCGACAAGGACCGCATCCAAGTCTTCCAGGGCGTCGTCGTGAAGCGCGCGCGCAACGGCGCGCGCAGCACGTTCACCGTCCGCAAGGTGAGCTTCAACGTCGGCGTCGAGCGCGTGTTTCTCACGCACTCCCCGCGCATCGAGAAGGTGGAGCTCGTCTCCCGCGGCGTCGTCCGCCGCGCGCGCCTCTTCTACCTGCGCGATCTCGCCGGCAAAGCCGCCCGCGTCCGCGACCAGAAGGACGCCTGACTCACTCGGTCGGCTTCGGCGGCGGCCCGAGCTGGATGCGCTCGCCGAGGTACGCGCCGATCAGCGTGAAGAGCACGCCGATCCCGGCCATGACGATGTAGAGGAAGCCCGGCATGCGGCGGACCGTCTGGTTCTCGACGAGCTGGTAGGTCGTCGGGATTGCGACGATGAAGCTCGCGACGACCGGCTCGATGAAGGTGCGGCCCGGCGAGATCATGCCGACCAAGAGCCCGCCCACGAACCACACGGGGATGCAGATTGCCATCCCGTTCGAGCCCTCGAAATCGAGCGCCGGGATCACCATCGGCAGGCCGAAAACGAGCGCCGCGGTGAGGACGCCCTGCACGACGAGGGCGATGCCCATCCACGCCACGCTGACGCCGTCCTGCTGGTAGCGCCGCTCGAGCTCCTCTTCGCGCGTGCGCTTGACCGGGCCGATGGCCTCGATCTTCGAGCCGCACGAGACGCACCGCGTGCTGCCCGGCGGGTTGTTCTTGTAGCCGCAGCTCGGGCAGACGACGTTCTGAGCCATGGGACGTGGGCGCCAGCGTAATCCGCCCGGGCCTTCCCGCGCAAGCCGGGGAACTCGGAGGCCGCATGTGTGTCTAGCCCGGTGATACGATGGGGTCCGTCATGCCTGCCGACGTCACCGCGCCCGCCGCGCCCGAAAGGGACGAGGTCGATCCGGAGCTCCTGAAGCTCCCGGACCCGCCGCGGGGCGAGCGGCGCTCGACCCTCGTCGTCATGGCCCTGGCGGCCGTCGCCTCGGCCGCCATGGCGCTCGCCCTCACGCGCGACGCCGCGTATTGGCTGCGCTCCCCCTCGGCGACCGATTTGGGCGATCTCGGGGCCGCGCCGAGCTCGGCCTTCGTCTCGAACTCGTTCGTGCAAGGCCGCGGCCGGCTCGGCGGCGCCGGGCAGATCCGTTACGAGCGCCCCTTCGAGTCGGACTCGTACCGCATCGCGCCGGTCGCCGGGAACGCGAAGGTCTGGGTCGAGGTCCGCGTGCCCGCGGGCGAGGAGTCGAACCGCTTCGTCCCCAAGGCGGAGTTTTCGGGGCGGCTCGTCCGTTTCGCGCAGGCGGGCCTCCGCCACCGCGGCCTGCGCAGCGCCATCGAGGAGCGCACGGGCCAGCGGGTGCCCGACGACGCGTGGATCCTCGTCGACGGCCAGTCGCCGAGCGCCGCGCGCGCGTTCGCGCTCTTGTGGCTCATGTTCGTGGCGTTCGCGACGTGGAACCTCGCGACGATCGCGCGCCTCGTCCGCAAGGTGCGTTAGTACGAAAACGCCCAGTTTTGGCCGTAGTTCGAGTCCCACGCGTGGCACCCGAACACGTCGCTGTTCTCGAACCAAATCGAGAGCGTGTGGTCGCCCTGCGGGAGCGACACGTAGCGCGGCGTCGCGAAGCGGTGGCCGTCGACGAGGGTCGTCATGTCTTGCGAGACCGGCGCGTCGCCGTCGATCGACGCGTACATCGTGACCGAGTACGCGTCCACGCCGTACTGGACGCCGCGGCACTGCGCGCGCGCGAGATCGTAGTCGACGAGCACGGTGCCCGGGCCG
>Ga0335082_10006614_pt1 | contig 12638 bp, 12 predicted proteins | sample Lox_Sample_41_FD_206718 | JGI IMG/M metagenome (GOLD analysis project Ga0335082, IMG submission 206718) | Soil microbial communities from Loxahatchee National Wildlife Refuge, Florida, United States - Lox_Sample_4.1 | ecosystem: Environmental > Terrestrial > Soil > Wetlands | place: USA... | reverse complement strand
TGCCATCTATCCCAGCGGCTGGGGTGAAGAGAACCACTGCTCCAGCGGGCACGGCTGGCACAACAACACTCGCGGCAAGACCCACGCGCGCGTGGACTTCACCGTGCGCCTGCCCCGCAACCTGCTCTTCGACGCCCAGAACGTCTCCGGCAGCGTGGAGGCCGAGCACCTGGGCCGCCGCGCCCTGGTCAGCAGCGTGAACGGCGCGGTGCGCGTCTCCACCGCCGAGTGGGCCGAGGCCACCACCGTGAACGGCTCCGTCACCGCCCGCTTCGGCTCCTCCGACTGGCCCGACACCCTCAAGCTGGCCTCGGTCAACGGCGCCATCGACCTCGAGGTCCCCGCCGATTTCAGCGCCGAGGTCAGCTTCAGCTCCGTCAACGGCCGCTTCGAGACCGACTTCCCCCTCACTGTCTCGGGCAGCCTCGGCGGTCGCCACCTCACCGGCACCATCGGCTCCGGCGGCCGCCGCCTCCAGCTGGAGACCGTCAACGGCAACGTCAGCCTGCGCAAGCGCGCCATGAACTGACGAAGGAAGAAGCCGCCCGCACCCCAGCCCAGGGCCCAGGGACGAGTGCCCCGCGCTCCTGGAAACGGGAAACTAGAAACGAGAAACTAGAAACTCATTTCTTGATCACTCCGCAGGCGATGCGGTCGCCGGCGTTGCCCGCGGGATCGGTCTTCATGTCGTCGGCCTTGGCGTGTACCACCAGCGCGGTACCGCCGTTCGCGAACAGCGAGTCCTCGCGCTCCCCCAGGCTCACGCGGTTGTTGTGGACGGTGGCCTTGGCGTTGCCCTTGGTGTCCACCCGGATGTTGGGCATGTCGCCGGCGTGCGGCCCTTGCGGGTTCATCAGCCCGTGCTTCATGTGGGCGGGATTGAAGTGCGGCCCCGCGCTCTTGAAATCCGGCCCTTCGCACATCGCGTTCTGATGGATGTGCAGCGCGTGCTCGCCCGGCGTCAGCCCGTGCAGCCGCAGCTTGATGGTCACCCCGTGGTCGCTCGGCCCCGCGCCCCCGCTGATCTCCGCCGTGCCCACGCTCTGCCCCTGCGCGTCCTTCAGCTCGGTAGTGACCGTGATCTTTTTGCCCCAGGCCGCGCCCGCGGCCAGCAGCAGCACTACTCCCAGCAGCATCCCTTTGCGCATGACTCCCTCCTTTCGAACCGGCGGAGAGTGTACCGCAAGCGGGGGAAGGAGTACCGAGTCGTCGAGCGCCGGGTTGCACCGGCCCCGCTGACTCCTGACTACTGTTCCTGAGTACTGCTCTTGACGAAGGCGGCGACCTCTTCCCAATTCCACTCCACCACCCGCCGTCCCGCCAGTTCCTGAGGGACGGTGGGGCGGCGCTCGCCGTGGATGTATACCCCCATCATGGGCAGGCGGGCCGCGCGCGCGCATTGCATCTCCCAGCGGGCGCCGGGAGCGGTCAGGGTGCGCCAGCTCAGCAGCGCGATCATGGCGTCGCAGCCCTCCACCGCGCGCCGCGTCTGCCTCTTCCAGGCCTCGTCCGCGGCCCGCTTGGGGGTCATGTCCACGAACTCGATGGGCAATTGCTGCTGGCGGGCGGGGGTGACCAGGAACTCGCGGTAGGGTTTGTCCTCTTCGGCGAAGCTCAGAAAGATGCGGCGGGCCATGGGGGCCCTCCTCTCGGGGGATGACCGTCTCAGCTCAGGCTACCAGCGCCGGCGCCGTGTCAAGCGAAAACCGTGCTCCCGTTGCGGATTCGGAACATAGAGGCGCGCCGCCCGGCCCCGGGTTGCCTGGCCGCACTGCCTCTCTCTTGCGGAGAAACCCCGTCCCCGCAGGATAGTTGTTCTCTGAGTACCGAGTACTGAGTACCGAGTACTCGCTCTTCCGATCGTTTGTCATCCCGAGCGCAGCGAGGGATCTGCACTTCGATCACCCGACCCCCTACTTCCGCGCCAGGACCACGTGCTCCGGAGACGCGGCCAGGGCGTGCAGTTCGCACGAGGCAAAGCCGGCCTGGCGCGCCATGGCCTCCAGCTCGGCGTAGGTATAGGCGTCGCCCTTCTCGGTGCTTCCCAGCATCATCATGGCAAACGCCGCCGGCACCGGCGGCGTCACCCGGTCGTCGTTGGGGACGAACTCCAGCACCACCGCCCGCCCTCCCGGCTTGAGCGCCGCGTGCACCTTCTTCAGCAGGCCGACGTTGGTGGGCACGTCGAAGTGGTGCAGGAAGTTGGTGAGCAGGGCCACGTCGTAGCCGGAGCCGAAGTCCACCTCGAAGGCGGAGCCCGGGCGGGTGAAGTAGCGGCCCTCCAGGCCGGCGCGGTGCGCGTTCTCCAGCGCCACCTCCAGGACGTTGCGCCAGTCCACCGCCGTCACCTCCGCCTGCTTGTTCTGGTGGGCCAGGGTGATGCCGAAGGCGCCGTGGCCGGCGGCGATGTCGAGCACCTTGCACGGCCCGCTCTCGGCGGCGCGCAGGATGGCCGCGATGTTCTGCGCCGCCGGCATCATCAGCGGGGCCATGCCGCGGGCGAACTCCACCCACATAGGGTGCTCGGCGGCGGTGGAAGTCTGCTCCGGCGCCGCGCCTCCGCGCCGCACCGTCTCGGTCAGCACCCAGTAGCGCTGCTGCAGCTCCGGCTCACCCAGGAACCGGGCGATCGAGCCCAGGTAGTAGGGCGAGCGGCGGTCCAGGAAGAGCGCCGAATCCGCCGCCAGCTTGTAGCGGCCGCCCTGCTTGGCGTCCTTGGCGTCTTTTTCCAGGAAGCCCAGGATGGTGAGGAAGTCGCACAGGATGCGGACCCCGCGCTCGGCGGCGCCGGCCTTGCCGGCCAGCGCGGCCGCGGTGTCGGCGCCCTCGCCGATGGCGGTGAACAGGTCGAGTTCGATGGCCGTCTTCAGCGCCGCCGTGCGCTGGTAGGCCTGGAAGGTCTCGAAGATGCGGACGGGCGTGGGCTGCGGGGCGTTGCTCATGGGGCGGGCTCCTGGGACAGTTTCTGGTTTCTCGTTTCCAGTCTCTAGCGTGGCACGGCTGTGCCGGCCGTCCGGGCGGGAGGCACGCCCACCCTACATCGAATGACAACGGGCGGAATGAATTCCGCCTCTACACGAGCTTGGCTGACGTCTGAGGTCTGACGTCCGTCGTCTATTCCTGAACGCTGACCACCTGCAACACTTCTTCGACGGTCGTCAGGCCTTCCGTGAGCAGCCAGGCGGCGTACTTCTTCAGGTCCCACATGCCTTCCTGGAGGGCGGCGGAGTTGATGTCCTCGGTGATGGCGCCCTTGGCCACCATCTGGCGGAGGCGCGCGTTCATCTTCATGACCTCGTAGATGCCGACGCGGCCGCGCAGGCCTTTGCCGTTGCACTCGCCGCAGCCCCGCCCCTTGTAGAGGGTGGCGCCCTTGGGCAGGCCCATGAAGTCGCAGGTGGCGTCGTCGGCGGGGTAAGGCTCCTTGCAGCTCTGGCAGAGGCGACGGGCCAGCCGCTGCGCCATCACCCCGATGGTGGAGGAGGAGATCAAGAAGGGCTCGATGCCCATCTCGGTGAGGCGGGTGAAGGCGCCGGCGGCGTTGTTGGTGTGCAGGGTGGTGAAGACCAGGTGGCCGGTGAGGGCGGCCTCGACGGCGATGTGGGCGGTCTCCTTGTCGCGGGTCTCGCCCACCAGGATGACGTCGGGGTCCTGGCGCAGGAAGGCGCGCAGGATGCGCGCGAAGTCCAGCCCGATGTCCTTGTTGGCCTGGATCTGGACCACGCCGGCGAGGTCGTACTCGATGGGATCTTCGGCGGTGGAGATGTTGATGCCGGGATCGTTGATCTCGGCCAGCGCGGAGTAGAGCGTGGTGGTCTTGCCCGAGCCGGTGGGCCCGGTGACGTACAGGATGCCGTAGGGCTGGTTGATGAGTTCGCGCACCAGCTTGAGGCTGGGTTCGTGGGCGATGACCTTATCCAGCCCCAGCATGGTGTTGGATTTGTCCAGGATGCGCATGCAGATCTTCTCGCCCCACTTGCCGGGCACGGTGGAGACGCGGAAGTCGATGGGCTTGCCCTCCATGTTGACGGAGATGCGGCCGTCCTGGGGCAGGCGCTTCTCGGAGATATCGAGCTTGGACAGGATTTTGAGCCGCGAGATGAGGCCGAGCTGGACCTTCTTGGGGAGGTTCTGCACGGTCTGCAGCACGCCGTCGATGCGGTAACGGATCTGGACGTCCTTCTCCATGGGCTCGATGTGGATGTCGCTGGCGCCCTTCTTGATGGCCAGCCCCAGGATGGAGTTGCCCAGGCGGATGATGGGAGCGTCTTCGGAGGCCGACATCAGGTCGGCCTTGCTCTCGCTCAGGGCCTGGTCTTCGGTCATCTGCAGGTCGCGGATGATCTCGCTCTGCAGCAGGTCCATCACCGCTTCCGGAGACCTGGCGGAGACCTCCAGCGTGGTGGTGGTCTTCTTCTCGTCCTTCTTCATGAGTTCGCGGTAGGTCGTGCCCAGGAAGCGCTTGAAGTCCTCCTCCGTGATCACCACCGGCTCCACCAGTACGCCCTTGATGATGCGGCGCACATCGTCGAGCGCGACAATATTGTTGGGGTTGACCATGGCCAGGGTGAGGCGATTGTTGGCGAAGGCCACGGGGATGACGCGGTGCTGCAGCATCATGGCCTCGGGGAGCAGAGTGAGCACGCGGGCGTCGAAGTTCATTTTGGCCAGGCTGATGAACTCGATGCCCACCTGCTGGGAGGCGCTCTCCAGGCGCTCGGCCAGGATGGTGGTGAGCGCCAGCCCGATCTTGGGAAACTGCAGCAGCAGTTCCTGGAAGTCTTTCTGCTCGAGCACGGCGCAGGTCGTGGGCTGCAGGGCGGTGACGGTGGCGGTGCGCGGCTTGCCGGTCAGCAGCGACATCTCGCCGAAGTTCTGCCCGGGGTCCAGCTCGGTGAGCAGGAAATCGATGCCGGTGCTGGGGTCTTTCTTGCGCACTTCCACCTTGCCGGCGGTGATGAAGAACATGGAATTGCCGGGGGCGCCCTCGCGCACGATGACCTGGTTGGGCGGGAAGTCGCGCCGCTTCATGCGCTTCACCACCTGCCCGCACTCCTCGATGGAGAGCGCGCTGAAAAGCTGGATGCGCTGCAGAAAATGCGCCGGAGCTTGGGCGGCGGGGGCGGGCGCGGCAGCCGCCGCGGCGGAGCCGGCGCCGGGATTCGGGGACGAGGGCGTGGCCATGTGGGATGTTCTCCTGAGTGCGTCGCCGGCCGCCGGGCGCCAGGGCGATCCGGGCCTCCGGGGGAAGGGGCTCGCCGCCGGGCGGAGGCGCTTGCGGGCTCCGCCACGGCGCAGGCACAGGCTGAGGCGATGGCGCGGCAGTATATACCAGTTTGACACGGGCGGGGAGTCCCCCGGGGGCGGTTTCCTGTCCCGCGGGCAGAGGGGTTTGTGCTAGAGTTAGCCCTCGCCGGAAGGCCGCCGCTCCCGCGAAAGGGTGGGGGCGGTGGGGCCGGCCTCCCCCAGAACCATGTCCGGCCACAGGGCTATGAGCACCCCGTCCACCGCATCCGCCAGGAATGCTGAGCCGCCCGCCGCGCCGCCCGCGGCCGCCCCGGCCACGACCGGCACGCGCTCGCTGCCCCTGGTGGTGGTCTTCGAGAGCGACGAAGCCGGCAAGCGCGCCATGCTGGGAGTGCAGCGCTACCGCCGCATCAGCTTCGAGAGCTTGGGGAGTCATTCCGGGGAGGTGGAGCGGGTGGTCATCACAGCCTCGGAAAAGCTGCTGCGCGAGAACTACGACGCGCTGCGCGCCCCCAACGTGCGCATCCTGGCACTCTCCGACGCGCGCTTCAAGGACCCGCGCATGGACGGCGCCATCTACGCCTACCTCCCCACCACCACCCCCAGCCCGCTGCTGGAGCGCATGGTGGACAACGCCATCGACCACATCCACCTGCTGCTGAGCCGCAAGCAGGTGAACGAGCGGCTGGCCGGAGCCACCCGCGAGATCAACGAGCTGAACCGCATCGGGGCAGCGCTCTCCGCCGAGCACGACACCAGCAAGCTGCTGGAATTGATCCTGACCAAGTGCCGCGAGATCACCAACGCCGACGCGGGCTCGCTCTACCTGGTGGAGCCCATCGAGGAGGCCCCCAAGCCGGAGGCGGCGCGCCCGGTGGAGGAGTTCGAGACCGGGTCGCTCACCCTCAAGCACGCCGAGCCCCGCAAGCAGTTGCGCTTCAAGCTGGCCCAGAACGACTCGGTGGAGGTCCCCTTCCGCGAGTTCACCATGGAGATCAGCGACCACTCCATCGCCGGCTACGTGGCCCTGACCGGGGACGCGGTCAACCTGGAGGACGCCTACCACCCCCCCGAGGGCGTCCCCTACACCTTCAACCGCAAGTTCGACGAGGACTCCGGCTATCGCACCAAGTCCATCCTGGCCGTCCCCATGCGCAACCAGAAGGACGAGGTGGTGGGGGTGGTGCAGCTCATCAACGCCAAGCGCGCGCGCGAGAACAAGCTGAACTCCATCCAGGCGGTGGTGGAGCAGGTGGTGCTGTTCAGCCAGCGGCAACAGGAGATCGTGACCTCGCTGGCCAGCCAGGCGGCGGTGGCCTTCGAGAACAGCCAGCTCTACCAGGCCATCCAGAAGCTGTTCGAGGGCTTCGTGCGCGCCTCGGTCATCGCCATCGAGGCCCGCGATCCTACTACCAGCGGCCATTCCTTCCGCGTGGCCAACCTGACGGTGGCGCTGGCGGAAGCGGTGGACCGCGCTCCCGACGGGCCTTACGCCGACGTCCACTTCACCCGCACCGAGATGAAGGAGATCCGCTACGCCTCCCTGCTGCACGACTTCGGCAAGGTGGGGGTGCGGGAGGAGGTGCTGGTCAAGGCCAAGAAGCTCTACCCGGCGCAACTGGAGCTCATCCAGCAGCGCTTCCACTTCGTCAAGCGCACCCTGGAGAGCGAGACCCTGAAGTCGCGCCTGGAGTACGTGCTGGCCAAGGGAAGGGAGGAGTACCTGAAGCAGTTACCCGTCTTCGACCAGAAGCTCAACGAGCAACTCAAGCAATTGGACGACTACTTCCAGACGGTGCTGAGTTCGGACGAGCCCACGGTGCTGCCCGAGGGCAGCTTCGAGAAGCTGCTCGACATCGCGGCGCGCCGCTTTCTGGACTTCGACGGCAGCGAGAAGGCGCTGATCACCGGCGACGAGGTGCGCCTGCTCTCCATCCGCAAAGGCTCGCTGGACGACGCCGAGCGCCTGCAGATCGAGTCGCACGTGGTGCACTCCTTCAACTTCCTCAAGCAGATCCCGTGGACGCGGGAGATCCGCAACATCCCCGCCATCGCCCGCGGCCACCACGAGAAGCTGAACGGGCGCGGCTATCCCTACAAGCTCTCCGCCCCGGAGATCCCGGTGCAGACGCGCATGATGACCATCTCCGACATCTTCGACGCGCTGGCCGCCGCCGACCGCCCCTACAAGCGCGCCGTCACCGCCGAGCGCGCCCTGGAGATCCTGGGCTACGCCGTCAAGGACGGCGAACTCGATCCCAACCTGTTCGGCATCTTCCTGGCCGCCAAGGTCTTCGAGCGCTGGAAGATCGAGCCCTATCCGTACTAGTTCCCAGTTCCCGGTTGCCGGTCGGAGCGGGCGTAGCTTTGCATGACAAAGTACTTGACAGAAAGCCTGTTCTCCGTAGAATGGCGCTGATGGCGACCCAGCCCACCTGCCGCAAGCCCCGGCCGCGGGGTGCGGCCTCTGCCCCCGCCGCCCAGGCCATCCAGGACCTGGAGTTCATCCGCGAGACCCTGCGCAACGCCGGCTCCTTCACGGCCGTCCCCGGCTGGGGTGCGGTGGCGCTGGGGGCTACGGCGCTGGTGGCGGCGTGGCTGGCGGCGCCGCGGGCGGGCACCCGCGCCTGGCTGTGGGTATGGCTGGGGGAGGCGGCCTTGGCGGCCGCCATCGGGGCGGTGGCCATGGCACGCAAGGCCCGCGTCACCGGCAGCCCGCTGCTCTCCGGCCCGGGACGCAAGTTCCTGGCGAGCTGCCTGCCCGCCATGGTAGCGGGGGCGCTGCTGACGGTGGTGCTGGCGCGTGCCGGCCTGCAGGGCCTGCTGCCGGCGGTGTGGCTGCTGCTCTATGGCGCCGCCGTGGTCAGCGGCGGCGCGCAATCGGTGGAGGCGGTGCCGGTGATGGGGCTCTCCTTCATGTTCCTGGGGGCAGTGGCGCTGTTTTCCCCGGCGGGCTGGGGGGACGGCTTCATGGCGGCGGGCTTCGGCGCGCTGCACCTGATCTTCGGCGGCGTGATCGCGAGGAAGTATGGGGGCTAGCGCGCGGGCGGCATGGCGGCGTTCTTCGAGCGGCCGCGCACCGCGGCCGGGGGCGGCGCGCGCCGTCCCTCAGCTCGACCGGCTGATCCACGAGCGCATGCGGCTGGGTCTGCTGAGCGCGCTGGCGGTCAACGAGAAGCTCAGCTTCAACGACCTGAAGCGGCTGCTGCGGGCCAGCGACGGCAACCTGAGCGTGCACGCGCGCAAGCTGGAGGAGGGCGGCTACATCGCCTGCAGCAAGTACTTCGCGGGGCGGACGCCGCGCACCGACTACCGGCTGACGGCGGCGGGACGGCGCGCCCTGGAGAAGTATCTGGACGAGATGGAAGGGCTGATCCGGGCGACCCGGGGGTAGGGCGGCGGGCCGGCGACGACGCCGGCTTTTCTTGTGGGCTATGACTTTATCATGCAAAGTACTCAACACGGATTGCACGTGGCCCTGGTGATGGACGGCAACGGGCGCTGGGCGGTGCGGCGGGGGCTGCCGCGGGTGGCGGGACACCGGGCGGGGGCGGAGGCGGCGCGGGCGGTGATCCGGGCGGCGCCCGCTCTGGGCATCGGCACCCTCACTCTGTTCGGCTTCTCCTCCGACAACTGGCGGCGGCCGCGGGCGGAGGTGGCGGCGCTGATGGCCCTGCTGGAGCAGTACCTGCTGGCGGAGTGGCGCGAGTGCGCCGCCGAAGGGGTGCACATGACCGTGATCGGGCGGCGCGACCGGCTGTCCCGCAGCCTGCGCGCCGCCATCGCGCTGGCGGAGCGCGAGACCGCCGGCGGACGGCGCCTGCGGCTGCGCCTGGCGGTGGATTATTCGGCACGCGACGCCATTGTGCGCGCCGCCCGCCGCTGCCGACGAGTCGCGGGGCGCGAGGAATTCCGCCGCAGCCTGGCGGCCGTCCAGCACGCCGGCGGCGCTCCCGACGTCGACCTGCTCCTCCGCACCGGCGGCGAGCAGCGTCTTTCCGACTTCCTGCTCTGGGAGTGCGCCTACGCCGAACTGTTCTTCCTGCCGCAGATGTGGCCGGAGTTCCGCCCGCGCGACCTGGAGGCGGCGGTGGCCGCCTTCCACCGCCGCGACCGCCGCTACGGCATGATCAAGAGCGAGATGCCCGGCGCGCATCCAGCCGGCCTGGAAGGAGGCCAGCCGTGAAAGAGGCGATCTTTGGACCCGCGGGCATGAACCTGGACGGCAACCTGGAAGCGCACCTGGCGGTGCTGCTCTACCTGGGCACGGCGCTGCTGCTGGCCATGGGGGCGTCGGCGGGGTTGTACTTCCTGATCCGGCGGCGCTGGCGCTGGGCGGGGCGGACGGCGCTGGGCATGATGGCGGTGATGGCGGCCTACCTGGCCGTCCTGGCGGGATTCTCCCTGGGCAGCGGGGAGAAGGTCCTGGCCCCGGGCGAGAACAAGTACCTGTGCGCCTTGGACTGCCACGCCGCTTACGCGGTGGTGGAGGTGAAGCAGGAGAAGACGGTGGGCGGCCCGGCGCATCCGGTCGCCGCGCGCGGGACGTTCTACGTGGTCACGCTGCGGACCTGGTTCGACGGCAGCACCACCGCTCCCTGGCGTCCCAAGACGGCGCCGCTCACGCCGGACGCGCGCCTGGTGGAGGTGGTGGACGAGCAAGGGCGGCGGTACCCGGAGTCGCGGGAGGCGGAGCGGGCGCTGGCGGAGTCGGGGGCGGAATCCACGCCGCTGAACCAGCCGCTGCTGCCCGACGCCTCCTACACCACTGTGCTGGTCTTCGACCTGCCGGCGGAGGCGCGCGCGCCGCGGCTGCTGGTGTCGCAGGCGGCGCCGGCGCTGCTCATCGGCAACGAATCCAGTTGGCTGCACGCCAAGACCTGGTTCCGGCTGGGCTCCTGAGCGGCGGGGAAAGGAGCGGACACCATGGATGGGCAACGGATCAACCGCATCAGCGGCCGCGTGGTCCTGGTGCTGTCGCTGATCGCGTTGGGCACGGTCCTGAGCGGCTACACCCAGCCGCCGCAGGCGGACGAAGGCACCGGGGCGCACATCTTTCAGCTGGCAATGGTGCTGCTGGCGCCCATGGTCCTGCTCTTCCTGGCCACGGCCGACTGGCGGCAGCCTGGACGGGCGGTGCGCTCCTTGGTCTTCCCCGCCGGGGTCCTGGCGCTCGCGTTCGCGGCCCTGTATTACCTTGAGCACTACCGCTGAGCTGAGGCCCAGCCGGTGGAAACGCCGGAAACCGGGTACAATCGAGCGCCATGGCCGAGACACAGAGTGGGCAACTGCTGATGGACGTCAGCAGCGAACGCTTTCATCATCTGATGATGGAGAACGAGGCGGTGCGCGTCTTCCGGGTGGAGATTCCGCCCGGGGAAGAGACCTGGGCGCACCGCCACGAGCGCGACTACGTCTTCCTCATCCTGGCGCGGGCGCTGATCCGGGAGCGGCGCGAGGGGGAGGAGCAGCTCCGGCACTTGGAGGCCGGGCAAGTGCTGTTTCTGGAGGGCGGCTTTGCGCACCAGGTGCGCAACGTGGGCAGCGAGCCCTTCCGCGCGGTGATCGTGGAGGTGAAGCGATGAGAAGAACGATTCCCCTCCTGTTGCTGACGGCGGTGGCGCTGTGGGGGCAGACCGCGGAGGCGCCGGTGGCCATCACCGCCGAGCCCTCGCACCATCTGTACATCGAGAACGACCAGGTGCGGGTCTTCCAGGTGGAAGCGGCGCCGCACGCCGCCACCCTGGTCCACCAGCACGACCACGACTACATCTTCGTGAGCCTGGGGGCCAGCGACATCCGCAACCAGGTGGTGGGGCGCGAGCCGGTGGAGCTGAAGCTGGAGGACGGCGAGGTGCACTGGTCCAAGGGCGGCTTCGCGCACAAGATCGTGAATCTCTCCGACCAGCCCTTCCGCAACGTGACCATCGAATTGCTGCGGGCGCAGGGAGCGGCCACGCCCGCCACCGAGCCTCCTTCGCGCTACTGCAATCCCGGCAGCCAGACCGCCTGCATCACCGAGCGCTACCTGTTCTGCACCGAGAAGGTGTGTGTCTCCGACGTGACCATGGGGCCGGGCGCGGCCACCATGCGTCATACCCACTCCACCGACCACATGGTGGTGGCGGTCACCGACATGCACATGACCGACGAGACCGAGGGCCAGCCGCCGGTGGAGCGCCGCATCAAGGCGGGCGACGCGGTGTACGTGCCTGCCGGCATCACGCACCGGCTGGTCAACGGCCCCGCGAGCTGCCGCTTCATCACCCTGCAATTCAAATAACGGGCGCGCGGAAGCGATGCTGGTCGCGCTTGGCGAACAGGCGCGCCGGGCGGCTGCGGGCGTCCTGCATGCCGCGGGCGCCGAGGTGCGCGCGCACGTCCAGCGCGTGGTTCAGGTGCATGGGGTGGGAGCGGGTGGAGCCCGCGGGCACGTCGAAGGCGAAGAGCCCGCCGGGAGCCAGCAGCGAAGCCAGGAAGTCGAGTTCGCCCGCCAGGTCGGGGATGTGCTCGAGCACGTCGAAAGAGAAGATGGTATCGAAGCGGCGGGCGCGGCCGGCCTGAGCCAGATCCTCTTTGGAAGAGGAGAAATCCACGGCCAGGCCCAGACGCTGGGAGCGGTAGCGGGCGAACTTCTTGGTCACGCCGTCCACGTCGAAGTAGGCGGCGGGATGGCCGCGGCGCGCCAATTCCACGATGAGCTCGCCGTCGCCGGCGCCGTAGTCGAGGCAGGCGCCGCGGGCCAGCGCCAGCGCGCGCAGGTTGGAGCGCAGCCGCTTGTACTCCAGGTTGTAGGCGGAGATGGCGAACAGGTAGAGCTCGGAGTGGTCGCGGTACCACGCGGCCATGCGCTCGCGGTCGGTGTCGGGGATGGCGGCCTGCTGCCAGGCGCGCGCCAGCTCCTGGTTGCTGGTCGCCCACAGGTGGCGGATGCGGGCGGCGTCGTAGCCGGTGAAATCGGCCAGCTCGCGCAGCGCGGCGGCGATGTTGGCGGCGTGGTGGCGCTGCACGCGCGCCACCAGGGCGCCGGTCCCCAGAACGGCGATGAAGGCCAGGCCGGCGGGCGGGAGCCACCCCGGCCACGGCATCCCGCGCTCGAGGCCGGCAGCGAGAAGGAGGAGCCAGCTCCAGGCCAGCACGGCGCCTGCCCAGGGCAGCGGGTTTCTGTCGGCGATGACGATGGAGAGGTGGGCGGCCGCCGCGACCAGCGCAGCCGCGAGCAAGAGGTCGAGGTGCGCCAGCAGCAGCAGGGCGGCGAGGAGCAGGAAATCCGTCGTCCAGAAATAGGCGGCGAACCAGCGCGCAGGCACCGCGAGCCTGCCCAGCAGGTTGGCGGCGGCCAGCCAGGCCAGTGCCGCCAGCAGGATGAGGCCGCCGCGCAGGTTGGGGAC
>Ga0335082_10006612_pt1 | contig 12641 bp, 7 predicted proteins | sample Lox_Sample_41_FD_206718 | JGI IMG/M metagenome (GOLD analysis project Ga0335082, IMG submission 206718) | Soil microbial communities from Loxahatchee National Wildlife Refuge, Florida, United States - Lox_Sample_4.1 | ecosystem: Environmental > Terrestrial > Soil > Wetlands | place: USA: Florida... | reverse complement strand
AGACGCGATAGAGCTCCCTCATGATGCCGATGAACACCGGGGCCTGCGCGCCCACGTGCTCGAGCACGTGCGTCGCGACGACTTCCTCGACGCTGCTGTCCTCGATCGGCCAGGGAAATTTCTCCAAGTCCATCACCAGGTCGGGCGCGACCGCGGCCTCGCGGTCGACGTTGACGTAGCCCTCGAGCCGGTTCTGCCCGCAGCCCAGGTTGAGCTTCACTTCGCCTTCTGTTCCTCGAGCCGGTCGGTGGCCGGCGGCGGCGTGCGCGAGAGCGCCGCCAGCTCGGCGCGCAGCGCCGGCGTCATGTCGACCGAGACCGCGGCGAGCGAATCCTTGAGCTGCTCGAGGTTGCGCGCGCCGATGATCGGCGCGGTGACGGCCGGGTGCGCGCCGACCCACGCGACCGCGGCGCTGACCGGGTGCAGGCCCTTTTGCCTGCAGAAGGCCGCGAACTTGCCGGCGGCCTCGAACATCCAGGGCTCGCCGTAGCGCGCCTCGTACATCTTGTTGGTCTTCAGCCGCCCCGTCGCCTCGCCGCCGTACTTGCCCGACAGCAGGCCCGCCGCGCCCGGGCTGTAGGGAGTGACGCCGACGCCGTTCGCCGCGCACATCGGCAGGATCTCCACTTCGGCCTGGCGCTTGACGAGGTTGTACATGGGCTGGTGCACCTGCAGCCGCGCCCAGTCGTGGTGCTCCTGGAGGTCGAGCGCGCGCTGCGTCTGCCAGGCGGACCAGTTGCTGACGGCCGGGTAGAGCGCCTTGCCGGCGCGCACGACGTCCTCCAGCGCGCGCATGGATTCCTCGATCGGCGTGCGGGCGTCGAACTGGTGCAGGAACAGCACGTCGACGCGGTCGGTCTGCAGGCGCCTCAGGCTCGCCTCGATCGCGCGCACGACGTGGCGGCGCGAAGTGCCGCGGTCGTTGACATCGTCGCTCACCGGGTTGAAGCACTTGGTGGCGACCACGAGCTGGTCGCGGTGGCCCTTCATCAGGCGGCCGAGGATCTCCTCGGACTTGCCCTTGTTGTACTGGTCCGCGCAATCGTAGAAATTGATGCCGGCGTCGCGCGTGGCCTTGTACATCGCGGCGGACGCCGCTTCGTCCGCGTCGCCGCCGAAGGACATGGTGCCGAAGCACAGCTCCGAAACCTGGACGCCGGTGCGCCCGAGTGGCTTGAATTTCATGCAAGGATTCTAGCTTGACGTTCGCTGCGCGGGGTTGCGCCCGGGGGGGCGGCGACCGCAGAATCCGCGGTGACAATTCGATTCCGGAGGGACGCATGAACGACATGGTGAGCGATGTACGCCGCTGGATCGACGCGGCGAATTCGGTGCAGGCCCACACAGTGGCGCTGCGGCGCGCGATCCACGAGGAGCCGGAGCTCGGGCTGCAGACCCCCAGGACGATGGCCAAGGTGCGGGCCGCGCTCGATGGGCTGCCGCTCGAATGGAAAACCGGCAACTCCACGACCGGCGCGATCGCCGTGCTGCGCGGTGCGCGGCCCGGGCGCACGGTGCTTCTGCGCGGCGACATGGACGCGCTGCCGATGCCGGAAGACACCGGGCTGCCGTTCCGCTCCAGGGTCGCGGGCACGATGCACGCCTGCGGCCACGACACGCACACCGCGATGCTCGCCTCGGCCGCGCGGCTGCTGTGCGCGCGGCGGGACGCGCTTGAGGGCAGCGTGCTCTTCATGTTCCAGCCCGGCGAGGAGGGCTGGCACGGCGCGAAGCTGATGATCGAGGACGGCCTGCTCGCCAATCCGGCGCCCGACGCGGCGTTCGCGCTGCACGTCATGCCGAACGGCCCGGCTGGAGTGTTCTTTTCCAAGGCCGGCCCGATGCTGGCCTCGGCCGACAAGGTGATCGTGGTCGTGCGCGGCAAGGGCGGCCACGCCTCGATGCCCCACGACGCCGTCGACCCGGTGCCGGTCGCCTGCGAGATCGTCACCGCGCTGCAGGTGTTCGTGACGCGGCGCGTCAACATCTTCGACCCCGCGGTGCTGACGATCGCCAAGATCGAGGGCGGCACGACCAACAACGTGATCCCGGAATCGGCGAGTCTGCTCGGCACCATCCGCACCTTGTCGGAAGCAACGCGCGAGGCGGTGCACGCGGGCGTGGAGCGCATCGCGCAGAACGTCGCGCGCGCGCACGAATGCGAGGCCGAGGTGGAAATCATTCCGGGATTCCCGGTCACGATGTGCGACGCGCGCGCGGTCGGCTTTGCCGAAGAGACGGTGGGCGACCTGTTCGGCGCCGGAGCGTGGAACACCATGACCTCGCCGATCATGGGAGCCGAGGACTTCTCGTACGTTCTGCAGAGGCACCCGGGTGCGATGGTCATGCTCGGGGCCTGCCCCGCGGGGCAAAACTGGAAGATGGCCTGCCCCTGCCACTCGAACAAGATGACGCTCGACGAGGCCACCCTCGCGCGCGGCGTGGCGGCGCACTGCGCGATCGCCGAGCGCTTCCTCGGCGTCGGCTTTCGCTAGGCCGTGCCGGTCGCCGAAGCGCTCGAGTTCCGCCCGGGCGCGCCGGAGTTCATCGCCGATCCGTTTCCGGTCTTCCGCAGGCTGCGCGAGGAGGACCCGGTGCACTGGAGCCCGCGCCTCAAGGCCTGGATCCTCACGCGCTACGACGACGTGAAGGCAGTGTGCCTGGACAAGGAAGTCTCCTCCGACCGGCTGCGCCCGTTCTTCGCCACGCTGCCCGGGCCGGAGGCCGGGCGCATCTCGCAGATCATCCGCTACCTCACGCACTGGATGGTGTTCCGCGACCCTCCCGAGCACACGCGCCTGCGGCGGCTGACGAGCAAGGTGTTTCACCTGCAGTCGATGAACGCGATGCGCCCGCAGGTGGAGGAGCTGGTCGACTGGCTCTTCGCGCGCATCGGCGCGCGGCGCGAGATCGATTTCATCGCCGATTTCGCCGGCCCGCTGCCCGCGCTCGTGATCATGGCGATGCTCGGCGTGCCGCGCGAGGAGCTCGCGAAGGTGAAGCGCCTGTCGGACGACATGGCGCTGTTCATCGGCAGCTCGCGCATGTCGCCGGAAAAATACGCCATCGCCGAGGCCGCGACCCGGGAGATGGCGGGCTTCTTTCTCGAATTGATCGCGGAGAGAAGGCGAAAGCCCGGCAGCGACCTGCTCTCGCAGCTGGTGTCGCTGGAGGACGCGGGCGACCGGCTCAGCGAGGACGAGCTCGTCGCGACCTGCATTCTGCTGCTGTTCGCCGGCCACGAGACGACGACGAACCACATCGGCAACGGGCTGCTCTCGCTACTGCGCTTTCCGCGGGAATTAGAGTTGTTAAGAGAAAAACCGGAATTGGCGCCGCGCGCGGTCGAGGAGCTGCTGCGCCACGACGGTCCGAGCGGCGCGCAGGTGCGCGTCGTCAAGGTCGCGCAGCAGATGCGCGGCAAGGCGCTCAAGCCCGGCGAGCGCGTGTTCATCATGCTGAACGCCGCGAACCGCGATCCCGAGGCCTACGAGAATCCGGACCGCCTCTGGCTCGAGCGCGGCGGGCCCGCGCACCTCACGTTCGGCTTCGGCATGCACATCTGCCTCGGCTTCCCGCTCGCGCGCATGGAGGGGCAGGTGGCGATTCCGGCGGTGCTGCGGCGCTGGCGGCGCATCGAGCTCGCCACGGCGCCCGCGCGCCTCGAGTGGCTCAATTCGATGGTGTTCCGCGGCTTGAAGGCGCTGCCGCTGCGCGTCAGCGCCTAGCCCGGCTTGCCGTCGTCGCCGGCCGCCGCCGCGGCGCCCGCAGCCGCCGCCGCGCTCATTGCGGCGCCGGCCGGGACGTTGACGGTGACCTGCCGGCTCGCGAACTTGATGCCCGCTTCCGCGAACGCCTTGATGATGCGCGCATAGGCCTCGCGCCGTATCGTGTAGGCGCCACCGCCGGCCGGGTTGGCCATGTACTTCACGCGCACGATGAGCGCGCTGTCCTCGGCCGCGGTCACGCCCTGCGACTTGAGCGGCTCGATGAGGTCCCTGCTGAGCTCCGGGTCGGCGGCAATCTCGGCCCCGATCTTCTTCACGATCTGCTTCACCTTCTTGAGATCGGTGTCGTAGGTGAGGCGGAACTCCAGCTTCATGATCATCCAGTCGCGGCTGGTGTTGCGCAGGCGCTTGATCTCGCCGTACGGAAGCACGTTGAGCGCGCCGCGATGGTGGCGCAGGATCACGGCGCGCACGCCGATCTTCTCCACGGTGCCCTTCGCATCCCCGACCTCGATGTACTCGCCGAGGCGGAACGCGTCGTCCATGAGGAAGAACGCGCCGGAGACGATATCGCGCACCAGCGTCTGCGAGCCGAATCCGATGGCCACGCCGACCACGCTCGCGCCGGCGAGCAGGGGCACGATGTTGATGCCGAGCGCAGCGAGGATGCTGAGGATCGCCATGATCAGGATGGTCACCTGCAGCGTCATGCGCAGAAGCGGCAGCAGCGTGCGCAGGCGCGACGCGGGCCTGTCGATCGGCACCGCCTCGGCGGTCATGCGCTGGTCGATGGCGGTGCGCGCCACCTCCCAGAGGACCCAGGCGAGCAGCGTGGTGATGGCGATGCCGAGCAGCGCGCTGGTGACCCGCGAGCCCACGCCGCGCTCGGCGATCGCGAACAGGTTGAGGTCCCACAGATCGGCGATGACCAGGAAACCGGCCACCAGCACGACGATGTGGATTGCGCGGTGCAATACCGGCTCGAAGCTGTCCGCGATCGTCGGCGCCGGCGGCGCTTCGCCCGGCGTTGCCGGCCGAAGCATCACGGCCGCCAGTATCCGGCACAGCAGCATGTCCACCAGCGGCAGCGCGAGCAGCAGCACGATGCTGAGAATCGGAGCGTTGCCCGTCTCCGGGCGGTCGAGCAGCAGGTCGTTCAGCGCGGAAAGGTACAGCGCCGCCAGATAGGCGGTCGCCAGCGCCGGCCAGAGGTCGGCCAGCAGGCGACGCAGGTGTCCTGCCTCACCGGAGCCGCGAATCAGCGAGGCCACGTCGATGCGAATCTTCCAGACGGTGTCGAGTATCAGCGCTAGGAAAAGCGAGGCGCCGAGAACCCTGATGAGCAAGATCGGGTCGGCGGGTGCGCCGAAGCGCTCCAGCAACAACGCGGCGGTCCGCACGGCCGCATAGACGATCGCCAGGCGCGCGCCGCCCCAGTACAGCAGGCGCGCCGCACGGTCGTCGAAGGGCAGCAGGCGCAGGCGCGGCATGCGCGGTTCCAGCAGCAGGCGCAGCACCAGGGTGAACAGGCGCACGCCCAGGACGGCGGACAGCGCGACCACGACCAGGAATCGGGTCGCCGCATGCCCTTGCCAGACCAGCATGAACAGCGCCAGCGCGCCCAAGGCGAAGATGGCAAGGTGCGCCAGCCCGATGCCCGCCCGCAACGTGAAGCGCACGGCGCCCGCCGCGAGGCCTTCGGCGGGGCGCTCATCGAAGCGCCGTTCGGCGCCGCGCGAGAGATAGCCGAAGGCAAACTCGGCGCCGCCGCCGGCGAGGAACATCACCAGGATTCCGCCGGCGACGAGCCACAAGTGCCCCGGCTCGAACGGATCGGCGATGCGCGCGGCGACCTGGCCGAGGACGTCCTGAATGTCGGCGGCCGACGCAGCGATGGCGTTCGCGCGCTCCCGCATCTGGGCGAACTCGGCGCTCGTGGTCTGCGCCATGGCCGCCATGTCGTCGGCCTTCTTCGGCGCCGCCGGCAGGGCCGCGCGGTCCAGCTGCTTGATGAGGAGCGCGCGCACCTCGGCATCGCTCAGTCGCGACACCAGCTCGCGAATCGAATCCCGGGTGAGCGGATCGGGAAGCTTGGCGGCCTCGTGCGCCTCGCCCTTGGCCGGCCTGGCTTCCTTGGCGGCGACCGGACCCGCGCCGGCCAGGCAAATGCATGCCGCCAGCAGCAGCCACGCACTTCGGCGAATCATCTCGACCTCTTCCTCCCGCCTAGGGTCGCAATCCGCATTATACGTATCGATGAATTCGCAGCCCGGGCGCCGGCCACGCTTGACCGCAGTCAATCATTTCCGCATTGCCGCTCGCCGATAATCGCCGTGTGAAGAAGGGCGGCAAGGCGAGATTCGGCCTCAAGGGCCGCGGCGTCGATCCCAAGGCGCTGGAGGAAGTGCGCGCGCTGCTCGGGCGCGAGCCGCGCCGTCGCGACCTGCTGATCGAGCACCTGCACCGCATCCAGGACCGCTACGGCCAGCTGTCGGCGCGGCACATCGCGGCGCTCGCGCAGGAAATGCGGCTCTCGCAGACGGAGGTCTACGAGGTCGCCACGTTCTACCACCACTTCGACGTGCGCCGCGAGGGCGAGGCGGCGCCGCCCGCGATCACGGTGCGGGTCTGCGACTCGATCTCCTGCGCTCTCGCCGGTGCGGAGAAGCTCGTCGAAGGACTGCGCGCCGTGCTGGGCAAGGAAGTGCGCGTTCTGCACGCGCCCTGCGTGGGGCGCTGCGAATCGGCGCCCGTTGCGGTCGTTGGCCAAAATCCGGTCCTGAATGCGTCTGCCTCATCGGTAGAAAAGGCGGTTCAAACGGGCCAGACGCGCTGCCCCGCCTCGAAATACATCGACTTCGACGCGTACCGGAAACGGGGCGGCTACAAGCTCATCGCGGATTGCCTCGCGGGCAAGCGAACGCGCGAGGAGATCACCAAGGTCATGGAGGACTCGGCGCTGCGCGGCCTGGGCGGCGCGGGATTCCCGACCGGGCGCAAATGGCGCATCGTCGCCGCGGAGCCCGCGCCGCGACTGATGGCGGTGAACATCGACGAAGGCGAGCCCGGCACCTTCAAGGACCGCTGGTTCCTCGAGCGCGATCCGCACCGCTTCCTGGAGGGGATGCTGGTGGCGGCGTGGTGCGCGGGCGTGGGAGAGATCTACATCTACCTGCGAGATGAATATGCCGGCTGCCGCGCCATTCTGGAAAAAGAACTCTCGAAGCTAAGGTCTCAAAAGCAGTTTCCGTTTCCCCCCATCCACCTGCGACGCGGCGCGGGCGCCTACATCTGCGGCGAAGAGTCGGCGATGATCGAGTCGATCGAGGGCAATCGCGGCATGCCGCGCTTGCGGCCGCCCTATGTTGCGCAAGTCGGGCTGTTCGGCTACCCGACGCTCGAGCACAACATGGAGACCGTGTACTGGGTGCGCGAGATCGTCGAGAAGGGCGGCGCCTGGTTCGCCGCGCAGGGCCGCAACGGCCGCAAGGGCCTGCGCACGTTCTCGGTGTCGGGACGCGTGAAGAATCCCGGCGTGCACATTGCGCCCGCGGGCATTACGGTGCGCCAGCTCATCGACGAGCATTGCGGCGGCATGCTGGAGGGGCACGAGCTCTACGGCTACCTGCCCGGCGGCGCCTCGGGCGGCATCCTGCCCGCGAGCCTGAGCGACCTTCCGCTCGATTTCGACACGCTGCAGCCGCATGGCTGCTTCATCGGCTCGGCGGCGATTGTCGTTCTTTCCGACAAGGATAGGGCGTCGAGAGCCGCGCGCAATCTGATGAAATTCTTCATGGAAGAGTCCTGCGGCCAGTGCACGCCCTGCCGGGTGGGCACCGCCAAGGCGCTCGCGCTCATGAACGCGAAGCCGTGGAACCAATCGTTGCTGAAAGAGCTCTCACAGGCCATGATGGACGCCTCGATCTGCGGCCTGGGTCAGGCGGCGCCGAATCCGGCGCTCAGCGTGATGAAGTTCTTTCCGCAGGAAGTGGCATAGAGGGCACAAGCTCGATGGACCGAATCAGCACCAAGCAACTCGCGACGCTGCCGATCGAGTTCAAGCTGAACGGCAGGACGGTCGTCGGCCGGCCCGACGAGCCGATCATCGAGACCGCGCGCCAGAACGGCATCAGCATCCCGCACCTGTGCTATTCGCGCGCGCTGCGGCCCGACGGCAATTGCCGCGCCTGCGTGGTCGAGATCAAGGGCGAGCGCGTGCTCGCGCCTTCCTGCTGCCGCTATCCGACGCAGGGCATGGAGGTGACCACCGACAGCCCGCGCGCGCTCGCCTCGCAGAAGATGGTGCTCGAGCTGCTGCTCTCGGACATGCCGGAGACGCAATTCACCCTGAACAACAAGGTGGATGTCTGGGCCCGCAAGCTCAATGTTGGAAAACCAAGATTTCCTTCGAGAGAAAAAACAAAGCCGGACCTTTCGCATCCGGCCATCGCGGTGAACCTGGATGCCTGCATCCAGTGCACGCGCTGCCTGCGCGCCTGCCGCGAAGAGCAGATGAACGACGTGATCGGCTACGCGTGGCGCGGCGAGGCGTCGAAGATCGTCTTCGACCAGGACGATCCGATGGGTGCCTCGACCTGCGTCGCCTGCGGCGAGTGCGTGCAGGCCTGCCCGACCGGCGCGCTCATGCCTGCGCGCGAGGCCGGCCTGGAGACAGTGGACAGGAAGGTCGACTCGGTCTGCCCGTTCTGCGGCGTCGGCTGCCAGCTGACCTACCACGTCAGCGGGAAAGAGAACGTCATCAAGTTCGTCACCGGCCGCGACGGGCCGGCGAACCACGGGCGCCTGTGCGTGAAGGGGCGCTACGGCTTCGACTATGTCCAGCATCCGCAGCGACTGACCAAGCCTTTGATAAGAAAAAAAGAAATAAGAAAATCTGCGCAATTCACGGTCGACCCCGCGAACTGGCGGGAGGCATTCAGGGAGGCGAGCTGGGAAGAAGCGCTCGATTTCGCGGCCGCAGGGCTGAAGAAGATCCGCGACCAGGACCGGTTCGCGCTGTCCGGTTTCGGCTCGGCCAAGGGCTCGAACGAGGAAGCCTATCTCTTCCAGAAGCTCGTCCGCACGGGCTTCGGCACCAACAACGTCGACCACTGCACGCGGCTCTGCCACGCGTCTTCGGTTGCGGCGCTGCTGGAGGGCGTGGGCTCGGGAGCGGTGTCGAACCAGGTCGGCGATGTGATGAACGCCGAGGTGGTGCTGTTGATCGGCGCCAATCCAACGGTCAACCATCCGGTGGCGGCGACCTGGATGAAGAACGCGGCGAAAAACGGCACCAAGCTCATCGTGGCCGATCCGCGCCGCACCGAGCTGGCGCGCTACGCGACGCACTTCCTGCAGTTCACGCCGGACACGGACGTGGCGATGCTGAACGCCATCATCCACGCCATCATCGACGAGGGCCTGGTTAACGAAGCATTCGTGCGCGACCGCACGAGCGGCTTCGAGGCCCTCAAGGAGAACGCGAAGGCATTCTCGCCGGAGAAGATGGCGCCGATCTGCGGCATCCCGGCGCCCACGCTGCGCGAAGTGGCGCGCCTGTTCGCGCAGTCGAAGGGCTCGATGATCCTCTGGGGCATGGGGATCTCGCAGCATGTGCACGGCACCGACAACGCGCGCTGCCTGATCGCGCTGTCGCTGATGACCGGCCAGGTCGGGCGGCCGGGCTGCGGCCTGCATCCGCTGCGGGGCCAGAACAATGTCCAGGGTGCCTCGGACTCGGGCCTGATCCCGATGATGTACCCGGACTACCAGCGCGTGGACAACCCCGAGGCCAACAAGCGCTTCGAAAAGCTCTGGGGCGCCAAGCTGGACCTGAAGCCCGGCCTCACCGTCGTCGAGGTGATCAAGGCGGCCGACGCCGGCCGGATCCGCGGCATGTACATCATGGGCGAGAACCCGGCGATGTCCGATCCGGATGTCGAGCATGCGCGCGCGGCGATGGCGAAGCTCGAGCACCTCGTGGTACAGGACATCTTTCTCACCGAGACCTGCTACCTCGCCGACGTCGTGCTCCCCGCCACGGCCTGGCCGGAGAAGGACGGCACGGTCACCAACACGGACCGCATGGTGCAGCTGGGGCGCAAGGCGCTCGACGCGCCCGGGGACGCCAGGCCCGACCTGTGGATCATCAATGAGATCGCGCGGCGGATCGGTCTGCCGTGGCATTACACGCATCCGAAGCAGGTGTTCGACGAGATGCGCCAGGGGATGAACTCGATCGCCGGAATCACCTGGGAGCGGCTGGAGCGCGACTCCTGCGTGGTGTATCCGTGCGAAAACGAAGGCGATGCGGGCACGCCGGTCGTCTTCACCGAGGTGTTTCCCACGCCGACCGGGCGGGCCAAGTTCGTTCCGGCCGACATCATTCCAGCCGACGAACGGCCGGACGCGGCGTACCCGACGATTCTGATCACCGGCCGGCAGCTCGAGCACTGGCATACCGGGGCGATGACTCGCCGGGCCGGCGTGCTCGACGCGATCGAGCCCGAGCCGGTGTGCTCGATCCATCCGCTGGACCTCGCCGCGCTCGGCGCCAAGCCCGGGGACATCATCACGGTCGAATCGAGACGGGGCAGGGTGTCCCTGTTCGCGCGGGTCGACGAAGGCACGCCGCGAGGCGCGGTCTTCATCCCGTTCGCCTTCTACGAGGCGGCGGCGAACGCGCTCACCAACCCGAAGCTCGATCCGTTCGGCAAGATTCCGGAGTTCAAGTACTGCGCTGTGCGCGTGCGCAAGGGCGGTTCACGCCCCGGAAACCCGGGTTACGGCAAGGGACATTCCCTCAGCGAGATTTACGGGTAGTCCGCAGGCACAGCGGCGCTTATACTTGCCGCACATGTTAGGAGGGGGATTCAGCATGGGGCGGGGGCTCCGTCTGCTGAGCACGGTTCTTTTTACGATCACGCTGTCTACGGCCGCGCGCGCCGAAGGCCTGATGGAGGCGTACCGGCTCGCCGTGCAGAACGATCCGAGGCTCGCAGCCGTGCGCTTCGACTACGAGGCGAGCCAACAGTCGACGCGCGGAGCGGTGGCAGGGCTGCTTCCGAGCGTCATCGCCGCCGGCGAGAGCACCCGGGAGCGCCAAAACATTATCTCTAGCCAGAATGCGGTGATCGGCGCCGGATTCTCGAAGTTTCCGATCGACCAGTACTCGTTGACCGTGACGCAGCCCCTGTTCCGGCTGGCCGCCTGGGAGCGCCTGTCGCAGGCCGAGGCCGCGGAGAAGCAGTCGCTCGCGCAGCGCGTCGCAGGCGAGCAGGCGCTGATGGTGCGCGTCGCGAGCGCCTACCTCGGCGTGCTCGCCGCGCAGGACAACCTCGCCTTCGCGAGCTCCGAGCGCGTGTCGATCGGCCAGCAGCTCGAGCTTGCCAAGGAGCGCGTCGCGCGGGGTCTCGCGACGGTCGTGAACCTGCACGACGCGCAATCTCGTTTCGCGACCTCGGAGGCGCAGGAAGTCGACGCGAAGAACACGCTCGATGACGCCAACCAGGCGATGCGCGAGATCATCGGCAAGCCGCTCGCGAACTATCGCGTGGTGCGCGACGAGATTCCCGTCTCGGACCCGGTTCCCGGCGATGTGACAGCCTGGTTGGACACGGCGCTCAAGCAGAATCCGGGCCTCGAGGCCAAGCGCTATGCGGCCGAAGTCGCGCTCCAGGAGATGCGCAAGCAGCGCGCGGGCTATGCGCCGACGCTGGACCTGGTGGGCTCGTATATCAACCGCAATCAAGGCGGGACGCTGTTCGGCGGCGGCAGCCACGTTGAGACGACCGACCTGTCGCTGAAGCTGAACGTGCCGCTCTATGAAGGCGGCATGACCACGGCCGCGACGCAGGAGGCCGTGGCGAGGCACAGCAAGGCGCTGGAAGAGGTCGAGGCCGAGCAGCGCGCGGTGGACCGCCAGACCCGGGCCGCATTCCTGGGTGTCGTCGGCGCTATCAGCCGCACCAAGGCGCTGGAAAAGGGCGTCGTCGCCCAAGTCGGGGCGCTGAAGGCGAAGCAGGCGAGCTACCGGGCCGGACTGCTCACCCTGATCGCGGTGCTGGACGCCGAGCGGGACCTCTTCTTCGTGCGCCGGGATTATGCGAAAGCGCGCTATGACTACCTGCTCAACCGCCTCAAGCTGAAGCAATCGACCGGCAGCCTGGCGGATTCGGACCTCGAAGCGCTCGACGCGTTACTGAATTAGGCGATTGCACCGCAATATGTGACAGATATCACGTGGTAAATGAGATGCTTTCGCTACACTCACCGGACTTCGTCCTAGGGGGACGTAAGTGCATGCTGTAGGGGGATGGTTTTCAAGGATTCGCGCGAGCTGGTCGGCTCGCGCATCGCGCTCCTCTCCGCGCATTCCCTCGACCCCCCCGTTCCGCAGGAAATACCTCGTCGAGGCGCTTGAGACCAGGGTCCTCCTGTCGGCCGATCTGCCCGTCGTCCCACCACCGCCGCCCGACCCGCTGCCGCACGTTCCGCCGGCCGAGGCGGTGGCCGCGGCCGCCGGTGCCGACGCGCACGTCCCGGCGCCGGCGTTCGACGCGACGGAAGTCGCCAGCGGATTCGTCGCCGACGCGGCGCATGCGATGGCCCCCGATCCTGCCGCGCCCGTGCCCGAGGCGCCGACGGAGATCGCCTTCGTCGATTCACGCCTGGTCGGCACCGATGCGCTCACGGTCCAGCGCGACGGCATGCTGGTCGTGGTGATTGACGCGAACCAGGACGGCGTGGCGCAGATCTCGGAGGTATTGGCCGGACAGCACGACCTGAAGGCCGTCCACCTGCTCGCGCACGGCGACGCGGGCGAGATGCTGCTCGGCTCGAGCGTGCTGGATGCCCGGACGGTGCAGGACGGCAAGGTCGCCGGCTGGGGCGCGGCGCTCGCGAAAGGCGGCG